>JACCEE011384081.1_pt1 | contig 35818 bp, 37 predicted proteins | sample 7449931 | NCBI WGS metagenome assembly JACCEE01 (sample SAMN15323457, study PRJNA562643) | freshwater metagenome | isolation source: river surface water | place: USA:Blue River Watershed | collected 2017-08-19 | reverse complement strand
GACTCCGGAACGATGGCCACATGGGTCTCCGGCAGCAGCGCGGCCGACGAAAACGTATCCGGGCCCGACAGCAGCATCAGCGTGCCGGTCTCGGCCACCGCGCAGAAGCAGCCGGTGACGCCGACCAGATCTTCGTTGACGGGCTTGCGGAATTCGACCGCGATGCCGGCCTCCTGCCACGGCAGTCCGTCCAGCGTACGCCATGCGATCGCCTGCTTCGTCAGGTTCAGGCCGGACAGGTAGCGCGCGACAGCGGCGGGCACCTCATCCAGCGACTCGACCCGGTCCAGCGTCTGCGACGTACGCTCGGCCTGCTGGCGGAAACGGGCAACCAGGTCGGCGCCGAGGTCCGGGCGCGGGCCGGCGGCGTGCTGGTCGAGGTATTGCCTGACCTGGTCGAGCTCAGCCTGAGTCGGCTGTTCCGGACGGTTCTGGGCTTGACGAATGCGGCTGAAAATCGCGGCGCGGGCGGCGGAAGTATCCATGGTCTCCTCGGAATTCGGTGCGCAGATTCTAGCGCAGCTGGCAGGGCCGGTTGCCCTTTATGCCATGGTGGCCTGGTGATTTGATTTCAGGCCGGCAGTGCAAATAATTCAAGACCGGCACGGGGCAAACGCCTGCCTTCCGGGGCGGGCGGCGTATTAGCATATTCAAAAATCATCTAAGGCGGGTTTGTTGGCAGGCATTCTTTGCCTTAAAATACAAGGCTTTGCGAACACCCTCGTTTCAAGAACAGATAGGACTGGCCTCATGACTCACGTTGTTACCGAATCCTGCATCCGCTGCCGTTATACGGATTGCGTCGATGTCTGCCCGGTGGACTGCTTCCGCGAAGGCCCGAACTTCCTCGCGATCGACCCGGACGAGTGCATCGACTGCGCGGTGTGCGTGGCCGAGTGCCCGGTGAATGCGATCTATGCCGAGGAAGACGTACCGGCGGATCAGCAGAAATTCATCAAGCTGAACGTCGAGCTGGCGCGCAAATGGCCTTCGATCACCAAGTCGAAGGAAGCGCTGACCGAAGCCGAGGAATGGAAGGATGTCAAGGACAAGCTGCAATACCTGCAGCACTGACCGACGGGCGCGGCGCGCCGCCATCGCAGGACACCTGACCCCGGCGCCTGCCGGGGTCGCCGCTTGAAAGGCGGCTGGAAGGACGACCGGTGCGCCGCCGCAGTATCGTAAAAGGCATCGACTGAAACCCCGCCACGGCCGCGCAAACCGGCGCAATGCGCCCGACCGGCGACACCCACTTACCCGCTGAACCGCTGAACCGAATGAATACCTCTGTCAAAACCCCGATTGAAACCGATGCCGTCATCGTCGGCGCCGGTCCCGTTGGCCTGTTCCAGGTCTTCGAACTCGGCCTGCTCGAGATCAAGGCCCATGTGATCGACTCGCTGAACGCCGTCGGCGGCCAGTGTGTGGAACTGTACCCGGACAAGCCGATCTACGACATCCCGGCCGTGCCCAGCTGCACCGGCCAGGAACTGACCGACAACCTGCTGAAGCAGATCGAGCCGTTCGGCCCGACCTTCCACCTCGGCCAGGAAGTGACGCTCGTGCAGAAGCGCGAAGACGGCCGCTTCGACCTCGAGACCTCGACCGGTACGCAATTCATCACCAAGACGATCTTCATCGCCGCCGGCGTCGGCTCGTTCCAGCCGCGCACGATCAAGGTCGACGGCATCGAGAAGTTCGACGGCAAGCAGCTGTTCTACCGTGTGAAGGATCCGGCACGCTTCGAAGGCCGCAACATCGTCATCTGCGGCGGCGGCGATTCCGCGCTCGACTGGGCGCTGAACCTGCAGGGCAAGGCCGAATCGGTGATCCTGGTGCACCGTCGCGAGGAATTCCGCGCGGCGCCGGCCTCGGTCGCGAAGATGAAGGAACTCTGCGAGCAGTACGAAATGCAGCTGCTGGTCGGCCAGGTCACCGGCTTCGAAGAAGCGGACGACAAGCTCACCGAGATCAAGGTCACCGGTGCCGACGGCGTCACGCGCCGCCTGCCGCTGGACGACCTGCTGGTGTTCTTCGGCCTGTCGCCGAAGCTCGGCCCGATCGCCGAGTGGGGCCTCGAGATCGAGCGCAAGCAGCTGGTGGTCGACACCGAGAAGTTCGAGACCAACGTGCCGGGCATCTTCGCGGTCGGTGACATCAACACCTACCCGGGCAAGAAGAAGCTGATCCTGTCGGGCTTCCACGAAGCCGCGCTGGCTGCGTTCGGCGCTGCGCCGTACATCTTCCCGGAGAAGAAGATCCACATGCAGTACACGACGACGTCGCCGAAGCTGCACAAGGTGCTCGGCGTCGAGACGCCGGTGTTCGACTGAGCATCCGTCACGCGCAAGCAAAACAGGCACCCGCGGGTGCCTGTTTTGTTTTGTGCGTCGCTGCGGGCCGGCCTACTTCGGCGCCTTCAGCCATTCGGCCAGCAGGGCGTCCTTCGGCTCGCCGAGCACGAACTTCGCGTCGCCCTGCCCGGCGGTATAGGCGATATACGGCGTCATGCCGCGCCATTCCGGATTCACCGCATACTGCAGCGCCGGCGTGCTGCCGCGGAACATGAACAGCCGGTCAGCCGGCGCGTAATGCGCATCGGACATCAAGGTGGCGGCGTCTTCTGCATCGACCGACACGACCAGCAGTCGCGTACGCGACGCAGCCGCCTTGCGCTTCGCCGCCAGTCGCGCGATGGCGCCCGGACAGTGCGTGCAGCTGACCGAGGTAAACACCACGATGGCCGGTGCGCCGCCGCGCAACAGCGCCGGCCAGCTCGCCTTGTCGAACGGCTCGACTGCCGCCGGTGCGGCGATGCTCGCGGACGCCGCCAGCGCCAGCAGGCTAGCGCAGATCGTGGACCTGAACTTCATTCTCGGTTCTCCAGATGACGGCAATGCGCTCGCCCAGTTGCACGAGGCGCGGGTAATCGTTTTCCAGTTCGGTCGCGGCCAGCTCACGCAGGGTGAAATGGCGTCCGCCATCGTCCGACAGCCACGCGCACAGCCGCATGCGCTCGCCGTCGAAGCTGCGCCAGACGATGGCCACGCGCTTGCCGGCCACGGCCACATCGGCGTGATCGGCGCGCTCGTCGGGAAGCTCGACGACCGGGCCTTGCGGGCTGCCGTCGGCCGCCAGCCGCGCATAGCGCGCCCGTTGCCTTTCGTCGCGCTCGCCGAACCAGACCGCGTGATAGCCGCCGGCCGGATCAGGCGCGAGACCCGGCCCGTGGTGCGGACAGGCTTTCACCACCCAGCCATCAAAACTGGCGCGCTGCAGCGCCGGCGGCGCACTCGTGCCAACCTTCGCAAACGCATGGTCGCGCACGCTGCCGGGAAACACATGCCGCCACAGCGCAGCCACGCCCTGCCCGGGCTCGGCGACGGCTGCAATGCGGCAGCATTCGCAGCTGTAGTCGGCCAGTCTGGTGTCCGCGCCGAAGGTCTTGCCGCCGTCGGCAGACACGTTGTAATAGATCGCCGCGCCGTCATAGGCGGACGTATCGCCGCCATGCGCGGCCCACGCGCGTTCGGCGTCGCGCTTGTCGATCCAGAAGGTGTACAGGTCGCCGCGCGCATCAAACACAATGGTCTCGAAGCGATGGGTGATCACCTGCCGGTCCTGGTGGACCGTGAATGGCGCCGAAAAGCTGCGGCCGCCGTCGTCGGAGCGCAGCATGCGGATTTCGCCGGTATACGGTTTGGCCAGCGGCCGCGTATAGCTGAGCACCAGCTGTCCGCGCGGCCCGAAGGCGAGCTTGGGACGGTTGTCGCCGTTGGTGGCGACCGTCTCGCCGCCGTTGTCAGGCTGGCGGCGTGCTTCCCAGTCACCGTCAGCCGGTCGGCGCTGCACGAACAGCCGGCCATGCTCGACGCCGGCGATCCACAATGCACCGTCCGGCGCGAAGGCCGCGCCGGTTGCCAGCTGCGGCTTGCCATGGCCGGCATGCTGGGCCTGCGCGGCCAGCGCAGTACAGGCCAGTACGCCAGCCAGCAGACAGGCCGGCACAACAGCCGCGATGCGGCGCAGCGTCGATGTCACCATTTGCCCTCCAGGCCGACATACAGCGCGCGCGGCAAGCCCGGCGAATAGACCGCCGTGCCGCTGGACACCGAGGCGCTGTCGGCAAAGCGCCGGTCGGTCAGGTTCATGACGCGCGCAAACATTGCCCAGCGCTCGTCGAGCGCCTGCGTGGCGCGCAGGTTGAACAGGTCGTGGCCATCATACTTGCCCAGCTGGTTCGACGCCTCGAGATAATACGACCCAAGGCGCACCCACTCGAGCTGCGCGAAGCTGCCCTTGCGCGGCGTCCAGCTCAGGCGCACGTTTGACATCAGCCGCGGCGACGCCTCGACCTCCTTGCCCGAATAATCGACGCCGCTGCCGACCCACGCCACGTAGCGGTGCACCGCATACGACGCGGCCGCATCCAGCCGCCATGCCGCCGCCAGCTGCCGGCCCAGGCCCAGTTCGACGCCCTTGTGGCGCGTCGAACCATTGTTGGTCTGTACGGTCACGCCATTGGCGTCGCGCTGGCCGAGCAGGTCATCCTGCTTGTTCAGCAGGTAGGCCACCGCCTCGTACTGCCAGCCGGACAGATTGCCGCGCACGCCGGCCTCGTACTGCTCGGCGAGGATGGGCTTCAGGCCAAGCGCCGCGTTCGCCTGTGCGGCCGAACTGGCGCCGGCACGGAACAGCTGGTTCTCCGACGGCGTGCGGAAACCCTGGTTATAAGACGCAAAGAAATGCGACGTCGGCGTCAGCGCCCAGGTCACGCCCAGCTTCGGGCTGAAGCGCGAGAAATCAACGGCCGTGTCGGCCGGCTGGTAGAGGCCGCCGGCGCCGGTACCTGCCGCGAGCCGGTTGTCCAGCGCATAGCGCGCGTAGTCGTAGCGCAGGCCGGCCGTCACGCGCAGCCGCTCGATCGGCGAGGTTTCGAGATGAACGTAAGGCGCGACACTCTGGTAATCCACCTGATAGTCATAGATGCGCGGCCCGACCGTGTAACCGGTGTATTCGGTGTAAGCGCCCTGGTTGCCGTTGCGGGTCTGCAGCGCCAGCTTGTCTTCGGCGCGCCGGCTCGGGCTGTAGTCGAGGTCAAGGCCGGCGATCACGCGCGTGCGCATCGCGTCGTCGAGGTTCTTCCGGTATTTCAGCATCAGGCCGAACGACTGCACCGCGGTGCGTTCGATGCGCGCATTGCTGCTGGTCGGCGAAAAATTGTAGGAGCCGTTCAGGTCCATGCGGTTATCACGGAAGTAAGGCGTGATGCTCAGCAGCTGGCCGTCGCCGAGCTCCTTGTCGATCGACGACGATACGCGCACTGCGTCGACCACGCGGTAAGCAGGCGAGCGCAGGTTGACCTTCGGATCGTCGAGATACAGATCGCGCGGCAGCGGCGAGTTGGCGCCGGTCTGCTGGTCGATGTGCGTGACGCCGACGATGGTCTTGACGATCGTCCAAGCATCCTGCTCGTAATCCCAGCGCAGGTTCAGGCTCTGGCGGTCGTACGCGGTGGCGTCGCGCCAGCCATCGGTGTGAGTAAGGTTCAGGTCGGCGCGCACCGCGCTGCTGCCAATGCGGCCGCTGTCGACGCCGCCGAGCAGACGGGCCCAGCCGAAGCTGCCGGCCTCGAGCGACAGGTCGGCGCCGCGCGTCTCCTTCGGCGTGCGGGTCAGCACGTTGACAATGCCGCCGATCGCATCCGAACCGTACAGCGCAGAGCCGATGCCGCGCACCACCTCGACGCCGCCGGCTGACGGAATGTTCAGCTCGTACAGCGCATTGTGGTTGAAGTTGCCGGTCGCCCGGACCGGAATGCCATCCTCAAGAAACAGGTAGAGCGGGCTGGTGGTGAAGCCCTGCCGGATCGCGGTGGTATGGCCTTCGCCATTGGTCACACCGATCGCCACGCCGGGGATCTGGCCGAGCAGCTGCTGCGGATGGGACGGGCGCGCGACGTCGATCGCCTCGCGCTCGATGATGCCGACCGCTGACGGCGTCTCGGCCAGCGGCGTCTGTTCACGGGTGCCGGTGACGGTCACCGGGGACAAAAGGCGCTCGGCGCCAACGGTGTCGCCGTTATCGGCAACCGCGTCTGCGGCAACGGCGTCGGCCGCAGCCAGTGCGGCAGCGGCCAGCGCGCGCGTAAGGGTAATGCGCATGGAATGCTCCTGAAAAAAGACCAGCCCCCGGCGTCGGCGACCCCGGGGATGAAACTGCAGGTGGATTTCAGGAAAAAACAGGAGGCGCGCGCGAGCGCAGCGCATGTCCGGGAAATACCCGGCGAGGTGAGGCAGCGATGACAGTTGGCCGTGCATCGTTCGCATGCGCCTGCAAGTGGCGGCGCGCGTCGAACTCGGGCACGGCGCCGGTCGCGCTGCACAACAGGCAGTGTGCGCCGGACGCATGGCTGTCATCGTCTGCATGCTGGTCGATCTCGACCCATTTGACGCCGGATCCGGCGCAGACTTCAATCCACCGCCCCGGAACGTCCGTCAGCGCGCCGGCCATCGCCGGCAGCAGCGACTGCAGCAGCAATGCGAACAGCAGGATGCCGGCTAGCAGCCGTCGGTGGCGGGCAGGGGTGGACATGGCGGCCGGAGTGTATCACGAGGCAACATGCGCACCTTGCGCGACCGCCGGGATGTCGCATGCCCTTTCGAAGAAATTGCGGAAAACGCCAGCCCGGTTGAATTTTCATGGCGAAATCCGCAAAAAACGCGGTCTAACCCCTGGATGGCGCTGGCGCGATCTCATCGAAGGTTGCCGGTGCGCTGGTATTGCAGTTGAAAAAAACTGGCTGCGCGACGAATTTTCTGCGGTGTAAGCGACGAAATGACTGTGTTACATTGAGGCAAAGATGACAAGCCGGTGACTCTTCTGGCTTGCGCTTTTGTTGGCAAATTTCGAATAAATGCGGACAAACACCGTCTTTGTATCGCCAAATGTCCGACAAATTGCATTTGCTGCATTGCGGAAACACCGATTAAGCGACACAATTCGAGCGTCTTGAACGAGGGTCACCATGCTCTATCAACTGCACGAAATGAACCGAACGTTGCTCAGCCCGCTGGTGCAGTGGGCCGAAGCATCGTCCAAGCTGTTCACCAACCCGGTCTCGCCATTCGCCCACACGCCGTTTGCGCAGCGCATTGCCGCCGGCTATGAACTGATGTTCAGGCTTGGCAAAGAGTATGAGAAGCCGGCCTTTGGCATCACATCAACCGAAGTGAACGGCGTCAAAGCCGCGGTCATCGAGGATGTTGTCGTCGACAAGCCGTTCTGCAAGCTGCTGCATTTCCGCAAGGATCGCCACGCGCCGCAATTGCGCGATCTCAGGCAGCCGACCGTGCTGCTGGTGGCGCCGCTGTCGGGCCATCACGCGACGCTCTTGCGCGACACCGTGCGCGCGCTGCTGCCCGAACATGACGTCTACATCACCGACTGGACCGACGCCCGCATGGTGCCGCTCGAGCACGGCGCCTTCCATCTGCACGATTACGTGTACTACGTGCAGGACTTCATCCGCTTCCTCGGCGAAGGCGTGAACGTGATCTCCGTTTGCCAGCCGACCGTGCCGGTGCTGGCGGCGATCTCGCTGATGGCGAGCGCAAAAGAGCCGGTGATGCCGAAGACGATGACGATGATGGGCGGCCCGATCGACCCGGGCAAGTCGCCGACCGCGGTCAACGACCTGGCCACCAACAAGCCGTTCTCGTGGTTCGAGAACAATGTGATCTATAACGTGCCGCCGAACTACCCCGGCTACGGTCGCCGCGTCTATCCGGGCTTCCTGCAGCACGCCGGCTTCGTCGCGATGAATCCGCGCCGCCATGCGCAGAGCCACTGGGAGTTCTACCTGCACCTGCGCGAAGGCGACAACGAGTCGGCCGAAGAGCACCGCAAGTTCTACGACGAATACAACGCCGTGCTCGACATGCCGGCCGAGTACTACCTCGAGACCATCAAGACGGTATTCCAGGACCATGCGCTGCCGCTCGGCACCTGGGACGTCGAGGGTAAGCGCGTGCGTCCGCAGGACATCAAAAATGTCGCACTGCTGACCGTTGAGGGCGAGCTGGACGACATCTCCGGCTCCGGCCAGACCGAGGCCGCGCACGGTCTGTGCTCGGGTCTGCCGAAGGACATGAAGGAGCATTACACCGCGCCGAAGTGCGGCCACTACGGCATTTTCTCCGGCCGCCGCTGGCGCGAGATGATCGCGCCGCGCATCGCGGAGTTCATCCGCAGGCACGCCTGAACGGCGAGCACCGCACTCGACAGCAAAGGCCGCCAGCGATGGCGGCCTTTTGCTTTGATGGGCCCGTGCCGGACAAATGTCGGATAATTGCCGGCTATGTCTGATCCACAAACAACGCTGGCCGACCGCATCGAGGACCTGCTGCCGCAGACGCAGTGCACGAAGTGCGGCTACCCCGCCTGTCGCCCGTATGCGGAAGCAATCGCCGACGGCAGCGCCGGCCACAACCAGTGTCCGCCCGGTGGCGCCGAAGGCGTCGCGCGCCTCGCCGCCTTGCTCGGCAAGCCCGTCATCCCGCTGAACCCCGCGAACGGCGTCGAACGCGAACGGCCGGTGGCCTTCATCGACGAGTCGGCCTGCATCGGCTGCACGCTGTGCATCCAGGCCTGCCCGGTCGATGCGATCGTCGGCGCCGCCAAGCAGATGCACACCGTGCTGGCATCGCTATGCACCGGCTGCGACCTGTGCGTGCCGCCCTGCCCGGTCGACTGCATCGAGATGCGGCCGGTCACGCCCGGCCGTACCGGATGGGACGCATGGTCGCAGGCGGACGCGGACGCGGCGCGTGCACGCCACGACGAACGCGCCCGCCGGCTGAAGCGCGACAAGGAGGAGAATGACGCGCGACTCGCTGCGAAGGCGGTCGCAAAGCTGAAGGAAGTCGACGCGTCGGTGCCGGCCTCCGACGCGGAGCGCGCCGAGAAGGAACGCAAGCGCGCGATCATCCAGGCAGCGATGGAGCGCGCCCGGCTGCAGAAGGAGCAGGCATTGCAGGAAGCGGCAAAGAAAAAACCATGAACGCAGAAAAACGCCGGCAGATCTTCGAGCGCCTGAGGCAGGCCAATCCGCATCCGACCACCGAGCTCGAGTACACCACGCCGTTCGAGCTGCTGATCGCCGTGATCCTGTCGGCACAGGCAACCGACGTCTCGGTGAACAAGGCCACGCGCCGGCTGTATCCGGTCGCGAACACACCGCAGGCGCTCCATGCGCTCGGCGTCGACGGACTGGTGCCGTACATCCAGACCATCGGCCTGTACAAAACCAAGGCAAAGAACGTGATCGAGACCTGCCGGCTGCTGATCGAGCGGCACGGCGGCCAGGTGCCCCGCGACCGCGAGTCGCTGCAGGCGCTGCCCGGCGTCGGCCGCAAGACCGCCAACGTAGTGCTGAACACCGCGTTCGGCGTAGCCGCGATGGCGGTCGACACGCACATCTTCCGCGTCTCCAATCGTACCGGCATCGCGCCTGGCAAGAACGTCGATGCGGTCGAAGAGAAGCTGATGAAATTTGTGCCGGCCGAGTTCCTGATGGACGCGCACCACTGGCTGATCCTGCACGGCCGCTACACCTGTACCGCACGCAGCCCGCAGTGCTGGAACTGCCTGATCGCCGACCTCTGCGAATACAAGGAAAAGACGCCGGTGCCGGCAAAGGGTATCTGAACACATGGAAGCTTTCATCAATACCGCGCTGCTGGTCGGCGTCGGCGAAATGGGCGACAAGACCCAGCTGCTCGCGCTGCTGCTGGCGGTGCGCTACCAGCGCAGCCTGCCCATCCTTGGCGGCATCTTCCTTGCGACGCTGCTGACGATGGCCGTCACCGCGGCCATCGGCACCACCATCGCCGCCTTCGTTCCGCCGGCGATGCTGCGCTGGCTGCTGGTCGTGATGTTCTTCGCGATCGCCGCGTGGACGCTGGTGCCCGAGGGTGACGACGACGATGACGACGTGCCGGACAAGTCGACGCATGGCCTGGTGCTGACTGCCTTCATCACGTTCATCCTCGCCGAGCTTGGCGACAAGTCACAGATCGCCACGCTGGTGATGGCCGCCCGCTACGGCGACGTCACCAGCGTGCTGGCCGGCGCGACGCTGGGCGAGATGCTGGCGATTGCGCCGGCCGTGCTGCTGGGCAAAACCACCGCGCAATGGATACCGATGAAATGGGTGCGGATCGCTGCCGCCACGCTGTTCGCTTCGCTCGGCACGTGGTTGCTGGTGTTCGGGCTGGAGTAAAGTAAAACGATGTTCAATCCCACCAAGGACGAAGTCCGCCGATTCTTCTGCGATGCGTGGCGCAAGACGCAGGCAGGCGAAGTGCTCACGCCGCTGGAGGCCATTGCGCGCGACTGGATGCTGCAACATCCCGAATACGAGACCGACCTGTCCGACCCGGACGCCGCGCAGGCGGCCGACTACGACATTGCGAAGGGCCAGTCGAATCCCTTCCTGCATTTGTCCATGCACCTGTCGATCGACGAGCAGGTGTCAATCGACCAGCCGCCCGGCATCCGCGACGCATTCCGCCAGCTGGCGGCGCGACTGGGATCGGCGCATGACGCGCACCACGAGATCATGGAGTGCCTGGGCGAGATGCTGTGGACCGCGCAGCGCAACGGCATGCCGCCGGACGGCGTGGCCTATGTCGAGAACGTCAGGCGGCGCGCACAGCGTTGACACCGGACGAGCAGGCAACAAAAAACCGCGGCAAGCCGCGGTTTTTTTGCAGGCGGGTGGCGCAGTTTACTTGCGCAGCACCAGCGAGCCCTTCAGGCTGGCCAGATAGGCAGCGATGTCCTTGATTTCGGTCGAGGACAGCGGCTTGGCCATGCCGCCCATGATCGCATTGCCGCGACCATTGTTGGCATTGCCGCCACGCTGGTAGGCCTTCAGTGCATGCTCGAGGTAGTCGGCGTGCTGGCCGGCCAGCTTCGGATAGCTCGGATCGACCGGGCTGTTGTAGTCGGCGCCGTGGCAGGAAGCGCAGTTGTACTTCTGGGCGGCGGCCTTGCCGGCCTCGACGTTGCCCGCGAACGCGTTGGCGGACAGGGCGATCGCCAGCAGTGCGAAAATCTTCTTCATGTGGGCCTCCGGATCTTATTTCTGTTGCGCGTAGTAGGCCGCGACGTCGGCGATGTCCTGATCGGACAGGCCCTTCGCGATACCGACCATCGACGGATGGTTGCGCTCGCCCTTCTTGTACGCATTCAGCGCGGAGACGATGTACTTCTCCGACTGACCGCCCAGCATCGGGACGCGATACAGCTCGGGGAAGGTCGCCTTGTAGCCGGCGATGCCGTGGCAGCCGATACACATCGCCACCTTGTTTTTGGCCGCGACGGCGTCACCCTTGAGATCGGCCGCTGCCGACGTCTGGGCAATACCCGCGAGTGCGAGAAGAGCAAATACTTTTTTCATGATAGCCCGGTAGTTACGTGAAAACGGAGGCTGGAAAACAGGCTTTTGAATGGAAAACCGCTTGTCAGTGCCTGTCCGCGCAAAAAAATCTGCCAGATTCTAACCAAAACCCTCATCAGCGTCCATGGCTATTTCTATCAGCTATTCACTGCGGCGATAACCTTGTCAATAGCAGGGGAAAACGCACGATAGTGGCTGGCGCGGCACTTTTTACGGCCAAAAACACATGTTTTCCCGAGCCGGATTCCCCTGCCTGCGGGTGAATCCGTGCCGCTGGCATCCGGGGCGCTGTGGAACCATCCGAGCCGATCATCAACGGAGGGCTGTCCTGTAGCGCGGGCAGACGCAGGGCGCCCCCCCGCCTTGCCTGCCTGCATACCGGGCTGCATCCCACGCACCGATCACCGAGGAAGCCATGTCATCCACCTACCTGCATCCCCCCGCCGATACCGATATTGCCGCCATTGTCGGCCAGCTGGCCGACGGCCTGACGGACCTGCAGCAGACACTCGAGCAGTGTCGCGAACAGCTCGAGCAGGGCTACACGCTGGGCGAACTGCGCGGCGTCACCGAAGCCGAATACGCGGCGCTCTACCGGATCGCGCGCGATTTCTGCGATCGCGGCGATTTTCACCACGCGTTGCCCGTCGCGCTGCAGCTCACCCTGCACAACCCGGCGAACTACCGCTATCCGTTCATCGCCGGCGCCTGCCTGCAGCGTCTTGGCCAGCCGGAGCGGGCGGCACTGATGTACGCGCTGGCCTGCGACGCGAATCCCGACGACGCTGCATCGGCCTATCGCCTCGGTGAATGCCTGATCGCGACCAGTCGCCCGGACGAGGCACGGCAGTTCCTGCACAAGGCCGTCGACCTGTCCTACGGCAAATTCCATTGCCGCGAATTGCAGACACGCGCACGCAACAAGCTCGAAGCCCTGCACTGAGCAGGATAAGCGGCAAACACGCCAACCAAGGATGAAAACATCATGAGCCTGAACGCAATGACAAACCAGCGCCCGACCGTGCCGGCCGGCGACACGATCATTTACTTGCAGACCCCGAAGGGCAACGGCGAACTCGACGTGGAGGAAGTCGATTCCTGGGACATGGCCGAAGAGGAAGCCAAGCAAGCGACGGCAGCCGATGCGCCCGTGGACGACGCCGATGTCGAGAGCGCCAGCACAGGCAGTGACTCCGGCACAAGTTCGACCGGCAGCACGAGCAGCAGCTCCGGCGCAAGTTCGTCCAGCAGCACAAGCAGCAGCTCCGGCGCAGGTTCGACCGGCAGCGCGACCTCGGCTACGGCATTGACCACGGCATCCGCTGCCGCCTCGGCCACCAGCAAGATGACGGCGGCCGTTCCGGCCGCTGCGCCGGCGACCGCGCCTGCCAACCAGCGCAAGTCCCATCCGTATGCCCTTGCCGGCATGTGTGCATTTGTCACGGTCACATTCATCCTGACCGGTGTTTCATTCACCTTGCTCGCTACCGGCACGCTGGCAACCAATCGACCTCAATATCCGGACGAAATCACGGCGGACAAGATATTCGCAGCCCTCGCGTACCTGTGCTCTGTAGTGACAGGTGGCATCGCGATCCGGTCCGCATTCAACGCCGCGACCCGCTACACCTGAAGCGGTCATTGCGTTGAAAAACCAAACGCCGGCCTCGTTTTGGGGCTGGCATGCCGTCGGCACAATCAATCACCGAACCAACAGGCCAAGGCTAAAACGCTTCGACAGCGCCGACCAGTCAGTGGCCACCCCGGCCCCGACACTCGCGGCGAATGCCATGCAGCAGCTCCCCCTGTACAAAAACCTTCATCAGTCCTGCAGCCAATTCAATTGCCGCGAATTGCAGGCGGGCGCGCAAAAACCCGAAGCCCTGCACTAAGCAAGATAACCAGCAAACACCCCAACCAAGGATGAAAACAGCATGAGCCTGAACGCAATGACAGACCAGCGCCCGTCCGCGCCGGCCGGCGACACGATCATTTATTTACAGACCCCGACCGGCAACGGCGACCTCGACGTGCTGGAAGCCGATTCCTGGGACATGGCCGAAGAGGAGGCAAGGCAAGCGACGACGAACGACGTGGCCCTGACCGACGCCGATATCGAGAGCGCCAGCTCGAGCAGCAGCTCCGGCGCATGCTCGACCGGCAGCGCGACCTCGGCTACGGCGTCAACCACGGCATCCGCAGCCGCCTCGGCCACCGGCAAGATGACGGCGGCCGTTCCGACCGCTGTGCCGGCGAACGCCGCTGCCAGCCTGCCCAAGTCTGATCGTTATGACTTTGCCGGCTTCTGCGCGCTTACCTCGATCATTTTTATTGCGGCCGGCACGGTATTTACATTGATGGTCACCGGGGACATCGGCACAGGCAGGGCTGCGGATCCCGAGGAAATTCGGGTGGACAAGGCATTGGCCGGCATCGCGTATGTGATGGCGCTGGCGTCAGGGGGTCTCGCGGTCGGCTCTGCAATCAAGACTGCGACCGGCAACTCTTGAAGCTATCATTGAGGTGAAAAACAAAACGCCGGCCCCGTTTTGGGGCCGGCATGCCATCGGCACTGCACAAACTGCAAACTACCGAAACGACATGACCACCTCAAAACGCTTCGACGGCTCCGACCAGTACGTTGCCACCCAGGACCTGAAACTTGCGGTGAATGCCGCGCTGACGCTGCAGCGCCCGCTGCTGATCAAGGGCGAGCCGGGCACCGGCAAAACCATGCTGGCCGAAGAAGTGGCTGCAGCGCTGGGCATGCCGCTGTTGCAATGGCATATCAAATCAACAACCAAGGCCCAGCAGGGTCTGTATGAATATGACGCCGTCTCGCGGCTGCGCGACTCGCAGCTCGGCGACGAACGCGTGAAGGACATCCACAACTACATCGTCAAAGGCGTGCTGTGGCAGGCATTTACGTCCGACGAGCCGGTGGTGCTGCTGATCGACGAGATCGACAAGGCCGACATCGAATTCCCGAACGACCTGCTGCGCGAACTCGACCGGATGGAGTTCTATGTGTACGAGACCCGTGACATGGTGCGCGCAAAGCACCGGCCGCTGGTGATCATCACGTCGAACAACGAGAAAGAACTGCCGGACGCCTTCCTGCGCCGCTGCTTCTTCCACTACATCAAATTCCCGGACAAGGAGACGATGCAGCAGATCGTCGACGTGCACTTCCCGAACATCAAGAAAGACCTGCTCGCGCAGGCGCTGCACAGCTTCTTCGAATTGCGCGAGATCCCTGGCCTGAAGAAAAAGCCGTCGACCTCCGAACTGCTCGACTGGCTCAAGCTGCTGCTGGCCGAAGACATCCCGGCCGAGGCGTTGCAGTCGAAGGACCACAAGACCGTGGTGCCGCCGCTGCACGGCGCGCTGCTGAAGAACGAGCAGGATGTGCACCTGTTCGAGCGGCTGGTGTTCATGTCGCGGCAGAACCGCTGATGCGCCAGCGCCGCAGCCCGCGTCCTTCCACTATTCCTAACCCGTCCGCAGGCTCATCGTCATGCTGATCGATTTCTTTTTCACGCTGAAGGACGCAAAGATCCCGGTGTCGATCAAGGAGTTCCTGATCCTGCTCGAAGCGCTCGACCGGCAGGTGATCGAACCGTCGCTCGATGAGTTTTACTATCTCGCGCGCACGACGCTGGTGAAGGACGAAGCGAATTTCGACAAGTTCGACAAGGCCTTCGGCCACTACTTCCACGGCGCGCAGGCGCTGTTCGACAAGGCGCCCGAGATTCCGCTGGACTGGCTGATAAAGCGGCTGCAGCGCGAACTGACGCCCGAGCAGAGGGCGCAGCTGGAAAAGCTCGGCTACGACAAGCTGATGGAACGGCTGAAGGAACTGCTCGACGAGCAGAAAGGCCGGCACGAAGGCGGCAACAAATGGATAGGCACCGGCGGCACTTCGCCGTTCGGCAATGGCGGCGAGAATCCGGAAGGCATACGCATCGGCGGCGAAGGCCGCAACCGCACCGCGGTGAAAGTCTGGGAAGCCCGCGCATACAAGGACTACGACAGCGAGCGCGAACTCGGCACGCGCAACATCAAGGTCGCGCTGCGCCGGCTGCGCAAGTTCGCGCGCGAAGGACTGGAAGAAGAACTGGCGCTCGACGACACGATACGCGCAACGGCCAACAACGCCGGCTGGCTCGACCTGAAGATGCAGCCCGAGCGCAAGAACAAGGTCAAGGTGCTGATGCTGATGGACGTCGGCGGCACGATGGACGACCATATCGCGCAAGTCGAGGAGCTGTTCTCGGCAGCGAAGACCGAGTTCAAGAACATGGAGTTCTTCTACTTCCATAACTGCGTGTACGAGACGCTGTGGAAGAACAACCGCCGCCGGCACGCCGAGCGCTTTGCCACCTGGGACGTGCTGCGCAAGTACCCGCCCGACACCAAGCTGATCTTCGTCGGCGATGCGACGATGAGCCCGTACGAGATCGTGCAGCCGGGCGGCTCGGTCGAATACAACAACGAAGAGGCCGGCGCAGTCTGGCTGCAGCGCTTTGCGCACCAGTTTCCCAAGCACGTGTGGCTGAACCCGGAACCCGAAGGGCTGTGGCAGTATCGGCAGTCGATCGCGATCATCCGCCAGATCATGGGCAACCGAATGTACCCGATCACGATGGAAGGTCTCGACCGGGCGATGCAGCTGCTGTCGAAATGACCACGGCCGGCAACACGCTTGCGGCACCCGAATTTATTTAGAATGGCAGGATTGGCGCGCCATCGGGCGGGCCGATCGAACCCCCTCACCCCTCCTCACGAATGGCCAGCAAAAAACCCGAATACAGCGAATCGTCGATCCGCGTCCTGAAAGGACTCGAGCCGGTCAAGCAGCGGCCCGGCATGTACACCCGTACCGAGAACCCGCTGCACATCATCCAGGAAGTGATCGACAACGCCTCCGACGAGGCGCTAGGCGGCTACTGCAAGAACATCCATGTCACGCTGAATGCGGACGGCAGCGTCAGCGTCGAAGACGACGGGCGCGGCATTCCGGTCGGCCTGCATCCCGAAGAAAAAGTGCCGACCGTCGAGATCGTGTTCACCCGGCTGCACGCGGGCGGCAAGTTCGACAAGGGCTCCGGCGGCGCGTATGCGTTCTCCGGCGGCCTGCACGGCGTCGGCGTGTCGGTCACCAATGCGCTCGCCTCGAAGCTCGAGATCACTGTCTGGCGCAAGGACGACAAGGGCAACGGCGTGCACAGCCTCGAGTTCGCCGACGGCGACGTGGTACGCAAGCTGGCCTCGCGCGCGGCCGGCAAGGACGACAAGAAGTCCGGCACGCGCGTGACCGTGTGGCCGAACCCGAAATACTTCGATTCGCCGCAGATCCCGATCGCCGAACTGCAGCGGCTGCTGCGCTCGAAGGCGGTGCTGCTGCCCGGCGTGCGTGTGTCCTTCACGCAGGCCAAGAGCGGCGACACGCAGTCGTGGCTGTACGAACAGGGCCTGCGCGGCTACCTGAACGAAGCGCTCGCGCAGACCAGTGGCGGTGCGACCCTGATCCCCTTGTTCGAGGGTGAGCAGTACGCAACCGCGGAAGCCGACGGCTTTGCCGAGGGCGAAGGCGCGGCCTGGGTGGTCGCGTGGACCGAGGACGGCGCGGTGGTGCGCGAGTCCTATGTGAACCTGATCCCGACGCCGGCCGGCGGCACCCACGAATCCGGCCTGCGCGAAGGCCTGTTCGGCGCGGTGAAGAGTTTCGTCGAACTGCACTCGCTGCTGCCCAAGGGCGTGAAGCTGCTGCCGGAGGACGTGTTCGCACGCACCTCGTTCGTGCTGTCGGCGAAAGTGCTGGTCCCGCAGTTCCAGGGCCAGATCAAGGAAAAGCTGAACTCGCGCGATGCGGTGCGGCTGGTGGCCGGCTATTCGCGCACGGCGCTCGAGCTGTGGCTGAACCAGCATGTCGACTACGGCAAGAAGCTCGCGGAACTGGTGATCAAGCAGGCGCAGAGCCGGCTGCGCTCGGCGCAGAAGGTCGAGAAGCGCAAATCATCCGGCGTTGCGGTCCTGCCGGGCAAACTGACCGATTGCGAGTCGACTGACATCACGCGCAATGAAATCTTCCTCGTCGAGGGTGATTCGGCCGGCGGCTCGGCGAAGATGGGACGCGACAAGGAATTCCAGGCGATCCTGCCGCTGCGCGGCAAGGTGCTGAACGCCTGGGAGACCGAGCGCGACCGCCTGTTCGCCAACAACGAGATCCACGACATCGCCGTTGCGATCGGCGTCGACCCGCATGGCAAGAATGACGATCCCGACCTGTCGGGTTTGCGCTATGGCCGCGTCTGCATCCTGTCCGACGCGGACGTCGATGGCTCGCACATCCAGGTGCTGCTGCTGACGCTGTTCTTCCGCCATTTCCCGAAGCTGATCGAGCGTGGCCACATCTACGTCGCGCGGCCGCCGCTGTACCGCGTCGATGCGCCTGCGCGCGGCAAAAAACCGGCGCAGAAAATCTATGCGCTCGATGACGGCGAACTCGAGGCGATCGAGGACAAGCTGCGCAAAGACGGCGTGAAGGACGGCGCATGGAGCATCGCACGCTTCAAGGGCCTCGGCGAGATGAGTGCAGAACAGCTGTGGGAAACCACGATGAACCCGGACACGCGCCGGCTGCTGCCGGTGGCCCTCGGCGAACTCGGCGTGCAGGCCTCCGAGGACCGCTTCACCATGCTGATGGGCAAAGGCGAGGCCGCAGCGCGGCGCGCCTGGCTGGAAGAGCATGGGAATGAAGTGGAAGCTGATATCTGAGGCATAACCACCATGGGTCCCAGCCTTCGCTGGGACGACGTGTTTGATCAGCACACGCTTTTACTACTGTCGTCCCAGCGGAAGCTGGGACCCATCGTCGCAAAACGAACGAATTTGACTTAGCCGCAAACCCATGACCGACCAACCCAACCTCTTCGAAACCGCCGCCGACGACGCCGGCGAATCGCTGACGCTTGCCACCTTCGCCGAGCGCGCCTATCTCGACTATGCGATCTCGGTCGTCAAGGGCCGCGCATTGCCGGACGTCTGCGACGGCCAGAAGCCGGTGCAGCGCCGCATCCTCTACGCGATGGACCAGCTGCGCCTCGATCCCGCCGCCAAGCCGCGCAAATCCGCCGCCGTGGTCGGCGACGTGCTCGGCAAACTGCATCCGCACGGCGACCAGTCGGTGTATGACGCGATGGTGCGCATGGCGCAGGACTTCGCGTTGCGCTATCCGCTGGTCGATGGCCATGGCAACTTCGGCTCGCGGGACGGCGACGGCGCAGCGGCGATGCGCTACACCGAAGCACGGTTGACGCCGATCTCGCGACTGCTGCTCGACGAGATCGACATGGGCACGGTCGACTTCGTGCCGAACTATGACGGCTCGAGCGAAGAGCCGAAGCTGCTGCCGGCACGCCTGCCCTTCGTGCTGCTCAACGGCGCGTCCGGCATTGCAGTCGGTCTTGCGACCGAAATCCCTTCGCACAACCTGACCGAAGTCGCCGCCGCCGCAGTCGCCTTGATCCGCAACCCGAAGCTCACGCATGACGAACTGGTGGCGATGATCCCCGGCCCGGACTTCCCCGGTGGCGGCCAGATCATTACGCCGGCTGCGCAGATCAGCGAGATTTACCAGAACGGCCGCGGCAGCATCAAGGTGCGCGCGCGCTGGAAGATCGAAGAACTCGCGCGCGGCCAGTGGCAGATGGTCGTCACCGAACTGCCGCCGGGCACGTCCGCGCAGAAGATCCTCGAAGAGATCGAGGAACTGACCAACCCGAAGGTCAAGCTCGGCAAGAAGAGCCTGACGCCGGAGCAGCTCGCCACCAAGCAGACGCTGCTGGCCGTGCTCGACGCCGTGCGCGACGAATCCGGCCGCGATGCGCCGGTACGCCTCGTGTTCGAGCCGAAGTCGAAGAACCAGGGCCAGGAAGAGTTCAGCAACCTGCTGCTCGCGCACACGTCGCTGGAGAACAATGCGCCGGTCAACCTCGTGATGATCGGCGCCGACGGCAGGCCGCGGCAGAAAGGCCTCGGTGAGATCCTGCGCGAGTGGATCGGCTTCCGCTTCGAAACGGTGACGCGGCGCACGCAGCACCGTCTCGGCAAGGTCGACGACCGCATCCATATCCTCGAAGGCCGCGAAGCGGTGCTGCTGAACATCGACGAGGTGATCAGGATCATTCGCGAGTCCGACGAACCCAAGCCCGCGCTGATGGCAGCCTTCCGCCTGTCCGAGCGGCAGGCCGACGACATTCTCGAAATCCGCTTGCGCCAGCTGGCACGGCTCGAAGCGATCAAGGTGCAGCAAGAGCTGGCCGAACTGCGCAAGGAAAAGGTCGTGCTGCAGGACCTGCTCGACAATCCGGCGTCGATGAAAAAACTGCTGGTGAAGGAAATCGAGTCCGATGCGAAGCAGTACGGCGATGCCCGCCGCACGCTGATCGAGGAAGCCGAGCGTGCAGTCGCGGAGCAGAAGGTGATTGACGAGCCGGTGACGGTGATCGTGTCGCAGAAGGGCTGGGTGCGCGCGCGGCAAGGCCATGGCCACGAGGCGCAGCAGTTCACGTTCAAGGCCGGCGACGCGTTGTATGCGACCTTCGAGTGCCGCACCACCGATGCGCTGCTGGCGTTCGGCTCGAACGGCCGCGTGTACTCGGTATCGGTCGCGCAGTTGCCGGGCGCGCGCGGCGACGGCGTACCGCTGACCACGCTGGTCGAGGTCGAATCCGGCTCACGTCTGATCCACTATTTCGCCGGTGAAGCCGTCACGTCGCTGCTGCTGGCGTCGACTGCAGGCTACGGTTTTTCCGCAAAGGCGGGCGACATGCTGTCGCGGCAAAAGGGCGGCAAGTCCTTCATGACGCTCGACGACGGCGATGAGCCGCTGATGCCGCGCGTGGTCGGCGCGAACGCCAGCGCGATCGCCTGCCTGTCCGAGAAGGGCCGCGTGCTGGTGTTCGGGCTCGGCGAGATCAAGCATCAGCCGGGTGGCGGCCGCGGCGTGATCCTGATGGATCTTGATGACGGTGAAAAACTGCTCGCCGCGCAACCGATCAGCCAGAAAGGCGTGAAGGTCAGCGGCAGCGGCCAGCGCAGCGGCAAGCCGCAGGAAAGCAACCTGACCGGCACGGAGCTGGCCAACCATTTCGGCAAGCGTGCGCGCAAGGGCAAGCTGCTGGCGTCGCGGATGAAAGCCGCGGACCTCGCCGCGCTGGGCTGATGAAGCGGCGTGCGGCGCGAGCGACGGCCGGTGTCCTGCTGGCCCTCGCCTGTGCCGCCTGCGCGCATGTCAATCCGTATTACGACCCGGCGCGGCCGCACCATACGCGCGCGGGCTTCCGCAACAACTACGTCGACGATTTCTTCACCGGCTCCTTCCTGCGCTGGCAATGGGAACGCTGGCGCGACGGGCTGCCGAAGCCGCCCGCCAGCCTTGACGCGCTGCAGCCGCTAAATGCCAACCTCGCGTGGCTGAAGCAAAACCGCAGCGTACCATCCGCCACGTGGATCGGCCATGCGACCGTGCTGCTGCAGGTCGGCGGGCTCAACATCCTGACCGACCCGGTCTTCTCCGAACGCGCATCACCGCTGTCATGGCTGGGGCCAAAGCGCAAGACGCCACCGGCAATGAAAGCGGCCGACCTGCCGCGCATCGACGTGGTGATCGTCTCGCACAACCACTATGACCATCTCGACCTGCCGTCGCTGCAGGCGCTGAACGCGCAGCCTGGTGGCCCGCCGCTGTTCCTGATGCCGCTGGGCGTGGGCGACTGGCTGCGGCGCCATGGAATCGACAATGTCGCGCAGCTCGACTGGTGGCAGTCGCGTCAGCTGGCCGGTGCAACGCTGCACTTCGTGCCGGTGCAGCACTGGTCCGCGCGCGGCCTGTTCGACCGCTTCGAGACGCTGTGGGGCGGCTGGGTGATCGAGAGCGATGGCGGCGATCGCATGCTGAAGCTTTTCTTCACCGGCGACACCGGCTACTCGAAGGATTTCACCGACATCCGCCGTCGCTTCGGCCGCTTCGATTTCGCGCTGATCCCGGTCGGCGCCTATGAGCCACGCTGGTTCATGCGGCACCAGCATGTCGACCCCGCCGAGGCGGTCCAGATTCATCTCGACCTTGAAGCACGCCGCTCGCTGGGCATTCACTGGGGTGCGTTCGAGCTGACCGACGAACCGCTGGACGAACCGCCGCGCGCATTGCGGCAGGCACTGCAGGCACGGGGCGTCGATACGCGCGACTTCGTCACGACCGCACCCGGCGAAACTTTAAAAATTGGAAATTTCAATCAATAAATCAAGGGCTTGGAAGAAAATCACATTCTTGATTTAGGCGCGGAAATTATTCCTTGCGTCATTGAAGTACGGAAAACCGGCCTTTATGATGGGCAAATCTTGCTCCTCATAAAGCGCCATGAAAAGCCCTGTATCTGCTTCATTCCTGCGCCGGGTCGCCGCCGCAATCGCCTTCTCCGCCGTCTCCGCTTCGCCTGCCGCGCTGGCTGCCAGCGCGACGCCGCAGGCACTCGATCCCACCGTGAATGAGCAGGTGGTGATGTTGCCGGTGGTCGAGAACGGCCAGTCTTTCCAGTTCGAGACCACGATCTATCGTCCGCCGGGTGAAGGTCCGTTCCCGCTGCTGTTGATGAACCACGGCAAGGAGCGTGGCGATCCGTCCAACCAGAAGCGCGACCGTTTCCTTTCGCTCGCCCGCGAATTCGTCAAGCGCGGCTATGCAGTCGCCGTGCCGATGCGCCGCGGCTTCTCGCAGTCGACCGGCGAGTACACCGAATACGGCTGCAACATGAAGGACAACGGCCAGCAGCAAGCCGATGACATCGTCGCCGCACTCGACGCGCTGGTGAAGCAGCCGTGGGTCGACCGCGAGCGCATCGTCGTCGCCGGGCAGTCCTACGGCGGGCTGGCGACGATGGCCTTCGGAACGCGCCGCTATCCGGGTGTGCACGGCCTGCTGAATTTCGCCGGCGGCCTGCGCATTGACGGCGGCAACTGCGACTGGCGCGAAGCGCTGGTATCGGCCTTCGGCAGCTACGCCGCAGCAACCCGCCTGCCCAGCCTGTGGTTCTACGGCGAGAACGACACCTACTTCGACCACCCGCTCGCATTCAGAATGCAGCAGTCCTATCAGGCGGCCGGCGGCCCGTCGCAACTGGTCGCCTATGGTCCGTTCAAGTCGGATGCGCATGGCATGGTCGGCAGCCGCGACGGCGTGCGTGTCTGGATGCCGGAAGTGGAACGCTTCCTGAAAGGTATCGGCATGCCCACTGAAGTCACGGTCGCCATCGCCGACACGCCGCGGCCGCCGGCCACGGGCTTTGCACCGGTCGACAATGTGAATGCCGTGCCCTTCATCACCGACAAGGGCCGCAACGGCTACCGCGACTATCTGGCGAAATCGGCGCCGCGCGCATTTGCCATCTCGGGTTCGGGTGCGTGGAGCTGGGCTGAGGAAGGCGACGACCCGGCGTCACGCGCGCTGGCCGCGTGCCAGAAGAACAGCAAGCTGCCCTGCCAGCTGTACTCGATCGACAATGACGTGGTCTGGAGCGGGGAATCCGCGACCGTGCCTCCGGTCGCGGTGAACTGAACGATGAACTGACGGGTGAACTGAGCCGGAAGCCGGGACTGCGCGTTGCGTCAGCCGGCGATATCGGGCGCGTCGAAGGCAGCCTGGGTGCGACGCAGGCTGAACTGGCGCAGGTCATGGCCGAGCACGACGCGCACGCGGTCGCCCAGCGTATCGTTGTGCCAGTACACCGGCGCGATCTTCAGTTGCTTTGCCAGCTGGCGAGCAGCCAACTGGTTGCCGCGTGCGTATTCGATCCGGGTCAGGCGCACATTGAAACCAGGGTGGTTGCCGATCCGGACCACCTGCCAGTCGCCACCACCCTGCACCCGCTGGTTCACCATGCGTGCCATGCCGGCGACGCCGTTGCCATTGACGATCTCGATACGCCCGTAGCGCCCGGCCTCGGCCACCATGTCCGTCACGGCCGCGCGCGCGGTCGTGCCTTTTTCCGGCAACAGCGAGCGAACCTCCGAGGCCGGCGCCGGCGTCTTCGCCCGCGCCAGGGTCACGGGTGCGGCGTCGGCACGCTGCAATGCATGCACGCCCGGACTGATTTCGACGATGCTTTCGCGCGCTGCAGGCGTGACGATCTCAGGCTGTTGCAGCATCCGCTCTTCCGTCTGGGCCACCGGCACCGCGACTGCCTGCGTGCCCAGCTTCTGCATCACCAGCGCGAGCTTTTCCTGCAGGCGCTCGTTCGCCGGATCGAGCGCAATCGCGCGCTCGAGCGCGACACGCGCCTCAAAGTAATTACCCTTCAGGAAGTGTGCGTAACCGAGGTTGCCCTGCAGGTGCGCCTGATCGGGCCGCTTTGTCGCGAGGTTCGTCAGGATGGAGATCGCCATGTCGACATCGCCGCGGCCAGCCGACACCGCCGCCAGGCCGTTGTGCGCCTCGATGTGCGCCGGGTCGAGCTCCAGCGCACGACGGTACGCACGCTCGGCATCATCCAGCTTGCCGCTGCGCTGCAGTTCGCGGCCGAGCGCGTAATAGCCGTCGGCGCTGTCGATACCGTTACGGATTTCGGAAAACGGCACCACGCGCGCCTGCGGCGCCTGCGGTGTGCTGCTGCAGCCGGCCAGCAGCGCCGCCCCGACCAGGCCAACCAGCAGTTTCGGACGATGTGTCATGGGTATCTCCTCGTTGGCGTGACGGCGATCAGGAATGACCGCCAAGCATGGGCATCAGGTTGCGGTAGATCTGCAGGATCGCGGGCCCGACCAGGATCACCATCAAAGTCGGGAAGATGAAAAAGATCAGCGGGAACAGTAGCTTCAGCGACACTTTTGCGGCGGCTTCCTCCGCGCGCTGGCGCCGCTTGATGCGCAGATTCTCCGAGTGGATGCGCAGTGAATCGCCCATGCTGGTGCCGAAACGATCGGACTGAATCAGCATCGCGACCAGCAGGTCGATGTCCTCGACGCCGCTGCGCAGCGCGAAGTTGCGCAGCGCATGCTCCTTGGTGAAGCCGGTGCGCAGCTCGAGCTGGACCATCTGCAACTCTTCGGCGAGCACCTCGCTCTTGAGCTGAATCTCGGCGGCGACCTTGGCGATCGCCGCATCCAGCCCGAGGCCGGCCTCGACGCAAATGGTCAGCAGGTCGAGCGCATCCGGGAAGCTCTCGAAGATCTCGCGCTGGCGGACCTCGATCTTGTGCTTCAGCACCAGGTTGGGCAGGTAATACCCGGCATACGAGCAGCCCACCACGACGATCATCAGCATCGGCGCGCCCGAGCGGAACATCGAGCCGCCGAACAGCAGCGCTGCCATCGGGAACAACAGCGCCAGCAGCGTCTTGGTGCCGTAAAAGATGTACGGTGCCGACGTCTGGCGCCAGCCGGCGTTCATGAAGCGGATGCGGACCGGCGAGTCTTCCCAGCCTTCCTTCGGCCGCGACAGCTTTGCCAGCGGACGCGTGACCTTCACCACCCGTTCGACCCACGGGCTTGCTTCCGACGGCAGCGAAGGCCGCGGCTCGCTCTCCAAATTGGCGATGCGCCGGCGGAAGCGATCCGGCGTCAGGAACCATGCGGCCGCAGCCGCAATGCCTGCACACAGGACGAACACCAGCACCAGGAACAGCAGGGATTGCGTACTCATGTAGTTTCCTTGAAATTCATCCCGTCACTACACCCGAATACGAACGATCACGCGCATCCACAACACACCGAACAGCATCATCAGCAGTGCAACGCCGAGCATCGACGGACCGGCAGGATCGCGCCAGAAACGCACCAGGTAATCCGGACTGACCACCGAGAACACGCCGGCGATCGCCAGCGGCAGCAGGCACAGAATCACGGCCGACAGCCGGCCCTCGGCCGACATGGTCCGAACGTCGCCAAGCAGCTTCAGGCGCTGCCGGATCAGGATGCTGACATTCGTCATCACCTCGGACAGGTTGCCCCCTGCCTCGCGCTGAATCAGGATGGCGACGACCATATAGCGCAAATCGGTCAGCGGCACGCGCTCGGCCAGCCGCTGCAGCGCATCGACCAGCGGCGAGCCGAAACTCACCTCGTCGGCCACTTGCCGGAATTCCGAGGCGATCGGGTCGGGCAATTCATCGGCCAGCATCTGCAGCGTCGCCGTCAGTGCATGGCCAGCCTTCAGGCTGCGGCTGATCAGGTCGGCTGCCTCAGGCAACTGACGCTCGATGCCGAGCAAGCGTTCGTTGCGCTTGCGGACGACAAGCAGCGTCGGCACCGCGCCGGCCAAGCCGCCGAACAACAAGGCCACGCCGGTGACGTGCGTGATGATCATGCCAAGGACGAAGCCGGCGACAAAACCGGCCGCGCTGTAGGCCAGGTGACGCGCAACGTTCCAGCTTGCGCTGCCCTGCCCGAGGAAAGCGTTCAGCCGGCGTATGCCGGGAATGCGGCGCAGCAGCTGCTCGACGCGAACCGACTCGGCCAGCCGCAATTCCTTGAACAACCGGCTCGGCTGCGCCTGCCGGTCCGCGCTCCGCTTGGCGGTCAGGTCGCGCAGGCGCTGCCCGATCCGGCGCGCAGCACGGCTCTGGCTGGAAAACCACCATTGCCAGACGGCCTCGATGCTCAACGCCGCTGCGATGAACACCAGCACTCCGAATCCGTAATAAAGCCAATCCATCCTGGCCCCTCTCCTCAATCGCTCGCGCGCATCACTCGAATAACCGCGACGGGTCGTAAATATCGTCAGGCACCGCCACGCCGAACTCCTTCAGCCGCTGGTTGAAATGCGGATGCAGGCCGGTCGCCGAGAAGTGCCCGAGCACCCGGCCATCCGGCGCGACGCCGGTACGCCGGAAAGCAAAGATCTCCTGCATCGTGATGATATCTCCCTCCATGCCGGTCAGCTCATGCAGGCTGATCAGCTTGCGGGTGCCGTCGGTCATGCGGGCGATCTGGATCACTACCGTGATCGCCGATGAAATCTGCTGGCGCGTCGCGCGAATGCCGAGGTTTGCGGTCGCCATGCCAACCATGTTTTCCAGGCGCGACAGCGCATCGCGCGCGGTATTCGCGTGAATGGTTGCCAGCGATCCCTCGTGGCCGGTGTTCATCGCCTGCAGCATGTCGAGCGCTTCGGCGCCGCGCACCTCGCCAAGGATGATGCGGTCGGGCCGCATCCGCAGCGCGTTCTTTACCAGTGCGCGCTGCGACACCTCGCCCTTGCCTTCGATGTTTGGCGGCCGGGTCTCAAGGCGAACCACGTGCGGCTGCTGCAGCTGCAGTTCAGCCGCATCTTCGATGGTGACGATACGTTCCGAGTGCGGAATGAAACCGGAGATCACGTTCAGCAGCGTCGTCTTGCCGCTGCCGGTACCGCCGGAGATCACCATGTTCACCTTGGCCTTGGCCAGCGCCTCGAGCAGCTGCGCGACCGGCGGCGGAACGCTCTTTTTGTTGACCAGGTCCTGGATTGACAGCGGCTTGGTGGAAAAGCGCCGGATCGACAGGATCGGGCCGTCAATCGCCAGCGGCGGGATGATCGCGTTGACGCGCGAACCGTCCGGCAGGCGCGCGTCGACCATCGGGCTGGATTCGTCGACGCGGCGGCCGACGCGCGACACGATCTTTTCGATCACCTTCAGCAGGTGGTCGTTGTCATCGAAGGTGATCGGCGTCAGCTCGAGCTTGCCGCGCCGCTCGACGTAAACCTGGCTGCAGGTGTTCACGAGGATGTCCGACACGGTCGGATCGTCCAGCAGCGGCTCGATCGGGCCGAGGCCGAGCATCTCGTTTTGCATGTCCTGCACCAGCTGGCGTCGTTCGGCCTGGTTGACTGCAAGTCGCTGGTCTTCGACGATGCGCTCGACCAGTCCCGACAGCTCGCGCCGGAACTGCTCTGTGTTGAGTTTTTGCAGGCGCTCGAGGTCGACGCGCTCGAGCAGCGTGCGGTGCATCTTCTGCTTGAGCTGCTGGTAAGCCGGCGAGTACAGGTCCATTTCAGCAGCAGGAACGCCGCGCAGCGGCGACGGCTGAGGCGGCGTCGGCGCGTCCCTCAGGCTGTTGCGCAGTTCATCTCCGTTGCTGAAAAAACCCATGCTTAACTCCCGTTACCCGACGAATCGCCGCCGCGCACGAAGATGCGGCGGATCAGTCCAGACTTGTTGACCGTACCGGTATCCACCAGGCGATTGACCCAGTCGCCCAGGCTCTTTGCGATCGTGCTGTTGCGCGCGAGCTGAAGCACCGGCACGCCCTGGTTGATCGAATCGTTGGCGACTTCGAAGTTGTTCGGCACGCGCGAATCCACGCGCAGATCAAGGATGCGCTCGATCTCGCTGGTGCTGAGCGGCGCGGAGCTCTCGAAACGGTTCAGCAGCAGATGGACCTTTTCGCGGCGATAGCCGAGCGTGCCGAAGATCTCGATCAGGTGGCGCGCGCCGCGCAGGTCAGGCAGCGACTGTTGCAGCACCAGATAGATGCTGTCGGAATGGTCAAGCACGCGCACGCTGGCCGAGTTCACCTGCCGGCCGAGGTCGATGATGACGAAATCGAAGTGCCTGCGTGCGAGCTGGACGATGGTCTCGAGATGGTCGGCGCTGAGGTCGCCGCCCGGATCCGGCTCGGCCGGCGCCGCAAGGATGCTGTAGGTCGGCGTCACGCGGACAACGCTTGATTCGAGCAGGTTGATGTCGAGGCGATTGATGTCGCGGCAGACGTCAGCCAGCGTGCGTTCGGGCTTGATGTCGGACACATACAGCGTCGCGTCGCCGAATGCGGTGTTCAAATCGATCAGCAGCACGCGCTTCTTGCCCAGCAGAGACAGCGCATGGCCGAGGTTGGCCGCGACGAAGGTGGTGCCGGCGCCGCCCTTGGCCGACACGAAGGACAGCACCTTGCCCTCGGGCTGCTGCGAGACCGCGAACTTGCTGCTGAGTCGATCAAGCGCGGTATTGAGCTCGTTGCCCGCCAGTGGCAGGGCCAGCACTTCGCGCACGCCGGCGCGCATCGCGGCGATCAGGTATTCGGGCGAGCGGTCCGACGACAGCAGGATGATCACTGCCTGCGGGTAGCGTTCGGCAGCGCGTGGCAGCATGCCGGCGGCGCCATCGGAAAAGCTGGATGCGTCAATGATCACCAGGTCCGGCTGCCCCGCCATCGCGGGCAGGCCGTCCTTCGGCATGCCGGGCAACGCTGGCAGGATGGCGATCGACGGATTGCGGTTGGCGCAAAGGCGCGTGATGCTGGCGCGCAGTTCATCGTCGTTGGACAGGATGAAAGCATTCATTGGCTATTTTTCCCTGATATTGGAGGAATTGTTCTGAGGGGTTTCATGTGCATTCTGCTGAATTCATCGCTTCGCGCGATTTGATCGTGGCGAACGGCGGCATGTTGAAGCCAAAATCGACGAAAGGAATTACGGTCTCTACGCGCATGCCCGGCGCGATCGATACTTTCACCGAATCGCATTCGGCGCGCGCAGTATCAACATTGGTTCTGCAACTTGCCGGAAAATACTCGATCAGGATATTGTCATCCTGTAGCGCCGGGAAAACTTGCTGCATGCGCGTTCTGATCAGGTCTGAGTTGTAATCACAAACGACCGCCATCCGTGCACCGAGTTCAGTCGCTTCGTTTGCCGCATTCATGTAGTACAACACACGAGCCATCTCGATCGCGCCGAACAGCAGCACGACAAAACCGCCGACCGATGCGACCAGCGCAAACTCGACCGCAGCGGCGCCGCGCTGGCGAATCGGATGCCTGAAACGGGTTTTTTTCATCCTTTTTGCCTCATCACCGCTTCGATGTCACTGAATGTCATGGTCGGCGAATTCGTCACGAGGGGTAAACCGATGAACGGATAGGCATAGCCAGTGATGCGCACGGTCACCAGATCGATCGTGCCATCTCCAGTATCCACATTGCCGTATGTCGTCGCCGCGGCACCCGGGCACTCAGACCAATTGCTTCGATCGCACACATGCACATTCGCATCCGTCAACGAAGGCGCCAGCGCCGGTCCATCGCAGGTGTCGTTGCCGTAGGCCGCAAAACATTTCGCCCTCTGGACTTGGGTAGTGGTTTGGTTCGTCAAAGGTGACCGATAGCCAGCCTGCCCTGGATCGACTTGCGACAACATCCGCACTGCGGTACGTACTGACTTGACCAGCGTGTTGTACTGATAGACCGCACGGCCGTATTCCGCTGCACCAAACGCGATCAGTAGCATCGGCAACAGCACAAGCGCGAATTCAACCGCGGCCACGCCTCGTTGTCGTCGCGCCGATCTGGAGTTTGAACATTTTCGGAGATTTGACATACGGATCGCTCACTTCACCAGAGTCGGGACTTTGGGCGTATTTGCGGTGGGATCACCGGGAAGCCCATTTGACGCGCACTCGCTGTCCGGACTGGTGGCATTGCCCAGATATTCGACACAGAGCCGCGGCTGGCCGTCACTGCCCATTTCACATTTTTTCGGCGTGACTGCACCGCCACTAGTCGTAGTTCCGCCGCTTGTCGTTGTCGTTGAAGTACCACCACTGGTGGTCGTCGTTGTAGTGGTGGTTGTACCACCGCCGCTGCTGGCGTGGTCGCTCTGTGCATACGCGCTGGGAAACGCCCTGTTGAACGCGGCGGCGAAAGCATTCGCCAGCACCCTGGAAAACGGACTGGCGTCGGCCTTGTTGCTTCCGCCGCCATTTGAAGTGTTGGGCATCGGGTGTAGCAAGAACACGCAAGCCCACGCCGTAATCGGCGCTTTATGCGATGGTCCTTGGAGTGCAAGGCAGTCCACCACGGGAACCGGCACCACGCGACGCTGGCGCCCTTTCTCTTTCAGATAATTCGAAGACTGGCTAGTACCGCTGACGTTGATCCCCGCCACATCAACACCCTGATAAATTTCGTTCTGGTCACGGCGTCCAACGAAATCGCCAGAGTAAGCATTGGTCGCAGCCGGCCATGTGTTCAGAGTATACGAATAGCCGCTCCGGTCCGGCGCGGCGTCATCTGGCTTGATCGCACCGAAATAAATGCCGAAGCGGCTATTGAAGGCCGCACTCAGCGAAGGCATGTTGCCGGGCTTGCCGACCTGTGTGCCGAGCGCAGGCAGGTCGCACGCGCCATCGCCAAGCAGTTGCTCTGATATTTCGTTCGCACCACCGCCAGTCGAAGTCAGGTCGAGCCAGTGAAAATCTGAATTTGGTGTGAGTGAATTGTCCAACACACCCTCGAGCCAATCTCCGGGCGACTTGGTGCTCACCGCTTGAGAACAAAGCGCAATCGGCAATGCACAGGTAGCTTGCGATGGTAAAAGTGCAGCGACGGCAGAGGCAGTCACCGACTGGTCGCCGATGTTCACACCCGGCAGCACATTCAACACCTGGATGAAAAACGTCCGGATCCCCGTATGCGTTATTTCGCAACGCACATATTTCATCGCATTGGCCGCCGCGCCAGTGAGTCCGGCGCCAGAGCCGAACGGACCGGCGGCCGTCTGAGCATAGGTGATGGTTACCGGCGAGTTGGTGCCGCCTACGGCATGCCCCTGAAAACCTACCCTGTGCAGGTCGGCGACCGTGCGCCCCGCCGCTTCGGAGCGTGCCAGTGGCAGCCCGCTTTCCATGTCTCGAACAGCAGCGAGCGCACAGCCGTCGGCAGCGTTCTGCAACTCCGTCTTCGCGACGAACATCTGCCCGAGGTCGATCGCGAGACCGACCATGCCAATCATCGCGACGATCGTCATCGCGACCACGACGGCGACCACGCCATGCTGGCGCCGTTGCAGCGGGCGCCTTGCGCGATTGAACAGGGCTTGCGTGCTCATGGCCGTCTGCCCTGGTCAGCGGCTGCCGCCGCCGCCGCTGCTGTTGCCGCCGAGGCCGATGGTGAACGCGTTCTGCGTCGCCTGCGGATCCCGGAATGACGACCGATAGCCACTAATGGTCTGGCGTGCGACCGTGCCCTCGATTGCATCCGGTACCGGCTTCGTCCCAGCCTCGGGGTTCAGGACCTGCTGTGCCGTGACCGTGCGCACGCTCTCGCCGAAATGGCTGTCAAATCGCGGCGACGTCGACGCGCAGCCGCTGGCCAGCACTGCGGCTGCGGCGATCGCATTCACTGCCAGAAAAAACTGCTTGTTCATCTGCCTCTCCTCTGCTGCGCGCCGCCGCTGCGGCGCACTGCCTTGTTCATTTCATGTCGAAACCGGAAGCGCCCTTGCCCGGTTCTGCGCCGCGCTGCTGCGGCGGCTTGCCTTCGAGCTTGCCACCCAGGAAAAGGTCGCTGCGCGAAGGATCGCGATAGCCGTCGGTCGGCAGCGGATACTCGGGCGGCAGCGGCTTGACCAGCCTTGGCGTGACCACGAACACCAGTTCGGTCTTGTCGGTCTGGAAGTCGGTGCTGCGGAAAAGCGCGCCCAGGATCGGAATCTCGCCAAGGATCGGGAAGGCGCGGATGTTGGTCGTCGTGTTGTTCTTGATCAGCCCGCCGATCGCGAAGCTCTGGCCGTCGGCCAGCTGCACCGTGGTCGATGCGCGCCGCGTGGTAATCAGCGGGAAAATCTGCGCGGCGCTGTTGGTGCCGCTGATGCCAACGCCGTCACGCGCCAGTTCGGACACTTCCGGCGCGACCTGCAGGTTGATGCGACCGCCGGACAGTACGGTCGGCGTGAATTTCAGTCCGACACCGAAATCCTTTTCCTGCAAGGTGACGAGCGGCGCACCGCTGGACGAGGCCTGTGCGACAGGGATCAGGATCTTGCCGCCGGCAAGGAAGCTGCCTTCCTGGCCACTGATGGCCATCACGTTCGGTTCGGCCAGCACCTTGACCAGGCCGTCGCGCTTTTCCGCTTCCAGCGTCAGGCCGGTCGTCGCCGAACGCGTGGCGCTGACCGTCGCACCCAGCGTGCCGCTGAGGAAATTGCTCAGCAACTGGTAGCTCCACATGCCTCCCGACAGCGAGCCGTTCAGGCGCGCGCCGAGCTTGTCGATCAGCGTCTTCGATACTTCGGCAATCTTCACCTCCAGCATCACCTGCTGCGCGGACGCGACCGTCAGCATGTTCACGATGCGCTGCTGCTGCAGCTGGATGCTGGTCGACGCCTGCGTCTGCGTCTGGCCGCCGCTGGTGTTTGCCATGCCTTCCTGCTGCGCGGCGGCGCTCATCACCGCGGGCCGGCGCACATAGGCCAGCGCCAGTTCAAACGCGCGCTGCACTGCCATCGCGTCCGACACGGTGCCGGACAATACCAGGCTGTCGGCGGCGGCTGTGACACGGATGTCCTTCTCGTCCGGCAGCAATTCACGCAGCGTGTTGGACAGGCCTGACGCGTCCATCGTCACCGCGACGTCAATCACGCTGCAGCGGCGGCTCTTGCCCTGCACGATCATGTTGGTCGTGCCGACTGATACGCCAAGCAGGTACAGCGTGTCCGGCGACACCAGCATCGCCTGTGCAATGTTCGGGTTGCCGAGCGAACGGTTGATGGCCGGCTCTGGCAGCTTCAGCAAGGTCGACTTCCCGATCGGGATGTCGATCTTGGCCGGAGCGGCCACTTCGCCATTGCAGTTCATGTTCGGGATCATGTTCTGCCGCCCCTCGCCGCCTTGCGCCGGTGCGATCTGCTGCGCGCCCGCCCAGCCGCATGCCAGCGCCAGTGCGCCGGCCGACAGCTGCAACGTCCGCCGAAACGTTTCTACCCCGCTCGGTACCATCGGCTTCTTCATGTCGTTTTCCCTGTGTTTTTATTTTCCGGAGCGTTTCAGTAGCACTCGCGCGAACCGCGCAAACCGTTGAGCACGCCGACGCAGATCGGCGCCTCGCTGCTTTCCTGCCGGGCCACCGGCGGTTTAGGCGTCGGACGATTTTGGGCCGTCCGCCTCACGCCGGCCACCGGCGCGGCATTTTTCTTCGGCGCCGCGGCAACTTGCGGAGCGGCCGCTGCCGCTGCCTGCGCGTCAGTCTGCAGCAAGGTCTCCTTGGTCACGCCCGCGGTCGTCACATCGCTCGGGTCGATCTGGTTGCGCAACACCAGCGACAAGGTGCCGACGCTGCGCGCAAGGTCAATCTTTTCCGCCTGCTCGGGCGTGACTTCAAGCGTGACCGCATTCACCACGCGCGGCTTGGTTTCGTCGCGGCTGACTTCCTGCGCAACGGCAAGCACCATGATCCGCTCGAGCACGATCTTCGAGATCGCCTGGTCCCGGTTGCCGCCTGCCTCGCGGTCGCGATGGGTGTTGACGATGATGTCGACATAATTGCCGGGCAACGCGAAACCGGCGACGCCGATCACGTCATTCACGCGCACCGTGATCGCACGGCGGCCTTCACCAATCACGGCCGACAGTCCGCCCTGCGTTCCCTTGGGCGCCAGCTTGGCCTCTAGGATGGGCTCGCCGCGCTGCAGCCCGGTGCGTGCCACGCGGCCATCGAGCTTGCCAGATTCGCTGACCGATCCGGCCGGCACGCTGTCCGACGGCCAGTCAACCAGCTTCACCATGTCCGACGAAATGCGCTGCCCGAGGCTGATCTCGACGGCGGCCACCGCCACGCGCGATACGTTGTTGCTAGACTGAGTGCTCAGCCAGCGGAACGCCAGCAGCACGGCACCGAGGCCAGCCAGCAAGGCGACGGCCAGAACGATCAAGGCCCGCGTGTTTTTCATTTCCCCTCCTGGTGTGCCGAGCATTTGGCGCCGGCGCTGATTCGTTGGTACAACATTGATATTGTTCTTTTTGGCGCAATGGAATTCGGACGCTCACCTGCGCAACTAGGGTTCCGCTGAGGTCAGGCGCGCCGTTGCGCGGGGGGTGCGGGCGGGCAGCGACGTGGCCGCAAACGCGGGCGCTGCCGGGGAAATAAGGGTGGGTACGCGTGCTTGGTCGGCTTCGCCCGGCTCGTCGTCCAGGTCGCTTCTGCTTCCGGTCTTTATCTTCATCTGCGCCCCCGCGATTTAGATCAGGAATAATTTTTTGGCTTCAGCTGCACATGGGCATTCGGGCTGCGACTAGGTGATCATCACAAACAAAGTACCGATCGCCATCGCTACGCCGTACGGTATGGCCTGATATCGCCGGACGGCGGCCGCACGCTGCGGCAACCCGGCCAACTGCAATTCTGTTTGCTGCGCTTCTGATGAGCGCGCCTTCCTGCGCAGGACCAGCAGCACAATGGCCCAGACACCGCCGACCAGTGCGGTGGCCAGCGCAATCTCCAGTACCATCCCCGGCCCCGTGTACATCCCCACCACGCCGAGCAATTTCACGTCACCGGCGGCCATGCCGCGCAACAGATAGTGCGGCATGAACAGGGCTAGCCCGGCCAGCCCGCCGAGCAGGCAGTCGCCAGGGCCAATGCCAAACGGCATCACCACGGCCAGCAAGAGCGCGACCACGGCACTCGCACCCAACAGACGATTCGGCAAGCGCCAGCTTGTCCAGTCGCTCCAGGCTGCGATGGCCAGGGTAACGACCAGTGCGGCCATGCCTGTGCTGAATTGGGTGGGCTCGATCATTTTTTTGAGAATTCCCGGCAGGCTGACTTGCGACTCATTGCAGGCGCGCTTGCCTTGCCATCAGCGCGCCGGCTCGTCCGGATGACGAGACAAACCGGGCTGCGGCTTGCCTCGCTCCGTTCCACGAGTGGAATTAACCGCCGTTGGTGGTGGTAGTGGTCGTGCCGCCACCGCCGCCGCCGCTCGCCTTCTGCAGCTCGGTGTTCACGTTCGTGAACGCGGTGTTGATGTTGCCGCCAAGCGAGACGACGATCGCGACGATGACCGCGGCGATAGCCGCCACGAACAGGCCATATTCGACCGCCGTTGCGCCTTGCTCGTCGGCCAGGAATGCTTTCAGTTTGTGTTTCAGTGCGTTCATTGAAAACTCCTTGAGGAAATGATTACGCAGGATAGCCCGCGCGCAAGGACAGAAAGTTCCGGAAAGAACCGGCTGTCGAACTTGTTGCCCGCCCGGACGCAGCGCTAAAAACTCGCTTACCGAACGTCCTGACAATGTTGCTTATTTGTCATTGGGAGCAGTGTTATGCCTTACGGCAAAAAGAGAAATAGTTCAAACGTACTAATTATCATGCAGTTTTTTCAACTAGATAACAAAAAATATACATTTTATTGAAAGCAAATACTAACCATTTATCGGATTAATTTCCGGAAAATTTGATTTAAGGCAATTTCTCAGGATCCGAAGAGTTCGATTGGCGGTGAAAATTCATTCCGAACGCAGGAGGGGGCCTTGGCACTCGCAAGGTCTCGCCGCAGGAACTTTACGGCAAGACACAAGCCTCATGGCCTCTTGCCCGCCG
>JACCEE010977337.1_pt1 | contig 35832 bp, 32 predicted proteins | sample 7449931 | NCBI WGS metagenome assembly JACCEE01 (sample SAMN15323457, study PRJNA562643) | freshwater metagenome | isolation source: river surface water | place: USA:Blue River Watershed | collected 2017-08-19 | reverse complement strand
CATCTTTTTTTTCTAACTCCTCAATGACTCTCTCTACGTAAGTTTCTGGATACATCGTATCAGAATCAATACATATATAGTATTTTCCTTTAGCATGTTCCAAACCTTTGTTCCTGGCATACCCACAGCTCCTATTTACTTCTGTGTAGTAAGGAAGAGCAGTTTTTTGAAATATTTCAGCTGTTTTATCATAGGAATTGTTATCTACTCCAATGATTTCAATTGGATATTTGCACTTGCTTTCACTCAAAGACCATAGACAACCAAGAAGGTGCTTCTCTTCATTTAAAGCGATAACAACAACACTCGCAATAGGAGTGTCTGATTGGATTTTCTTAAGATTAGACTTAACTGTTTCAAAAGCCTCTTGAGGAAACTCAGAATATGGCTTTTCGTAAACACTTAAATATTTGTTATACCAACTCATGATTTAGTCTTTTAAATATTTTCTAACTATCAGAATGACAATCGACTTAAGATTTACATACTGATTGTAATGTTTCATACAAAAAACACCGAATGAAACTCTTTTTGCTAGATTAAGACTGCCGATTTTATAACAAAGCGCTTCAATTATATTTTTAATCAGTTTTTCTAGGACTCTCTTTTCTTGAGAGGCTGAAGCCTCAATATGTTTTTTGATTTCTGATAAAACAACTTTATAACAATAAATATTTCTATCAGTCATCTTTTTAGTCATAACTGAGTCGGGGCGTAGCCTTCTTAAGAAGAACTTTTTATTGATGAAACTAACATCACCCGCTTTCAAAAATAAGATTGGAGTAAAAAGTTCATCTTCATGGATGATTCCTGAGTAAAATGAATGACCAGAGTTAAGATAAAATTGTCTCTTTAAAATATATAAACATGGCGAAACTCTAAAAATCTTCTTGTCCACCATCTCTTCAAGAGCATCTACTCCTTTGTAAATTTTATCTTCTAGATGATGTAGTCTACTATAGTCGAAACCAAGAGAAAAATCAGATACTTGATTTAAAATATCAGCATCAAAAAAAACAATATCCAAGTTGTTCGCTTCTCCTTTAGTAACACACTCATCCAAAGCCGTTTCAACAAGAACATCATCACTATCCATAAAATAAAGATAGTCTCCAGTAGAATTTGAGATTCCAAGATTTCTTGCCTCAGATTGACCTTTATTTTGCTGACTAAATATTTTTACCCTTTTGTCAGATTCTGCTATCTTTGTAATTACCTCTAAAGAGTTATCTGTAGAACCATCATTTACTGCTATTAGCTCAATATCGGTAAGTGTTTGGTTAAGTATAGAATACATTGCCTCAGCAACATATTGATCTGTATTATATACAGGTATGATTACACTAACTTTTGGCATATTATTACACTTTTTCCCATTTTAAAAGAGCCTTATTATACTTTTTGATGACTTTTGCGGGATTACCAACAACTAAAGAGTATGAATCTATATCTTTAGTTACAACACTCCCTGCACCAACAATTACCCATTTTCCTAGTTGTACCCCTGGAACTATAACAGCATTTGCGCCTATATGTGAATCATCCCCAATTACAACTGGCCGATGTTGCAACTCTCTTCCCTCCGGAATTCCTTCGTCTGGTTTATAGATATGATTGAACCCAGAAATAAAAGCATTTTGACCAATTCCAACATTATTTCCAATTGTTACAGGGCCGATAATAACTGTTCCTATTCCAACCCTAGTGTTATCACCGATAATCACATCTCCCGCTCCGTTATTAATAACTGCAAAGTCTTCAATCATAGATCTTTTACCTAAATGAAAATGCTTCCATGGAAAAACATCCATTCTACTGCTTCTTCTTACAATAGATCCCTTTTCTCTTTTATGTACAAATGGATTAACAAAATTTCTTACCCACCATCTTGGTCTTGGATGATGACTAGAGCTGATTGTTTTTATTAATAAGCTCTTTAACTTCTCATTTCTTTTTATTGTCAACAATAAGTTATTCATTTCCTAACTCTTTATAGAGTCTAAGCAACTCTTCAGCTGTTGATTTCCAAGAAAAATTTTGAACCCTTTCCAACCCATATGCTACTTTAGATTTGTAATATTGGGAATCATCCTCTAATCTCAATAGCTCACTACATATCATTTCTGGATTAGTTGGATCGGTTAGAATTGCACCCTCTCCTGCAATCTCAGGCATTGCAGAGGTATTAGAAGTGATGATTGGAGTACCACATGCCATTGACTCCAGAATAGGTATCCCAAAACTCTCTCTCAATGAAGTATATAGAAAAGCAAATGCTCCATTATAAATAAAAGGAAGATCTCCATTTGGAATATAACCAGGATTATGAAGATACTCCTTTATATGTTGGATATTAAGCTCATTCAAAACCTCATCTATATATGGTTCTTTTAAATCAGCAATCAAAAGAGGGAGTTTGTGTTCTGATCTTTCTAAATAAAGAGAGTATGCTTTTAGAGTATTCCTGGTATTTTTTTTAGGATCAGTATTTCCAAGAAAAAAGATATATTTTTCACATTTTGTATATCGTGAAGTTACATCAGCGATTCTCTCATATACTTTAAAATGTGAACTATATCCATTATAGACCGCTACAATTCTTCCATCTTTAATATTCAAGGCATCAGAAATTCTTGAAGCCTCAAATTTAGATACTGTAATTATTTTTTTACACTTTTCTAGAATCTTAGGAACAACTAATCTTCGGTAAATTCTTCCCATATTTTGATATAGAGATTTACTCTTTCCCTTTTGCTTTTCTAGAAAGATAATATCGTGTAATGTTAAGACTAATGGAACATTGCAAAATACTGGTGCAGTATTGCTTGTACAATGTAATATATCAGCCTTTACTTTTTTTACGGCGTGCGGAAGAGCAACTTGCTCCCATAAAGGATATGACGGACAACTTAGTTCAATAATGTGAAAATTTTCAGTATTCTTAAGAGTTTTATCAGGTCCTGGTTGAACGAAAATAAAGTACTCATTCACTTTGTCAAGTTTTTGAAGTTCTTTTATAGACTCCAACGCAACAAAATCCATCCCATGTTTATTTGGCCTAAAGATTCTTTGAGCCTCGATTGCTATTTTCATACTAATTTTTTTGAGTGTGAATGAATTTATTATTTACTCCTTTTAATCTAAAGAGATTCAAAAACATTAATCCAAATAAAACAGGTATTTTTCTAAACGCATTAACTAGCCTTTTATCAACAAGGTAATCAGGAATAGCCAATGCAAAACCTAAAATTAGGACAAATAAAAGAATCCACCATTTGATAGAATATTCCCAACTAACTATAGTCGTAGTAGCTGAAATTATGCAAATTAAACCCAGTAAAATTACTCTAGGCAACATCATCCATTGTATGATTTTATCTAAGTAATCGTAGTTTAAAGTAAATAGTGCTTTAGGAAAATCGATAAGAGATCTCTTAAGAGTTGCAAATTGAGCTGCCAACCATCTTCTTCTTTGGTTATAGAACACCTCGTCTTTTTGAGTCTTTAAGTCATAGACCTTTACATCTTCGAGGTAGTTGATAAAAATCCGCTCTTTCAATAAAAGAATTTCTAACTCTTTATCCTCTCCAGCAGTAAAAATCTTTTGTACATTTTTACAAAACCACTTATAATCAAATGCCATTCCAGAGCCTATTAACGCAGAGGAAAGTCCAAGAACAATGTGCCCCTTTCTAAAGATTGAATTATTTATCTCTTCACTAACAGCATCCAGAAGAGCTGTGTGTGTATCAGTATTAAATGCAATGCGGTGAGCTTGCATCGCCCTAGATCCTATGTAATAAGATTTGTTGATTTGAGATAAAAAATCCTGTTCAACCACATTATCTGCATCTAAAATTACAACAATATCGTATTCTTTTTTTCTTGTTTCGATTGCAAAGTTTAATGCCTTAGCCTTTGAGCTTTGCTGGAAATCAGGAACTAAAACTTCTGCCCCTAATTCTTTCAGACGTACATTTGTTTCAGGCTGCATCTTATCTGCAATCACTACAAGGTCGTACTTATCTTCGGGATAGTCTTGATCAATAATAGATGAGACTGATCTTTCTATTACAAAATCTTCTTTATAAGCAGGAACTAAAACAATAATTGAATATTGCTTTTTAATCTTTGTCTCATATTTCCTGATCTTCTTATTCGAAATAAGAGCGAAAAAGAAAATATAGAAGACAGACAAGCCAATAATCACATAGAGAACTGCATCCGTATACTCAAGTATCATCGATAAATATTCCATTACTTTGATTTTTCTTTTAAATATACAAAATCTTTTATTCCTTTGAAAGTAGATGAAATCAAATCAATTCGCCCCGAAATAATATTCAAGATTATAGATTTAGGAACAGCTATAAGGATTTGATATAATATTGACAAAATCAGCGTTATACCCTTTCTGTTTCTCCAAGCGTAGAGCAATCTATTCCTAACTAAATAATAGTTTCTTAAAGGACTTCCCTGACCTGTACTACTACTCTCTTTATGAATTATAACAGAATTTGGATAAAAGTACTGCTTAAATCCCGCTCTGCTAATTTTTGTACACCAATCAATCTCTTCGTAGTATAAAAAGAAAATTTCGGGCATAAGACCTACTTTATCAAGAACATCTTTACGAAGTACCATTGCAGCCCCATGACAATACGGTGTTTCTTTAACATCTGAATATTGACCCCTATCTTGCTCTCCAAATCCAATAAGATTATTTCTAAGGGTTATATTTGATAATTCAGTATAGCCTGCAAATTGAACTGTATTTTCTGGTTTAAAAAACACAATTTTAGGAGATACTGCTCCAGCATTTGGATGCGAATCCATATATAAAACTAAAGAACTTAATGAATCATCTGGAACTAATGTATCATTATTAATCAACATAATGTATCTACCAGTAGCGACATTAATTCCTAAGTTATTCCCTCCAGCAAACCCTAAGTTATCATCACTTCTTAATACTACAATATCGGGGAATTTTTCAGAAATTGTTTTTGCCTCATTAATTCTAGAGCCATTATCCACTACTATGATTTCATACCTAATAGAAGTTAAGTTCGTCTTTACTGAATCAATCATTTCTAAGGTATCCCTAACGCCATTAAAATTAACCGTAATTAATGACAAATCAATATTTTGAGTTTTTTCCATAGTCATTTTCCGATATTTTTTCTTCGATCTTTTTCATTTTTTCCTCCTCAATCTCTCTGTCAAAATAGGGACTTACAAATACAATAGCCATACTCATATACAAAATAATTCCTGTAGGAAATTGTCCCAACACTTCATTTCCGTATGAGGTAGCATAGATTCCAAAAATTCCGCATACCAAAGCTATTATTAACCCCTTTAACTCTTTATCCTTTAGAACAAATAATGCTAAATATGCACCATATGCAAGAATAGAAAGTAAAATTCCTATGTGTAGTAATAGCCCAATTATTCCAGTCTCAACCCAAATCATCACAAACCATGAGTCAGTTGGTACATTTGAGGTAAAAGCATAAGGAGTAAACCTTCTAGCTTTTACCCCTCCAAGTCCAATACCTACTCCAAATGGTCTGCTTTTCATATAAGCTTTTAGCTTCTTTTGATTCTCTAATCTTACTTGGAGAGATGGGTCTTGCGCATTAAATGCTGTTCTCATTCTTCGAACCTGAGGATTACCATGCGCAAGCATCGTATACTTTAAAAAGATAAAAATCAGAATAAGAAAGGCACTAAATGAGACCATTGCCTTTACATTTTTTGACAGAAAAACATAAAAAAAGAAGCCCCCAAATGGTACGGCCAATGCTCCTCTTGTACCAGAAATCATCATTGCGTAACCAGCTAAAAAAGCAACTGCAAAATAGAAAACTTTTGATTTTAGATCTTTAATATATATTCCAACTAATGTAAAGACAACTAGTGAGTAACCCATTCCAGATCCAAAGTTGCCAGCATCAGTAAAGAATGAAAAATACCTTATCCCTGATTGAATTATATGAGTGTCTTTACCTCCGTCAACATAAAGCCACCTAAGTTCAGCACTATCCCAACCAAAGGTTTTTTGAATTAGAGCCTTTGCAACAGCCATCAAAGTAAATACGGCCCATAGAAACAATAGCTTCTTTAAATCTTTTATATTCTTGATTAAAATAGAAGTCAAGATTGTCATTAAAAAGAAATACACAGCAACCCCTCTGATTGTAGTTGCCCATGCCGCCTTTGATGATACTTCTGGGTTAAAAAGCTCGATTACACAATAGAAAAGCCAGACCGCAGATAATATCGTCAGGCCGTTAAAAGCTCTTTTAAACTCCACCTTTCTTTGAAAAAGATGAATAAGGATTATTATAAAAGTTAGGCCAATAACTCCATCCATAACGATACCTCCAGGTACAGAAGGGAGATATCTGTTTACACCCATTATGAAATAGTTGATGGTAAATATACTCATCAATCCGAGGTAAGGGTTATTAAACAAGAAGACTAGAAAAAGAAGAACAATTGGTAATGCTGCAAGCAAAGTCCCAAATACAAGGCCTAGTTTTGTAAGAGCATAAACAATACCAAAACAACCAAAAATAAGAACTAAATAAATCAGTCCCTTATTCAGATTATCGAAGGTATTTTTTATGACATCCACAATTCATCTATTTACTTTGAAGTTAATCCGAATTGAGCAAACTTGTATACAAATTTTCTTAGCCAATTATATGGAGGTAATAATCCCAAGAATCCCTCAGCAACATCTCTACTCGTTTCGGTTAGATATAAAACAAGTGGTTTACCCGCAACATTTTCCTTAACTCTATTAAATGCAAGTCTATCAATATCTCTCCATACTTTATCGGCCCTAACAACCATAATATTCAAACTCGCCTCCTGTAAAAGACCTACAGGGACTGATGTTTGAGTAACAGCTCTATGCTCAACAATGATAATATCCTCGTTTTCATAGTCATAAAGATCAGATAGATTTGTAGACAAGATATAATCTCTAGACTCATTTAAAATTTCATCGTGCCATGAGAGAACTTTTACTCTTAAACCCCTCTCTTCCCAGTAATCCTTTAAATGAGAAATTAGCAAAGACTTACCTGATTCTTCGGCTGTACTCAAGAAATTAATAATATCTGGTTTGTTTTTAGGATTAAAATAAGGGATTATTGAATTTGCCAAATAGTTTGTTGCAATTCTGTTATATTCATCTCTATATGCCCTATATCGTAACTTAGTATCTTTTGGAAAGACACCCATAACCGTTGATGGTATAATTCTCTCTGCCCTAAACTTATCTCTGATAGTTCGATCAAATACCTCCAACATTGCAAAGAATCCAATAATAAAAATTATTGTACCAATGAATGAGATAATTACCATTGCTTTTCTAGCAGTTGGTATTGGATTAATTGGAAATAATGGTGGATTCAAAGGCTTCAAAGTCGCAGATGTCATTTGAAGATTTTTCTGCCTAGTAAGAGCCATATTTAAGTTGCTCAGAAAGTTCATATAAGATCTTTCTGTAAAATCTATCTCTCGTTCCTTCCTTTTTAGAGTTGTTCCAATAGGAGAAAAATAGGAATATTGCACATCAAGATCCTTTTTACGTTTCTCCATAACCTCTAATTCGGCTTTAGACTTTTCTCTCTTAATTACCTCATCTAGCCATTGTTCAACAAAAGATGTTAACGCAATACCCTCTTTTGTAAATTTTGAATTAGATACATTATTTGAAAAGGATCTTAAATCGGCTTCGGCATTAGCTAACGCTATTTTTTTCTCCTTTAGGAATTTAAAATTTGTAGCAACAGAGTCATTTTGAAAGGACTCCATTTTAGCAATCTCTGAACTTAGTTGAGAGATTACTTTAAGCTTTTCAATAAATTCAGTATTGTTTCTTATTTGAGCTGTTTGCTGAGCGACTTTGTTCTCTAATTCATTAACAAGAACACTTGAACTAGTAAAGTTTAAAAGAATCTCCTCATACCTTAACTCCATATCACGCGATAAAGCGGCAACAATCTTAGATTGTTCTGGATAGTTGATAATCTTTTTGTCAACATTATACTGAGTAAGAGAGTCCTCAGATGCTTTCAGTTTACGCCCTAACTTAGACAATTCATCTCTAAAATATGCGATTACATTATTGGTTTGACCATAACGTAAATCCTGATACTGAGAGATAAACTCTCTATTCAATAGAACTAATGTCTGATATGCTATACCTGGATCGTTGTTACTATAGGTAATTTCAATCATATCACTATTAGACAGTCTCTTTACTCCAATTGTAGATAATGCTGTATAGCTATAATGTGGATGAAACCAGTTGAAAAGACCATATACAAAGTTTTTAGAATCAGCCTTTTCGTATTCAAGCAGTTTCTGAATTGTATTGTCAATAGAAGACTTATCAATTAATTTTTTTACCTCTTTGGGAGTTATTCTAAGAAGATGTCTATAGTTTTTAGCTTGAATGTAGAGATTATCTTTTGTTGAATCACCATAAATCATACTTTGAGCATAAAGTCTGATCGACACATTTCTTAGAGTCTCTCTAGCTTTGATGATGTTTACCAAGTTATCAATACTATTGTTTACAGCACTCCAGTCCAATCTTCCACCTTCTGTAGATAAGATGTCATAACCAGAAGCAATCCCTGTATAAATTGTAGTACTCACATTATAAGTACGCTGCAGATTTTTAGTGTAGTAGGTGGTCAACAAAGCAGCAATCACTGGTAGAACTATCAACCAATACCTAATCCTGAAAAGAAATTTTATTATCTGCGATACAATCTCCATTCAAAATTACTTGTTAATGATTTTTAAATTAGACAATACTTCTAGCCTAAGTAATGAGTTATTAAGTGCAGAACGAGCCTCTTCTAGTTCTGTGAAGGCAGTTGTCTGTACACTTTTATGATTATTTAAAACGTAACTTTCAATTTTACCCATTATAAATTCCTTTTCACTGATGTTGTACTGGGCTGTTGCTAAAGATGCTGACTCAGCTTTGTATTTGATAATAGCTAACCTCATTTGAGCAACAGTATAGGCATCAATAATCTTTAACTTTTGATCATCAAACCATCTTTCAGTCTCCATCTCCGTTTCACGAATCTTTATCTCTTGCTTTTTAATTCTATTTCGTCTATCAAAAAGTTCATCAAGAGGAATTCCAACAGAAATTCCTGCATTGTACCACAATTGTGCACTACCAGATGTTTGATAGATTACAGGAAGATCTACACCAGGATTATTATAACTACTAAGTGACATCACACCATACTGTGCAGATGCAGATATTTTTATGAATTGAAGCCAAAGCCTTTTTTGAGTTCTTAACTGCCTCTCTTCTGCCTCTCTTTGAAAAGAGTAAAGAGCAACAGTAGGATTTCTCCTTGCTCCTTCAAAAAGCTCTTCTAAAGAAGGAAGCTTTATAGCATTATAGTCTAGTGTATCGGCCTGCGAAAAACTCGGCATGGCAAAATACAACATAATAAAGGCTATGGAAATGATTCTTTTCATGGGCCAAAATTTTAATTTGTTTTTACAAACTAAACATTCTCCTTTTGAATAAAAGCAGTGAAAGTCTTGAATATGATCTTTATATCCAGCCAGAAAGAATATTTTTTTGCATAATATATATCGAGTAACTTCCTCTCTTCAGCAGACAATTTTCCGTCGTTTCCTCTCTTTTCTACCTGCCAGAGACCAGTAAGACCAGCAGGACCTAAGAATCTATCAATATATTGGTCAGACGTTAATTGTTCAGCTTCATAAAGCGGAAGAGGTCTATTACCTACTACAGACATGTCACCTTTTAAGATGTTGAACAGCTGAGGTAGCTCATCGATACTATATTTCCTAATAATCTTTCCAACTTTTGTAATTCGAGGATCATTAACAAACTTCACAAAATTGTTTTTTTGTTTGTTCGACTTATCCTTCATAAACTCTTGCTCACTAATCACAACATCGTCCGAAACAAAGTAGGTATCACCCCCAATTCCATCATCGCCAATCATCATATCGTCAGAAACCAAAATATCATCAGATACATTCTGAACCAATACCTCTTCTTCCTCTTCACCACTATATTGATTTAACTCTTTAAATTCTTTAAGTCGTTTATCTGCATCTTTATACATCGACCTAAATTTGAGAAAATCAAAAACTCTGTAATTACTACCCACTCTTTTCGACTTGTAAACAACACTCCCTTTACTTTCCAATCGGATAGCTATAGCCGTAAAAATAAAGATTGGAGATAAAAATAAAATTGCCGCAGAGGCAAAAACAATATCAAAAGCTCTTTTCCATATTGGAATGGAATATGTACCAAGAGATATTTGCTCTAAAGTAACAGATTTAATCATCTCCTGATTTCTCTCAACAAATTCAACCGTATTTAACAATCTATTCTTTGAGACATTAAACGGCATTGAGTCATTTACACCAAACCGCTGATAAACAGGTATCTCTTCTTTCTCCAATTTATCAGTCACCAAAATGACGTACGAAAGAGGATATTGAGTTTTTAAATATTCGATACGCTGCCCATCAATCTTTTGATTACTTTTTTCATAAAAGAACAAGAGAGGCTTATTTAACGCATCAGCAGATATAGACCTCACAGCATCAGCGTGATCGGCTGCTACAGCTATAGCACCATCAAGTTGACGCTTGAAATACTCTGCCGCTACAGAATTCTTGCCTATGTATATTGGATATACGATCACTGTACGATCTTTTTAAGTCTAACTTTTAACTCCATAGGATTGAATGGCTTCGATATGTAGTCATCCGCCCCTTTTTCTAAAAGGCTTATCTTTTGACTAGTACTATCTTCACTAGACAAAATCACAAAAGGAATAGATTTATACAACTCATTCTTTTTGATGTAATCCAGAAATTCTACACCATTCATATTTGGCATATTAATGTCTGAAATAATTAAATCCGGAAGATTACTCTCCTGCAACCAAGCTATTGCCTTGATCGGATCTTCAAAATATATACAATCAAAAGTCTCATTTAGATACACCTGTATGATTTTAGCAATCGTAGGTTTATCATCGATAATTAAAACCCTTTTTTTCACGTCGAAAAAATATTAATTTTACAATTACAAATAATGTGTAAATATAGTATTTTTTTACATAAAAACTTACCTGTAATCAATATTTGATGAGATGATGTCTGAAATTCAATACCTGGCCGATGAGGATTACGAAAATACATTTCGCGAAATCCACTTTATTGCAGATAAATATCTGAACATTTCAGACATTTTAAAACTGAAATCACATAGCGATGATAATGAGAATTATCTAAAAAAACTACTAGAATCTGAACTTCGGCAGCATTTTATCCCACATTTTGAACAGGCGGAATTAAACAATTACCAATCAACCCATTTCGAGGATAATTTATTCCAATACAATATATCATCCGAAAAATTAAAAAACAACACTTTTTACTCTTGCTTAAAAATCATAAGCAAAACTCATAATATTTCATATACGAACTCTTCAGTCTTATCGTATCTACCATATTTAATTGACAATATGCCTCTATCAGTCTTTATTAAAGATTGCAACAATGACTTTAGATACATATATAGGAACAACTCGTTCAATCAAATCATCAGTAGAGGAAAATTCGACTGCTTAGGAAAGACAGACTATGAGTGTATGCCTCCACAGACAGCGGATAAATTCCGAGAAGAGGACGAAAAGTTATTAAGAGAAGAGGGTGCAATTAAGTTCAAGACAAAAGAGAGAGGTTTAGATGGCAAGGTTGCAATAAAAGAGACACTTAAAAGTCTTGTAAAAATTGGAAGAGACAGATTAATTTTTGGTATAGTTTGGGACATCACAGAACTTACACTTACCTCTGAGAAACTCAAAGAAGCAAAAGAGATCGCTGAAGAGTCTGTTAGCATCAAAACCGCAATGCTAGCAAATATTAGCCACGAGATTAGGACTCCATTAAACTCCATCATAGGTTTCTCTCAACTTATTTCAGAAGCAGACACAAAGGAGGAGAGAGAGGAGTATTTCAAGATTGTAGAATCAAATAATACTCGGCTTTTAGGGCTGATTAATCAAATACTAGATCTTTCGAGAATAGATTCAGGCGTAGCAGAATTTACGGAAGAGAAGATTAATGTTCACGATTTTATTACTGAGCTACACACAAATTATTCAACATTTAGTCATGATAATATAAAGATTGTTGTAAAAGAAAATCTTAAAGAGGGAATCCTTTATAGCGACCGAAACAGAATATACCAAATACTCTCAAATTTCATTAATAACTCACTAAAATTCACCGAAAGGGGAATAATAGAAATTGGAGCTATAGAATATCCCGAGAACTTCGAGTTCTATATAGCTGACACAGGAATTGGAATTAGCAAAGAAAAAATTAGTACTATCTTTGAACGGTTTTCAAAGATTGACTCTTTTTCGCCTGGTGCTGGGTTAGGACTTGCAATCTGCAAATCATTGACAGAAAAATTGGGAGGAACGATATCTGTAAATTCAGAGCAAGGACGAGGAAGTTGTTTTAAAATTACATTACCAAAATAGACATAGATGGGCAAAAAAGCTGTAATCCTATACTTTCACTCAATAATGTTTATCTCTTCGCTCGTATTACTAATATTGAGCATTTGGGGATACTTATCGGCAGATATTGATCCAACGACAAATATATACTCCTACTTTATCTCTCTCATATTACCTGGAATACTTGTCGGGAACACTATTTTTGTTGCATATTTTGGAGTTCGACTAAAAGTGTGGATTTTAATACCAATAGCAGCACTTGCAATCAACTTTTCATTTATTGGGTCTATGTTTCAATTCAGGTTAGATCAACCTTCAAGTTCAAATAAAGAAAAAACAATTAGGATAGCATCATACAATGTGCACTATTTCAGCTTTGATAAAGAGTACACAATTTATCAAATTGCAAACACTTTTATCGATAATGAAATAGATATAATCTGCTTTCAAGAGTACATCGAGCCTCATGATAATCGATATGAAAACATCTCAGATGCTATGAAAGCATATCCATATTTTGCAATCTATAATGGATCTACCGACAGTACTAGGTTAGCAATTTTTAGCCGATATCCAGTTACAAATAGTGGAAAGATTGAATTCGAAGGGAGTAATAATGGCGCAATGTGGGCAGATATAAAAGTTAGTAACTCATTTGAATTCAGGGTTTTTAACAACCATCTTCAAACTACTGGAATGACAAGCGCTCGAAAATACGGGATTCCAGAAAAATTTAAAATTTTATCTGAAAATGCCATTATGAGGACTAGGCAAGCAATAGAGATAAGAAACTGTATCGATACTACCCTATTACCAATAATCGTTACGGGCGATTTCAATGACACACCTTCGTCTTTTGTATTCAATCGCATTAAGGGTCCGAATCTGATAGACGGATTTAAAGAGGCAGGAAGTGGGTATGGAAGTACATTCAGATGGTTTAAAAAACTACTTAGGATTGACTATATAATTCATTCAAAAGAGTTCAAAACAACCCAATATAGAACATTAGATTTAGACCTTAGTGACCATAAACCAGTTATTGCTGAAATGGAATATCAAAACTAAATACTGAGCCCTCTCCCTCTTTTGAAGAGAACCATAATTCTCCTCCATTTCGTTGAACAAAATCTTTGCAAATTAGTAAACCTAATCCCGAGCCCTCTTCATTATTAGTGCCAAAGCTTGTATAATGAACATCTACCTTAAATAGTTTTTCTTGTCCATCCTCACTAATACCAGTTCCATTGTCAATCACAGATATTATAACTCTATTCAACTCCTTAACCATTTTAATCTCAACATCAGAGCCCTCATTACTGAATTTGATTGCATTACTGATTAAGTTACGCATAACAGTTTTAATCATGTCAATATCAACAGTTGCCACAACCTTTTCTGTAGGTTCAAACTTGATATTTATATTTTTAAGTTCGGCAACTGATCTTGAAACCTCAAGAACTCCATAAATTAAATCTGTAAGCTCAACTCCATCTTGAAAGACTGTCTTCAATTTTCCAGTTTGACTTTTTGTCCATTTTAATAGGTTATCTAACAGAATATAGCATTCATCTGTGAGTCTGTTTGCCATTGTTAGAAGTTCGTACATATCAGGAGAGATACTATCCTTTTCTATATTGAATACAAGAGCATTCATAACCATCCTTATAGAAGCAACAGGAGATCTCAAATCATGGGCGATAACAGCGTATAGTTTATCTCGTCCGAGAATTGTTTTCCGAAGCTCTTCTGTCTGCTTAGAGATTGTCCTCTTGGCAGCAATCAACGAAATTTGATGGTTAATCCTGATAAGTAGCTCATCCTTGTTGAATGGTTTAGACACATAATCAGCTGCACCTAATTTGAACCCCTTTACAATATCTTCCGAAGAGTTTAAAGCAGATAAGAAAATGATTGGTATATCACATCTTTCAGGCGTTCCTCTTAAAACTTTCGCTACCTCATAACCATCCATATCCGGCATCATAATATCCAAAAGTATTAGATCCGGATCGGATTTATTCACGACCTCCAAAGCCTCACGTCCATTTGAAGCAGTTAAAGTTTTGAATCCAGCTTTGGATATCAAAAGCTTTAAAAGTAGAACGTTGGCATCCACATCATCTACAATCAGAATCGTGAAGTCTGAGTTGTTAATCTCCATTTTAGTAACTATATTTTGGTCTTAAAATACTCAATTGTTTTTATCAAACCCTCTCTCAATTGAACAGTTGGCTCCCAACTAAGCTTTGCTTTAGCTAAAGAGATATCCGGTTGTCTTTGTTTAGGATCATCAGAAGGAAGAGGCATGTATACAAACTTAGATTTAGAACCTGTTAATTCAACGACAAGCTCGGCTAGCTCTTTAATTGTAAACTCATTAGGATTTCCAATATTAATTGGACCAATAAATGACTCCTCTGTGTTCATCATCCTTGTCATGCCAGAAATAAGGTCATCAACGTACTGAAAACTCCTAGTTTGATTACCCTCTCCATAGAGAGTAATATCATTTCCTTTAAGTGCTTGCACTATGAAATTAGAAACAACTCTACCATCGTTTGGATGCATTCTAGGGCCATAAGTATTGAAAATTCTTATAATTTTTATTCTGACATCATTTTGACGATGATAGTCCATAAAAAGTGTCTCTGCACATCTTTTTCCTTCGTCATAGCAAGATCTGATTCCAATAGTATTCACATTGCCCCAATAACTTTCGGGCTGTGGATGTACAACTGGGTCACCATATATTTCACTTGTAGAAGCTTGCAGAATTTTCGCATTTATCCGTTTTGCAAGACCAAGCATATTGATCGCTCCCATCACGGATGTTTTGACTGTCTTTATAGGATTGTATTGATAATGAACAGGGGAAGCAGGACATGCAAGATTATATATCTCATCAACCTCTGCTAAATAGGGGTTGATTACATCGTGTCGAACAAGCTCAAAACGAGGATTTCCGATAAGATGCATTATATTATCCTTGGATCCAGTAAAATAGTTATCCAGACAGATAACATCATTACCCTCATTCACAAGTTTTGTACAAAGATGGGAGCCGATAAAACCGGCCCCACCGGTAACCAATATTCTTTTCATACAATTGTTATTTACCTATGCAATAGTACTTGAACCCTTCACCTGCAAGTTCAGCAGCATCATAGATGTTTCTACCATCTACAACGACATTGCCTCTCATAGATAATTTAATTTTTCCCCAGTTAGGAAGACGGAACTGTTTCCACTCAGTAACCAGAGCAAGCGCATCTGCATCTATACAAGCATCATACATATTATGGCTATATGTGATTACATCGCCTATACGTCTATGAGTCTCTTCGGCCGCAATTGGATCGAAAGCTGTAACTGTTGCACCAGCAGCAAGTAACATTTCAATAATCACAATTGATGGTGCTTCACGCATGTCATCAGTATCTGGTTTGAAAGATAAGCCCCATAAAGCAATTTTTTTACCCTTAAGATCGCCGTTAAATGCCTTTTCAAGTTTTCTGAAAACTATACTTTTTTGATGCTCGTTAACCTCTTCGACTGCTTCAATAATTCTCATCCTTGTTGAATGAAAATTACCAGTATGAACCAGCGCCTTAACATCTTTAGGGAAGCAAGATCCACCATATCCAGCACCTGCATACAAGAAACTACCTCCAATACGTTTATCACTACCGATACCCCTTCTTACAGAGTCAACATTTGCACCAGTCACTTCGCAAAGAGCAGCAATCTCGTTCATAAAGCTAATTCTAGTAGCAAGCATAGCATTTGCTGCATATTTTGTCATCTCTGCAGATGCGATATCCATAAAGATAATCGGATAACCATTAAGCACGAATGGCTTATATAATCTCTCCATGAGTTGTTTAGCTCTTTCACTATCTACCCCAATTACAACTCTGTCTGGAGTCATGAAGTCCTTAATTGCAGCACCCTCTTTTAAGAATTCTGGATTTGAGGCAACATCAAACGGAATATTTACTCCTCTTTTATTTAATTCATCTTGGATAGCTGCTTTAACTTTTTGAGCTGTTCCAACAGGTACAGTACTTTTTGTAACTAGTAGAACATAGTCGTTCATGTTTTTTCCGACAGTTCTTGCAACGTCTAAAACATATTTTAAATCTGCACTACCATCTTCATCTGGAGGAGTTCCTACAGCACTAAAGATAACTGAAACTTTATCTATGTTCTCAACTAAGTTATTTGAGAAAGAGAGTCTGCCCTCAGCAACATTTTTGTCAACTAATTCCTTGATACCAGGCTCGTAGATTGGCATGATACCATTATTGAGCTTATCAATTTTCTGCTTATCGATATCTACACAGATCACATTAACACCCATCTCTGCAAAACAAGCTCCGGTTACTAAACCGACATAGCCAGTTCCTACTATTGCAACATTCATAATATCAAGTTTTTAAGGTTATACAAAAAGTTAAAATCAATTACAAATCTATCAAATTGTTACGAAATATACTAATTAAAAATCAATTCCAAAATAGCAAAGTCAATATTCATCTACTTTAGATGGTCTGTTTCAATTCTTAATAGATGCTATTTCTTTTACAGCTTCTATTGCAGAATCAACTTCGGATTCAGTTGTAAAGGCGCCTATACTCATTCTTACTGTACCATGCATATCGAAAGTTCCAATATTTTCATGAACTTTTGGAGCACACTGTAAACCAGTTCTCACAGCAATACTATAATCCACATCTAACATTACTCCCACATCACCTGCCTCAAAGCCATTAATATTGAAACTTAAGACTGGATTTTTGTCCTCCTTGCTATCAGCACAGTAGGTAGTAACACCTCCAATATTCTGGATACCATTTCTAAGTTTATCCCACAATGCCATCTCTCTGTTATGAATATTCATAATACCTTGTTCTTGAATCCACTTGACACCTGCATTTAATCCAGCAACTCCAAGTAAATTCAATGTTCCATATTCCAAACGATAAGGATACTCTTCTAAATGTGCAGGATATGCAGATCTTACCCCAGTACCTCCAGCTCTAGTATGGTTGATATGAATACCCTCTCTTACATATGAACCACCAATCCCAGTTGGTCCCATAAGGCATTTATGTCCTGTAAAGCAGTATACATCTACATTTGAATCTTGCATATCGAAATCAACAGCTCCCGCCCCTTGGCTTCCATCAACAACGAAAATCACACCCCTCTCTTTGCATATTTTACCAATCTCCTTCAAAGGTTGAATTGTTCCCAATACATTAGAGCAATGAGTTACAATAACGAATTTTGTATTTGGTCTGATTGCCTTTTTAATATCATCAGGTTCTACGTATCCGTGGCTATTAAATGGAACATAAGTTACATCAATAGTACCAGCATTGTTGTGAACATAAAGAGGTCTAAGAACAGAATTGTGCTCTAGCATTGTTGTTACAACATGAATCCCCTTCTCTACTAATCCATTTATGATTAGATTAAGCGAATCAGTTGCATTATAACTGAATGTTAACCTATTGTGATCATTACCACCATTAAAGAGCTTAGTCAACATTTTTCTTGTGTTATTGACAACCTCTTCAGTCTCAACGGCAGCATCAAAGCCAGAACGACCTGGGTTAACACCGTGCTTTCTATAGAATGTATTCATGAAATCATAAACAACGTCGGGTTTTGGAAAACTGGTAGCTGAGTTGTCCAAATAGATAAGTTTGCTCATAGTTATTAAGTTTAATTATTTATTATCAATGCATCTGCGACTACTTCTGCAATAGTCTTTATCTGTACACCCAGCTTATAAGTGTGGTTTAATTGCGAAAGCTGGTCAACGCAGTTATGGCAAGGAGTGATTACAACCTTTGCCCCTGTTGCCTTTATTTGGTCTGCCTTTATTTTACCAATGGCGATTCTCCTTTCGTTATATTCGCTCATTGCTAATTGACCTCCACCACCTCCGCAACAGAAGTTATCATTACCATAAGGATTCATCTCCACTAACTCGGAAACAGATTCATTTACTACAAATCGAATCTGTTTGAGAAGACCCCCATTTCTAACAAGATTACATGGATCGTGAATTGTATATTTTTGGGAGTTGAGTGATTTGTCTATCTTAATTTTGCCAGATTGAATGTATTCAGCAATCAATTCAACAACAGTGGTTACATCAAAATCATATTGCTTTTTAAGATAATTTGGACCCTCCCATCGATTAGCTCTTGAACCATGACCACATTCGCCTAGCACCAATCTCTTACAACCTAGTCTTTTTACTTCATCATGAAGATTCCTGGTAATAATTGCAGCCTCATGGTTGTTGGCATTAAAAAAACCATAATTTGTCACATCATAATATTTAGTAGACAAGGTCCAGCTCTCTTTTGCAGCATAAAAAATCTTAGCCATAGCAGAGATAGATAATGGAAAAAACTTTGGCTCTCTAGGGTTCAGAGTATAAAAAATATCTCTATTCACTTCGTTTAAAGGAATTTCCGCCTTTTCATCAGACAATTCATCACGCAGTTCATCCTCCATCCAACGGATAGTGTCGGTAAACTCATCTTCAGGAATACCCATATTGTTGCCAGTTTGAACTGCGGCATCAACAGTCGCTTGAAGAGTCTGAGGAACCATGTTCATCGCAACTAGCATCTCTCTACCCTTTCTTACAACATAAGGAATATCTACCCCTATTGAACAATGCTTAACACAACGTCCACACATTGTACATGCTCCAAAAAGTAAGTCCACCATTTGCGAAGCACTCTTCTCATCCAAAACTTTCGCACCAAATAGATAAGGGGCGACTCTCCCAGTAAAAGAGGAGTATCTTTTGTAAAGAGACCCCACAAGCTCTACCTTCTTTCCAGGAATATAATCTGAATGCTTAAGAGCCTTATAGTACATGCAACTATCGGCACAAAGACCGCACCTGACACATGCATTTATATTTACAGCAAGCTTGTTGTCTTTAGACGTCAAAACATCAAGCGCTTTTTCATAATTAATTTTTAAATCCTTTTCCATACTTGCTTAATGTTTTTCAGGCCATGTGCCCCTTTTTCCATAAAACCTACCAAGATAAATTCTGGCAACAAAGAAGTAAACAAGATGACGAGTCTTACCAACTGGCAGCCATAGAAAAAATAAAGCCGATAATGTAAAATACAAACCGGCCGAAACAGAATCAATCATATACAAGAATGTACACAATTGAAAACAGGATGTAAACAAATTTGAAAAATAGTCATCAGGAATCGAAAGAGATCTCAAATCACTTTTAATAAATCTCTTAAAAAGAATAAAGAGACCGCATACAACAGACAATAAAAGAACAATCTCTATTAAAATTGCAAAATTTGATAATATCTCATTCCAATTGGGGAAAATCAGTGCAAAGAGAAAAAAAGCTATTGCAACAAATGATCCTATATGGTAGATGATTCCAGAAACATAGGTAGGAAGGTGAAGATAGGCAGACTCTTTAGCAAAAGGTGACATTGCTTTTGTAAAAGAGTAGAAAACAGCACCATTTGTATCTTCTACTCCTTTCGAAAAGTCAAGCGATTTACTTTGAACTCTTTTGAAAAAGGTATGTAGAAGTACAAAGCCAGATATCAAAAATGATATCGAGGCAAAATAGATATACCACTCCATAATACAGGTCTAAACACATCCGTCTGGCTTAGGTAAACCTGCAACCTTGCAAGCACCTCTTGCCGGACCTAGAGGAAATAATTCATATATCTCTCTCAATTTCAATCCAGTCTCTTGACAAATTGTTCTAATCATAGGAGCATTACCCTTCTCTTCAAAGTTCCTACGAATAATTCTAAGCACAGACCAATGTCTATCGGTGAGTTCATCAATTCCGTCAGATTTTGCAAATAGGTGAGCGACTTCGTCATTCCAAAGGGTAGGATCAGTTAAAAATCCATCTCCATCAACATCGAAAGTTTTACCATTAAGTTCTAAGGTTGCCATAAGTAATATTTAGGTTAAGTTTCTACGAAGATATTAAAAAAATTATTTGAAAATTCAAGATTTCGCTTACGGAGCAAACACTTTTTGCGTTATTTTGTTAAAAAGTAAAAACAATTTTTATGAAAAGTGATATTGAAATTGCACACTCGATAAAAATGAGACACATCAAAAGTGTTGCAGCTGACCTGAATATTCCCGAAGAGGATCTCGAAATGTATGGAAAATACAAAGCAAAACTACCTCTTAAATTCATCAATAGAGAAAAATTTGGAAAGTTGATTTTAGTATCAGCAATCTCACCAACTCCAGCCGGAGAAGGGAAAACAACAGTATCTATTGGCCTCTCGCTTGCCTTAAATAAGATTGGCAAAAAGTCAATCGTAGTACTTAGAGAGCCATCACTAGGTCCTGTTTTCGGCATAAAAGGAGGAGCAACAGGAGGAGGTTACTCGCAAGTATTACCAATGGAAGATATCAACCTACATTTTACAGGTGATTTTGCCGCAATAGAAAAGGCTCACAACTTGCTAGCAGCTATCATTGACAACAATATTCAAAACAAAACAAACAATTTATGTATTGACCCACGCACCATCTCTTGGAAAAGAGTAATGGATATGAATGATAGATCGCTCCGGACAATAGTGGCAGGTTTAGGAGGCACAACTCACGGAATTCCAAGGGAGACAGGCTTTGACATTACCGCAGCCTCAGAAGTGATGGCAATCTTGTGTCTCGCTAAAGACATAGAAGATCTAAAGCAAAGATTAGGCAACATATTCATTGGATACACATTTGATAAAAAACCAGTATATGCCCGCGATCTAAAAGCACAAGGAGCAATGGCAGCACTATTAAAAGATGCAATTAAACCAAACTTAGTTCAGACAACAGAGGGAACACCAGCGATTATTCATGGAGGCCCTTTTGCCAATATAGCCCAAGGAACAAATTCGGTTATTGCCACTCAGACAGCTATGTCCTTGACAGACTATACAGTAACAGAGGCTGGATTTGGCTTCGATTTAGGTGCAGAAAAATTCCTTGACATCAAAGCAAGACACGCTGGACTCTCTCCAAATGCAGCAGTTTTAGTAGCAACGGTAAGAGCTCTAAAGTACCATGGAGGAAAAAGTCTTAAAGAGATAAAGTCTCCAGATGTGAAGGCCCTCGAAAAGGGAATCGAAAATCTTCAGAAACATGTTGAGAACATAAAACTTTTCAATTTAGCACCAATTGTTGCAATCAATAAATTCGAATCAGACTCACAAGAGGAGCTCGACTTTATCAAAAACTACTGTAAACAGCATGAGATTCCTGTTTCAATTGTAGATGTCTGGGGGTCAGGAGGAGCAGGAGCCGTAGAGTTGGCAGAACTAGTGCTTAAGGCATCAGAGGTTTGCTGCCCACTATTTGCACCACTATACTCATTGAACGACACTGTAGAAAACAAAATTGAGCAGATTGCAAGCAAAATTTATGGAGCAGTAGCTGTAGACTATACACCAAAAGCTAAAGCAAATCTCAAAAAGATTGAGAATCTAGGACTAAGCAACCTTGCCATCTGTATGGCTAAAACTCAAAAGTCACTCTCAGACAATCCAGAATTATTGGGTCGCCCTAAAGACTTCATAATCACTGTAAGAGAGATTGAAATTGCCGCAGGAGCTGGATTCTTAATTCCGATTACAGGGGAAATTATGAGGATGCCAGGACTTCCAGAAGAGCCTTCGTCGGAGAGAATCGACATCGACAACGAAGGCAACATTACTGGACTATTCTAACAGAAACTTAAAAGCAATCATTGAAAGAGCTTACTTGTGTCTAACAATAAGCTCTTTTTCAATATCATCGATTGAGATTTCAAGTTTATTCATCAACACTAATGTATGATATACTAAATCTCCAATCTCATAAATCGCCCTTTCACGATTATTAGTTACAGCCTCGATTATTACCTCCGACGCCTCTTCACCAACCTTTTTTGCAACTCTTCCTATATCACCATTCAGCAACTTTGAAGTATAAGAATTCGTTGGAGGAGTTGCCCTTCTCTTTTCAATCACACCCTCCAAGACTCTTATAAAACCTTTCGAATCCTTTTCACCAAAACAACTATATGTCCCATTGTGACAAACAGGTCCATTCGGATTTACTTTAATCAGAAGGGTATCTCGGTCGCAATCGAGCGAAAGATCAACAACAGTCAAAAAATTACCACTACTCTCACCTTTTGTCCAAAGTCTCTTTTTACTCCGGCTATAAAAGCATACCCTTCTCTCTTCTATCGTTTTCAAAACACTCTCTCTACTCATGTAACCAAGCATCAAAACATTCAAAGAGACTGCATCTTGAACAATTGCAGGAATAAGTCCATCACTACTTTTATTAAACTCAACTTTATCTATATCTATCATAATCTTATGTTTAATCCATTATTTATTAAATACTCTTTTAATCGTCTTATCGTTATAATATTTTTATGAAATACTGAGGCAGCCAATGCAGCATCTACACCACCTGTCTCGAATACATTTAAGAAGTCTGTAAGGGAGCCAGCTCCACCAGAGGCGATAACTGGAATTGAAAGCCTATCAACAATTTGTCTCAATAGATCGCAATCAAAGCCAGACTTTGTCCCATCATGGTCTACAGATGTCAATAAAAGTTCGCCAGCACCTCGCTCCTGGGCCTCACGAATCCAGTCAAACAGTCTTCGACCACTATTAATGGTTCCTCCATGAGTCATCACATAGAGCTCGCTATCTTCCCTTTTGTAATCGATAGCCACAACAACGCTTTGACTACCATGTTTTATTGCAATTTCAGAAATTAGATTTGGCCTTGCCACTGCCGAAGAATTTATACTAACCCTGTCGGCTCCTGCATAAAATAGCCTCGATGCATCTTCTATCTTAGAAATTCCCCCTCCAACGGTGAATGGGATATTTATATTTTCTGCAATCTTAGAGACTACCTCAACAAATGTTTTACGGCCTTCAATCGTTGCACTAATATCTAGAAAGACAAGCTCATCGGCTCCTGCAAAAGAGTAGCTCTTTGCCATCTCAACTGGATCGCCAGAGTCAATTAAATCGGAAAAATTGATTCCTTTTACCGTTCTTCCGTTTTTTACATCGAGACAGGGAATTATCCTTTTTGCAACCATGATTCAAGCTCTCCTTTTTTAAACGCACCTTCATAAAAAGATCTTCCTATAATTACACTATCAACTCCAATAGATGACAACTCCATAATATCATTAATCCCACTTACTCCCCCACTTGCAGTTAGACTTAGCTCTGGAAATACTCTCTTTATTTGTTTATAAAGATTAAAATCTGGCCCCGTCAACATGCCATCTTTTTCAATATTAGTTATTATCACTCTTTTCAAACCAATATCACAATACTTTTTCAAAAAATCTTCAATCGAAAAAGGGGTTCGTTCCAACCACCCTCTAGAGCAGATTTCACGACCTTTAATATCTACACCTAATATTATCATCGAACTATATTTCTCAATTAGCTTTTTTGTCTCGTACTCATTTTCTATTGCAATTGATCCACAAATAATCTCATCAACCCCAGAATTTAGCACCATCTCTGCGGTTTCGAATGATTTGATACCTCCTCCAAACTCTATCGAAAGAGTTGTCTCTCTTTTAATTTTTCCAACTAATTCGAGGTTAATAGGGGCAGATGATTTCGCGCCATCTAAGTCTACAATATGGAGCTTGTTAAAGCCAATTCTCTCAAAGACTTTTGCTGCCTGAATGGGATCTTTTTCATACACTTGTCTCTTTTCATAATCTCCTTGAGAGAGCCTTACGCACTCTCCATTAAGAATATCTATTGCCGGAATTATTTCAATCATTACATATATTTTATAAAGTTTTCGATAATTGTCTCTCCTACTACTCCACTTTTTTCGGGGTGAAACTGTGTCCCAATAAAATTATCGCGAGATAATGCAGCCGAAAACCGATCTCCATGAGTTGTTGTTGAGATGGTAAACTGATTAATTTCTGGAGCATAAGAGTGAACAAAATAAACATAGTCTTCATCTTTTATCCCTTTGAATAAAAACGAATTATTGTTCTGCAAAGTATTCCATCCGATATGAGGCACTCTCGCTGAAATAGACTGACTTAACTTCATAACCTTGTTAGGAAATATACCAAGACACTTACATGGTCCCTCTTCCGACTCCTCACACATTACCTGCATCCCAACACAAATTCCAAGAACAGGAACTGTCAGTTTTTTTATCAAATCGTCTAGCCCCAAATTACAGATTGTCTGCATTGTAAATAGAGCATCTCCAACACCTGGCATAATTACCTTCGAAGCACTCCTAATCTGGTCAAAGTTGTTTGTTACAATAAATTCCGCACCTGTCTTTGCAATTGATTTACTGATAGAGTGCAGATTACCTGTATTATAGTCAATAATTGCAATCATAACGATCCTTTTGAAGATGGTATTATTTTATTCCATGAATTTCGGCGAATTGCTTGGCGAATTGCTCTTGCAAAGGATTTAAAGATTGCTTCTGCTTTGTGGTGGTCATTCTCTCCAAAAAACTCAACATGAATATTGCATGAAGCACCCCTGGCAAAACTTTTAAAGAAATGAGATATCATCTCGGTCGAAAGCTCTCCAACCCTTTCACGCTTAAATTCTCCCAACCAAACAAGTTCGTCTCTTCCACCAAAATCAAGTACGACCTTTGCCTGAGACTCATCCATTGGCAAAACAAAACCATATCTCTCTATTCCCTTTTTATCACCCAAAGCCTCGTTAAAAGCACGTCCAAGCAGAAGAGCAGTATCTTCAACAATGTGGTGATCGTCAGTAGAGAAATCGCCTTCAGCTAGAATCTCAAGATCAGTCATACTATGCACAGGAATCTGAGTCAGCATATGGTCGAAGAAGCCTATCCCTGTTGATATTTTTGCCTTTCCTGACCCATCCAAGTTGAGACTGATTCTAATGTCTGTCTCATTTGTTTTAGAGCTAAGGCACACAACTCTTAGACGCTCCTCTCTACTCTCAACAATTTTTAACTCCGCTAGCGCACTAAGCAAAACCCTATTTTGCGATGGAGTGCCAACAGTAATTCTTAAATACTCCTTTTGATTAAAGCTGCGGCGCCTAACCATAATTTGATTTACAGAGAGATAGTCATAAATTCTTTTTGCATCATCGGTTTGAACTAATAAAAAGTTTGTGTCACTTTTTATCACATTATCAAAGATCGCCAACTCTTTGATGGCCAACTCTAAACTCTCTCTCTCTCGTTTTATCTCATCAATTTTATCGCTACTACGTGTCATTAACCTACATACAGCCTCCCATTCACTTAAGACATCAATATTATATGGATACTTAACTTTACTTAGCAAATTGATGATCTCTTGATTAGCTAATGCAGACCCTATCCTAAGACCTGCCATTCCGTAAGCTTTTGATAATGTTCTTAAGATTATAATGTTGTCAAATTCATCAATATACTGAGCCATGCTCTGATTTTTTGAGAATTCAATATATGCCTCATCTATAACTAGTAATCCCTCAAATTTAGATGCTAATTCTCTTAATTGATTCGTGGAAAGTGAGAGTGAGGTTGGGTTATTGGGATTACAAACAAAAATCAACTTTGTATTGCAATCTGTAAGAGCAAGTAGATCTTGATTATCAAATCCAAAATCGTTATTCAGAGGTAATTCACGATACTCAACATCATTTACCCCAGCACAGACTTTATACATTCCATAAGTTGGAGAGATAGAGACAATATTATCGACACCTGGTGTACAAAAGACCCTTATCACAAGGTCAATAGTTTCGTCACTTCCATTCCCTACTACAATCTTTTCTGGTTCGACATTGTAAATCAAAGAGAGCATATTTCTAAGCCTTTTACTTCTTGGGTCTGGATATCGATTAATCCCATCGTCATAAGGTGATTCATTTGCATCCAAGTAGATATCAATAGAGCCAGAAGCTTCGTCTCTAGCGGTAGAGTAAGGAGTGAGACACCATATATTTCTCCTTGCCAATTTTTCAATTCTAGTCATAGCTAATTCATCCTTTTAAAACATTACCAACTCTTTCATCTACAGCAAGCTTATGCGCGGCCAAACCCTCTGCCTCTGCCATTACTGATGCAATTGGCCCAACGAGAAGAATTCCCTCTTTGGAGATCTCTTGAAATGTAATCCTCTTTAAGAAACTAGACAAAGAGACACCTCCTGTAGATTTTGCCCATCCAGCAGTGGGCAATGTATGATTAGTCCCAGAACAATAATCTCCAACTGTCTCTGGAGAGTAGTTCCCTAAAAAGACGCTTCCTGCATTTAAAATTTTATTGCAATACCTTTCTGCCTCCTCAATAGCCAGAATCAAGTGCTCAGGAGCATAACTATTTGAATATTGGATCATTTCATCGACAGAAGAGAGCACAATAATTCTGCTGTTCTTTATCGATCTATTTATAATATCGCCTCTTGATAAGCCAGACATCTGCTCTTCGAGTAACTGAGAAACCTGCTTTGCGACTGAAGGAGAGGTCGTGAGTAAAATAGATTGGGAATCAGGACCATGCTCAGCCTGCGAAAGCATATCTGCAGAAATAAATGAGGCAACAGCAGTATCGTCAGCAAGGATCATTACTTCTGAAGGACCAGCAACCATATCTATTGCAACATCTCTGGAAACCTGAACCTTTGCCTCATTTACATACTGGTTTCCAGGACCGAATATTTTGTCCACCTTTTTTATTGTATCAGTCCCATAAGCCATTGCAGCAATTGCTTGAACACCTCCCACCTTGTAAATCTCCTCAATACCGAGCAACTTGGCAATATAAAGCAACTCATCAGAAATCTTTCCTTCTTTGGAAGGAGGTGTGCAGACAACTATCTCTCGACATCCTGCCTCTATTGCAGGAATAGCAAGCATTAAGAGTGTAGAAAAAAGAGGAGCAGTACCTCCAGGAATATACAGACCTACTCTTCCAATTGGAACACTTTTTTGAGAACATTTAACTCCAGGCATCGTCTCGACAACAACATCATCAATATATTGAGCTTTGTGAAATTTTGATATATTTTCTGCAGCTATACTCACTGCCCTTTTTAGCTCTTCTGAGCAATTCTGAGCCGCAATTTGAATCTCACAAGTAGCCACCTTTAAAGAAGAATTTCTTACGCCATCAAAGATCTCAGTATAATCTACGACTGCTTCATCTCCCCTTTTTCTGACATCTCTAATTATATCGCGAACAGATTCGAATAGCATTGATTCCGACCAAGATGGTCTTTTTGTAATTTCACCCCAAGTCTCAACAGACGGATAATAAATAATATTTTGCATGACTTTTTTTGTTTTAGTAAGAACATTATTGATTGAATTACAACATCATTTTATCTAATGATAATACGAGAATGTCTTCAGCTCCAATCATTTTAAGCTTTTCAATTTTTTCCCATATCTCACTTTGATTTACTACCGAGTGGACAGAACACCATCCCGAATTAGCCAAAGGCATAACTGTTGGGCTCTTCATTCCAGGCAAAATCTCAACCGCCCTATCAATTTTTGAAGATGGTAGATTAATTACGAGATATTTCATTCCTTTGCTTCTCTCAACTGCCTCAAAACGCACCAAAAGCTGATTGATAATCTTTAATTTATCTGCAACAATCCCTTTTGTACAGATTAGTACAGCCTCTGAATTTATCACCTGCTCTACCTCTTTTAAGCCATTAGACACAAGTGTTCCTCCAGAACTTACAATATCAAAAATTGCATCTGCCATTCCTACAGATGGGGCAATTTCCACCGACCCAGAAATCTCTTGGATCAAAGCTTTAATTCCATTCTGACGAAAATAGTCTTCCAAAATTACAGGATAAGACGTTGCTACTCTCTTATCATTAAACCACTTAATGTCAAAATAATCATCGCTCTTTGGTATTGCCAATGAGAGTCTGCACTTACCAAACCCCGTACGATGTATGATATCTACATTTGCCTTTTTCTCATACACTTCGTTTAGCCCAACGATCCCAATATCTGCAACTCCAGAGGCGACTGCACCTGGGATATCGTCGTCGCGCAGATATAAGATCTCCACTGGAAAATCATTGCTCTTTGAGAGTAATTTTCTCTTACTCTCTTCAAAAGAGACACCTGCGTCTTTAAGTAAAGCTGTACTGTCGTCGTACAGACGGCCTTTAGCCTGAACTGCTAATCTTATCATAAAAATTTAAAATGGATTGAAAATAAAAAAGGGCTCACCAGATTTGGCAAGCCCTCGTATCACTTATTTAACTGTCAATTAAAAATTCAAATGAGAATGCGACCTGCCATGATGATGGAGGTGATGATGATGCATAACATTTGATAATTGACCGTATTTCATTTGTTCGATTTGATGGGCAAATGTATATGATTTTTTTTAATTATTCTACAAATATTTTTAATACGAATGCATACTTCCCTCTGCTATAGGCAAATACGAAACACCAAGCCAGGTAATTAGTAACAATATAAAAGAGATGATCAAGAAATATGCTGCCATGTTCTGAGTTTTAGTAATACGTCTGAGGTGGATAAAAACCAAATAAAAAACAGCAGTAGTGAATGCCCACGTCTCTTTTGGATCCCAAGTCCAAAAGTCACCCCAAGCCTCTTTTGCCCATAAAGCACCCATAAGCATTCCAGCAAGCAAAAGGCCAAATCCAATAGCAACTAAATTGTCGGAGAGAATGTACAATTCATTTTTATCGCTTTTTTTGCTAAAAACTATCATTAATCCACAAATGAAAGCTGCTCCCAAAATTGAGTAAGAAAGGATATAAGATGAAACATGAGGAATGAACCAAGGGCTTCTAAGGGCAGGCATAAGATTAGTGAAATGCAACTCAGGCTTTGCAATATTTATGATCATAAATACAGTAGATACAATTGCAGAATAAGCAATTAGCCACTTATACTTCCATTTGAGATAAATAACTAAACCCGTAATCATTATAAAGAGAGAGTACCACAACCTTGTTTCACCCATAGTTCTGAAAGGTGGATGTCCCAACCATCTCCACAAGCCAATAATAAATATCATAAAGACCAATATACCAGCTATTACAAATAGAGTTGAGAGTGCTTTACTTTTATTTAAATAAATAAGCACAATCGCTACAATCCAAAGGATTACAGTAATAGACGAAAAATATATAAAACTACTCCATTCAACCATTTTTCCTTCCTCCTACTATTAATAAAACACAGCCCAAGAAAAGAATTAGAACAGACCCTATAACACCATTTTTCCATGGGTCATAAACAAGTTCAAAAACAGAGTAATCAGAGTCCTTTCCCTTTACTTCGTCATATCCGCTCTGATAAATAGTCCAAAAGCCAACAGATAGAGGATCATTTACGGAAGTACTCCCTTTAATTGTCTCTTTATCCTTTCTAAACACAACAATATCTGATATATATGACTTAGCTTGAGGCATATCCATTACTAGCACCGATGAATCGGAGAGCTCTATCGTTTTTGGAGATTCAAAATAATTCCCACAACTTATCATGAATTGACCAAGTGATTGACCATTTTTCAATAGAGTTAAGTAAGCTTTTGTGGAAATCATCTTCCTCGAAATAATTGAGTCTGTAATAACAACATAGTCAGCCAAAATTAATTTTTGTTTTTCAATCAATTCGCATCTATTTTCACTACCCGAAATGATGAATTTTCCGCTTGTTTTATTGATTACATGAACAACAGGTGGATACTCCTCAATTCTAAAATCAGATAATCCAAGAGCAATGTCCAACTCGACAACCTGTCCGCTGTTTTTGTTCTCTGCCCTCCATTCTGGATCACCATAAAAAACCCTCATTAGATATTTCTCTTTATCAGCAAAACCCAAACCCATTGTTAGCAGTAGAGACAATGTCCCAAAATGAACGATTAGAAAAGTGATGTCACGCTTTTTGACAGATTTTAACCGAACTGCAATGATTGATACTAAATTTACTATGGTCAAGAGATATGAGAGAACAAATGGCCACGATGCCACAATATTGTTGTTGGGGATTAACCCAGCAGCAATAGACATCAATCCAATTACAATCAATAAAACAACAGTAAGATGTAACCTCGATAACAAAAGAATAAGCTTCGATCTTCCTGCAAATAGCAGTGCAAGGATTGCAATTCCAACAACTAATGATACAGGATACTTAAGTAAGGCAAAAGGAAATGCTCCAATTGTCAACTCAAGAAGAAGACCAGAAAACAGTATAGCTGAAACGATTATTATATAAAGCCTTAGATTCGTTGTTTCTCTTGAGCCTGCTTCAGCCATTCTGGAATAATTTTAGTTTTGAATTCATCTTTTTTCTGCTTTAGACTCTTCATGTCTAAACCAATATATTGCTGAGCCTTCTCTTTTGTAGACAAATCAGGCATCTGAATCTCTTCGGTTACTCCTTTAGAATACAGTACCTTTTTTATTGCCATTTGAGCCATGTAAGATTTATCCAGGCTATGCGCCAAGATTCTTTGAGTCTCAACTGGGGCATGGAAAGATGCTCCATGTGAAGCAACGGCAAAGTCCCATCTCCATTGAGCCTGTCTAAGCAATTTCATAACATCAGCCATCTCGCCTTCAGTTGCACCTTTATCCCAAGCAAATTTTGCTAAAATATGAGCTTTTGCAAGTTCAGTTTCAACTCGATCTCTAATCTCTAATACCTTGTCTTGATACTCATATACATACTCTTTCAGCTTCTCCTCACTATCACGGTGGCAGGTTTGACATGTTCTGTCGATGTTTTTCAATGGTGACGAAATATGGTGATCGCTATACTTTATACCACCCTCTGCCTTGTATGGCATATGACAATCTGCGCAGGATAGTCCCCTTTTAGCATGTGGTCCAAGCATAAATAACTCATAATCCGGATGCTGCGCCTTTAACATTGGAGCTCTACTTAGAGTATGCTTCCAATCGCTAAAATTGATTTCATCATAATAACTCTCAATCTCCTCCATAGTAATTCCCTTATCCCACGGAAATGTCAGGTATTTCCCATCCCCTTTGAAATAGTACTCTACATGGCACTGAGCACATGCAAGAGTTCGCATCTCCTGAATCTTAGACTTCTCGACATCGGAGCCTCTTCTTTGAAATGCCTCAGCTAAGGCAGGCCTAGTAATCACTAAATTCATATTTTCGGGATTGTGACAATCTGCACAACCTATCGAGTTTACAACCTCACTCCCAAACATTGCCCACTTAGACTTATAAAACTGCTCAACACCCTTTTCTGCCATCAATCTTGGAACATCGGGACTCTTACATGTCCAACAAGTAGCCGGTTGAGGGCCTTCGCTGTCGGTCATTGGAGATCCTGTTCGAAGCGTATTGCGCACATCCTCTACTGCATAGTGGTGTCCCCTTGGTGCAGAGTAATCGTGAGAAAATAGATAACCTGCCCATAAGACAACCATTAATGGTCTTTTAGCGAGAACATCATCCATTTTGTTTCCATTATGTTTAGAGACGAAATTTGTATCGGATGTCTGTTTCCAAGTCTCATACTCTCTTGGAAAGTTTTCGCCCCATATTCTGTTTCTAGACTCGATACCAGTTATTTGAACACGCTTATTATTAAAAAGCGTTGCAATTTCTGCCCTCCTCTCTGTAACCGAAGCTGCGAGAAGACCTAGCAAGAAGACCGAAACAGCGGTGATGATGAAAAGCGAAACAAGAAATAACCTCTTATGCTTTTCGTAGTAATCTTTTAACTTTCCCATAGTTATCTGTTTTTACTGTTGTTCATTTTTCGTTTTAGCCAATCAGGTACAGGAGACTCCGGAAGTGGTACAATTGCCCCAGGCGATGAAGAGAGATTAGAGATCCTTCCATGAGGGACCTCGCGGTGGCAATCCCAACACGCTTTCGCATCTCCACTCTTGACATCGGCATATTTCGCCATACCTGTATTGACAAACTCTTTATTCAAAGACTCATGGCATCTTACACAATTTTGCATAATCACACCATAGCTCTCCTCCCTAGGTCTGATTACTTGCGGCTCCATCCTAACTGTAAAAACAGAGGCATGGAATAGGCCATCCTTTGCCTTAAAAGCATATTTTGCCATTACATTATGGTGGGGCACATGACAATCATTACAATTTGTCCACATACTGTGAGAACTTTTCTGCCAAGACTGGTAATACGGTGCCATAATATGGCAATTTACGCAGGCAGAAGGATCATCCGATAAATAGGAATGCATTCTAGAGACATAAGAGAGATAAGCGACAATACCCACGAGGATACCCGCAAGAATGATTCCTGGAACAACGAGCTTTTTGTAGAAAAAGCTTTCCATGTCTTTAAGTTTTAGTTAAAGACAAATATAAAAAAAATAATCTAAATAATCAATAAGCTGGATTACTCTCTAACTCCAAAAGTGACTTTGGAGTCATCATCCAATCTGGAGCCTTTTCGCCTTTAAGATAGTGGTCAAAAAACTGCTTCATCCTTTTTTGAAAATCAATCTTGTTTTCAAGTTTTTGTGGCCAATGAATCTCTCCAGTATAATTTAACATCCAGACAGGTTTTTGAAGTCTTTTGAGAGAGACAAAAAACTCAATTCCCTGATACCATGGAACGTGGCCGTCATTATCATTATGCATTATTAAAATTGGAGTAGTAACCTTATCCATGAAGAATAGTGGAGAGTTCTCCAAATATCTAAGTGGTTTATTCCAAGGCGTACCTGCAATTCTACTCTGCTGATGTTCGTATTGGAAAGATCTATTCAAACCCGTTCCCCATCTAATTCCACCATAAGCACTAAACATATTTACAACAGGAGCTCCCGACTCAATAGCTGCAAACAGAGAGGTTCTTGTTGCGAGATAAGCAGTCTGATAGCCACCCCAACTGTGCCCCTGAGCTCCAATCTTCTTTTCATCAACAAAGCCCTTCTCTATCAACATAGAGATTCCTGGCATTATACAATTATAAGCACTCTCTCCTGGATATCCCTCTCTATATACTATATCTGGATTAAAGACAATATATTCATTGCTTGTATACATATGATAGTCAATTGTAGAGCGGTGAGGCTCAGGTGTACGATAAGAGTAGAGAGTCTCTGAATTCTTTTCGTAAAAATTGACAATCATCGGGTACTTTTTTGAAGGGTTAAAATTTTGAGGTTTATAGACAACCCCTTGAAGTCTCTTCCCATCTAACGAAGTCCACTCAACAAGCTCAGCTGTGCCCCAGTTATAATTCCCTTGTTGAGGATTAATCTCCGACACTTTTAAAGAAGATTTCAACTCATTATCTGACACATATAAATCTGGTGAGAGTTCAAAACTCTCTTTACTATAAACATAAGTATTGGATTTAGACTTAATTAACCCAGAAAACATAAATTGTCCATAAATGAGAGGAGAGACAACCTCTTTACCCTTTGATGAGAGCTTTGCAAAACCCGAAGATTTATCCTTTTGATTAAAGATTGTTAAAATTGATTTTTGCTCCGACACAAAAGAGTCTGAAATATTTTGAGTCTCAGCAAATCTATACGTCATACCTCTCTCTCTTCCATTAGTTAATTTAACTAACTCCTCTGAACCATTTGGGGAGACTCTCCAAATGTCATACTTATCGTAAACATACAAATATTTGTCACCCTCCGACCATCCTCCAAATGAGTAAGAAGCGGGCAAATCTGGAGTATCGTTATCCTCATCATAGGCTCTTACAACTTTTGGATTAGTGACTTTGCGAGTTTCGAGTGTCCTGATGTCGGCAGTATACCAAGAGCTATCAGCATTATTATACCAGAAAAGATAGTTCCCTTTTGGCGAGACAAGCGCATAACCATCTAACTTATTTGCAACAGGGTATGTCCTCTCAAGTAATACATTGCAAAGCAGTACATCGTATAAAGGACGCCCTGTCCACATCTCTTCAAGTTTCCCACGAAGGTCACTCTTTAACAGAACAAATTCAGAATTGCCCTTCGCTATAAGTTTGTATTCAGTTATATAATCATTCGTGATTTTAAATGGGCGAGAGCCGTCTAAATTAGAGACATATAGGTCTGTCCTCTTTTTGTCGCGCTCTTTATCTACAACTTGACTTGTGAATTGTCTCTCCTCTTTCCAGTTCCAAATATGGACAATTGGCTTCGGATCCTTAGATGGCGCCACTTTCTCCACCTCTGGAGCTGCTCCAAAAAAGAGTCTTTTTCCATCTTCAGAAAAGATCAGTTCTTCGAAGCGAGACTTTTCAAAAATTGTCTCTTTCTTTCCGCCTCTAAATAGAGACAAAGTTCCACCTGACGAGAATGCAACAGCATTGGAAGTATCAGAGACCGAAATTTGATCAATAGGTTTATCAATCTTTATTGTATCTGTTTTTGAATTGTTATAAATAAGCAGCTTCGATTTGTCTGCCATAACAACAGATGCCCCCCTTTCGCCCAACCCGATTTTTTTGGCTTTAATGTTAAAATTATTGACAACAAATGGATGATTGAGGGCAATATATCCTATTGTTGAGTCAGACTTTTGAAATAGAATTGAATTAGACTTTTTATCTGTAATGATAGATTTAACACTATCAATTTGTCGCTTATAGGAGCGGTTGAGATCGATAATAATGACTTTTTCTGCTTTAGAAGATGGTCTCTTCAACACTAAAACACTCTTTTGCGGATTGAATGCAACTACCTTAGCTGAGTCTTCTTTAAAAATTGACTTTCCTGCTTTATCAACGACATCAGTAAAATTGACACCTCTCCACTTTTCTGAAGTATAAACAACGAAACGCCCGTCATCGGAGATATTTTTATATGTTATTCTATTCCAATTTGCTATATCATCAACAGCGAGTTTCATTTGCTCTTTTTGTTGAGACAATAATGGTAGCGCAGATGCTATAAAAATGGAAGCAAGTATCAATTTAGAACTTTTCATGATTTTCGTTTTTTTCTTGTAGAACGAATATATGAAAATTCTAGCTAAATAAAATTAAAGGTTAATACAATAATCAATGGTTTAAAGAGAGAATTGATCTTCATAAGAATTGTATTAGAACACATCTTATATTACAAAATGTTCCTGTATTTAAAGGAACTAATATGAATTTACAAGTTATTCCACTTGAGATTTCAAATTACATAACTGGAGTTCGAGAAGTTAATTGAAATAAAGATTT
>JACCEE010999634.1_pt1 | contig 35858 bp, 32 predicted proteins | sample 7449931 | NCBI WGS metagenome assembly JACCEE01 (sample SAMN15323457, study PRJNA562643) | freshwater metagenome | isolation source: river surface water | place: USA:Blue River Watershed | collected 2017-08-19 | reverse complement strand
TTAGGGCCTATTACTTTTCGTTTGCCGCCATGGCTTGGTTCTTCTCGCCCATAGCGCTGGTGTTGGCCACGGTGCTTGTCGTATTGATTTTGTATGGGCGCGAATTTAAATCGGATGTGCTCGAAGTTTTGAGAGACGAATCCTAAGGTCAATGCTTCATTGACAACAACATCTCTTTGGTAAATTCTTCAAAGTGAGGCATTGGGCCGTGCGGGTCTTTGGCCATTTCGTCAATTCGCCTCAGAGCCACAGCGTCTTGCCAATAGGGAGATGCTTGAAAAGTTTTTAACTCAGCTTCGGACATCTGCCCACCTTGCAAGACCAGACTTTCAATCGAATCTTTAGAAAGTTTAGAAAAATAGTCGGCCTCAACTGTGCACAGGTAGCGTTTTGCAGCCACATGCAAACGAATGGGTTCAGTGACATCTTCTTCAAAATAACGCGCTAGCCAATTTGCACCAATCATTTCGTGCTGATCATCAATGCCTTGCGCGGCAGGATGATCCCCCAATTGGTGGACCATGTGCCCAATGTCATGGAGTAAAGCTGCAACAACGATTGAAGACGATAAGCCTTGTTCGCGTGCATGATGGGCTGATTGCACAGCGTGTGCCAATTGATTGATGAGTGCCAAGCCATACTGCCCAGTGGCACGGCCTGTATAAATATCAACCAAATCGTTTAACGCCAAAAGTTGCTTGTCTCTGGTCATGTAGATACGCCACCGTTACCAAATTTATGAGAGCACGCCTAAATCACGAAGTGTTCGCTCCGTGGCCTCAACAGCTTTAAAAATATGTTGGGTATCAATGGCGCCAATACAGCCCACACGAAAAGTTTCGATTTTTGTGAGTTTGCCAGGATACAAAATAAAGCCTTGTGCCTTGACACCTTCGTAAAGTTTTACAAACTGAAAATTTGGATGATCGGGTGAGTGAAACGTAACAATGATGGGCGCCTGAACGTCGTCTGAAAGATAGGTACGCAAACCAAGTGTTCTCATGCCGGCAACTAAAGCCGCACAATTTTTTTGGTAACGTGCACTTCTTGCCGCGATACCGCCTTCTTCGTGATATTGATCCAGTGCAGCTCTGAGGGCTGCAACCACATGCGTAGGTGGTGTGTAACGCCATTGACCTGTTTTCAGCATGTAGGCCCACTGGTCGTGTAAATCCAATGCCAAGGAATGAGCTTGACCCGAAGATGACTCTAAAACCTCTTGACGAACCACCACAAAACCCATGCCTGGTACACCCTCTAGACATTTGCCGGAGGCCGCAATCAGTGCATCGATAGGCGTTGTGGCTAGGTCGATAGGAATGGCTGCAAATGAACTCATTGCATCAACGATCAGACGCCTGTGATAACGAGCCACCACCAGGGCAATGTCGTGCAAGGGGTTCAAAATGCCAGCACTGGTTTCGCAATGAACGACTGCAACGTGGGTGATGCTTGGATCTGCCTTGAGGGCGGCTTCAATCCGATCTGGATTGGCAGGCTCATCTTCGCCGTGTTCAAGGATCACCGCTTCGCGATTCAGGTATAGCAGTATCCGTGCAATGCGTTGGCAATAAGCGCCATTGGCGGGTACCAAGACCTTGCCTGTTTTGGGGACCAAAGTTCCCAATGCAGCCTCTACAGAAAACGTGCCACTTCCTTGCATGGGGACACAAACATGCGTCCCCTGACCGTTGACGATGTCCACAATGTCCTTGCAAACGGACGCTGTGACGTCATTGAATGAGGCATCCCAAGAGCCCCAGTCGGACAGCATGGCTTCTTTGGTTCTTCTACTTGTTGTTAAAGGGCCAGGCGTTAGCAGAATTGGGTATGACATCGCTTTTCCTTAGGGAACAATGGCAGCACGCAGCACACGTTGAGACGAGGCATCTGACATGGCTTGCGTCACGTCATCCAGTGAGTATTGGCCATCGACCAATTCAGCAAATGGATAAGACGCTTTATGTTTCATCACAAAATCTAGGGCTTCAATGAGATGACGAGGGTGATAGTTGTGAATACCTTTGAGTGTGATCATTTTCTTGACCAATCGATTGGCATCTAGCGTCACATTGGCCCCCGGGCTAACCAAGCCTGCAATCACGTAAGTACCACCCACTCGAACCATTTCAAGACCCAGTGGCAGTGCTTCGGCAACACCGCATACCTCGATGACAGTATCAGCACCCTCGGGTTTGCAAAGCGCGTTAATTAGCTGCAATAAATCTGACTGTGGGGTACCTGGGTCAAAAGCCATGTCGACACCAAAGCGTTTGGAATGCTCACGCCGCTTGGAATTGACATCCAGGCCAACAACGTACTTTGCGCCTCTCGATTTGGCCAAGGCTGCACCGTATAACCCCAGTAAACCCAAACCCTGAATGACGACAGTGCTGCCCAGGCGAATGTTGGCGGCTTCAGTCACTGCCACCATGGTAGCGACACCACAATTGATGGGTGTGGCTTCTGTATCTGAAATGCTGTCTGGCAGACGCAATATCCAGGACTTGGGCAAGACGAAGCAGTATTCGGCAAAGCCACCATGGTGATGCGGCAAAGTAGTCGCTGCCATGTGACCATATTTTTCTACGCCGTGTGATTTTTGAGGCAAGTCCAGTACCTCGGAAAAATAGTTGTCACCTGGAATAAAAAATTCACTCCAAGTAATTCTGTCGCCCACTGAAATTGGGTCGCCACGCATGTCATGCGTTAAACCTTCGCCCAGTGCCACAATTTTGCCAACAATTTCATGCCCTAATAAACCAGGGCAAGGGCTGGGTCGGTGGCCTTGATAAGAGTGAATGTCAGATCGGCAGATGGTCGACATGCTGACCTTGACCAAAGCTTCGTTTGCGAGGGGCGGACGAATAGGATAGTCCTGCACTTGAAAAGGTGCATTGGGCTCTGTGTAAACAGCAATTCGACCTGTTGCAGGAAGTGTCATGGGGTTTCTAAAACACCATTGATGGCAAAGTCAAAAATATAGTGGCTCTTCAAGGTATTGTCGGCAGCACGTTGGGCGTAGGCAGGTTTCAAAGGTCTGTTCAAAATAAATGGGACACGCGCTTCAGCAACTGCACCATGGCTGCGCAATCTGGCATCCGTTAAATTAGACAGGTCATGATCAGAGGCGCTAGCGCCGATGACCGTTCCAGCGTCGCCAATCACGGCCACATCGCCTTCACGATCTGCTGGCAATTCAAATTGTTGGCACACTTCATCTTTGGTCAATGCCAGTTCAACGCCATCAATGCTTTTGACTTTTGCAATGATGGCTTGCGCTGACAATTGAGGATCGCGAATCCAAATGCGAACAAAGCCGCCTAAAGCGCCATGGTGCCGAACAAAAGCGTCGGTGATGGGGCAAATCACTTGAGTTGATCCTGCGCCGAATGACTGGTCCAGAATGTCTTGTAAATAAATGACCTTGGGCGTACCGTCGGCTTGAGACTTGTCATTCATGCCGTGGTCTGCGGTGAGGGCTACGACAGCACCCAGTGCGGCAAGGCGTCCAAAAGCATCATCTAGGCGCTTGTAGAAGGTATTGGCAACTTCATCGCCTGGTGCGTATTTGTGTTGAATGTAATCCGTCAAGGACAAAAACAATAACTGAGGTTTGTCTCTTTCCAGTAGCTTGATGCCAGCCTCTAGAACAAACAATGAGAGGTCCATGGAGTACATGTCTGGTTGAGGCATGCCCACCAACTCGAGAACATTTGTAATGCCGTTTTCTTCTAATGTGCACTGACTGGCAAATTCAGAAGAAAAACTGACGTTGCCTTGTGTCAAGTCCAAACCTTTGCCTAGTTGTTTGCGGAGTTTGTCCTTGGCAGTAATTGATACAACTCTGGCACCAGCGTCGGCAAAGGTGGCCAAGATGGTGGGGCTGCGAAGCAATTCAGGGCCAGTCATGACGACGGCCTTGCCATTTTCATTCAGATAATAATTGCCTGAAATACCATGAACAGAGGCGGGTGCACCCGTAATCAATGACATGTTGTTAGGGCAAGTAAAGCTGGGGACCGTGCCATTGGCAATGCCCGCAAAGCCCTCTTTCATGAATTTTTCAATATTCGGGATGATGCCGTCTTTGATGCCACGTTCTATGTATGCGGGATCTCCGCCATCAATACAAACCACCACGACAGGTTGGCTTGGCCAGCCGTAGCTAACCCCATTGAGTTCTAAATGCTTCATGAGAAAGTAAATTTTGTTCAAATGCTCCAGCGGCGAATTCGCGCTGAGACGATGTCAATCAAAGTGACTGAAATGATAATGATAAATAGAATTGCAGCTGTTTCTGCATAATCAAAGCCGCGAATCGATTCGTGGAGCACAACCCCAATACCACCTGCGCCCACCATGCCCACCACCGATGCAGACCTTACATTGGATTCAAATCGGTACAGAGAATATGAAATCCAAAGTGGCAGTACTTGCGGAATCACGCCGTAAAGTATTTCTTCAAAAACATTGGCGCCTGTGGCTCGGACCCCTTCAACAGGCCTAGGGTCGATGGCTTCTACGGCTTCTGCAAAGAGTTTGCCCAACACCCCCATGGTGTGAATCCAAAGGGCCATCACACCCGCAAACGGCCCAAGTCCCACAGCCACAATGAAGAGCATTGCAAAGACCATTTCATTGATGGCTCTAAAGGCATCCATCAAACGACGAACAGGTTGATAAACCCATGCAGGTGCAATGTTTTCAGCACACAAAAGGCCTAACGGAACAGCGCAAATAACTGCCAGTACCGTGCCCCAAATGGCAATGTGAATTGAAATGATCATTTCCGACAGGTAAATCCGCCAGTCATGAAAGTTTGGAGGAAAGAATTCCTTGCTGAAAACAGCCATATTGGCAGAATCAGCAATCAACGCCATCGGGCGCATGTCAGCACCTTGCCATGACCATGCCAGAACCATCAGCAGAATGCCCCAAGACAACTGGGTACCTAGGCTTGTACGCGGTGGCTTTAAGGGAACATCATTGATGCTAGGCTGCATGGTCATGACTTGTGCTTTTAAGACTTGATTATTTAGCTCTTGCCAAAGCGGCAAGCTTGGCGTCAATGTCTGCCAACTTAGCTTGTTTCTCCGCGGCATTCATGTTGGCATCAGATTCAAATTTCATACGATCTTTGAACAATTCAAGTTGGCGAATGGGTGTCAATTGCGCATCGGTTGAAGCTTTGAAACCAGCCAAACGGTACATGTTTTTCAAAATCTCTTTTTCACGATCAGTCTTACCGTAACCGACCACGAAATCTTTCACTTTTTTCTTCACGTCAGCTGGCAAATCTTTGCGCCAAACCAAAGGATCGCGAGGAATCAGGGGAGAAGTCCAGAGAATGCGAATTTGTTCCAATTTCTCTGGGGATTTCTCTCTGATCTTTTCAGTCATTTCACTGTTGCTGGTGGCAAGGTCAACTTGCTTGTTCAGAACCGCCAAGAAATTGCCTTCATGATTGGACGAGCGCATCACCTTGAAGTGTGTCTTTGGGTCCAATTTGTTCATGGTGAAAACATAATAGGTAGGAACCAAAGTGCCAGAAGTTGACGATGGATCACCAATGCCAAACGTAAAGTCTTTGCCGTTCTTCAAAACTTGGTCAAGCGTTTTGATGGGGGAGTCTTTGTGTGTAATCAGGTAAGAGTAATAGCCAGGTGTGCCGTCCAAGTCGACGAATTGAGCGAAGACTTCACCTTGTGAGCGATCAACTGCGTCAATGGCAGATTTGTTGCCGTACCAAGCGATTTGAACTTTGTTGAAGCGTTGAGCTTCAATGACGCCGGCGTAGTCGGTTGCATAAAAACCATTGACTTTGATGCCAGTGGCTTTTGCCATGTCTTCCAAAAAGGGCTCCCACATTTGTTTCATGGCGCCTGCTTTTTCTGTGGCAATGATGCCGAAGTTCAGTTCTTTGATGTCGTTGGCCGTCGCAACGGTGGCCGCTGTCAGCGCGATGGCCGTCAACATCGTTTTAAGTTTTTTGATCATGAATCGTCCTTATGAAAGTTGGATGGAGGTTAAACAAATGCGACTTTGCCCAAAGTTGTCGCTGGTTCTGGGCTAGGAGAATCTGTGTTTGCTTTGAAAAATTCTTCAGCACTGCTGCCATACAGATCGGCCAATAATTGCGGGGTCAGTGCAGAAGAAGGGCCGTCATACACAACACGACCTGCGTTCAGTGCAATAGTTCTTGCGCAGTATCTGATGGCAAATTCAACTTGGTGCAATGAGACCAGCACAGTGCATTTGTGTGTTTGGTTCAACTGCTGCAAGAGATCCATCACTTTGCGAGAAGATTCAGGATCTAAAGATGCAATAGGTTCGTCGGCCAAAATGATTTGGGCCTTTTGAACTAGGCATCTGGCTAAAGCGGCTCGCTGTTGTTGACCACCTGACAATGTTGATGCACGTTGCCAGGCTGTTTGCTCAATGCCCACTGAGGCCAACGCTTCCAAGGCCCTTTGTCTTTGTTCGGTTGTGAAGCGCATAAACAGGCTCCGCCACCAGGGTGTTTCATGTAGCTGACCAATAAGAACATTGGTAATGACAGGCAGTCGGTTGACCAAATTGAATTGTTGAAAAACAAATCCAATTCGACTGCGAACTTTTTTGAAGGATGATTTAAGTTTGCCTGAGGACTGAACTGTCTGTCCCAGCACATCTATTTCACCGCTGGTTGACGTGACAAATCCAGGCAGGTGTCTTAATAGCGTTGACTTGCCAGAGCCAGAGGCACCCAAAAGCGCCACCATTTCACCTTCGGCAATTTTGATGGAGACTTGATCAAGTGCCAGGCAGTTGGCAAATGATTTACTCAGATTTCGGGTCTCTACGGCGTAGGACATGGTCGCTGCTTTGGTGTCATTGAATTGCAATGAACTCAGCTTAGAATTTCTTTGTGTCAGATTGTTGACAATCTACGATTTAATCAATATTTTTTGACTGACCACCTGTATATGACAAGTAAATGACATACGCGCAAAACCTAGGACTTCTCAAAAACAACTCATTGCCATCTTTGGTGCAGGAGGAGTTGGAATCAATGCTTCGAAATGGCATGTTTTCACCGGGTGAGGCTTTGCGTGAGGTCACTCTGGCCAATCAACTCGGGGTTTCGCGAGGACCGATTCGTGAGGCTTTTCGTTCTTTGGAAGAAAAAGGTTTGGTCAGAGTTGAAAAAAATCGTGGCGTCTTTGTGCGTGTCATTTCAGTCAAAGAAGCCGATGAAATCTTCGAAGTTCGTACCACGCTCGAAAAATTAATTGTTTCTCGATTGACAAAAAATCCCCAACTGCTGGCCAATTCCGATGTATCAGCTTTGCTCATTAAAGCAAAAAAAATGGCGCTGAAGAAAGATGTTGTGGCGTGTCATGCACTCAATATTCAATTTCATGAACGTCTTGCCGAATTGGCGGGCAATGAAACACTGCTCAATACTTACCGTCGTCTTGTCAGTGAATTATCCTTATTCAGGCATGAGGCTTATGCGAGACAAGCCGATAGCGCCACCTTGCTTCAATCGGTTGCAGATCATCAAGCGCTATTTGATGCCATTACGCAGTCTGATAAACGCCAAGCCCTCATGATTCTGAAGCGTCATGTGGATGAAAGTCAAAAGCGTTTAAAAAAGATTCTGATTCAATCACACTAAGTCGACCTATGAGATTTCACCAAGAGGCCTTGCGTATCAACGGACAACGAATTCAAAAAGAACGTGTCATAGAAGTACATAACCCGTTTAGCGGCGAAGTCATAGGTACTGTACCTAAGGCTGACGTGATTGATGTGCGACAAGCAATTGAATGGGCTAAGGCATACCGTCCACATTTGAGTCGCTACGAACGTTCTAATATCTTGATGCGTGCTGCAGACATTGTGGTTGCGCAAGCAGAACAAATCAGCGATCTCATCACGCTTGAATCGGGGCTGTGCAAAAAAGACAGTTTGTATGAGGCAGGGCGTGTTCGCGATGTTTTAATTTTTGGTGCCAATGCAGCCTTACAAGACGATGGCCAGATATTTTCTTGTGACATCACACCCCATGGTCGTCAGCGCAGAGTTTATACACAACGTGATCCTCTGCTGGGCGTGATCAGCGCCATCACACCTTTCAATCACCCCATGAATCAGGTGGCTCACAAAGTGGTACCTGCCATTGCAACCAACAACAGAATGGTTTTGAAACCCTCTGAGAAAGTTCCGTTGTCTGCAATTTTGTTGGCTGATATTTTGTACGAAGCAGGACTTCCCCCGCAAATGTTTCAAGTGGTCACAGGGGATCCCCGTGAAATTGCAGATGAACTGCTGACCAATTCAAACATCGATTTAGTCACATTCACCGGCGGCGTTGAAATTGGAAAATACATCGCCCGAACGGTTGGCTATCGACGAATGGTGTTAGAACTGGGCGGGAACGATCCCATCATCGTAATGGACGATGCAGATCTTGAAGAGGCTGCCAATCTGACTGTTTCTGGCTCCTACAAGAATTCTGGACAACGATGCACTGCCATCAAACGAATTTTTGTTCATGACAAAGTTGCTGACGAGTATGTAGAAAAAATTGTCAATAAAACCCGACATTGGCATTTTGGAAACCCAGCCGATTTGAAGGTTGAAATGGGCACAGTCATTGATGAGTCGGCTGCTCAATTGTTTGAGTCGCGCGTGAATGAAGCGCTTGCACAAGGCGCAAAACTCCTGGTAGGCAATGAACGTCAAGGAGCTTTGTATTCACCCACAGTTCTTGACCATGTGTCACCTCATATGACGCTGGTTCACCAAGAAACCTTTGGTCCAGTGTCTCCTGTCATTCGTTTTAGTCATATCGATCAAGCCATTCAAATGGTCAATGGCACGGCGTATGGATTGTCCTCCTCTGTTTGTACCAATCGTTTGGATGTCATGACCAAACTGATCAATGAACTGAATGTGGGAAGCGTGAATGTCAGAGAGGTGCCAGGCTACAGGCTTGAACTGACACCCTTTGGCGGCATCAAAGATTCTGGCCTGGGCTACAAAGAGGGCGTGCTTGAGGCCATGAAAAGCTTTACCAACGTGAAAACATATTCATTACCCTGGCCAACCTGATGTCAGGTTGGGTCGTTGGCTTGGTGCTGGTTTCGGCCCTGATGCATGCGGGCTGGAACTTTTTGGTTAAGCGGGGCGGCGATGGACAAATGGACACAGCTCTGTTTGCCATTGGCTGTAGTTTCATCGCTGCAGTCTTGTTGCCATTTTCAAGCCTGCCCGATCCTGCTTGCTATCCATGGCTCATGGTCACTTTGGTGGTTCATGTTGCTTACTTCATGACATTGGCAGCGGCTTACCAACACGCTGACCTTTCTCTGGCATATCCGGTCATGCGTGGCTTCGCACCGGTATTAGTTGCTTTCTTTGCAGTTTTTTCAGGCGAAACCTTAAACTCACATCAAATATTAGGCATCGCCTTCATTGCTTTTGGCATCTTAGTGCCAGCCTTCATTGGGAGGCCTTGGCAAAACATGAAGGGTTTTTACTTTGCCATTCTCAATGCCGCCATCATTGCCTTGTACACGGTTCTGGATGGTATTGGTGTGCGGCTTTCTGGCAATGCCGTTTCATATACCTTGTGGCTATTTTTGTTCAATTCTTGGGGCATTTTGGCGATACTGATATGGCGAAGAAACTTGTCTCAAGTTCTATCGAGTGCCCGCAGTGGTTGGCGCATTGCCTTGGTAGGTGCAGGTTTAAGCATGGGGTCATACGGCATAGTTTTGTGGGCCATGACTCAAAGCGCCATTCCAGCTGTAGCTGCGCTCCGGGAAATATCCGTTGTTTTTGCAGCCTTGTTGGGGGCTTGGTTCTTGAAGGAGTCTGTTGGGCCTTGGCGAATTTTTGGAGCAAGCTTGGTGGGCCTTGGTGCAGCAGTTATTCGCTATAGCTAAACAACACAACCTTTAAAGTTCACATTGATTTTTTTAGTGAACTGATTTTGGATTGAAGCTTTTTCAGCTTAGCTTCAAGTTTTTTCAAGGCAAGCTTGCGTTGTTGCATAGTAGATGCAGGCTTACCTGCCAAAAGGGTGCCGCGGCACTTAGGGCTACCACACCAGCAAGGATATTGAGCGATTAATCGCTTTGTGATGGGCTCGTCAATGATGAGGCCGTAGTCGTAGTTCAATTCTTCACCCATTGAAATATTCTTCTTGGCCTTGATAAAAACCCTTCCGTCAACGACATCGGGTTTGCAATTGGGTGTGCAGCAATGATTGATCCATCGCGCAGAATTGCCACCGTGTAGTGCGTCAATGACCTTGTCTTCGTCTACTTGAAAATAAAAGGTGTGGTTTGGATCCGCTGGGTCGTGTGGGTGCCGGTCTTCTGCTTCTTTTGCAGAAATAATTTCTCCGACGTACTCAATCACTATTTCGCCTTTGGAAATATCGCGGGCAGCAAATACACCCTTTCCGTGAATGCCAGATTTTTTAACTTGAATTTTTCGTGCAGATGTTTTCAAGTTAGCTGATGTTATGTTTGATTTTTTCATGAATTCATGTTGCCAGAAATCTACTGGCATCCACATTTCAATGAATATATTTCACAAAAATAAAACAAAGGCCGTCATAAATATTTAACATATTTGCAACATCGATGAAATTGAACTTCTTCATCATTAACTTCCAAGTTAAATCAAACTTGGAGTGACAAATGAAAGAATTACCTAATCCTACATTCCCAATTTCGCAAATTGCTTTGCCACGGGGGTCACTTCATCAAAGCCCTCAAACTCAAAATGCAGCCAGCCACACAAAAGTTGCGAGTTCTGCAATCCAAGTTTCCTGGGCAAAGCATCAGGATGAAGTAAGAGAAGCGCAAAAACTGCGTTATGAAGTTTTTGCCAACGAAATGGGCGCTAGGTTGCCTGTTACCGTTGCGGGTCACGACATAGATTTGTTTGACGACTATTGCGAGCATTTAATCGTCAGAGATGGCATCTCCAATGCGGTTATTGGAACCTACCGTGTTTTGACACCTGTCCAAGCGAAGCGCGTCGGTGGCACCTACACTGACACCGAGTTTGATTTGACTCGTTTACGTTTCATTCGTGAACGAATGGTCGAACTGGGTCGCAGTTGTGTCCACCCTGAACACCGCCATGGTGGCGTCATACTGGCCTTGTGGGGCGCTCTTTTTGAATTTATGTCGCGCAACCAACTGGACACAATGATTGGCTGTGCAAGCATTCCGATGCTTCACAATGGTATTGTGAGCGGCGATGCTGCAGCCAGTATGTGGCGCCAGTTATCTCAATCCAATATGGCCTCAGTTGAGTTTCACGTAAGACCAAGATTGCCTCTGCCAATTGATGAACTTGACTCAAACCTGCCCGTCGATCCACCAGCCTTGATCAAAGGTTATTTGAGGCTCGGCGCAAAAATTTTGGGTGCACCTGCTTGGGATCCTGATTTCAATACAGCCGATTTGCCAATGCTGATGCAAGTCAAAGATCTTCCTCTTCGCTATCGTAAGCATTTTGTAGGTGCATGATGATGTTCAAAGATGTTCAGGAATTTATGCCCGGTGAGGCTTCGTCAACCAAGCATTACCGTGCCATCTTTATTTCTGATTTACATCTTGGAACGCCTGGGTGTCAGGCTGAGGCACTCTTAGATTTTCTCAAATCGCACACGTGTGACACACTGTATTTGGTTGGCGACATCATTGATGGATGGCAACTGCGCAGAAAATGGTACTGGCCACAAGCCCACAATGATGTCGTTCAGAAGCTTTTGCGAAAAGCAAGAAAGGGTTGCAGAGTCGTCTACGTACCCGGTAATCACGATGAGTTTGCACGCGATTTTTTGGATCACTCTTTTGGCGGCGTTGAGGTCGTTGAGCATGCCGTCCATGTCACAGCCACAGGCAAAAAAATGTGGGTGATTCATGGTGATTATTTTGATGGCGTGATTCAGTTTGCCAAATGGCTGGCTTACTTGGGCGACACGCTTTATGAATTGGCGCTCAAGGCCAATAGGCATTTGAATTACATGCGTGGACGTTTAGGGCTTCCTTACTGGTCCTTGTCTGCCTATCTCAAGCTGAAGGTCAAGAAAGCTGTCAATTTCATTTCGGATTTTGAAGTGGCTGTGGCTCGTGAAACACGCAAATTGGGTTACGACGGCGTGGTCTGTGGTCACATACACCACGCAGAAATTCGCGAAATTGAGGGCGTGCTTTATTGTAATGATGGCGATTGGGTAGAGAGTCTCACTACGCTGGTTGAACATCACGATGGACGGCTTGAAATCTTGTCCTTTGACCCGCATTCAGATTTTCAAGTCATGACCAAACCGACTGTATTGGTTTCCGCCTAATATTTTTATATAAAGATCCCAAAAAAGAGCACCAACATGGGTGCTCTTTTGGTTTGTGCTGCGATAAATTATGCGCTGTAAATACGCTTTTCAGAGGCAGTCGGCGTTGCCACTGTGTATGACTTGCTGAGTATGGTATCAATAAAGAGCCACTCACCCTGAACTTGTGCAGGTGTGATGGTCATCTTTAAATAACCACGTCTAGAAGCGTCCATCCATTTCAAGTCATTGACCACGCCTTCAAAAATTGCTTTGATGTTGGCAGGTGGAATTGTCAAATAGGTTTCAAGGCCAGGCGAGCTGACGCTGGAAGTTGCAAATTCTTCACCCACTTTGACACCATTCAGGAGTGTCAAATTGCTGTGCCATGCGTTGTGTGTATCGCCTGCCAAAACAACCAATTTTTTACGCAACTGAGCCACTGTCGACAAAAGAATTTCTCTAGCTGCAGGATAGCCATCCCATGCATCTAAGTTGTAGCCCAGTTTGGGTTGATTGAGCAAGGCTGTTTCTGTAATTGACAAGGGCAAGCCCATGGCGCTTTTTGTTTTGGCGGTCAAATAATCAGAAATCGCTTGCTGGCCTGCAGCTTGAGCTTGTGGACTGGTATCAGATGGATTGAGTGCTTGCAAAATAGTTAATGGAAACTCCATGCGACCCATTAACACTTGCTGGCCCAAAAATTGCCATGTGCTTGTTGATGTTGCCATTTGAGAAGTGAGCCACTGAAGTTGCTCGGCCCCCAACAATTGACGACTTGGAGAAGTCAATGTCGCCATCGCTGCGGCTTGCTTGCTAGGCGTTAGCAGGTCTGCAAATTCAATTTGCTGATCACGGCCAATGAGGCGTGTGTCCAACATGTGCAAACTCATCAAAGAGCCAAAATTGAAGCTTCGATAAATTTTATTCTTATCAGATCCAGATCGGATAGGCATCCACTCGTGATAAGCCTGAATTGCAGCTGCTTTACGCGCTGCAAAGCTGCCTTCTGTTGCTGTTGAGTGGTTTTCCGCGCCATCTTTGTAGGTGTCGTTGGCAATTTCATGATCGTCCCATACTGCAATCATGGGTTTGCTAGCATGAAACTGTTTCAAATCGGCATCCGATTTGTATTGTGCATGGCGCAAGCGGTAGTCGTCTAATGACAGCAATTCAGTAGAAGGAATAGAGGTACGGCCTAATTTGGCGGCATTTTCTGAGGCATAGCCAGTCGCAGCATATTCATAAATGTAATCACCGAGGTGGATTGCCACATCGACGTCAGATTTCGCTACTTCAGAATAAACATTGAAGTAGCCTGTTGGGTAATTCGAGCAAGACAAAACAGCTAATTTAACTTGCGATACCGATCCAACAGGCAGAGTTTTTGTTCGACCAATTGGAGAGACGTGTCTGTCAGAAACAAATCTGTAAAAATAACTTTGGTTGGCTGCTAAACCTGTCGCATCGACTTTGCATGTGTAGCCTGTATCCGCACTAGCTTGTGCAACACCGCTGGCAACAATGTTTGTGAATTCAATTTCGGTGGCAACTTGCCACGTTAGCGGAACACTGTCAGCCTTGTTTTGATATTTGGCATGGGTCCAAAGGATGACACGGTCGCTGAGTGGGTCGCCACTGGCTACACCATAGTCATAATTGACCATGCTGGTTTCACTTCCACCGCATGCACTGAGTACAGCGCCAGTTGATAAGACTGCTGAGATCGAAGTTAGTTTGATTAAAAACTCGCGGCGTGGCTGATTGGTTTTCAAGATGGGCTCCTACATTAATTACAAGAGCCTATCTTTCAATATTTACATGACAAGCTTGTGAAATTTAAGGTTGGGATGGCGCAACCAATCGTGCTAAATCTTCATCAGATATAGTTTCAAAAACTTTGACCACTTTTTGCACACCAGACACATTGCCTTTACTGATCAGGTTTGTCACTCTGTTTGCTTCATTGGCCGTTAGACGACCCATTAAATAGACAATGCCGCGCTCAGTCACGATGTGAACTGCTGAAGAGTGAATGTCTTTGGCCTGGATTAACAGCGCTCTGACCTTGGTGGTGATTAATGTGTCTTGTGCACGTTGAGTCAATGAACTCTCAGGCGCAACCACTAAATCGTTGACCACAGTTTTGACATTGTCTTGGCTTTTCACAAAACGTTCGGCTTGATGGCGTTCCTGTTCATTGTTAACTTCACCCGTTAGTAAAACCATGCGGTTATAACTGGTCACTCTCACATGAGCATTTCTGGGTAATTGGGCGCGCAGTCCCGACTCAGATCGAAACTCTATCGCTTCATCTTCGAGTTGAATGCCTGCGGTTCTTCGATCAATGTAGACTTTGCTTGCAACTGCGGCACTGCCAATGACCATGGGTGCACATGCACTCAATTGAGCTGCAATAATTGAAATCAATGAAGCGTAAATGAAGACTTTCATGCGTTATTTTCCTAAGTTGTTAAAACAAATCTATTTTCAAAAAATTAAGAAGGGAAAATGAGTTGTGGAAGTGTTAAAACCCAAATTGGAAACCACGACAAAATAACGGTGCCAATGAAGATGGCCAACAGCGCAGGAAGTACAGATTGAATGACTTCTTTCAATGGTTTCTTAAAGACAGCACTGGCAAAATAAATGTTCATACCTGCAGGTGGGCATAAAAATCCCATTTCTAGATTGGCCAGAAAAATGATGCCAAAGTGAATGGGATCGATGCCATAACTCATGGCCAAAGGCAGCAACAATGGGACGAGAACAATGATGGCTGCATAAATTTCCATCAAAGCACCAGCAAAGAATAAAAAGATATTCAGTGCCAACAAGAATACATACTTGTTGCTGGTAATGCTCTGCACCCAATCCGAGGCCAAGTCTGGAATTCCAACATCAATGAGATAGTTTGTAATGCCGAGTGCCATGCCCATGATGAGCAAAATACCACCAATGATTTGTGCTGTTTGGGCTAAACAATTCTGGAAGTTGGCCCACTTTAATTCTCGATGAACCAATCCTTGCGTGAGCAATGCATACACAACTGTCAGCGCTGCGCCTTCAGTGGGCGTTGCAAACCCTGATATGAGTGAGCCTACAGCGATCAATGGGGCAAGCAATTCCCATTTTGAATTCCAAAATGCTTGCTTGAAAGAAACTTTGTTTTTGTCTTCATGTAAAACATCAACTTGTTTCCTCACACTTCCATGAACGCCCTTGCTTTGCGTATTTAAAAAACCGCCAAAAATAACCAAAGAGAAAACCATCAAGACGGCTGGTAATAGTCCCGCAACAAACATGGTGTTGATGGGGACTTTCGCAATAATGGCATACATGATGAGGGGGACAGAGGGCGCAAGCAGCACGCCAAGTGAGCTTGCACTGGTAATCAGACCGATGCTTTTCGATTCTGGATAGTTGGCTTTCAGCAGTAGGGGGAGCATAAGCCCACCCAGCGCCAAAATGGTGACACCACTGCCACCCGTGAGCGCTGTAAAGCAACTGCAAAGGCAAGCAACAGCAAAGACAGTTCCAATTTGACCCGTGCCAAATGCAGCAATGAAAAGTTGACTAAGACGTTGTGCTGCTTGTGAATTGGCAAATATAAGTCCTGCCAAGGTAAATAGGGGCAGTGCTGGCAAAGATGGATTAACTGTAATTTGGTAATGCGAAAGGGCCAATGCAGCCATTGGAATATTTTCGATGGAGAACAGTGCCCATGACAATCCACCCAAAACCAAAAAAATAGGGCCACCCAACACCAAAAAACTCAACAGCACAAGGGATAAGAGCGGTCCTACAAAAGACAGTTCAAGCAACCACTGCGTTGCATACATAGAGGCAAAAAAGGCCAAGGAAAGACCAACGATTTTGAAGACAAAATTGTCATGCCAGCGCAATCCAAATTTGATGCCAAGGATGACAAAGCCAATGGGCAATGAAGAAAGAAAGAGCCAAGTAGGAACACCGTAGGCAATGGTGTGGCCTGCATCTAGTTCTGATGCCATCAGTTCATAGCCAGCTTCTGCCAAAACACCACAAAGAAAAGTAGAAAATAAAAAGACCCAAGCTCTGGATTTTTTTTGTAAGACAGGGTTTTTAATGTCTTGCCAAAGCGATCCCAAACTTGTCAGATGCCCCGTTCGTTCAGCGTAAATAGCGCCACCCAAGGAAAACAGCAACCCTAAATGTTGAACCAATATGGGCGCATTGTCGATGCCACTGCCTTGCATTGGGCGAAACAAAACCTCAATGACGGGAATTAAAACCATCCCGCAGAGTGCAATCGATGCAAAAATTGCATCCCAAGAGAATAAAAATTTCATTGGCGAAGGGTGGAAATTCAAGGCGACTTGGTCGTGCGATAGGTTTTGAGGTGCGCAAATACCTCATCGAAGGTTTCAGCTGGCACCATTTTTCCTCGAATTCGAGGATAAAGAGATTCGCTTAAAGTCTGCCATTCTTTGAGTTGTTCGGTGTTGGGTTTATTCACCTTTAATCCTCTTTTTTTCATGGCCTCAACGGCTTCGTCTACTTCTTTACGGGCTTGATTTCTGATCACTTGTCCCGATTTGTCGGAAGAGGCTCTCAGAACTTTTTGGGTTTCTGGCGACATCTCATCCCATGATTTTTTACTGATGACGAGAGCCCCAACAATTGGCGCCCAGTTGATTTCAAGCATGTTGGGTGCCGTGTTAAAAATTTGAGAGGCCAAGGCAAAATAAGGGGTCGATGGCACAACATTGATCATGCCCGTCTGGATCGAGGGAAGGATATCTGTGGGCTCAAGAGGGACGGGCGTGTACCCTAAGCTTTTCATAATTTCTTGCTGCTCAGCCTCGGCACCCCAAGCAAAGAATTTCATTTTTTTAAAATCTTCTGGACTGAACGCTGGGTTCTTTGAAAAGAATCGAACCCAGCCAGCATCTCCCCAAGCTAGAACGACATAGCCTTTTTCTAGGAATTTTTTCTCCATGCTAGGCCGCATTTTTTCCCGCACATAGTCCAGCTCTTCCCATGAGCGAAAGGCCAAAGGTAAGTTTTGAAGCGCTGCAATTGAAGGTTCAATTTCTCGCAGGCCCACAACAGACAACAAGGCGGCTTGAAGCTGACCGATGCGCATTCTGCGGACCATTTCCGCTTCACCGCCTTGACTTCCGTCTGTAAATACATTGAATTTAGGTGAGCCTGTTTGACTTTTTTTCCAAGCCTCACCCACTTGCATCAGTTCGCGATGGTAAAGGGAGTTCTTAGGTACCAGTGAGCCAATTTTCAGTTGGGCATCAGCCGCAGTAGAAGCCAACGGTAGCAAACCCATGAAGGAAATGGAGGCTTGCAAAAACAATTGAACATAACGATTTGAGTTCATATCAAAAATTAAAAGAAATTATCAATTGAATCTAAAAGCCATTTGGCTCTTCGAAGCATGATTGTGTTGGTGAGGTCGGTTTGCGATTGTCCTTCTTGAGCTGCTTGAAGGAGGAGCAGTTTGAAAATGTCTTTGTTTTGTGCAGCGATTGCCCAGTTTTCTGCTTTAGACACGAGAGGCGCAATTTGATTGTTGCGTCGATCAATGCCAAAGTTGAAATACTTTTCAGCCTGTTCTAGCTTGCCGCCTGGCTTGGCCAGTTCTAGTGTGCCCATCATGCTTGCCAAAGCACCGTTGTCGAATTCGGGTTGAGTCTTCCAAGCCAATTCTGCCAGCTTGATGACTTGCGGTAAGTCGGCAACGCTATCGGGCTTGTCCTTTGAAAGTGAAATGGCACCAGCCCATGATGTCATGACCCAATAGGTCAAGCCAACATCTTCTATGTCAATCGTTATGGCGGGGCCGCTCTTGTTAGATTGGAGGTGTGTGTCTAAAGCGGGGTATTTGATAATTAATGTTTTGTAGCCATGTTCTTTAGCCCGATAGAGCATTTTGGCAGCACGGATTCGAAGCTGAGTTGCCTTTTGAATACTTTCAGATTCAAGCCGATCCGCTTCATCCATTAAAAATACAAACGCATATTGCGTAAACCCTCGGGTCACAGCTTCTGCTAATTTGGTATGAGCTGGAATTTCCAGCAACAGAGACTCAGATAATTTCAAATGGTAGGCACTGGCATGCATCAACAGTTCTAAATCATCTTCTTTCGAAATCGAATCTTTTGAAAGTAGGGTGCCAGCGCTGTTGAGTAAATAATTTTGTGCAGAACACCCCGCCAATAACGAAACAAAAAGGATGCTTGTGAGTAAATGCTGAAGACGAGATTTGAAGATGGTTTTCAAACTTGCACCATGAAGGTTGATTAACTGTTTTGATTTGACATCTCAAGCAGTGCCAATTTGGTTTCGTCTCCAAGACGTTCAACCTTGGCTAAAAATGAGTTGTACACAATCAAACAGATGAGCGCTGTACCAATGCCTATGGCGGTGGCCAACAACGCCGTTCCAATACCTGCACTCACACCTTGTGGATCCGAAATGCCAGATTTGGCCAGTGCAGTGAATGTATCGAAAATGCCCAGAATGGTACCAAGCAAGCCCAAAAGCGGTGCCGCTGTCACGATGGTATCAAGTGCCCAAAGATGTTGATTCAAGCGGTGCTGAACCCGAATAAAGGCTTGCTCTGCAACATCATCAGCGACTTTTTGGGAGGCCGATGGATGCAGGCCGTTCTCAAAGGCATGTGCGATAACCTCGCCAACATCGCCTGAATTGAATTCAGGCAACGTTGTCTTGGTTTTCAAGGCATGGAGTAAGCTTTTTATTTGACGATTTGCATGTGTGTAAAAAATGCTACGTTCGATGGCCAAAAAAACAGCCAAACCAAGCGCAAAGTAAAGTAAATAGAGCGATAAATCGTGCAAAAAAAGCATCATGCTGTGGGCCTTAGAAGTCAGAGCGCAAAGTCACGCTGGTAAAACGAGGTGCACCAATGTTGTAGAAAACAGTGGAGGCACCTGTACCAACTGAGCGAGTGGTAAAGCTCGATCCACTGGGAGAACTGATTCGCTTGTATTCAGTGTTGGTCCAGTTGTCGATATTCAAGCGAATTTCGGGTGCTTTGAAAAACGTTGTTTCTGGCAGTTTGTATCCCACTGTCAAGTTCACCAAAGCGTAGGCGTCCATCACTTGGTCATTGACCAAAGTTGAGAATGCTTTGCCTGTATGTTTGACGGTAATTTGTCCAAAAACAGGACCTTCTTTGTAGTTCAGAGCCATAGCTGCCATGAGCTTAGGCGTGTCTGGTATTTGCTTACCCGCTGTTGGCTCTGTCAATGTGCTGTTAACTTTCAAGTCACTGTGGATGAGACTGTTTGTGTAAGTTAAAGAAGCATAAGCTGAGAGATTTTTATTTAATTTCTGACCTAACTCAAGTTCAAGGCCTTTGACAGTGACATTGCCTACGTTGTAATCCAATGAAGTTTGTGTCACAGGGTCCCAAGATGAAGCAATGCGGTCTTTAAAGTTGACCATGAAGATGGAGCTAGAAAAGCTTGTGTCTTTGCTTTGCAAGCGATAACCAAAATCAAAGTTGGTCGATGTTTCAATGCCCACCACAGGATTACGCAGCGTAGCACCTGTCAATGTGCCATTGACCACAGTTCCACCGGTGTATAAGTTTGACAAGACAAAGTTGGATGGTGCGCGGAAGTTTTCTGCAGCGTTAAAGAAGATAGATTTTTCGTTGTCTAAATTGAACTTAGCGCCAAAGCTAGGCAAAACTTTGCTGTATTTGCGATTGATTTGATAATCTAGGTCGGCACGACCCACGCCAAAAGTTCCAGCGTTAGCGAAATTGGTGAAATCACGTTGAATTGCAGAATTGCGAATCGCAAGTTGCACTGTCAATTGATCTTGCATCAATGAAATATTGTCTTGTGCAAAAATTGATGTTGCAGTGCTGATTGTTTTCCAGTCACGCGCTTGGAAGGGCTTGCCATCAGTGCGCAAAATGTAGAGTGATTTGTTGTCTAACCACAGATTAGATGAGTTTCCAAAGTTATCAAAACTAACGCGTGGGCCTGTTTGGATGTGCTTTGCACGCTCTGACCAGTAGCCAACATTGATGTTGTGATTTTCTATGCGGTAATTTGCTTTGAATGTAATGCCAGGGCGATTGGTTTCAGTCAAGCTACTGCCATAAACCATGACGCGGTCGAGCAGATCGCCATCGCCATTGACGTCTCTTATGCCAACCACTGTTGTTTGTGTCGCTGTTCTGCCTTCAGTCAATGTTTGTAATTGGCTGCCACCCGTACCATAGCCATACCAGTAGTAAGGTTCTGCAGTGACTGTCAAATCCTTGTTAATCTTGAATTCAGCTTTGGCAGTTAAAAGATAGTTTTTAAATGGATTCAGATTGAAGTTGTAGTATCCATCAGAAGGTGAGGTCTCAATTTGTGCAGTGCCATTGACTGGCGCCAAGTGCTGTGGCATCACACTTGAAAAATCATAATTTCGACCCAAAGAAGCAATTTGTGCATTGCTCAAGGTGCGGAAGTTGTTGTTGACAGCTTTGTTATACAACAAACTGGCGCTCAAATAGGTATTTGCATTTGGACGCATTTCGGCACCCAAATCAATGTGCTCACGGTCTGCGCCGCCGGGGCCTTTGAATTTATTGGCAGTAGTCTTGGAGTAAGAGGCAAATACTTTGGCATTGCTTGGGCCGAATTTCCCAGAATCTACGCGTAAAAAAGTACGTTGATAGTTCAACATGCCGCCTGACAAGGCCAAGCGCATGCCAAATTTGTCCTTGGGAGTACAAGTCACCATGCCTAAGTTACCACCTGATGCGCCCACGTGTGGGGCATCTGTGTCAGTAGAACCTTGGGTGACAAATACTTCGCAGAGATTTTCTGAATCGGTGTATTCCATTGGGTACACCGCAAAGTTGCCGGAATCGTTGACAGGTGCGCCATTGATGGTTAGCCCCATTTGGTCACCCGCAAAGCCGCGTACACGAATACCACCACCAAACAAGCCTGTGCTGTCAGTGCTGTAGGTGTTGACGCCAGGCAGCAGTTCAATCACTTGGAAAGCGTTGACTGAGGGGTTGAGCTTGTCAAGAAATGCGCGGTTGACAGCGCTGCGTGCCTTGGGTGATTCTTCTTGATTGATCAAGCCGGTGTCAGTACCACCAGGCAATCCCTCAACATTGATTTTGCCAACGTCAGTGGTTGCCTGCGCGAAAACGATGACGGGTGAAAATGCCAAGCTGATCAGCAATGCCAGTTGATTGGGTTTAAATTTTTTCATGAAGACTCCAGATTAAAGAATTAGTTGAGAGGGACATAGTCGAGGGTGACTGTGAATTTGTGATTGGATTGATTAGGCCAACTGCTCTCCGGCCAAGCGGAATAATTGGTTCTTCTGACGGTGGACAAGGCCGCGTTGTCTAGGAGGATTGAATTACTTGATTCATCAATACCTGCATCTTGCAAGGTACCGTTTCGAAGCAAAATAAACCAGACTTTGACTCTTCCTGAAGGCCTTTGAAGACTTGCTTCGCGTCCTGTGGGGTATCGCTTGTTGGTATTCAGCGTCGCGCGAACACTGGCGATGTAATTGTTCTCAACTGCAGCAGTAATCGGCAGCATGGGTGCAGGCTTGGGTGTTTCAGTGACAGGCGCTTGTTGTGGCGTGATTGCTTGAGACATCACAGGCGGTGCTGGAATGTTGCGTGGTGCTTCGGGTGTCACGGCCTCCTTGGTAGGCTCGGGTGTCGCCTTCGTGGTTGGAAGGGAGGGGGCTTGAGGCTGTGGTTGCACCTGAGGTGGCACAACTTTCTGTCGAATGGGGGGTGTTACCGGCCTTGGTGTCGGTGCTAGAAGAGGTTCCAGAAGCGTCAGTGAAAGTTCCATGGCTTCTTGCACCATGTTTTCTGCTGGTGCTTTGATATTTTGCGCAAAGAAAATTGCACCTGCGACAAACATCAATGAACCAAGGCTTGAAAGCTTGTGTCGTTCTTGATTGAGTCGATCTATCAGCATCACTTGCGCTCGCGAGCTGCCAAAGAGATTTTGCCAAGACCTGATTTTTTAACTTCATCCATCACATCGATCAAGGTCTGGACTTCAGCACCTTTGTCGCTGTTGACGATGATAGAAATTTGATCTGATCCGTTTGCTTTTTGTCGAATAGCCCTGACCAATTCGCTTAGATCAACATTTTGGCCGTCGACCTGGATGACGTTTTCTTTGCTCAAAGTCACAATGACCTGAACATCCTTGGTTTTTAAGGGCTGAGCTTGTGAGGAAGATGGTTGTTGCGTTTTAACGCCCAATGCTGGTATGACATTGACGCTGATCAAAACAAAGAAAACCAAAAGAAACATCATCACATCGATCATGGGAATGATTTCGATGCGAGCTTTTTTTCTTTGTGTTTGCTGCCATTGACGCATGAAGGCTCAACTGATTTAAATTCAAAAGTTGAGCATAAATAATCAATGTGACAATCTTATTAATTGTCACAAATTATCAATTTAATGAATTTTAATTCGATTCAGCTCAGGAACTCTCAGGCCAGGATTGGCCTTGATGTAAGCAGCCAGAGCGTCAACATCTAGCTCCCCCTCGTAGACAGTTTCGGCTTGCTTAAATTGCCAAAACCCATCGCCGCCACTAGCGATAAAACTATTGACTGTCACCTTGTATTTTTGATCTAAGACCAATGGCTGCTTTGAAATTTTGACATTTCCGACACGCTGACCTTTTTCCTTTTTCATATCGATTTCATAAGTCAAAGTCGATGAAGGAAACAATACTTTAGGCCTGTCTTTGTTATCAAACTGAAATTCCAAGACATCTTTGATTTGCTGTCCAGTCATCTGCTTTACAACCAATGTGTTTCCAAAGGGCTGAACTTTGAATATTTGTCCAAAATTAACGGTACCGCCCCCTAAAGGAACGGGTAAATCAGCGCGCACGCCACCAGGGTTCATCAATGCAATGTTTGCGTGTCCTTTCTCTTTGGGTGCGCTGGCAAAAAGTTGAGCATCTGCAATCAAATTACCAAGTGCAGATTCACCTGAAGAAGAAAATTTTCGGACCATAGAAGCTGGTAAGTGACCAATCACTTTTTGGACGTGGACTTGAGCAGCAGCTTGGTATTCAGACACTATTTTTTCGACTGCATTGTGCTTACCGTAATACGGAATGACATTGCTAGGCTCAATACGCTGTCCAGCGCTATTTATAAAGGGCTCACTTTGAACAACCAAGTTGAATGCAGATTTGCTGATGACATTCTTTTTAACAGGATCAATACTGAGTTGAATGTGCGTCAACATCGTCCCGTATTGCCCTGCGCTGGTGAGTAAAAATGGTTTTTGGGGATTGACTTTGCTGTAATCGCAAGCGTAGGCTCGATGGGTGTGTCCGGAAATCACAATGTCGTAGGCAGGATCAAGATTGTTCAAAATAGGCACAATGTCGCCAGACAGGCTTGGACAGCTTGCATCATTGTGCCCGCCTTTGATCACGCCTCCTTCATGAATCACTAGTACCAATGCACTTGCACCTTGCGCCTTGAGCTCTGGAACAAGGGCATTGGCTGTTTTAGCTTCATCCTCAAAACTCAAACCTTTAATGCCGTCAGGTGTAACCATTTTGGGTGTGCCCTTGAGCGTCAGACCGACAAAGGCAATCTTGCTTTCGCGTTGGCCTATTTTGAAAGTCTTGAAGCCATAAGACGGGAAAAGATTGGATTGGTTATCTTGTTTGACGTTGGCGGCTAGAAATTCGAAGTTAGCACCTGCAAACTTCGAATTGACTTGGCAGGGTTCGATGCGAGTGAATTTTTGGCAACCGCCAAAACGCATGCGACGCAATTCGGCTGTGCCTTTGTCAAACTCATGATTTCCAACTGCATTGAAATCTATGCCCATTGCATTGACGGCTTCAATGGTAGGCTCATCCAAAAACAGTGCAGAAGTCAGTGGCGACGCACCAATCATGTCGCCTGCTGAGACAACTGCATGAAGTGGATGTTGTTTTTTCAGTTGTTGGATCGCTGCTGATAAATATGCAGCACCGCCAGCAGGAACTTCCGTTGGAATGTTGCCAATGGTTTCACGAATAGAAACCAGTGGTGGTTCTAAGTGGCCATGGAAATCATTGAACGCCAAAATACTGACATTCATGACGGCATTTTTTTCTGAGCCATATTCAGCCATGGGTGCACAAGCACCCAGAAATAAAGCAGATATGCCTACTTTATAAACAAGCTTTGAGTAAAGTTTCAAGATGATTTCTCCATCAATGCCTGTCCCATCTTGATTCTTTGTCCTGTCGCAATACCTTCAGCCAATTTGTAACCTGGTGGAACAAAAACTAAAATTGTTGAACCATGTTGAAACCAACCTAACTCTTGGCCTTTGTATGTTTGAACAGCACAAGGAATTTCGTTGGGGCCCTCATAGTCAACGTGAAACAGCAAATTGACAGCGTGCAGCCGAAGGCTTGCGACCAGGATGGCTGCCACTGGCACCATCACAAGAGGGGTTCCATCCTCAAGCTTGAAATTGAGAACTGCTCTTTCATTTTTACAAAAAAGTTGCTCAACTCGCTTCAAGGCGATTGGATTGACATTCCAGGTGTCACCAGAAATGTGCGTCACATGCGTCAGAGTTGCGTTTGCAGGTGCATGAAAACGGTGGTACATGCTTGAAGTTAGGCGCAATGTTACATAGGTGCCGTTTTTGATGGACTCAACCAATTCACCAGTTCTGGGGGTGAATCCCATGAGGCTAGACAGACTGTAGGGAAACCCTTTGGCTTGAAAAACTTGGGTGTGATCAATATGACCACATTCACCCACGATGGCATCACAAGGACTGCTTAAGATATTTTCCCGCATGTCAATGGTTCTTGCGCCAGGCTTCAGTTCGCGCGTGAAGCAATCATGCATGCTCTCAAAGTGAGTCTTTTTGGCTTCCGACAAATCCAAGTCAGAGAAAAGTTTCCAAATTCCAATGGAAAAGTCTCGAATGATTGGATTTTTAATTTGACTCCACCAACCTATGAATCGGGTCAAAGTGATTCTTGGAATTCGGTTGGTTAACAAAAAGTTTAAATCTTCTTGCGTGCTGATTCTTTGAATAAATTGCTTCACTTTCATTTTCCTGTCACGAAATTTAAATAAAAAGATGACTTCAACCACTCAGCTTCGGAATCAACGTGTCTGTACAAATTGCCTTATCACTTGGTGCACTTGCGCTTTCACTGCCTTACATCAAGCGTCGCTTAGAACTGTCCCGAGCTAAACACCCCTCATTGACCGGTCATTCCCGGATGGCTAAGAGAGTGGCATCGCTACTGCCTGGTTATGAATTCAATGAAAAGCAATTTTTTTCTTGTGATGGCGCACCAGAGGCCGTGGCAAGAAATAGAAGCAATGCTTTCTATCAATTGGCCAACTTTTTGCAAACAAGGCACGAAAAAAGCATCCAGTTAACTGCAGAAGCCAGAGAAATTATTTCTGATTTGCAATTTACGGGTGCCTACCGTGTACCTTTCCAATTCAGCCCTCTGGTACGACAACATTTGAAAGTTGGTGCCTTTATACAGTCAGCAGATGGCGTATTTGTGACAGACCATGACGGCCAAAGGTTCTATGACTTAACTGGATCCTATGGCGTCAATGTATTTGGTGCCGATTTTTACAAAGAATGCATGCGTGAAGGATCAGCACGTGTACAAGACGTGGGCGCCACATTAGGTGCATATCATCCCTGTGTTGCTTACAACATCAAACGTTTGAAAGAAATATCTGGACTAGACCAAGTTTCTTTTCATATGTCTGGCACAGAGGCGGTCATGCAGGCTGTGCGGCTTGCAAGGTATCACACCGGTAGAAAAAACTTGGTGCGTTTCTGTGGTGCATACCATGGTTGGTGGGAAGATGTTCAGCCTGGACCTGGCAATCCAATGCCACCGCGGGAAACTTATACACTGCGTGACATGCACGAAAATTCTTTGAAGGTTTTGCGAACCAGAAAAGACATTGCGTGTGTCTTGATCAATCCATTGCAGGCGCTTCATATAAACCAAGGCGCTCCGGGCGATTCTTCTTTGGTAGATAGCAGCCGAAAGGCTTCTTATGACAAAGAGGCCTATGGCGCTTGGTTAAAAGAACTCAGAAAAGTTTGTACGGAACGCAAAATTGTTCTGATATTCGATGAAGTCTTTTTAGGTTTCCGCCTTGCCAAGGGGGGCGCTCAGGAATATTTTGGCGTACGTGCTGATATGGTCACTTATGGAAAAACATTGGGCGGTGGTTTTCCTGTCGGTGTTGTGTGTGGCAGGGCCGACCTTATGAAGCGCTTTAGACCAGAAAAACCAGCAGACATTTGTTTTGCACGGGGTACTTTCAATGCGCATCCTCACGTGATGGGTGCCATGTCGGTCTTTTTGGAAAAAATTGAGTCTTCTAGCTTCACTGAAATTTACCAAAATGTTGATGCGGTCTGGAATCAGCGTCGTGAAAAGTTCAATCAAATTATGGTTGACAAAAAATTGCCATTGCGAGCTGCCAACATGTCTAGCGTGTGGAGTTTGTACTACACCGAACCGTCCAGGTACAACTGGATGCTGCAATACTATCTTCGTTCTGAGGGACTGGCACTCAGTTGGGTTGGTACAGGCAGGTTGATTTTTAGCCTGAATTATAGCGATGACGAGTTTGCAGAAGTTTTGGAAAGATTTGTAAACGCTTGTGAAAGAATGAAAAAGGACCAGTGGTTTTGGGCTCCGCCAGAATTGACCAATCAAAAAATTAAACGCGGAATTTTTAAAGAAATGTTCTTTTCAAAAAATCAACTCTTCAACAGTTGAATGAATCTGTAAAGGAAAATAAGACCATGACCGCACCATTAGACACAGAGCAATTGCGAAAAATTCGAGAAGACCTTCTTGACTCAATCGATGAAGAGCTAGAGATGGCATTAGAGGATGGTGAAAATGAAAACCATCCCCATGCCTCTTCAGAAGAAAAACGTGCCCGTGCACTTTACTTCCGCGAACTACTGCGATTACAAGGAGAATTAGTGAAGTTGCAAGATTGGGTTGTTGCTAACAAGCAAAAAGTGGTGATTCTTTTCGAAGGACGCGATGCAGCAGGCAAGGGAGGTGTGATCAAACGTATCACACAACGCTTGAATCCTCGCGTCTGCCGTGTTTCTGCTTTGCCCGCCCCGAACGATCGTGAAAGAACCCAATGGTACTTTCAGCGGTATGTGAGCCATTTGCCAGCTGCTGGCGAAATTGTGCTGTTTGATCGCAGTTGGTACAACAGAGCAGGCGTTGAAAAAGTCATGGGCTTTTGTTCTGATGACGAATATGAAGAATTTTTCAGAACTGTGCCTGAGTTTGAAAAAATGCTGATGCGTAGTGGTATCAAATTACTGAAGTACTGGTTTTCAATTACAGACGATGAGCAACATGCAAGATTTTTAGGACGTATTCATGACCCACTTAAACAGTGGAAATTGAGCCCGATGGACTTGGAAAGTCGCAGAAGATGGGAAGACTACACAAGGGCTAAAGAGACCATGATTGAAAGAACCCATACACCAGAAGCGCCTTGGTGGGTTGTTCAAGCGGTGGACAAAAAAAGAGCCAGACTCAATTGCATTGACCATTTATTGAGTCAGTTCAATTATCATGAAATTGAGCACTCTCAAATTGACATGCCAGCCCGGGTGAGAAACCCTGATTACATCCGCCACCCGGTTCCTCAGAACATGATTGTTCCTGAAAAGTACTAAAAAAAACCGTCTAACAAGGCGGTTTTTTTGTATTTATCAATTCGGTTCAGTGATACATCTGTTTGGGATTGGTATCAATCAGCTCGCCTTTGAGAAGATACAAAGGTGCTTTGTGATACAAGATGATGTCATGGAAGGGATCAGTCAAAATTTTGGTCATCCAAACCAAGCCTGTTTGAACATCTTTAAGGAAAAACAAATGGACAGTTCTGAAGATCAGACCAGCAACACCCAAGAACAACCAAGCTGCACCCACTTGTCGTACCCATTCGGTTAAGTTTTCCCAAGGCTCAATAAAGCCGAAAAGTCCCGGTTGCACATACAAAGCCATGGGCATGATGGCCCAAATGCTCAGCAAAACAATTTTGCGATTTAAGTTGTAACCAACTTTGATTTCTTCTTTGTATTCATGCGTTGCTTGATTGACTTCGTCATAGCCAAGTGGCTCGAAGAAAAAGTGGCCTGATTGGCGTGTTGTCATTGAAATTAACCAAGCAATCAAGGCGGAAATAACCGGATCGATGAGCAGGTAGGCATAAGCAACCACAAAACTTATGGCACTGATTAAGTGAAGAGTTTGATTGATTCGGCTGTGATGGTAATAGCGGTGATCATCAAATCGCTGTATTCTCAATGCTTCAAAAAAAGTAGTCACATCGTCTCCAAGTAGAAAATGGGCAGCACACATTGTGCATGCTCAGATGATTGTGGAAGATGATGAAATTTCAATGACAAGTTTTATTTGTCACTGAAATTTCATCAAATATTTTTTATTCATAGAAATGTCATCAAATTGTTAAAAATTCAATTGAAGATATCCATATGGAAATTGTTGATTCACCCATTGTTCTGGAAGACTATCCTGCAAGCCGCCCCTCAATGCGTATTACTGTTGTCACTGAAACATGGCCGCCTGAGGTAAACGGCGTTGCAGTCACTTTGGCAAAGCTGGTTCAAAGCTTGAGTCAACGAAATCACGACGTTCAATTGATTCGACCTCGGCAAGCCAAAGCAGATGCTGGTTTGAGAGATTCAAATTTAGAAGAAGTTCTAATGCGTGGCATGCCGATTCCACGTTATCCAGATTTGAAACTGGGACTTCCTAGCAAAAAAACGCTTGTTAAAGCATGGACGCAGCGGCGGCCTGATGTGGTTCACATTGCTACGGAAGGGCCTCTTGGATGGTCCGCATTACAGGCCGCCAAGGTATTGAAGTTGCCTGTTACCTCCGATTTTCGAACCAATTTTCAGAGCTATTCAAAACACTATGGCATTGGATGGCTCAGAAAGCCCATTGTTGCCTATTTGCGAAAATTTCACAACGCTACAGCGTGCACCATGGTGCCAACCCGCGAGTTGCAGAGAACGCTTGGAGAAAATGGATTCGTCAATTTAAAAGTCGTTTCGAGAGGCGTAGACACCTCGCTTTTCAATGCGAACAAGCGTGATCCAAATTTACGCGCTTCTTGGGGCGCAACAGACCAAACGAAGGTACTGATCTCTGTAGGTAGGATGGCACCTGAAAAAAATCTAGAACAAGTGCTCAAAGTGTTTGATGCTGTTAAATCGTTGGGAACTCAAATGAAGTTGGTCATGGTGGGTGACGGACCTCTCAAAGAACAATTCAAACAGCGGTATCCTGAAATAATTTTTCCTGGTATGTTGACTCAGGTCGATTTGGCCAATTATTACGCTAGCTCCGATTTGTTTGTATTTCCAAGTCAGACGGAAACCTTTGGCAATGTGACATTGGAGGCTTTGGCCAGCGGTATACCTGTGTTGGCCTTTGATTGTGCAGCAGCAAGAGACTGGGTGAGAACGGGCGTCAATGGTTGGTTAATTCCTGAAGACCAACCGGCTGAATTTGCTTCTAAAGCGGTTGAAATATTTAACTCAATGAAGCTTTTGGAAACTGTGACAGCAAGCACACGCCAGCAAATTGTCCATTTGGATTGGGATCAAATTGCTGAGCAGGTCGAATCGGTTTTTTGGGATGCCATTCGCATGAAGTAAAGCATGCCGATGGTCATGAGGCTACCCATTAAGATCATGACCCAATGCAAGGGCAGTGACATGGCCAAAAGGCCACTGTATGCGCCCAACATCAGCATCACACTGGCATTTTCATTAAATCCTTGGACGGCAATCGATCTGCCGGCAGTTAGCAACGTGTAGCCCCTGTTTTGTAGCAAAGCATTCATGGGTACCATGAGCATGCCGCCCGCAAATCCAGTGACCAGCATGAGGGGAATAGCAATCCAAAGCGTACTTGTAAACGCCAGAGCTGGCAAAGATAAGCCTAACCAAATGCCCAAGGGCAGCACTTTGAAGGCATGGTGAAGGGCAACCCAATGACCAGCCACAGCCGCTCCGAAAATAACACCAAAAGCGACGATCGCTTGTAGCAAACTGGCTTTTTCCAGAGGCATGTTCAATTGTTCTTGTGCCCAAAGCAAGACAGCAAATTGAACGACAGCCCCAATTCCCCAAAATAGTGTTGTGACTGCGAGCGAAATCTTGCCGATTGGATCACGCCATAAAACGCGATTGCTGTCTAGAAAATTCTTAACCATGGCCAATGGATTCCGACTTTGTTGCTCGTAATGAACATCATGGTGTGGAATGCCAAAATTCAATAATGCAGCCGCAAAATAGATCAGTATCAAGGAGAGCAGAGGCCCTGCATATTGAGTCTGAACGGATAGCTCAAAAGTTTCAATGAAGGTCTGATTCAGCAGGTGCATGAATTCAAAGTTTTTTGAAGCTACCAATAACCCGCCACAGGCTGTCCCCAAAATGACGGACATCACCACGGTAACTTCTAACCATCCATTCGCCTTCACTAGCAAATCTGCACGCACAGTTTCAGTCACCAAGCCATACTTAGCGGGTGCGTAGGCAGAGGCAGCCATTCCTACAATGGCAAAAGCAACCATAGGGTGAAAGCTTGTAAAAATGAATGCAACGCCAGCAATTTTCAGAGCGTTCATACACGCCATGAGTTTGGCTTTTGAAAATGCGTCCGCGAGGGGACCCATCAGGGGTGCCAAAAAAACGTATGAAAGCGTGAAAGAAAATTTGAGCAACGGCGCCCACCAGCCAGGGTAGCCTTGCTCAGTCAGAAAAGCGATGCCGAGGATGAGGAGTGCATTGTCTGCTAAACCTGAAGCGAACTGAGCGCTGATCAGGTAAAAAAAACCCTTTGGCATTGTTATGCCGGAATTTCTTCTGATATATATAGTGTATTTTTAGCTTTGAAATTCAAGGCCAATTGATTTCGACGACCAATACCTTGATACGCAATGCCTAGATCTTCAAGCATTTGGGGGTCATACAAATTGCGACCGTCCAAAATAAGCGCACGTTTCATATTGGAAAGCAACACCTCAAAATCTGGATGGTGAAATGTTTTCCATTCAGTGACGACCAACAAGGCGTCAGCGTCTTCAGTTGCGCTGTAAGCTGAATCAGCAATACTGAATCGTTGAAGAGTTTCAACGCTGTCGGTATCTTCTTTAATGGCTTCAAATCCTTCGTGTGATGCAAGAGGATCGAATGCACTGACGGTTGCACCACGCTTTAGCAGTTCTTGAATAATCACGCGGCTTGGTGCTTCACGCAAGTCGTCAGTATTTGGTTTGAATGACAAACCCCACACGGCAAACTTAAGTCCACTAAAGTCTGCACCAAAATATTGAATTAAGCGCGAAACTAATAATGTTTTTTGATGATCATTGACGTTTTCAACAGCCGTTACGACTTTCATCTGGCTGCCGCAATCCAACGCAGTTTGAATGAGAGCACGAGTATCTTTAGGGAAGCAACTGCCACCATAGCCTGTGCCTGCATATAGAAAGTCATGACCAATTCGTTGGTCTGCACCAATGCCCCTACGAATGCTGTCAATGTCTGCACCCAGCAAATCAGACAAGTTGGCAATTTCATTCATGAATGAAATGCGAGTGGCCAACATGGCATTGGCAGCATATTTAGTCAATTCAGCACTTCTAACGTCCATCCAAATGGTCCGTGCATGGTGGCGGTTAAAACTGGAATACAGCAATTCCATTTTTTGATGAACGATTTGATAGTTTTCGCTCTTGTCCAAACCAATCACAATTCGGTCAGGGTGCATGAAGTCTTTGATGGCAGCACCTTCTTTTAAGAATTCTGGGTTCGAGATAACTTCAAACATTGATTCCTGAATGCCGCGCTTTTTCAACTCTTCTTCTAAACAATTTTGAACACGGTATGCAGTGCCAACAGGGACTGTTGATTTGTTCACAATTACTTTGAATTTCTTAATGTGTCGCCCAATTTGCGATGCAACTGTCAGAACATGCTGCAAATCTGCAGAGCCATCTTCTTTGGAGGGGGTGCCAACGGCAATGAATATAACTTCGCCGTGCTCAACTGCCAAAGCCATGTCAGTGGTGAACTGAATGCGGCCTTCAGCTCTGTTTCTGGTCATGAGTTCTTGAAGACCCGGTTCGTAGATGGGTAGACCAGCTGCATTGAGGGTTGCGATTTTGTTCGCATCAGAGTCAATGCACATGACTTGGTGACCTAGTTCAGCCAGACATCCACCTGTCACAAGACCTACATAACCAGCACCAACAATTGAAATCTTCATGAACTTCTCCTTGGTTGGCACAATTCTGAAACGTGAAAATTTCTTTATCGTGAAGGATTGATGTATTTTTGATGACAGAAAACTTTTATTTAGATTTTATGAACGCATCGTCATTGGGAGAATTTTTTTCCAATGGAGATTAAATTCCTTGTGAACATACCAGATGGATACGATTGAAATAGCAGTGCCATGTATTGCAAACATCATTCCGGAAAAGGTAAATGAGCCATCGGCAATGAGTCTTTTGCCAATCGTGATCATGTTGTAGTAGCCAACGAAACACAACAGCGCCAATGCAATAGAAAAGCTTCTGCCTACCCTTGGATTAACACTTGAAAGTTGAACTGCTAGAAGTGTCAGTACGATGGCTGAAATGATGAGCCCCAGTCGCCAAAATAACTCGCCTTTATCGCTATTTTCCCGACTCTGCAACAGTTCGAGCGTACTGCGCATTTGGCTTTGCCGATCAAAATTGAGTTGTCGGGCAATGGGATCAATTAAATACTTGAAATTTTCAAAATCAATGACTCGCGTTAGTCCAGTTTCATGATTGATGATGGTTTGCTGTCCGTTTTCCAATACCAAAAACTTTCGGTCATCAATGAATGAAATACGACCGTCTTTGGCAGTTGTAATTGTTTCAACTGGACCCTCAGTTTTCGAGATGAAGACACTTCTGGCCGATTCGCCTGATAACTCTTTCTTCTCAATGAAAAAAACAGACCGTGATGCAGCTGACTCTTGAAATCGACCTGGTGCAACTCTTTCAATATCGCCTCTTTTCTCAAATCGTTCTTTCAAAAATTGAGTCTGGTAGTTACTCCAAGGCCATGCAAAAAGTAAGAGTAAAACGATGGCACTAAAGATGGGCCAACTAAATTTAAACAGTGGCTTTAAAAATCTCGTCGTTGAAACACCACTTGAAAACCAAATGACCATCTCGCTGTCTAAATACATTCTTGAAAATGTATAAACCACAGAAACAAATAAGCTCAAGGTCAAGATAGGTGCCGCGTTGCCGACGCCATTCAGTGCAATGAGCATCACAACATCGGAGGGATCAACTTGCCCCTTGGATGCCAGACCTAAAATTCGGATCAGCATGATGGTCATCACAATGGTGAACAAGACGACAGAGGCGCCACCAAAGTTTCTGAAAAGATCTGACTGAATACTTTTTTCAAATGTTTTCATGTCGTCATCAACTCACAAGCCATTTCAGACAGGTTCCCATTGGGTTAACCACTGAACCATTTCGTCCAGCCCCGTTGCAATAGGGGTTTCTGGCCAAGGACCAATCCATTCTTTTAATTTTTGATCGTTGGCACAGGTCAAGGGTACATCTGAGACCTGCATGGGTGCAAATTCAATTTTGGGTGTCATTTTCAATGCCCCAGCAAGCGTCGACAAAAAATCAAGCACTTGAATGGGGTTGGAATGGCCTATGTTGACGATGTCCTTGCGCCCTTTGGCTATCTGTAACTCAATCAGTTTTGAGATGGCATAAACGGTATCGACAACGTAGGTAAAGTCTCTTTTGAGCTTGCCTTCAGCAAACAAACAAACTGTTTGTTGTTTGCGTATTTTTTCAGCAAACATGACAGGTGCCATGTCCAGTCTTCCCCATGGACCGTAGACTGTAAAAAAGCGAAGCCCCAACGAAGGTGTTTTGTATTGTGAAAAATATGCATGCGCCATCAGTTCATTGGCTTTTTTGGTGGCAGCGTAAAAAGATTCAGGCGAATCACAGCGGTCAGTCTCATTGAATGGCGCATCCATACGAGCGCCATAAACACTTGATGAACTGGCATACAAAAACTCTTCGACATTGAATTGTTTACAAGCCTCTAGTACATTGGCAAAACCGTTTAAATTGGACTTCACAAAATCCATAGGGGCTTTGACAGAATGTCTAACGCCAGCCTGTGCGGCCAGATGAACAACAACCTCAGGTTGGACTTGTTTAAAGAGCTTCAAAACTGCGTCGTGATCAGACAGATCAACAGCGTGATATTCAATTTGATTTTTTTTCAAAAAATGGGCAATGCGGTCATAGCGCAGTTTTTGAAGTCTGAGGTGGTGACTGTCACCCACATCAAAAAATTGATTGCGAAAGTTGTAAATGTCGCATCCGACAACGTCATAACCCTGTCTGAATAGATGCTCAGACAAGCAGGAGCCAATAAATCCAGCTGCACCAGTAATAAGTACTTTTCGCATCATGTCAATAATTTATGCGGCATTCATGACATTGTCATGAAACTTGGTTGAAATAAAAATGTCTCAAATCACAAGACCTTGTTCAATTCAAAATGAACCAAGACCATTTGAATCTTTTCGTTTCCAGAAGTTTTCTGTTGGGCTCAACCTGCTTGGTTAGCTGCGCTTGGATGATTTCTGTGATTCTGATGTCGAATGGGTTCAACTCAATCTGGATGATGTCAATCCATGCAAATCCAGTTTTGCCCTCTTGGATTTGGTCGCTTTTAAATTTGGGCGGTGATGCCTGTGTTGCATTGTTAATTTTGTTGGTGATGGAAAGACGACCCAGTCATTTAACTTCATGGCTCATGAAAACATGGTTATTAGGTTTGCTTGTTGTTCAAACTTTTAAGCATCTAATTTCAATGCCAAGGCCCGCAACGATTTTGGGAAAAGAAAACCTCACCTTGATAGACCAGCCTCCTTTGCTCGGTGGATCTATGCCATCGGGACATGCATTGGCTGCTATTTCTTGTGGCTTAATTTTGATGGCAGTGTTGAGGTCCAAGGGCTACAAAAATTCCCCTATTGCCGGGGTTGGACTCATATCCTGTTCTGTTGCATGGTCTAGGGTGGCTGTGGGGGCGCATTGGCCTTCAGATGTCATTGCTGGTGCTGGCTTGGCTTTGCTTATATTGACCTTGTCAACCTTTTGGGAACTTCGACAAAGTTGGAGTTTGTGGTTTCAAAAAAAATCAGGTGCAACGTTCCTCATTGTTTTGCACCTCTTAATTTCATTTCACTTGCTGTATCCCCAATCCCATTTAATGTTTATCCAATTCATTCAGTTTTTTCTTGCTTTTGTTTCTGTTCATCGGGCTTATGTTCTTTACAGAGATTATTTTGGAAATATG
>JACCEE011298174.1_pt1 | contig 35864 bp, 47 predicted proteins | sample 7449931 | NCBI WGS metagenome assembly JACCEE01 (sample SAMN15323457, study PRJNA562643) | freshwater metagenome | isolation source: river surface water | place: USA:Blue River Watershed | collected 2017-08-19 | reverse complement strand
GGAAAACGAGCCCGCGAGCGACTTCGAGAAAAAGGAAACGTCGGAGGCTCCGCAGCCGCAGGCTCAGCGGACGGCGCATCGAAAGGGCTCGCTTGCCGAGGAAGAAGGCTCCGGCGCGCCCGAGTTCGACGCGGCGGTCCTAAAGATCCGCGTCGGCGACACGACGAACTTCATGATAAAGTTCGCGCAGTGCTGCAAGCCGGTCCCTCCCCTCCCGATCACCGGGTACGTCTCGCGCGGCCGCGGCATCATTATCCATCGCGTCGATTGCCCCAACCTCTCGCGCATCCCGGACATCGCGAACCGCACGATCCCGGTCGAATGGGAAATCCCGACGGTCGAAGCCAAAGACAAAAAAAAGAAAAAAACGTAACCCATTATGGGCGCCTGGCGGCGGCATGCCGCCGCCACCGCGTCCTCCGCTTGTAGTTTCCGCTTTGCGGACATTCGTCCGCGCGCGGAAAGCTACCGCTTCGGCCCCTGGCGCAAAAAAAGGAAGCCGCTTTCGCGGCTTCCACTCTTTTACTGCTTCCTGGTTCGCGGCGCTTTACTTGTCGCCTCGCCTATCGAACGTCCACGATCTCAAGCGCAATCTTCTTCAAGCCCGCGACGAGGGCTTCCCTGTCGACGTTGCTCACCTTCAATATGCACATTTTGTTGGTCACGTCCCGGCCGTCGCAAATAACGAGCGAAAGGATATTCCCCTCAAGCTCCGCGATCGACTTCGACACGGCGAGCAGTTCGCCGGGCTTGTCCTCAAGGAACATCGTCACGCGGACGCCCGCCTCGCGCGCGCCGAAGAGCTTAATGCACAGCCGATACAGGTCTCCGTCGGACACGATGCCCACGAGGGCCTCGCCGCGCATGACCGGAAGGGCGCTTATGTTATTGTCGACCATGATGCGGGCGGCTTCCTCCACGACGACGTTCTCGTCGATCGTGATCACCTTACGCTGCATCACCTTCTCCACCTTCAGCTTCGAGAGAAGATAGCTCATCTCGTACATGTCGAGCGTCGTGGCGACCGACGGGCTCGCGTTGATCAGGTCGCGCTCGGTTACGATGCCGACGAGCTTATTGTCCTTGTCGAGCACGGGAAGCCTGCCGACCTTTTCCTTGCGCATAAAGGCGCGGGCGTCCGGCACGGACATCTCCGGATGGATATACAAGGGATTCCGCGTCATTACGTAAGATACATTCATCAGAAATCCTCCTGGGCCTCACTTGGAATTATAGCATACTTTGCCCGACCGGGCAAAAATCAACTCCCGAGATACGCCTGCTTGACGGATTCGTCCCTCAAAAGTTCCTGCCCGGTTCCCGTCTTCACGATGGAACCCGTCTCCAGGATATACGCGCGAGTGGCTATCCCGAGCGCCTTGTACGCGTTCTGCTCGACGAGAAGGACAGTGGTTCCCTCGCGATTTATCGTCCTTACGATATTAAAGATCTCGTCGACGAGAATGGGAGCGAGGCCCATCGACGGCTCGTCGAGAAGCAGAAGCTTAGGGCGGGCCATCAACGCGCGCCCTATCGCGAGCATCTGCTGTTCGCCGCCGGAAAGCGTTCCCGCGACCTGCTTGACCCGCTCCTTAAGGCGGGGAAACAGCGCATACACGCGATCCATGTCGGAGGCGATGCCCGCGCGGTCCTTGCGGGTATACGCTCCCATGTCGAGGTTCTCGCGCACGGTCAGGTTCGCGAATATCCGCCGACCTTCGGGAACCTGCACGAGGCCGCGCTTCACGATCGAGTCGGGGCCGGCTTGCGTCACGTCCTCCCCCTCGAAGGTAACGGATCCCGAGGTTTTTTTGATGATGTTCGACACCGCGTGAAGCGTCGTCGTCTTTCCCGCCCCGTTCGAGCCGATCAGCGTTATTATCTCGCCCTTCTCCACCGAGAACGATATTCCCGAAAGCGCCTTGATCGCGCCGTAATACACGACGAGGTTTTCTACCTTAAGCATCGAGCATAGCCTCCTCGCCCAAATAGGCCTTGATGACGGCGGGGTTCGCCTTGATCTCCGCGGGCAATCCCTGCGCGATGATTCTTCCGTAATCGAGCACCACGAGCCGCTCGCAGATTCCCATGACGAGTTTCAGGTCATGCTCGATAAGGAGGATAGTCAGGTTAAACTTCTCGCGAATGAACGCGATCAACTCCATGAGCTCGTGCGTTTCCTGCGGGTTCATCCCCGCCGCGGGCTCGTCGAGGAGCAGTAAGTGCGGGTCGCTCGCGAGCGCGCGCACGATCTCGAGCTTACGCTGCTCGCCGTACGGGAGGTTCTTCGCGAGCTCAAGCGACTTACCGTCGATGTTAAATATCGATAAAAGCTCGCGCGTCCGCGCGCGGAGCCGTTCCTCGTCGCGGTAGTAGCGAGGGGTGCGGAACACCGCGTCGAGGGGATTGATCCCGCGCTGCTGATGCATCGCGATCAGCACGTTCTCCTCGACGGTAAGGTTCCCGAACAGCCTGATGTTCTGGAAGGTACGCGCCACGCCCGCCTTCGACAATTGAAAGGGCTTCATCCGGTGCGCGTCGTAGCGTTTGCCCTTCGCGTCCGTGTAGCAGATCTCCCCTTCCGTCGGCGTGTACACGCCCGAAAGCATGTTGAACACGGTCGTCTTGCCCGCGCCGTTCGGCCCGATCAGCCCGACCAGTTCGCCGCGCTTAAGCTCGAACGTGAACGAGCTGACCGCGCGGAGCCCCCCGAACACGATGGATATTCCGTTTGCCGCGAGCAGGACGTCCGACATGCGGCAGCCCTTCGAGGCGTCTTCTTTCCTTGCCATCTTACGCCTTCCTCCGCGTCGTAATCTTCTTCCAAATCCCCACGAACGAAAGCTCGCGCATGCCAAGAAGGCCCTGAGGACTAAAGAGCATTACGAGAATGAGGATGACCGGGTAGAATAGCAGGCGATACTCCTGAAGGAACCTCAGGAATTCCTGCAGGTACGTCAGGGTAAAGGCCGCGAGTATCGAGCCGGTCACGCTTCCCATGCCGCCAAGAACCACGTAGATAAGGTAATCGACGCTTCGGTTAAACGAGGCGAGGTCCGGCTTGACGAAACCGATGAACGGCGCGTATAGGGCGCCCGCGATTCCGGCGACGAACGCCGCGATGACGAAGCCCGTCATCTTGTAGCGGAACACGCTGATCCCGTTCGAGTTCGCGGCGATCTCGTCCTCGCGCACCGCGAGGATCGCCCTGCCGTAAGTCGAGCGCAGGAAATTCTGCAATAGGATCACGACGACGACGAGCGTGCCCACGATGACGAACCACGCGAGATCCGCCTGGGCGGCGAGCACGGTCGTAAAGCGCTTTCCGTTGGGCCCGCCGGTTACCGACTTTAGGTTAACGAATATAACGCGAAGTATCTCGCCGAAGCCAAGGGTCACGATCGCGAGGTAGTCGCCCGAAAGCTTAAGCGTCGGGAAACCGATAAGGAAGCCGAACGCCGCCGCGAGGCACCCGCCGACGACGACTGCGATCGGCAGGGGCAAATGCGCGACCTGGGAAAACCAGATGCAGGCATAGGCGCCGATCGCCATGAACCCGGCCTGACCGAGCGAAAGCTGGCCGGTCATGCCGCAAATGATGTTCACGCTGATCGCCATGATCGCGTTGATCCCCGCGAGCGTGAAAATCTGCGCGGTGTAGCCGTCGATGACGTTGAGTTTTATAAGGATGCCGGGAATGGCGACGCTCGCCACGGAGACCGCGGCGAGCAGCGCGAAGTTTCGCACGTTAAGTTTCGCCCTCATACCTTCACCCTCACCTTGGTGCCCACGATTCCCGTCGGCTTCACGAGCAATATGAGGATCAGGATCGCGAAGGATATCGCGTCCGAAAACTGCGAGGAGATAAAGCCCTTGGTCAGCGTCTCGGCCACTCCCAGGATATACCCGCCGAGCATGGCGCCCGGCACGGATCCTATGCCGCCGAGAACCGCGGCGACGAACGCCTTAAGCCCGGGCATCGCGCCCATCGTCGGGTCGATCTGCGGGTAGGCCGTCGCGAACAGTATGCCGCCCGCGGCCGCGAGCACGGAACCGAGCGCGAAGGTAAACGCGACGACGCGGTTAACCGAGATTCCCATGAGGCTCGCGGCTTTCATGTCGAAGGAAACGGCGCGCATCGCCTTGCCTACCTTGGTATGGTTGATCACGTAGTTGAGCATGACCATGAGCGCGATGGATACCGCGATGACGATGATCTGCACGTTCGAGACCCCGATTGGGCCGATCTGCACGGTCACGGTTTCCATCGTCGGAAACTGACGGGGGTTCGGGCCGACGAACGGGAGGACCCGCGCGCCGTTTTGCAGTATCAGCGAAACCGCGATCGCGGTGATCAGCGAGTTAAGGCGCGGCGCGTTTCGCAGGGGTCGGTACGCGAGCCGTTCGATCGCCACGCCGGAAATTCCGCACACGATCATGGCGGCGAGGAAGGCGAGTCCCAGGGAAACCGGCGAGGGCCCCATCGCCCCAAGCACGTAGAAACCGGTATACGCCCCTACCATCAAAATGTCGCCATGCGCGAAATTGATCAGCATGACGATACCGTACACCATGGTGTATCCCAGCGCGATCAGCGCGTAAATGCTGCCGAGCGAAAGCCCATTGATCAGCTGCTGGACGAAAATGACTAATGAATCCACTATGTTAGGCTCCTCACAAACGCTTTATTATATAGTCTAATCGCGGATTTTAATAGTTGCGAGAGCGAAAAAAAACCGCGCATGGCGCGCTTAGCGCGCGCCGTGCGCGGTCATTGGGCGTTAGGCCCGATACTTAAGGGGCGATCAGGGATTGATCGTCGTCTTATAAACGGGAACGAGCTTACCGTCTTTCTTGACGATCTCGAGCATAACCGCGGACTTGGTCGGGTTGCGCTTTGCGTCGAAGGTAAGGTTACCGGTCACGTAGGAACCGCTCGTCTTCTCGAGCGCTGCCTGGACCTTGACGGAGTCGGTCGACGAAGAGGCGACCATCGCGTCCTTGATCACGTACATCGCGTCGTAGCCGAGGGCCGCGAAGGCGGTCGGGGTGGCGTTGTATTTGGCGGAATACTTCGCGACGAAGTCGATGACCTTCTGGTCGGTGGAGTCGGACGCGTAGTGGTCGGAATAAAACCCGTTAAGGACCTCGTCTCCGGCGTTATCCGCGATCCCGCCCCATCCGTCGGCTCCGACGATCGGGGTCTTGATTCCCTGCGCGCGGAGCTGTTTTGCGATCAGCGCGACCGTGGAATAATAATCGGGAAGGTACACGACGTCGGGAGCGGCGTTCTTGATCTTGGTAAGCTGCGCGTTGAAATCCTTATCGCCGGTGTTATAGGACTCGGCGGCGACGATCGTGCCGCCGGCGGCCTCGAAGGCGATCTTGAAATTCTCGTAGAGACCGACGGAGTAGTCGTTGCCCACGTCATAGAGAACGGCCGCTTTCTTGGCGCCAAGGTCACCGCTCGCGAATTTCGCACCCACGGTTCCCTGGAAGGGGTCGATGAAGCACGTGCGGAAAATAAAGTTACCCGCGTCGGTTACGGTGACCGCGGTGGCGGCCGGCGCGACGACGACTACCTTCTGGGCCTGGGCGAGCGAGGTGATCGCCTGGGTGCAGCCGGAGGTAAGGGATCCGATGATGACCTTCACCCCGTCCTTAGTGGTCAGCTTCTTATACGCGTTGACGGTCTTCTCGGGATTTCCCTCGTCGTCCTCGGCGATAAGCTCGACCTGCTTGCCGTTAATGCCACCCGCGGCGTTGATTTCCTCGATCGCGAGCTGGACGCCGTTTTTAGCCTCTACGCCGTACACGGCAACATTGCCGGAAAGCGGATAGATACCACCGATCTTGACGGTCTTGCTCTCGGCCTTTGCGCAACCCACGAAAAGAAGGGCCGCGATGGCGGACAGAGCGAATGACACCTTGAGCATGGTGTTCTTCTTCATAGTAATCTCCTGTTTATCAAAGATAATCATAATTGTATGTTTTTCGGTTTTGTCTGTCTACGAGTCAAAACACAAAAAAAGCCGCTCGGCAAAAATCGCCGAACGGCTTATTGAGCAAAGGCCTTGAAAGGACGAACGCCGTGTTAGACGGCCTTTCCGTTCTTGATCGCAGCTTTGCAGGTCTTGCAGATCTTGGCCTTAGCGCCGGCGATCTCCTGCTCGTAGAGAACCTTAACCTGGTCCCTGTTGCAGACCGGGCAAGCGCCCCTTCCGTGGTTGGGGGTTGAGCGAATGCCCTTTCCGCGATGTGCTTTCGACATAACTTACTCCTCTGCGGCGGGCGCAGCCTTGGCCTTTTTGGCGGCGGGCTTCTTCTCGCCTTCAGCTTTCTTAGCGGCGGGTTTCTTGGCCGCCGCGGGCTTTTTCTCTGCGGCCGGCTTCTTCGCGGCGGGTTTTTTCTCCGCTACGGGCTTATCGGCGGCCTTGTCCTCGGTGTCGAGCTTGTAGTCTACGAGCTCGAGGATCGCGACTTCGGCTGCGTCTCCCTCGCGGAAACCGAGCTTAAGGACGCGTGTGTACCCGCCCTTGCGGTCCTTCATGCGGGGACCGATCTCGGTAAAGAGCTTGGCGAGAACGGCGTCGTCCTGCACTATCTTGGCGACCTGGCGGCGGTTATGAACCGAGTCCACCTTGGCGCGGGTGATAAGCTTTTCGGCCGTCCTGCGAACTTCAAGCGCTTTCGGCTGCGTGGTCGTTACGCGCTCAAACTTGAACAGTGACGTTACCATATTGCGATGCATCGCACGGCGGTGCGAGGCGTTGCGCGAAAGCGGATTAAAGCCATTTTTATGCTTCATCTGTTTCTTCCTTCTGCTTGGGCAGCTTGATAGAATTCTTGAGGTGACTGTAATCGGTCATCCCGAGGCCCAGGTTCCACTCAAGGAGCTTCTCCCGGATTTCCTGGAGGCTCTTCTTACCGAAGTTCCTCGTCTTGGCGATATCATCCTCGGTCTTTCTCGTCAATTCACCGATCGTTCTGATATTTGCGTTCTTGAGGCAGTTAGACGAACGCACGGACAGCTCGAGTTCCTCTACGGGAGTGTTCAAAAGCTGCCTGACGCGCTCGTCTTCCTCGTCGAAGTCATCGTCTTTCCCGACCTCGTTCTCGTTGAAGTTCACGAAAATCGAGAAGTGATCCTTCGCGATCTTCGCGGCCTCGGCGAGCGCGTTTTCCGGGGTGATGGTGCCATCGGTCCAAATCTCAAGAACGAGCTTGTCGTAATCGTTCCTCTGGCCCACGCGGCACGGCTCAATGGAATATTTCACCTTGATGACCGGGCTGTAGATGGCGTCCATCGGGATAGTTCCGACAACCTCGATATAGCGTTCGTTGACCTCGGCCGGTACGTAGCCTCGCCCAAAGTCCACCTGGACCTCGAACTCGACCCGGCCGCCTTCCATCATCGTGAGAATGTGGAACGGCTTGCTCAAAACCTCGAGCTGATCGTCGCGCCCAAGCATGTCGCTCGTGACGGTCACCGGTCCCTTGAACTCATAGAGAAGAGTCGCCTGTTCGGCGTCTTCCGGAAGCCGCAAACGAATCTGTTTCAGATTATTGAGGACTTCCAGGGTATCTTCCACGACGTTCGGAATCGTTTCAAACTCGCTTGAAATACCGTGAGGCACTCCGTCCGCGTCATACGAGGTTATTTTAACCGCCGAGATGGCGTAACCCTGAATGGACGACAGAAGGACGCGCCTGAGGGTATTCCCCACGGTGGTTCCAAAACCGGTTTCGAAGGGAGAAGCCACAAATTTGCCGTAATCGGACGTTGACACGTCATGCTCGAAGGTCAGTCCCTTCGGCTTTTTGAATCCTTTAAGCAGATTTTTGCGGGCCATTCGAACTCCTCTTACTTAGAATAGAGCTCGACCACGAGCTGTTCTTTGATATCCGCGAGGTCGGTAACGTCGGCGCGCCGGGGCACGGAGACGAACGTTCCTTTAAGGGCATCCGCATCGAGGGTAATCCAGGGACTGTTGCCGGACTTGGAAACTTCCTTGAGGGCATCCTTGATTACGTTCAGCTTCTTGCTGTTTTCCTTGACTTCGACCACGTCGCCGGCCTTTACGAGGTAGCTCGGGATGTTGACCGGCTTGCCGTTCACCAGGATATGACCATGGGAAACGACCTGGCGGGCCTGGTTGCGGTTTACGGCGAAGTGCATGCGGAACACGACGTTGTCGAGCCTGCGCTCGAGCAGACCAACGAGGTTCTCGCCGGTTACGCCGGGCATGCGAAGAGAGCGCTCAAAGAAGATGCGGAACTGGTTTTCCAGCATGCCGTACATCCTCTTGATCCGCTGCTTCTCGCGAAGCTGAACGCCGTAATCGGAACGCTTGCCGGTGCGGGCCTTGGGGTCCTTGCCGGGTATGGGTCTTTTCTTATTAATCGGGCACTTGTCGGTCTTGCAGCGGTCTCCCTTAAGGAAGAGCTTCTTCTGCTCGGTGCGGCAAAGCCTGCAAAGGGGTCCAGTATATCTAGCCATCTATCTCTCCTCCGTCAGATGCGCCGCGTCTTGCGCGGGCGGCAGCCGTTGTGCGGGATGGGGGTAACGTCGCTGATGGACTTTACCTTCAAACCGAGAGCTCCGAGAGAGCGGACGGCGGACTCGCGTCCGACGCCGGGACCCTTCACGAATACGTGCACTTCGCGAAGACCATAGGTAAGGGCCTTCTGAACCGCAGTTTCGGCGACAGTCTGCGCCGCGAACGGCGTGGACTTCTTCGCCCCGTTAAATCCGAGCCCGCCGGAAGACGCCCATGAAAGCGCGTTTCCCTTAAGGTCGGTTATGGTTACGATCGTATTATTGAACGTTGCCTGGATGTATACATTACCTTCGTATACACTCTTCTTTTCTTTCCGTTTTTTTACGGTTGCCACGTTAGTAGTTCCTCCAACTCTTCAGAGATTACTTCTTCTTGCCGGCAACGGTCTTTTTCTTACCTTTGCGCGTGCGAGAATTAGTTCGCGTTCTCTGACCGCGAACGGGAAGACCCTTTCTGTGCCGGAGGCCCCGGTAACAGCCAATATCCATAAGTCGCTTGATATTCAGGCCGATTTCCGTCCTGAGGCGTCCCTCAACCTTGTGCTCGGTGTCGATCACGGTGGTGATCGCCTTGAGCTCGTCCTGGCTGAGATCGTTCATCATCCGCATCGGATCGATCTTCGCCTTGGCGCAGATGTCCTCGGCGGTAGGACGGCCGATACCGTAAATGTAAGTCAACGCAATATTGACATGTTTGTTAGGGAGGTCGACTCCCGCAATTCGAGCCATTTATTCCTCCATCAGCCCTGGCGCTGCTTGTGCTTGGGATTGGTGCAGATGATCCGGACGATTCCTCGCCTGCGGATGACCTTACACTTATCACATATGGGCTTAACGCTCGTTCTTACCTTCATAATAAACCCCCTGAGAAAGAGGTACATAATACCCCTTTCTCAAATTTCTTTCTACAGGTTCCGGGACCTGAGCTTGCCTTTTTTCACGAGTCCTTCGTGGTGGTGCATCTTGAGCTGGGCCTCGATCTGGCTCATCGTGTCGAGATCGACGCCGACGAGGATCAAAAGGGAGGTTCCGCCCATCAGCATCGAGATGGACTGCGGGAAACCGAACAGGTTCTGGATGATCGTCGGCAGGACCGCGATCACCGCGAGATACAGCGAACCGGGAAGAATCAGGCGATTCAGGATCCGCTGCAGATATGTTTCTGTCTCATCAGTTCGATGGCCGGGAATCGAGCCGCCGTTTTCCCGGATCTGTTTCGCGATTTCCGTGGGGTTCAGGGTTACCTGTGTATAGAAATACGCGAAGAAGACGATAAGAAGCACATACAGCACATTGTACCAAATTCCATGGGGCCTCAGGAACGTAGCCAAACCATTCAGCCACTTAACGTTCGGTCCCAGGGTACTGGCGATTTGCATCGGGAAGGTCAGGAATGAGGAAGCGAAGATGACCGGAATAACCCCGGACGGGTTAATCTTGAACGGAATATAGGTATTCTGCCCACCGTACATCTTTCTTCCGACGACCCTCTTTGCGTAATGCACCGGGATCTTGCGCTGTCCTGACTGTTCGTACACGACAAACGCAATAACCACTACAAACATAACAAAGGCAAGTATGACGAATACGGGGTTCAATTCCCCGCTCTGCATCATCTTCACCAGTTCAAGGACGGCCTGCGGCAACCGGGCAACGATACCCGCGAAGATCAGCATCGAGATCCCGTTTCCGATTCCGCGAGCGGTAATCTGCTCGCCGAGCCAAACGGTGATCATCGAACCGGTCATTACGGTCAGCATCGCGATAAGCGTAAAGGAAACCTTGCCGATAACGATAGCCCCGGGGATGCTGGAGGCATACACCGTAACGGTGTACGACTGAAGCAACGCAACGCCGATGGTAGCCACGCGCGTCCAGAGCTGGATTCGCTTGCGCCCGCCATCTTCCTCGGCGAGCCTTTTCAGGCTCGGGAAGATGATAAGCGCAAGCTGCATCAGGATCTGGGTGGAGATATAGGGCATTACGCCAAGCATGAAGACCGAGAAGTTCGAGAACGCGCCGCCAGCGAAGAAATCCATGTAATCTACGAATGAATTTCCCTTAACCTGCGACTTGAAGAACACCGTCAATGCGTGGGGATCAATACCGGGAATAGTCAGTACCGAACCAAGGCGAAAAACAGCAAGAACTATGACAGTAAAGAAAATCCGGTCGCGGAGTTCCTTGATCCTGAACATGTTTACCAAAGCATTGTTTGCCATGTGTCTACACCCGCTCCCGATTATTCAGCGGCCAGAACTACAGTTCCACCGGCCTTTTCGATCTTCTCCTTCGCAGAGGCAGAAACCTTGTCGACATCGACGGTTACCTTCTTGGTAATTTCCCCGTTAGCGAGGACCTTGACCAAGGAGTTAACTTTCTTGAGAAGACCCTTGAGAACCAGGGATTCCTTGTTCACGGTCTCGCCGTTGTCGTAGCGGGTCTCGATATCGCAGAGGTTGAACACCTCGTAATCCTTGCGGAACGGATAGTTGGAGAACCCGCGCTTGGCGATGCGGCGGTACAAGGGCATCTGACCGCCCTCGAAACCGACGTATACCTTGCCGCCCGAGCGGGACTGCTGACCCTTGTTACCGCGGCCGGCGGTGGTACCGCGACCGGAGGAGGATCCGCGCCCGACGATGCGCTTTTTCTTGTTAGCCCCTTCCGGGGCGTACAGGTTGAAATCTGACATTTAGTTGATCTCCTTGACTTCGACAAGGTGCTTCACGCAGGCAACCATCCCGAGGATCGGGGCGGTCGCGTCGTGCTCTACCGTCGAGTTGAGCTTTTTCAAGCCCAGAGAACGTACCGTCGCTCGCACGGCCGGCTTTTGGCCGATGGTGCTGCGAACGAGCTTAACGCAAATCTTGTTTGCCATTCACTTAACCCCACAGATCCTTCAGGGCCTTACCCCGGTTTTTGGCGACGGTCTTGGCGTCCATCAGCTGTTTAACGGCCTCAAAGGTCGCGCGGATGACGTTGACCGAGCTGCTTGCTCCGAGGGACTTGGAAAGAACGTCGGTTGCGCCGGCGGCTTCCATGACGGCGCGAACCGCGCCACCGGCGATAAGGCCGGTTCCCGAGCAGGCGGGCTTGAGCAGGACGGAGGAGCTCTTGAAATCGGCCTGAATCTCATGGGGGATCGTGCCGTTCTTCAACGGGACATACACCATGTTTCTCTTTGCCTTATCGATGCTCTTGCGAATGGCTTCGGTGACGTCGTTCGCCTTACCGAAACCAAATCCGACCTTTCCTTTCTGATCGCCGACAACGGTCAGCGCCGAGAAAGAAAACCTGCGTCCGCCCTTCACGACCTTCGCGGTCCTGTTGAGCTTAACGAGTTTCTCGACGAATTCCTTCGGCTGATTCTCTCTGTCGTAATTCTTCTGGTGATCCATAGCCTCTCCTAGAAGTTGATTCCGGCGCTTCGGGCGCCGTCAGCTACGGCCTTCACTACGCCGTGGTAGAGATAGCCATTTCGGTCGAACACCACGGTGGTGATGTTCTTTTCCTTGAGTCGGCGACCGATTTCCTCACCGACCTTCGTTCCGGAGGCGATGTTCGCCTTGAGGGACGCAAGGTCCTTCTCGAGGGTGGAGACAGAAGCAAGGGTGCATCCGGCGTCATCGTCGATAATCTGAACGGCGATGTTGCTGTTCGAGCGGCTGACCGTCATGCGCGGACGCTCGGCGGTACCGTGAACTCTTTTGCGGATATGAACCTTTCTCTTAAGTCTCTTCCTGTCTTTATCATTCAGTTTCTTGATCATATCGCTACACCCTTATTTAACGCCGGACTTACCGACTTTCCGCTTGATGATCTCATCATCGTAGCGGATTCCCTTTCCCTTATAGGGCTCGGGACCGCGAAGACTGCGGATTTCAGCAGCGAACTCGCCAACCTGATCCTTGCGGATGCCGGTGATGGTGATTTTTCCCTGTGCGTCGGCCGCGACCGCGATGCCCTCGGGAATCGTGGCGATGAAGTCGGTCGAATAACCGAGGTTAAGTACAAGAGTCTTGCCCTGTACCTCGGCGCGATAACCGACGCCGTTTACGACGAGACTCTTGGAGAATCCCGCGCTGACGCCGATGACCATGTTGTTAAGAAGATTCCGGTACAGGCCGTGGTTAGCACGAGCCTGCTTGGTGTCTTCCTTGCGGGTAACGAGGGCATGCGCGCCGTCGACCTTGATCTCGATAACCGAGTCATAGGCCTGGCTGAGCTTACCCTTGGGTCCCTCGACGGTAAAATTGTCTTTGGCTACCGTCACTTTCACTCCGGCCGGAATGGCAACGGGAAGCTTTCCGATACGAGACATTACTTCCTCCTTACCAAACGGTGCAGATAAGCTCGCCGCCGATCTGCTTTTCCTGGGCTTTCTTACCGGTGGTAACGCCCAGCGAAGTGGATACGATCAAGGTACCATACCCGTTGAAAACGCGGGGGAGGTCCTTGTAGCCAGAGTACACGCGGCGGCCAGGGGTCGAGAGCTTCTCGAGCCCGTGGATGATCGGCGCGTTCTTGTCGTCGTACTTGAGAAAAACGCGGATGCAGTTAGCGCCGTCCTGCGTTACCTTCTTGAAATTCTTTATGTAGCCTTCGGTCTTGAGGATCTTTACGATCTCCAGCTTGAGTTTGGAGGCGGGAATGTCCACTTTTTCATGGCGGGCCATTGCCGCATTCCGGACCTTGGTTAGCATATCTGCTACGGGATCTGAAACGCTCATGTATTGTCCTCCCTACTACCAGCTCGACTTAGTAACGCCTGGAATCAGACCTTCACTAGCCAACTTCCGGAAACATACGCGACACATTTGGTATTTCCGGAGATATCCTCGCGGCCTTCCGCAAACCCTGCACCGGTTATATTTCCGGGTCGAATACTTCGGGGTCGCGTTAGCCTTATTAATCCACGCTACTGTTGCCATGAATTCCTCACTTCCTGAAGGGCATGCCGAACTTCGTGAGGAGGGCTTTCGCCTCCGCGTCGGTCCTGGCAGTCGTCACCATGTTGATATTCAGGCCCGCGATGCGTTCGATTTTGTCGAAGTCGATCTCGGGGAAAATAATCTGCTCGGTGATACCAAGTGAATAATTACCGTTGCCGTCGAACCCATTCGGGTTGATGCCACGGAAATCCTTGACGCGGGGGAGCGCCACGTTCACAAAGCGGTCGAGGAACTCGAACATCTTTGCGCCGCGGAGCGTCACCATCACGCCCACTTCCTGCCCCTCTCGAAGCTTGAAATTCGCGATACTTTTCTTTGCCTTGGTTTTAACAGCTTTCTGCCCTGTGATAAGACCCAGGTCGGTCGCTGCGGCATCAAGGAGTTTCTTATTCGCGACAGCCTCGCCGATTCCCATGCTTACCACGATCTTGGTAAGGCGGGGGGTCTGCATAACAGACTTGTATCCGAGTTCCTTGAAGAGCTCGGGGGCGATCTTCTCTACGTAGACTTTCTTAAGCCGGGGTATGTAATTACTCATCACAGAGCCTCTCCACATTTCCTGCAGACGCGGGTCTTCTTGTCGCCGTCGATCTTGTATCCGATCTTGGTCGGTCCGCATTTCTTGCAGACGATCATGACGTTGGAAACGTGAATCGCGGCTTCAATCTCGACGATTCCGCCGCGATCCTGCTGGCTTCGCTTCTTCATCGCCTTCTTGACGAGATTGGCTCCGGCGACGATCACGCGGTCCTTATCTGCGAGCACGCGAACGATCGCGCCGCGCTTTCCCTTGTCCTTGCCGGCGATTATCTCAACCGTGTCGTCCTTCCGGATCTTGAATTTTTTGTCCATCTTTCAATCTCCTTACAGGACTTCCGGAGCGAGCGACACGATCTTCATGTAGTCCATGTCGCGCAGCTCGCGGGCAACGGGCCCGAAAATGCGCTTTCCCTTGGGGTTCTTGTTCGCGTCGATGATAACGCAAGCGTTGTCGTCGAAACGGATATAGGTACCGTCGGGGCGGCGATATTCCTTGGAAATGCGGACGATAACCGCCTTCTCCACGGAACCTTTCTTGATCGTCGAGGTCGGAAGGGCGTCCTTCACGGCTACGACGATGATGTCACCAATACTGGCATAGCGGCGGTGCGAACCGCCGATAACCTTGATACACTCAACGAGCTTCGCGCCCGAGTTGTCGGCAACGTTCAATCGTGATTGCATCTGAATCATTTGCTGCTCCTCGTTTACTTGGCTCGCGCGACGACTTCAATGAGTCGCCAGCACTTGTCTTTGCTGACCGGGCGGCATTCCTGGATCCGAACGGTGTCGCCAACGTGGGCGTCGTTCTTCTCGTCGTGTGCCTTGTACTTCTTACTGCGAGAGACGTACTTCTTGTACAATGGGTGAAGTTTCTTGGTCGAAACCTGGACAGTTATGGTTTTAGCCATCTTATCGCTGGTAACGATGCCAACAAACTCGCGGTTCCCGGTCGTCTTCTGAACTTGTTCTTCCACGGGCCTGCTCCTACTTGTTAGCCTGACCGGCTATCTCTTTCTGCCTGATGAGCGTATTGAGCGTCGCGAGCTCGCGGCGCATGGTGCGCTTCAGGAGAGGATTCTCCACATGGCCCACTACCGTCTGGAAACGGAGGTCCATATACTTCCTGTTGAGTTCTTTCTGCCGGGCGACGAGTTCGGCGTAAGACAGAGCTTTGACTTCTTTCTTCTTCATCTTATGCCTCCCTTAGTCCTCAGTTTTCTTCTCGGCGAACTTCGTCTTGAACGGAAGCTTGCTTCCGGCAAGTTGCATCGCCTCTGCGGCGAGTTCGCGATCGATACCGGCCATCTCGAAGAGAATGGTGCCCGGTTTCACGACGGCAACCCAGTATTCCGGGGCGCCCTTTCCCTTACCCATGCGCACTTCAAGAGGTTTCTTGCAGTACGGTTTATCGGGGAATACGCGAACCCAAAGTTTTCCGCCGCGCTTGACCTTGCGGTTTAACGCGACACGGGCTGCTTCAAGCTGACGTGCAGTGAGCCAGAACGGTTCGAGGGAAACAAGGGCGAAGCTACCGAAATCTATGTTGTTTCCCCGGGTGGCGTCGCCTTTTACCCGACCACGCTGAACCTTCCGGTATTTTGCTCTCTTTGGACTGAGTGCCATACCTTAACTCCTTCCAGCGTGCGTCCGCTCGGAACGCTCGCCGCGGGGAGCTCTGTCCCTGCGTTCGCTGCGCTCTCCGCGATCGTCATAATCACGCCGTTTCTTGAGGAGCGAACCCGCATCCTCTTTCTGCTCATGTCCATACATCATTCCGTTGTACACCCACACCTTGACGCCAATCGCGCCGTAGGTGGTGTGCGCTTCGGAGAAGCCGTAGTCGATATCCGCGCGGAGCGTGTGGAGGGGAACTCGTCCTTCCTTGTGCTCCTCGGTGCGGGACATTTCGGCGCCGCCGAGACGTCCGGAAACGCGGATCTTGACGCCCTGAGCGCCGGCTTTCATCGCGCCGGAGCACGCCTGCTTAAGAGCCTTGCGGAACGAACCGCGGTTCATGAGCTGGCGAGCGACGTTCTGCGACACGAGGGTCGCATTGGTCTCGGAGCGCTTGATTTCCTTGATCTTGATCTGCACCTTTTTGGTGAAGCTCTTCTGGATCTCAACGCCGATTTGCTCGATGTTCGCGCCCTTCACTCCGATGATGACACCGGGGCGAGCGGTATGGATTACGATCGTCACCCTCTGGGGATGGCGAACGATCTCGATTTCCGCGATGTCGGCGTTCTTACACTCCGGCAGGTCCTGAACCATCTTGCGAATCTTAAGATCTTCGTGAAGAAGATCGGCGTACTCGCGGGGGTCAGCATACCAGCGCGAAGACCAGGTCTTGTTGATGCCAAGCCGCAATCCAATTGGATTTACTTTTTGTCCCACTTTATTCCCCCGCCTTTTCGTCTACGACGACGGTGATATGACACATCCTCTTAAGGAGAGTGTCCGCGCGACCGCGGCCGCGGCACCACAATCTCTTGAGGCGAGGACCTTCGTCGATGCGAATTTCCTTGACGAAGAGCATGTCTTCGTCGAGCTTCTTGTTCCTGCTCAGCGCGTTGGACGCAGCCGATTTCATGGTCTTGCTCAGGAGACGCGCGCCCTTCTGGGGCATGTTCTCGAGGATCGCCATAGCCTCGGTGTACGACTTAAGCTTCAGCACGTTCGCCACGGGACGGACCTTAGTGGGGGACGCGACGAGGAACTTAGAAGTGGCTATATATCCGGTTTTGTCAGCCATCATATCCACCTATTACTTCCCTGCTTTCTTGTCGGATCCTGCGTGACCGCGGAAAACCCGGGTCGGCGCGAATTCGCCAAGCTTGTGGCCAACGAGATTCTCGGTAACGTATACCGGAATCCAGGACTTGCCATTGTAGACAGAGATGGTATTTCCTACCATTTCAGGAATAATAGTCGAGCAGCGGGAGTAAGACTTAATCATCTTCCTGTCGCTCGCCTTGTTCATCTCAATTACTTTCTTGTAGAGACTCTTCTCGATGAAGGGTCCCTTTTTAACAGATCTTGACATGGTTTACCCTCCTTCTACTTTCGTCTCGAAACAATGAACTTGCTCGAAGTCTTCCGCTTATTGCGGGTCTTGTAACCGCGGCAGGGCTGTCCCCACGGAGTAACCGGGTTACGTCCCTTACCACGACCTTCACCACCACCAAGCGGATGATCGACCGGGTTCATGGACATACCGCGAACCGTCGGCCTGATACCTCTCCACCTTGAGCGACCGGCCTTACCAAGGCTGGTGTTCATGTGATCGCCGTTTCCGACTTCACCGATAGTGGCGTAGCAGCGCTTGTGAACCAATCGCATCTCGCCCGAAGGGAGCTTGATGGTCACGTACTCGCCTTCCTTAGCGGCGACGAGCGCGCTTGCTCCGGCGGAGCGAGCCATCTGGCCGCCCTTACCGATGGTAAGCTCGATATTGTGAACAGTGAAACCGACCGGAATTATCTCGAGCGGAAGCGCGTTGGCAACGTCAAGAGTCGCCTTCTCGCCGCTCAGGATTTTCTGACCGACGTTAAGACCCTTGGGGGCGATAATATAACGCTTATCGCCGTCCGCGTAAAACACGAGCGCGATGTTTGCGCTGCGGTTCGGATCGTACTCGATGGTCTTCACCGTGCCAGGAATGCCGAACTTATCGCGCTTGAAATCGATATCGCGATACTTCTGCTTGTGCCCACCACCCTGGTGACGGACGGCAATGCGTCCACCAGCGCCGCGTCCACCGTGGGACTTCTTTCCGCTCGTCAGACTCTTCTCAGGTCTGTCGGTCGTAAGCTCGTCCCTCTTCAGGTCTACGCGTGTTCTGGTTCCCGGAGTGTAAGGCTTGTATACTTTAAGAGCCATATGGAATCCCCTTGTTTAACACGAATCCGAGAGGGCCTTAGGCTCCCTCGAACACCTTAATAGTCTCGCCGGGCGCAAGCCTTACGATGGCTTTCTTCCAGCTGGAGGTAAGACCGGGGCGACCACGCACCCTCTTCATCTTCCCGCCGACGTTTATGACGGTGCAGTCGACGACTTTCACGCCGAAGACCTTGCGGACCGCTTCCTTGATCTCGATCTTGCTAGCCTTGGGATCAACCTTAAAAACGTATTTTCCCTGGGCGCGCATGTCGTTCGCTTTCTCGGAAAGTACCGGCTCGATGAGAATCTGTTCGTAATTCATCATTTGGCCCCTTCTTCATTTCCGTAGAACCCGGCGAGGTTTTTAACAGCGGACTCGAGAACGATCACTTTCCGTCCGTAGAACAGATCGTGGGCCCGGAGCCTGTTGTATGAAAGGAAAGACAGGGTCGGAATATTGCGTCCGGCCTGCTTGATCTTGGCGTCATCGTCCTTGAGGATAATGACGGCGCGTTCGCCCTTGGCAAACTTGTCAAGGATCTTCACGAGATCTTTCGTCTTGCCGCTTTCAACGGTAAAATCTTCAATAACGGTAAGCCGATCGTCCTGGGCCTTAAGGCTGAGGATCGACTTCATCGCGAGACGCTTCACCTTTTTGGGGAGAGCGTAACTATAATCACGCGGTCTGGGCCCGAATATAACACCGCCGCCGACGAGAATCGGAGACTTCTTGTCACCGCGGCGAGCATTACCGGTTCCTTTCTGCTTGTAGGGCTTGGCGTTTGAGCCATGGACCTCAGCACGGGTCTTAGTACAAGCGGTTCCGACGCGCAGATTCGCTAATTCATTGTTGATGGCGTAGTAGATCACGTCTTCATTGACCGGAAGGCCAAATACGTTATCATCGAGATTTATCGTCCTCAGTTCTTTGCCATCGACCGAATAGACTTTCTTTTCCATCGTCTTCTCCTGTCGTTAGATTTCTTTCTTGACTGCGGACTTGATGATCAGCGTACAGTCCTTATTCCCGGGCACGGACCCGCGAACCATCACAACCTTCATCTCGGGATCAATCTTCTGGATCTTAAGGTTCTGAACGGTAATCCGCTCGCGACCCATGCGTCCAGCCATCTTGATGTTCTTAAAGCAGTGTCCAGGAGTGGTGCTGTTTCCGGTACCACCGGCTTCGCGATGGAATTTAGAACCATGCGAGGCGCGACCGCCATGGAAACCCCAGCGCTTCATGACACCCTGGAATCCCTTACCTTTAGAGGTTGCCGTAACGTCCAGGAATCTCGTGGATTCGAAGAGTTCGACGCCAATCTGATCACCCACAGCGACCTCGCGACCGAAATCGCGGAATTCTTTAAGGTGCCGTTTCGGGGCAATGCCCTCCGGAAACTGTCCGGCATAGGGCTTCGAGGCGCGTCCGGTCTTGAGATCGTCAAGCCCGAGCACCACGGCGTCATAACCGAAGTTTTCCTTTTTCTTGAGAGACACGACAGTGTTGGGATCGACGCGGATCACGGTTACCGGAATCAGATTACCGCTTTCGTCGAAAACCTGGGTCATGCCCACTTTTGTTCCTATCAGACCTATCATTCTGATTACACTCCTCAAGGTACGTTATCTCCTGATCCGGGAGACCGTCTACCTAAAAAAAAATTACTGTTTGATCTCGACGTCCACGCCAGCGGGAAGCTCGAGCTTCATCAATGAATCCATAACTTCCGCGGAAGGTTCGATTATGTCGATAAGGCGCTTGTGCGTCCTCATCTCGAACTGTTCCCTCGATTTCTTGTTGACGTGAGGGGAGCGAAGAACGGTGACCTTATTAATGCGGGTCGGAAGCGGGATAGGTCCGGAAACCTTAGCGCCGGCTTTCTGAACCGTCTGAACGATCGCCTTCGAGCTCTGGTCAATCAACTCAACATCGAATCCGCGGAGTCTTACGCGGATTTTTTCCTTAGCCATTTTTCCTCCAGACAACCGAACGCGGGGCCTTTTCGGCCCCGCGCGAACGGCCCGTTTTTCAGGGCCGCCACTTCAGCTGTTCATACAAAACTTACGCGATGATCTCGACAACCTGACCGGAAGCGACAGTGCGACCGCCCTCGCGGATAGCGAGCTTGAGTCCCTTTTCCATGGCGATCGGGTGGATGAGCTCACCGATAACCTTAACGTTATCGCCGGGCTTAACCATGTCGACGCCCGCCGGAAGAGTGATCGTTCCGGTGATGTCAGTGGTGCGGAAGTAGAACTGAGGACGATATCCGGAGAAGAACGGGCTATGGCGTCCGCCCTCTTCCTTGGAAAGAACGTAGATCTGAGCCTCGAACTTGGTGTGCGGGTTGATCGAACCGCCCTTGGCAAGAACCTGTCCGCGCTCAACTTCTTTCTTCTCAACGCCGCGGAGGAGGAGTCCGACGTTATCGCCGGCCATACCGCTGTCAAGAAGCTTGTTGAACATTTCGATACCGGTAACGACGGTCTTCTTCGTCGGCTTGATACCGACGATTTCGATTTCCTCGTTGAGGTTGATGATACCGCGCTCGATACGACCGGTAACGACGGTACCGCGTCCGGAGATCGTGAAGATATCTTCGATCGGCATAAGGAAGGGCTTGTCAGCGGCGCGCTCGGGATCCTTGAAATAGGAGTCCATGGTGTCGAGCAAGTCCTGAATGCACTTGGTGTCCTCGGCGGAAGCGCCGTCGGCCATGGCCTTGAACGCGGATCCCTTGATGATCGGGGTATCGCGGGGGAAGCCATAGGACGCGAGAACGTCGCGGATTTCTTCCTCGACGAGCTCCATGAGATCCGGGTCGTCCAGAAGGTCAACCTTGTTCATGAAGACGATGATCGAGGGAACGCCTACCTGACGGGCGAGCAGGATGTGCTCACGGGTCTGGGGCATTACCGAGTCAGGGGCGGAAACGACGAGAATCGCGCCGTCCATCTGCGCGGCGCCGGTGATCATGTTCTTGATGTAGTCGGCATGTCCAGGGCAGTCGATGTGCGCGTAGTGGCGCTTCTCGGACTGATACTCCATGTGGCGGGTATTAATGGTAATACCGCGAGCCTTCTCTTCCGGCGCATTGTCGATTTCATCATACTTGAGCGCCTTGTCACCGTACTTCTTCGCGCAGTATCCGGTGATAGCCGCGGAAAGAGTGGTCTTACCATGGTCAACGTGACCGATGGTACCAACGTTCATGTGAGGTTTCGTTCTTTCGAACTTTTCCTTTGCCATTTGATCCTCCTGAAAGATTATAGGCAAGCAATAAAAAATATTTCTCGCATTATAAGTAAACAACAAGGCTTTTTCAAGCTTTGTGTCGTTACCCGAACGCGTTACGCCAGACAGTGAGGTTGAGCTGAATTGATGATAAATCAGAAGGGAAAGACGACTCATCCGAAGAAAAGACGCTTAGTTGACTAAATCACCCATATTATGCGGATGACTTTGGCCGGAACCACCTGATCACCATCAAGACTTATCAATCTTGATGACTGGTTTGGTATCCTAAAGAGCTGAAAACGACGTTATTGCCGCTCTCGGGCTCGGACCACCGAACACTGGCGCTGGGCCAAAATGTCGGATTACCGATCCATTACCCTTGATACCTGTTTTATATCTAAAACGCCAACGGCGTCTAAAGATCGACATCAAGGGCTGCGCAATCCTGCCTTCCGGGTATCACCCATCTGGTTTTACGGTCGCGCCCTGGACTCTCAAAGACCACCGAGTTATCACCGAATAAACGGGATATCTCAATTTGACCTATTCTTACACGTTTAAAATGAAAGAGTCAAGGCATCGCGCCAGCTATGAACGGCAATTTAGTAAAAGTTTCCCTGTAAACGAAGCAGAAATCAACTTTCTTCTATATATAACCTATTTACCCTCAATATTGCTAGGGCATAGCCACGAAACTTCATTATATATAAAAAAAGCCCCCGTTTCCGGAGGCTTTTTGATAGCGAAGTGAAGAAACGACCGAGGGTCGTTTCTACCACCTGTAATGGGCGAACGCCTTGTTCGCGTCGGCCATCTTGTGGGTATCTTCCTTTTTCTTGTAGGCAGATCCCGTATTGTTGAAAGCATCAACAAGCTCGGCGGCCAGGCGCTCAGACATCTCGTGGCCGGAACGACCGCGAGCGGCATTGATGATCCAACGCATGCCAAGCGCCTCGCGGCGGGCTTCGCGGATCTCTATCGGAACCTGGTAGGTCGCTCCACCGACGCGGCGACTCTTAACCTCGAACATCGGCTTGACGTTATCGAGAGCCTTGAGGAAAACCTCGAGCGGCTCTTTTTCGGTCTTTCCCTTGATCTTCTCGAACGCGTCGTAGATGATGCGGGTACTGGTAGCCTTCTGTCCGTGGAGCATCATGCGGCTGACGAACTTGGAAACGACAGCGCTGTGGTACAGCGTATCGGGCTGGATGGGCCTATCGATTGTCTTATTCTTTCTTCCCATTTTACCGTCTCCTTATGCCTTCGGCCGCTTGGCGCCGTACTTGGAGCGACTGCGCTTGCGGTCTGCGACTCCAAGGGTATCCTTGGTTCCGCGGATAATATGGTAGCGAACACCAGGAAGATCCTTAACACGACCACCGCGGATAAGCACAACAGAGTGCTCCTGGAGGTTATGTCCAATTCCCGGAATGTAAGCGGTGACCTCGATGCCGTTGCTCAAGCGAACGCGGGCTACCTTGCGGAGCGCCGAATTCGGCTTCTTGGGCGTTACGGTCATGACGCGGGTACAAACCCCACGGCGCTGGGGGCAAGACTGGAGAGCAGGACTCTTGGTCCTGTTCTCGATCTTCTTGCGACCCTGCTTTATAAGTTGGTTTATTGTAGGCATCTGCCTTTTCTCCTATTTCTTATCCGGGCAGCACCCCGGATCGTTTCGAGATAATAGCGGTGTCATATTACCTGACACCGCCCGTCTAAGTCAATCGTTCTCGTCGGCCTCGAAGTCGGTATCGTCCTCGATAGTCTCGGATGCCTTTTCGAGCTTTCTGCGCTCAAGAATCTCGTTCATCTGTACGTCCAGATCGCCCTTTTCCTTATCGAAAAGCTTGACGTTCTTATACGCCTTGATTCCGGTTCCGGCGGGGATCATATGTCCGATAACGACGTTTTCCTTCAGGCCGCGGAGACAGTCCGTGGCTCCCGCGATGGCGGCGTTCGTAAGAACCCTCGTGGTCTCCTGGAACGAGGCCGCCGAGATAAAGGAGTCGATATTGAGCGACGCCTTCGTGATTCCCTGGAACATCGGCCGCGCGATCGCGGGCTGACCGCCCTCGCTCATGACGCGATTATTTTCCTCGTGGAACTTGTACTTGTCGACCTGCTGACCGAAGATAAAGCGGGTATCGCCGACCGCGACGATCTCGACCTTGCGAAGCATCTGGCGAACGATAACGCCGATGTGCTTGTCGTTGATCGCGACGCCCTGCATGCGATACACCTGCTGGATTTCGTCCATGAGGTAGTTCTGAAGGGCGTTTTCGCCCGAAACCGCGAGGATATCGTGCGGGTTAAAGGCGCCGTCGCAAAGCTGCTCGCCGGATTCAACCGTATCGCCGTCTCGAACGAGCAATCGCTTGCTCATCGGGACGAGATGCTTGAATTCCTTGTTGTACTGGTCGCGAACGATCAGGACACGCTTTCCCTTGAGGATTCCCTTGAACGAAACCGTTCCGGAAATCTGCGCGAGAACCGCGGGAGACTTCGGCTTTCTGGCCTCGAAGAGCTCGGAAACGCGGGGAAGACCACCGGTAATATCCTTGGTTTTCGCGGATTCCTTAAGCATCTTGGCGATCGTCTGACCGGCCTTGATCGACTGCTTATCCTCGACGAGGAGGTACGCGCCTCCCGGGAGGTAATAGGAACCGATCGTGTTACCGGATTCGTCTGTGATCAGGATGCGCGGCTGCTTGGTGTCGAGTTGGAACTCGTTGATGCGCTTCTCGATCTTGCCGGTTTCTTCGTCGAGTTCCTCGTTGAGCGTCGATCCGGGGATAATATCCTCGAAATGGACGTAACCGTTGTACTCGGAGAGTATCGGCTCGGAGAAGGGGTCGAACGTGGCGATCGTCTGCTGAGCCGCGACGAAATCGCCGGCCTTGATGACGACCTCGGAACCGTTCCTGATCTCGAGCTTCTGGTCCTGGCTGACGAGGTAGATCTTCTGCCCGCGAATCGCGACGTACGCGATATCGGTGGCGGTGACTTCCTTGCCCCCATGGGTGTACAGGGCTTCGCCCTTGAGAATTCGGTGTCCGTCCTCGACGAGAATCTTGTCGCCCTTCTCCATCGAGTATTCGCGCACGACCTTGTTGACGAGGATCGATCCCTTACGGGTAAAGAGCCAATTGCCGTTGTCGAGCACGACGTGGGTACCGGTGATCTCCTTGACGATGACCGGGAACTTGAGAAGGATGCGGTTTTCCTCGCTGATCTTCGTCGCCGTACCACCAACGTGGAACGTACGCATCGTCAGCTGGGTTCCCGGCTGTCCGATCGACTGCGCCGCGATGATACCGACGGCCTCGCCGATCTCGATGATCTTGTTGTGCGCGAGGTTGCGGCCATAGCACTTAACGCAAACGCCGTGCTTCGACTCGCAGGTAAGGACGGTGCGGAGCTTTACGCTCTCGACGCCCGCGGACTCGATCTCTGCGGCCTTTTCGTCGGTGATATATTCGTTGACGTCAATGATGACGTCTTTCGTGATCGGGTGCACGACGCGCTCAAGGGTATAGCGTCCGGTGATGCGCGAGGAAAGGGACTCGATAACCTCGTCGCCTTCCTTGATCGCCGCGTACTCGATACCGTTGATGGTTCCGCAATCCTCGTCGTTAACGACGACGTCCTGCGCGATATCGACGAGTCGACGGGTCAGGTAACCGGCGTCGGCCGTCTTGAGCGCGGTGTCGGACAGACCCTTACGGGCACCGTTCGTGGAGATGAAGAACTCGATAACGGTTAGACCTTCCTTGAAGTTCGACCGGATCGGGAGCTCGATGATGTCGCCATTCGGCTTCGCCATCAGTCCGCGCATACCGGCGAGCTGTCGGATCTGGTTGCGGCTACCGCGCGCGCCGGAGTTGGCCATCATATAGATGGTATTGAAACCGTCTTTGTCGGCTTCCATGGTCTTCATCATTATGTTGGTCAGGTCTTCGTTCGTCTTCGACCAAACCTCAACGACGCGGTTATAGCGCTCGTCGAGCGTGATGTGACCCTGCTGGTACTGCTTCTGGATGGCGTCGACTTCACGATTCGCCTTGTCGATCATCTCGGTCTTCTCCGGCGGGACGAGGATATCGTCCATCGCGAGAGTCGCGCCGAAGAACGTCGCGTATTTGTAACCGGTAGCCTTAAGCTTATCGAGCATCTGAACGGTGAGCCAGGGACCGGAGTCCTTGTGAACCCTCTCGATGAGCTTGCGGATCTGCTTGTCGTCGAGGCAGAGATTCGTGAAGGGAACGCCTTCGGGCATTTCCTCGTTGAATACGAGCCGACCGGGGGTCGTCTCGACGTTCTGTCCGCGATAGTTAACCTTGATAAGCGACTGCCAGCCGACCGATCCGGACTCGGCGGCCATCATCACCTCGTTATAGTCGGTGAAGCGGTGTCCGGTGCCCTTACCGTTCGGCTTGACCTTGGTGAGGTAGTAGAGACCAAGAACCATGTCCTGCGACGGATAGACGATTGACTTTCCGTTCGCGGGGTCAAGGAGGTTTCGGCTGGAAAGCATGAGCGTCCAGCATTCCATCTGAGCGGCCTGAGTAAGCGGAACGTGAACGGCCATCTGGTCACCGTCGAAGTCGGCGTTGAACGCCTTACAGACGAGCGGATGGAGCTTGATCGCCTTTCCCTCGACGAGTACCGGCTCGAAAGCCTGGATACCGAGGCGGTGAAGGGTCGGCGCGCGGTTTAGCATTACCGGGTGCTCGCGGACAACTTCGTCGAGAATCGCGAACACCTCGGGGGATTCCTGCTCGACGAGCAGCTTGGCCTTCTTGATGTTGTAAACCACGTCCTTGTCGACGAGTTTCTTCATTATAAAGGGTTTAAAGAGCTCGAGGGCCATCTTGGTCGGGAGACCGCACTGCCAAAGCTTCAGCTCCGGGCCGACGACGATTACGGAACGTCCGGAATAGTCGACGCGCTTACCGAGGAGGTTCTGGCGGAAACGGCCCTGCTTTCCCTTGAGCATGTCGGAGATCGACTTGAGCGGCCTGTTCGAGGCGCCCTTAATCACGCGCTTGCGCTTGGAGTTGTCGAACAGGGCGTCGACGGCTTCCTGGAGCATGCGCTTCTCGTTGCGGATAATGATATCGGGCGCGTTAAGGCCCATGAGCCTCTTGAGGCGGTTGTTGCGGTTGATCACGCGGCGATAGAGGTCGTTGAGGTCGGAGGTGGCGAAACGGCCGCCGTCGAGCTGGACCATCGGGCGGAGCTCCGGCGGTATCACCGGAATTACGTCAAGGATCATCCAGGAGGGCTTATTGGTAGAGGCGCGGAAGTTCTCCACGATCTCAATCCTCTTGAGAAGCCTCTTATCGCTCTTCGCGCCCTTCTCGATCATCTTGGCGCGGAGTTCCGCGGCAAGCTCGTCGAGGTTCAGGTTTTCGAGGAGTGTCTTGATCGCCTCGGCGCCCATGCCGGCGGTAAAGGATCCGCCGTAGCGCTCGGTCGCCTCGTGGTACTCTTCCTCGGTGAGGAGCTGGTTCTTCTTAAGGTCGGTGTCGCCCGCGTCGATGACGATGTACTTTTCATAGTACAGGATCGAGCGGAGAGCCGCGACCTGGAGATCGAGGAGAAGGCCCATGCGGCTCGGCACGGAGCGGTAATACCAAATGTGAGAAACGGGCGCGGCGAGCTCGATGTGGCCCATGCGCTCGCGTCGTACCTTGAAATGCGTTACTTCGACTCCGCAGCGATCGCAAATGACGCCCTTATAGCGGATGGACTTGAACTTTCCGCAATAGCATTCCCATTCCTTGGTGGTACCGAAAATGCGCTCGCAGAAAAGTCCGTCCTTCTCCGGGCGGAGGGTGCGGTAATTGATCGTCTCGGGCTTCTTAACCTCGCCGTAAGACCATGCGCGGATGGTCTCCGGTGAGGCGAGTTTTATCATCAGACTGTCGAAATCCTGAATGTCTCTCATGTCGTTTCCTTTAGAAATTCGATCCGGCTTTTGCGATCAGCTCCTCGTCACGCTCGGTGAGAGGGATCTGCTTGCCCTTGGCGTCGTAGATCGTAAAGTCGAGCGCGAGGCCGCGGAGTTCCTGCACGAGAACGTTGAAGGACTCGGGTACGCCCGCCGCCGTCGAGGGCTCGCCCTTGACGATCGACTCGTAGATCTTGGAACGGCCGTTCATGTCGTCCGACTTGATCGTCATGAGCTCCTGGAGCGTGTTCGCGGCGCCATAGGCCTCGAGTGCCCAAACTTCCATTTCTCCGAGGCGCTGGCCACCGAATTGGGCCTTTCCTCCGAGCGGCTGCTGGGTAACAAGCGAATACGGACCAGTCGAGCGCGCGTGCATCTTGTCGTCGACGAGATGGTGCAGCTTCATGAAGTATATGACTCCGACGAATACGGGGTTATCGAAGGCCTGCCCGGTGCGGCCGTCGCGAAGGGTTACCTTCGAGTTGGTCGGGAATCCGGCGGCGGAAAGCTTTTCCTCGATCTGCTCGTTGGACGGCGACTGGAAGATCGGCGACTCATACCACTGGTCAAGGTACTTGGCCGCGAGACCGAGTTCCGATTCCATGATCTGGCCGATGTTCATTCGAGACGGAACGCCGAGCGGGTTAAGGCAAATATCGAGCGGCGTGCCGTCGTCCATGTACGGCATGTCTTCCTCGGGAAGGATTCGCGCGACGATACCCTTGTTTCCGTGGCGTCCGGCCATCTTGTCGCCCTCGCGAAGCTTGCGCTTGGTCGCGATGAGGACTTTGACGACTTCGTCGACGCCGGGATTAAGGTCATCGCCCTCGGTTCTCTTGAGGCGCTGTACGTCAATAATCGTGCCCTCGACGCCGTGCGGCACGCGGAGCGAGCTGTCGCGGACTTCCTTCGCCTTCTCGCCGAAGATCGAGTTAAGGAGCTTGAACTCAGGCGTCGTCTCGGTCTCGCTCTTAGGCGTGACCTTACCGATAAGGATATCGCCCGAGCGGACCTTGGCGCCGATGCGGATGATACCCTCGCCGTCGAGGTTATCGAGGCTCTTCTCGCTCGTATTAGGAATGTCGCGCGTCAGCTTCTCGGGACCAAGCTTGGTCTCGCGCACTTCCGTGACGAACTCCTTAATATGGATAGATGTGAACATGTCCTCTTTAACCACGCGCGCCGAGATGAGAATGGCGTCTTCGTAGTTGTAGCCGTTCCAGGGAACGAATCCGACGAGGATGTTTCGGCCAAGCGCGAGCTCTCCGTGATACGTCGCGGGACCGTCGGCGAGCGGCGTGCCCTTCTCGACTTTCTGTCCGGGAAGCACGACGGGGCGCTGATGGTAGCAGGTATCCTGGTTGGTTCGCTGGTACTTAAGGAGCGGGTACTCGTCGCGAACGCCGCCTTCCTTGATTCCGGAGGGCTTGATCACGACCTTGTCCGCTGAGACGTACTCGACGACGCCGGGGCGTTTCGCCTTGATGAGGACGCCGGAATCGTAAGCGCACTTACCTTCCATACCGGTTCCGACGCGCGGCGGCTCGGGGAATACGAGAGGAACGGCCTGACGCTGCATGTTCGAACCCATGAGCGCGCGGTTTGCGTCGTCGTGCTCCAGGAACGGGATGAGCGAGGCGGATACGGAGATGATCTGCTTTGGCGAGACGTCCATGTACTGAACGTCCTTCGGCGCGCGGGTCGTGTAGTCGCCATGGCGCCTGCACGAGATCTGATCGGCGTTGATCTTTCCGTCCTCGGTAACCGCGGTGGAAGCCTGGGCGATGTAGAACTTGTCCTCGTCCATCGCGGAGAGATACTCGATCTCGCGCGTGGCGACGCCGTCCTTGATCTTCACGTACGGGGCCTCAAGGAAGCCATAGTCGTTAACGCGCGTATAGTTCGCGAGCGAGACGATAAGACCGATGTTCGGACCTTCCGGCGTCTCGATCGGGCACATGCGCCCGTAGTGGGTATAGTGAACGTCGCGAACCTCGAAGCCCGCGCGGTCGCGCGAAAGACCTCCCGGTCCAAGGGCGTTAAGGCGGCGCTTATGGGTCAGCTCGGCAAGCGGGTTAACCTGGTCCATGAACTGGGAAAGCTGGCTCGAACCGAAGAATTCCTTAATCGCGGCCACGACCGGCTTGATCGAGATGAGATCCTGCGGCTTGATGGTCTCGGTTTCCTTCAGGCTCATGCGCTCCTTGGCGATTCTCTCCATGCGGGAGAACGCGGTCTTGAGCGTGTTGGTCATGAGCTCGCCGACGGAGCGGACGCGGCGGTTGCCAAGGTGGTCGATATCGTCGATGGATTCGTCGCCGACGTATACCTTGATAAGGAACTTCATCGTGGAGATGATGTCCGGCTTGACAAGGGTGAAGTCGGAAACGGGATCGGCGTAGTCGAATTTCTTGTTGAGCTTATAGCGGCCGACGCGACCAAGGTCGTAGCGGCGCGTGGAGAAGAACATCGAAACGAGGTCCTTCTCGGCGGATTCCACGGTAATCGGCTCGCCGGGCATAAGCACGGAGTATACGGCGGAAAGCGCGTCGTCCTTAGTGGGCTCGTCGCCCTCGCCATCCTTGCCGGAGTAGCGAATTTCCTCGCGCTCGAAGCAATTGATGATCATCGGGGAGTTGAGCGAACCTTCGGCCTCGAAGTCGATGGCGCAAATTTCGGCGACCTTGTTCATGACGAGCTCGTCGACGTTATGCGGATGCATCTTCTCGCCGGCGCGATAGAGCTTCTTCTGCTCGCCGTTCTCGTCGGTGATGAAGACGGCGGAAGCAAGGACCTTACCGATGAGTTTTTCGCGCACGGTGCGGTCATCGGAAACTTTGAGGTTCTCCGTTTTATAGAAGCATCTGATTATGTCCTCGCGGGTCTCGTATCCGAGCGCGCGAAGGAAGAGCGTGCCGAGGATGCGTTTCTTGCGGTCGATCTTCGCGTACACGAGCTCTTTTTTCTGGTCGATCTCGAACTCAAGCCAGCTTCCGCGGTACGGAATGATGCGGCTCGAGTAAATTCCCTTCTCGTGGCTGAAAATGACGCCCGGGGAGCGGTGAATCTGAGAGACGACGACGCGCTCGGCGCCGTTGATGATAAACGTGCCGCGATCGGTCATGAGCGGAATATCGCCCATGTATATGTCTTTCTGACGGATTTCGCCCGTCTGCTGGAATATCAGGTTTATGCGCGCCTTAAGGGGCACGGAAAACGTGAGGCCCTTTTGCTTGCATTCCAGTTCGGAGAACTTGATGTTCTCTTCGTCGAGTTCATAGAACTCGTACTCGAGCAGCATGTCACCGTTCGGGCTTTCGATCGGAAAGGTCGAGCGAAAAACGTCTTCAAGACCCACTTCTTCCGAAGAGGCCTCGGTGCGTGTTTTGTCGCGCTGAAGGAATTTCTCATATGACGAAAGCTGAATATCAATGAGGTCCGGCAACTCCATGAAATTACGGATATTCTTGCCGATGTACTGACGGTTGATCGCCTGGTTTCTCGCGAGCATCCTTACCCCCTAAAAAAAACGGTAGACTGGTTATCTATATACTGCAAAAAGGCTCCGGGGATAATTGTCCCAGGAACCTTTCGGGAAAAGTCGAAAACTTGAAAAAGCCGGAGCCCGGCGGGCAAGCCCGCCTGGCCCCGTTGCGCCAAATTAGGCAATGTCTACGATACCACCGGCGGCGGTGATCGCTTCCTTGATCTTGTTGGCTTCGTCCTTGGAAACGTTCTCTTTGAGAGTCTTGGGAGCGCCCTCGACGAGGTCCTTCGCTTCCTTGAGGCCGAGTCCGGTAACGGTGCGGACTTCCTTGATGACGGAAATCTTCTTGTCGTCGGCGGAAAGGCCCTTCAGGGTAACGGTGAACTCGGTCTGCTCCTCGGCGGGAGCGCCACCGGCGGCGGCGCCACCGGCCATGACGGCGACGGGAGCGGCGGCGGTAACGCCGAACTTCTCTTCCATTGCCTTCACGAGAGCGGAGACCTCAAGAACGGTCATTTCGGCGATAGCGTCCAGAATCTGTTCGTTGGTAAGAGCTGCCATATTATCTTCTCCTCACGGAATAAAATTCGGCCGGATTTTCCGGTCCGATGCCCATTCGGCGCCATACGGCGCCACTGGGACATTTTGCATGACCAGGACGGCGGCGACGAGAAACGCGAATAGCGTTTCTCCACGAAGCCTGGCCATGATTAAATACGTTACGCTTCGGCTTTCTTGTCCGCCACTGCCTGCAAGGTGCGGGCGAGCTTGGAAGTCGTCGCCTGCATTGCGGACATGAGCATGGAGATAAGCTCTTTCTTGCCGGGGAGCTTGGAATACGCCTCGGTCTTAACCGCGTCGTATACCTCTCCGCCGATCAGAGCGCCCTTGATTACGAGCGCCGGGGTTTCTTTAGCAAAGTCGAAAAGAACCTTGGCGGCCGGTCCGGACTCGCCCTCAACGAGCGCGACTGCGGTCGGCCCGGAAAGGTAGTTCGAAACGTCCGCTTTCTTGAGATCCTCGAACGCGATGCGCGCGAAGTTATTCTTGATGACCTTATAGTTGCAGCCCTTCTCGCGAAGCTGGCGGCGGAGCGCGGTGATCTGCTCCACGGTAAGCCCGCGATACTCGGTGAATATAAAGTCGCTGGCTGCCTCGAAGCGAGCCTTGATGTCGGCAATCGCCGCGGTTTTGGCGGCCTGGAGTTTTTTCGCTTTCACGGCCATAATTACTCTCCTACCTTAAAGTCGACCCAAACGCCGGGACCCATGGTCGAGCTGATCGACACGGACTGAAGGAAATCAACCTTCGCGTCGGAGGGCTTCTTGCGCATCATCTCGGCGAGGAAGGTCTCGATATTCTCGGCGACCTTGGCGGCGTCCATGGACACCTTACCAACCGCAAGATGGATTACACCGGTCTTGTCGGCGCGGAACTCGGTACGTCCCTTCTTGAGCTCGGCGATCGCGGCGGCGATATCGTTCGTTACGGTACCGGTCTTCGGGTTAGGCATAAGGCCTTTCCGTCCGAGCACCATACCGAGGCGACCGACGTCTTTCATCATGTCCGGAGTAGCGACAGCGATATCGAAATCGAGCCAACCGCCCTTAACCTTCTCGATGTACTCGTCGGCACCCGCGAAAGCGGCTCCGGCGTCGAGAGCTTCCTTGGCCCTTTCGTCTTTGCAGAACACGAGGACTTTCTTTTCCTCGCGGAACTGGTTAGGAAGAACGACGGTGTCGCGAACGCTCTGGCTCTTGGAGAGCTTAAGAGCGACGTGCACTTCGACGGTCTCGTCGAACTTGGCGAATTTGAGCTCTTTTACGAGCTCGCAGGCCTTGGTGACTTCATAGGACTTTGTCGAGTCGTATTTCTTGAGCGCGTTGCGATAGTTTTTTCCGTGTTTCATATTACCGCTCCACCTCTACACCCATGCTGCGGGCAGTTCCGGCGACGATTTTCTTCGCGGCCTCAAGATCGTTCGCGTTAACGTCCGGCATCTTGATTTTCGCGATTTCCTCGAGCTTAGCCTTGGAAAGGGTCGCGACCTTGTGGGTCTTGGCGTTCTCGGAAGCCTTCTGAAGGTTGCACGCTTTCTTAATAAGAACGGATGCGGGCGGGGTCTTCAGGATGAAGGTGTAGGTCTTGTCCGAGTAAACGGTGATGACGACCGGAATGATGAGTCCGGTTTCCATTGACTTCGTGCGATCGTTGAATTCTTGCACGAATTTGGGAGCACTGACGCCATGAGGTCCAAGCGCGGGTCCGACAGGGGGAGCGGGTGTCGCTTTGCCGGCGGGGCACTGCAGCTTGATCAGGGCAGTGATCTTCTTCTTTGCCATAGTTTTCTCCTATGTGGTGATATCGATGCATCGAGGTAACACCCCGAGCTTTAAGTTTTCGCCGAAGGCGGAAACTTAAAGCGAAACGTCCGCAAGGATATTTCGCATCTCCCATATGAAACAAAACGAGCCCAAACCGAAACCGGTCCGGGCAAGTTCGTTACACGCTATATCTTTTCAACCTGTAATAGATCGACTTCGACCGGGGTCGCCCGGCCAAATATTCCTACCATAACGCGAAGCTTATTCTTTTCCGCGTTGACTTCTTCTATAGTACCGGTAAACGAATCGAACGGACCATCGATAATCTTAACCGACTCGCCGATCGCGAACGACTGCTTAACGCGCGGGGCTTTATCGCCCTTAAGCTCGCCAGCCTTCTGAAGGATAGCCTTAGCCTCGTCGGAGCTGATCGGCTGAGGCCGAACGCCGCTCGGCGTGCCGACAAACCCGGTAACGCCCTGAATTTTTCGGATAGCGGAGCAAGTAGCCTTCCAGCCAAGCTCCGGGAGCTCCATTTCGATCAGGATATAACCAGGAAGGAATTTTTTGGTGATATTCCGCTTTTTCCCGTCTTTAACCTCGACTACTTCCTCGATCGGCACCTTTATGTCGATGACGATTGCGGGATCGATGTCGCCCGAGTCAATTAGAGAACGTATAGTCTTTTCGATCTTGTTCTCATACCCGGAATAGGTATGCAGAATGTACCAGCCTTTCGCCATTGATTACGCCCTAGAAAACCAGGTTCACACCGGCAACAAGTACAGCGTCAAGCAAACCTAGAAGAATCGCGATAACGATCGTGGAAACCACAACCACCTTAACAGAGGAAATCACACCATCACGAGTAGGCCATACAACCTTGCGAAGCTCGGCAATGCACTCCTTAAAAAACCCGATGATTTTCGACATGTTAATCCCCGTATTATAAAGATACAGGTCAGGCAGGACTCGAACCCGCAACATTCGGTTTTGGAGACCGACGCTCTACCATTAGAGCTACTGACCTAAGTATATATAGAAAGGATTTCGGCATTAAGCCAGCATCCCTATCTACGACTAAAGCCTTTCGGCGAAACCGAAAGGCTTCCGGAAGAACTCTGCAAGGGCTTATTTAACCTTGGTTTCCTTATGAAGGGTGTGCTTGCGGTCAAACGGGCAATACTTGCTCAACTCAAGCTTAGCCTGTGTGTTCTTGCGATTCTTCTGGGTAGTATAGTTCTTGCGCTTGCATTCGGTGCACTGCATAGCGATTATTTCTACGGATGTTTTCTTAGCCATTCTGATCCCCTTGAATGAGTGATACAGCTCCCAAACAGAATCGAACTGTTGACCTCAACCTTACCATGGTTGCGCTCTACCGACTGAGCTATAGGAGCAAAACTTACGCGCATCGATGTAACGAAGATGCTCGCCTAAAATACCAGAGGAGAAACGCTTTGTCAAGGGACGAAATCGTCAAATCGAGCATTTTACGATTGTCGTACCGAACACCTGCGTCTATATTTTAATCATGAGCTGGGCATTGATCTTATCCGGAGGGGGCGCGAGGGGGCTTGCGCATATCGGCGTACTAGAGGCGCTTGAGGAAATCGGCGTCCCACAGCCAGGCTTTATCGCCGGATGCTCCATGGGCGCCATTATCGGCGGAATGTACGCGTCTGGCATGCAAGTCTCGGAAATGCGCTCGTTTTTCGCCGAACCGTTTGACGTTACCGAATATATGAGCTCGCCGCCCTTTCTCCCCGCCAGCGGCCCCCTCGGCAGAATCTTCCACTTTGGGCAAGGAATGCGCAACCTCGTCGCATCAGACGGGATAGATTCCGGCGAGAAGCTACGCCAAACCCTCCACGAACTGACGAAAGGCGCCCAAATTGGGCAAACGCGCATCCCGTTCCGGTGTAACGCCTCGGATTTGGTGACACAGAGGGAAATCGTGCTCAATAACGGCTCGCTCGCGGACGCAATACGGGCGTCGGCATCCTTTCCCGGGGTCTTTTCACCCTTTAAAAAGGACGGTATGCTACTCGTGGACGGGTTCCTGTTCCATAACACGCCCGTTTGGATAGCGCGAAAACACGGTTTTCGCGATACCCTCGCGGTATATCTGGAAAAGCCCCGCGACATGGACGCAACGCGGTTAAAATCCGCGTCGGACATACTAGTCAGGGCGTTCGACTGCGCCCAAACGGCAGTAAAGCCGCGTAGCAGGGACAGACCGACCGCCTCGATCGTCGCCTCGAATGGGAGATCCCCCTTCGATTTTGACCATCCGCAGGCGCAGATCAATTTTGGGTACTACGAAACCATGGCGCAAGCCAAAACAATACGGGATTTTTTCGCGAAGGGCCCTCGGGGGCGGCTGAACCGCCTGTTCCTCGCGCGAAACGAGCGAAAAAGGAGATAAAAATGAGCAACCTGGACGAGCGAATCGAAAAGGTCCTTACGAGTTACGATACCTACGGCGGCATTAACCTGACGGATACCCTCAATTTTCCCAATAGACAGAGCGTAGTCGGCGTGCTTGCGGATATCGAGAACGTCATATTTCCCGGATTTCGCGAGGATGCGAGCCTGGATCGGGAAACCATGCGCTTCGTCACCGGCGAACGACTGCATCGAATCGTGAAAAACCTAACCGGAGAAGTCCTGAAAGCGATTAAGCACATCTGCCAAGCGAGCAATCGTGACGGATCAGGCTGCTACAAATACTCCGAACAAATCGTCCTCGCATTAATCGACGAGATCCCGGAATTCCGCCGGCTTTCCTGCACAGACGCGAAAGCCGCACTCGACGGAGATCCCGCCGCGCGCAGCGTCGAGGAGATAATCCTTTCGTACCCCGGACTGGAAGCCTTACTCGTCCATCGCATCGCATATTTCCTCTATTCTAAGGGCGTT
>JACCEE011026491.1_pt1 | contig 35891 bp, 28 predicted proteins | sample 7449931 | NCBI WGS metagenome assembly JACCEE01 (sample SAMN15323457, study PRJNA562643) | freshwater metagenome | isolation source: river surface water | place: USA:Blue River Watershed | collected 2017-08-19 | reverse complement strand
TATAAGTGTAGTGGACATGCCGATAAATCAGTTCGCCTTCATTAACGTCGCGAATCATGTCCAGGCAGTTGTGTGCACTGTTGACAATGCTATCGAGGTCGTCGGCGGGGAACAGTTCTGAGCCGTAGGGAATCAGAGCCTTATTTGGAAATCGCAAAAGCAAACACACCATGTGATCACCTGGCTTTGCTCCCTTTAGCTCGGTGCGAATCTGGGAAAGGTTTTGGCTCGTAATGTCAACAACCATGTCCTCATAAGTCACATTGACCTGTTCGATACGGTTTAAGAATCGTTCAAAATGTTTGCCGTGAGTAGATGGCTCGAGCATCACAATGAGTGATTCCCGATCGTCTTCTTGCTCGTCAATGTTTGGTAGCACCTGCATCTGACCCCTATGCTAATGCAGGCAAAGCAGATGGGCAAATTATGGTCTCAATGTTCCCCCGGAATCCGGCTGCTATGAAGACTGGCCGGAGTACCTCGTTTTCGTAGTCGAATGTTGAGCAATTCTACGGTAAGTGAAAAAGCCATGGCGAAGTAAACATAGCCCTTGGGGACATGGTGATCGAAGCCCTCGGCAACCAAGACCATGCCGACGACGACCAGGAAACTTAATGCGAGCATCTTGACCGTGGGATGCTCAGATACAAACTGACCGATCGGCTTTGCAAACACCATCATTAAGGCCACCGATGCTACGACAGCGCTGATCATGATTCTTACATCGTCGACCATGCCGACTGCTGTGATGATCGAGTCAAGCGAAAACACGAGGTCCACCACCATGATTTGAAGAATAACTGATGAGAACACAGCACTGGCTTTTGCTTGGGTCGTGGTCTCGGCACCTTCGATTGCATGATGAATCTCGGTTGTGCTTTTCCAAACAAGAAAAAGTCCACCCGCAATCAGGATTAAATCGCGCCCTGATATCGCCTGGTCAAGAATTGTGAACAAAGGCGCTACAAGACCGATTATCCATGCTAAAACCAATAGCAGACCAATCCGCATGAACATGGCCATCGCTAGTCCAAGCTTTCTGGCAATTTCTCTTTGCTGTGCCGGCAGACGGTCAACCAAGATCGAAATGAAAATAATATTATCGATGCCAAGGACGAGTTCGAGTGCAGTGAGCGTGGCGAAGGCAATCCATGCTTCAGGGCTAAGTAAAAGGTCGATCATGTGCGGTCCGAATGCGTTTTGGAACGCGAAGCATAACGACTTAATCCATCAGTTCATTTCGATAATCGCTTCCTAATCATGAAGGAAAAAACGAAGAACTAAGGAAAAGACGGAGCTTCAGGAGGCGCGCTATCTGCTTGAGTTAAAAGAGATGGACCGCCGTTGGAGCGAAAAGCCCAATCAACGTGAAGGCAACGCCGACTACGCCTAATCCGAACGCCGCAAAGCTTAGAACACTTAGCCCGGTAATCACAGCAGATGATGCAAGCACAATCGCAATTTGAACAGCCGCCGACGCAATTTCGTACTGGTGATAAGCAGACATCGCAAGATCTCTCGATGATTCAAGTGATTTAGCGCGCGCCATCAATTGCTTTCTGCCTTCGTTCGTGTCGGGTTCATTGTCATAACGTTCTGCTGTTTTCCGCCACTTTTCGATCTGCGCGGCCACTTGCGGGCTCGGCTTTCCTGCTGACTCGGTTTCCATTGCCTCTGCTGTGGCTCGTAGTACGGTCATCCGAACTGTTTTGGCCTGGAAAAAATTCCAAAGATTCGACGCTTCGATGTTTGCCGCGAGTGCTTTTGTCTGTGCCCCATTGCCGAGCGTCTCAGAAATTGCGAGGATGAGGGCGAGAATAGAGATTAACAAAGCGATTTTTTTATTGGACGGATCGACGTGGGCGCCACCTGACATGATGTTTTCTCCCTTCAAAGGCTTAACTGTCGAGCGTGATTGTGCTCATGCTGAGTCTATAAACCAAGCTGTGTGGCTGCGCACATGTAAGCAGTTCCTAGCGCATTCGATGTTGTTTTTAGCGTTGCTAGGGTTTCTGCATGATCGTGTGCTGGCCGAAGAGCTCAGGGCTGCTGTCAGGCAGTCGCATCAAATTGCCCATTGTTTTGACTTTTTGCCAGCAGAACGACGCGATGATCCGGCGCTAAGCTGCGAAGTGTCAGCCATCATTTACCATGATGGTGAGTTATTGTTTTTGAACGATAAGCCACTGCCTGCCTTACCCGTTGCCCTGCGTGCAAGCATTGATTCAAAGGGCGGCCTCTCGCCCCTTATGGCTGGTACTTTTTCGCCCCTAGATCAAGCTACAAAGTTTGAAGCGGCTGCGCAGGCAGTCGATGACCCCATCGACTTTGCCATCACCGCATTTGACCGTTTCGATCCTGCTCATGCAGGGTGGGACCGATTCAATGCCTTTTTTTATTGGCCGCGCGGCCGTGTGGATCAAGCTCAATTGATCCAGTCGACCGAGCGGGAGTCAGTCGTGAGCTCGATCAAGCTTCGTTCTGTATTTGAATCGGTCATCAAAACACCCTATTTCAAGATTGAGGGGCTTGCCGCCTTGCCGGGACGCCGCTTGATGTTTGGCATTCGTGAGACCGGATTGAGCTTTCGTGAGCCGAAGTTTCGCTTTTTGGTCCTTGCAATGCGATACAGCATTAACTATGACAAGAGCATTGAGTTGCTTGACGAGGTGAGCGTGCTTGCGGATTGGTCAGCGCGCGACCTAATTGGTGGCGAAACCATAGCAGACCCAAGCAAAGACTGGGGTCTGTCGTCGATTGAATACTGCGCGGACAAAGATCAGCTCTTCTTTTTATTAAGTGCAGAGTCCAAGAAAGGTATGGAAGGGTTCTTGTTGACTCAGCATCGAGCGCAGTTCTTGGCGGGAGCAAGGCCTTCGATTGTGCGAGATCAAAAGGGCACAGCGATTCACTTTTCACATAAGCCCGAAGGCATGGCAGTGATTGGATCTGATTGCCGGTTACTGATCGCCCACGATGATGATCGTTTTCTTGGCGGCATACCTCCGCGAGCTCACCTTGGTCAAATGGTTTATAGCGTTATTGAGTTTAGCTTTGATTAAGGTGGCTCGATGTTGAAGCGGCGCAGTCTTCTTAAGTCCCTTACGCAAGCCGGGGTAGCTTTATCGTGGCCGCGAGGTGCGCTACCGCAACAAAGTGTAGTGCAGCTTCCGATTCCCGAATGGAAGCTAGGTGAGCAGGCAAGTTTTTTACCGCTTACGCGCCTTGACGGTACGCAGATCGATTGGACAAGCTATCGGTCAAAAGTGCTGATTCTTGTTTTTTGGGCTTCTTGGTGCCCGTTTTGCGCACGACAAAGCCCTCTTCTCGATCGCCTTTACCGTAGCCAACGGGACAGGGGTTTAGCCATGGTCACGATCAGTCTTGATAAAGCGCCGGAGCTGGCTCGCCAGTATGTAGCGAAACATGCTTATGAATTTGAGGTTGGCTTTGCTACCGCTCCCTGGCAGGTTGTATTCCGGCAGCGAAAAGGTCTGCCTCAACTTTTTGTCTTTGACCGTGCTGGGGTTTTAAGACAAATTGAGGTTCGTGAAATGCTCGATGATGATATTGAAGAACTTAGCCGTTATCTTTAGTCTGTCTTACTCGAACGCCTCTCATCGGCCTTGTGAATTCGCTTTAACGGCCGATTGAATGTTTCTTATCGGCCTTGTGAAATCTTTTCAACGGCCTTTTGCCTGCGGTTAACCATCTTGGTCAGATGCTTCTTAAGGGGTTATTAATGAAAGTCGATACTGCTGCGATTGATCGGGTACTCACTTCTGCCATCGGTGATAAAAAATTACCGGGTATTGTGGCGATGGCTTGTTCTCGCGAGGCAACGCTCTACGAAGGTGCTTTCGGTGAGCGATTGCTTGGTAGTGGTGTTGCCATGACGCTCGATACAGTTTGCTGGATTGCCTCAATGACCAAGGCGGTTACCTCGGTTTGCGCGGTTCAATGCGTCGAGCGAGGTCTCATTGATTTGGATGCGCCGGCAAGTGCCATTGTTCCACAACTCGCCGACGTACAAGTCCTCACAGGATTTGACAACCAAGGCATGCCTACCTATAGAGCGCCTAAGCGGGACATCACGCTTAGGCATTTGCTTACGCACACTGCGGGTTTCAGCTATGAAATCTGGAATCAAGATATCCAAAAAGTGCAAGCCGCACTCGATATTCCAAGCGTCACCGAGTGTCGAAATAAGGCACTGAGCCTTCCCTTGGTGTTTGACCCTGGCGAGCGCTGGGAATACGGTATTAACATCGATTGGGCTGGGAAGATGGTGGAAGCAGTCAGCGGGAAGTCGCTTGGCCTTTTTATGCAAGAAAATCTTTTTGATCCACTAGCCATGCACAGCACATCGTTCAAGATCAGTGCATCGATGCGCGAACGGATCTCAGGTGTGCACCTGCGTGGGCCAGACGGCAGTCTTGCGCCATTTCCATTTGAATTGCCGCAAGAGCCTGAGTTTGAAATGGGTGGTGGTGGTCTTTATAGCACTGCGGGTGACTATCTGCGATTTGTTCGTATGATTTTAAATAACGGGCAACTTGCGGGAGAGCGTGTTCTCAAGCCCGAGTCTGTTTGGGCGCTTGGGCAAAATCAGATGGGAGATTGTCGAGTCACACCGCTCGTAGCCGCAATACCTCTGACCCTTGATGCAGAGTTCTTCCCGGGCTCGCCTAAGAGTTGGAGCCTTGCTTTCCAAGTCAATCATGAAGACCTATCGACAGGAAGACCATCTGGTGGGTTGATGTGGGCTGGGCTCGCTAATTCTTATTATTGGATCGATCAGAAAACAGGTATTGCAGGTGTGTACATCACCCAACTTTTTCCGTTCGCGGATAAGCAATCCTTACCAACTTACCTCGCCTTTGAATCGGCAGTTTACCAAGGTTTGGGTCAGGCGTAAGATGGGCTTATCGACCACAGGTAGAGTAAACAACAGAGGGGTTTTTCAGCGATGAAATTATATATGTCACCTCGAGCACCCAACCCCAAACGTGTGTGCATGTTTATCGCTGAGAAGGGTATTGAGTCGATCGAGTGGCTTGCCGTTGATCTAAATGCTGGTGCACATCGTCATCAGGATTTCCTGCATCTTAATCCGCTCGCGCGTGTACCTGTATTAGCGCTTAACGATGGCCGCTGTATCAGCGAGAGCCGAGCGATTTGCAGCTGGCTTGAGGGCTACTGTCCCGATCCGAATCTGATGGGGGAGGGTTACGAAGAGCGGGCATTCATCGAAATGTATGATCGCTATGTTGAGTGGTACGTTCTACTACCCACGGCGCAGTGGGTACGTCACGGCCATCCCGGTCTGGCGGCTCTTGAAAATCCTCAGTTTCCAGCCTTTGCTGAAAATCAAGCAAAAAAGCGCGAGGCTGGTCTTGAATGGCTTGAAAAAAGACTTGAATCTCACCCCTGGGTCGCTGGTGAGCGCTTCTCAATAGCTGACATTACTGCTTTTTGTGCGATCGAATTCGCGCGCGTGATGAAATTTAAGCCAAGTGAAGCGGGCTACCACCATATTCAACGATGGCGTGATTCGGTTGCAGCAAGGCCTAGCGCTACTGCGGGCGATCAAATGCCTGCACGCTGAAAATCGACCTTTGAACTACTATTTAGAAAAAGCTCGTAAGCGCCACGTCGCCGAGCTTGTCAAAAAGCTGGATTATGATCATGGTTTCGTTGAATCAGGATTGTCATCGGAGACCATGGTGCATAAAGAAATGTTTCGTCGCTTCAATCGCTTATGTTTTTTCCTTTTTTGCGGCGCTTCATTGCTCGTTTTGAGCAGTTGCGGTGGTGGCATCGACGGTACCAAGGACTTGTTCGGCGCGATCGGCTTCAAGTCCGGTGCCGACCCGATCGTTGCACCGGGCGACGCTGCTTGTGGGGCTGGTGCCGGGTCGAGTGCATCGGCAAGCGGGCTTCCAAGCGGGCGTTGTTTGTCAGCAGCAGAGGCAGCAAATGCAATTGCTCAACAGTGCGCTGACTGCAAGGTAGTTCTTACCTTCAAGGGCACCAACGAATCGACTTTTTGCGGCAGTATTGCGCTGACGACAAGCAAGCTTTTGTATGGCGTAGGTTCGGGTGCTTCGGTGATCACAGCGCAGGAAGCAGCGATGGCGGCTTGTAAGGCTGCAGAAGGAGCGACTAATCCCTCCACCTGTGCACTTGTTAAGACGCGCTGTCTTTAATAGATAAACAGAATAATAATTTAATGGCGAAAAGGTGTAATAATTATATCCAATTTGTTTGAGGTGGAAGCCTTCCCTTTCTTGGTGCTGGGTGGTCGTTTGCTAAAAAATCAACGCGAAGCCTGCTTAGCCTTGAGTAAGTGATCAACCATCGATTTGCTTCGCGGCGATAGGTTTCTTCATAAAAACCATAACCTTTAAAGCCGACAGCCTTCTCGCCCTCGCTTAATTGCATAAGGTCTGGCCACTGCACGTAGTCCATCATCGGCCAGATGGCTTTAGCCTCTGAATCGCTGAGTAGATCAATTTCCGGATTGTGGCAGTGATGGACTGAAACCGCTTCAGTCAGACGATGTTCAAGACCTTTGACAAAAGCTGTTCTTGTCGATCCGTCGGGGGCAGAGCCAAACCCGTCAAAACGCGCATCCTCTGAAAATAGAGCGTGAAGTGACTGCCATTGCTTGCAGTCTAATAATCGGCAATAAGCAGCCTTGAGTTGACGGATTGCCTCAAACGCCGAAAGTCGCTGTTCATTCGTCATCAAATGGGCTCGTATGGATGCTGGCTCGTCGATACATACTGATTTCTGCAAGGTCAGCGCGCGTTGGGATGTTTATGGCCTTTTCAAGCAGCAGATCGAGCAAGGACTTGCGAATCGAACTGGTGGTCAACAATTGGACGGGCATTTGCAGAGCAGACTCGAGGCTTTGTTGTACACCTAACACCCGCTCGGTACTTGGCCGCCCGCCAAAATCGACCAATATGTCGACGGGTCCTTGCTCTGAATCGGTGTGGGCTTGTTGGGCTTTCTTGTCATCCGGGTTATTGGGGATGTTTTGCGGCACAAAGTAAAGCCCTTGAACATCAAATGATCGCTGCAAATCCTCGCAAACATCTTGCAGTATCCTGACAATGTCCGCGATAGGCCTAGCCTTAACTTGGGGCGGAGGAGGACGAGCGATGATTCGATCTAAGTTAATTCTTAGACCGTGTTTACGAATATCTTCGATTAGGGATGGGTTGGCAGCTTTCGAGGGCAAATACCAGTGGGTAACCGGCACGGGGAAAGGTGCAACTTCAATGCCGGTCTCTACGAGAACGTCGTAAGCGGTCTTGGTAAGCTCAAGTTTAGTAGCTACAAAATCAGTAACGTCATCATCGAGGATTAATGCAAGTTGTACCTCTGCATCGTCTGAATCAGTTTCCCAGGGAAATTGTCCGTAAATAACCGCCAGCGTGATTTTATTGAGTTCCCGCGTTCGTTCGATGACCGCATGAATTGCTTCTTCAAAACGCGAGGGAATCGTGGATCTTTGATCGAGCAACAAACAATTGTCTCCCATGGCTTGGGCGCTATCAACGCCTCGTGGTGGCTTCGCTAGGTTTTTTCTTAACGCGTGAAAATTGAACCTAGCGAATCATACCAAAGTACCATAGAGGTCAGTGCTTGCAAAAGATCACGCCATCGTGCTAGCGCGATATAAATCGATTGACGATGTTGAGAAGAACTTTCGAACAATCGTTATTAAAGTTATTTACTGGTAACGATCCACAAAATGTAATCGATCCGACCGAAAAGACGGCACCACCCCCATTGCAATCAAAATAAGTCATATCAGCGCGAATGAGCTCTTTGTGACTTTTACCGGGTATGGTCGTGATGTGCGTGAGTTGCTCTTCAGGGACGAGTACCCATGGTGCATCCGGCGGATGATTCTCAGATGAAGCAATGACGATGGCCTGCTCAGGTGTGCCCTGATGTTCATCGACGCGATCTAATTCAAAACCAGCGGCGCCATGTCCGCTAAATCCCTCGGTACCGATGATGTCGCTATCGACTCCCTCCAAGATCCAGTTCACGCGCGGATTTTCGCGAACTTCTTGCCTGATTCGATAGTACGAGCCAACGAAGTTGCCCTGCGCCGTAAAGCCGACGCCAACGAGTTGCTGCGGAGGTCTCGCGTTACGACGCCAGAGCCCACCGTATTCGCCATCAAACTGATGGAAATACTCCCCCGGTTCTGCCGCCCATGCACGTATGCCGCCTTCAGCGCGACGTACCTCGATGATGCCTTCGCGTGTGGGGTCGAGCGCAACCTTCCAGTAAAAGCCATTACCCCCGAGATAGACCAATGTGCCACCCTGGTCGCGATAAGCCTTGAGCGCGTTGAGCATCTGCTCGGTGTGATATTCGGGATGGCTGCCAGTGAGTACAGTCTTGTAGGGCTTTAACCGCGCAAGCCCCTCGCGATGTAGCTCCTCATCGGTAACTAATTCATAGTCCAATTGATGGTGCTTAAGCCACATCAATAAATGACTATCGGCAGGGTAGTGACGCAGTCCCGAAGCGCGTATTGATGGATAAGGATAAGTTATATAGCCCATGCGTAAATTCAACATGGGCCGACGCCAACTGATCAGGCCAATGCCGGACCCGTCGGGGTGACTGTTGTAGGTGGAAAGTCCGTAGTCTTGGTGTTCGCCCGGATTGTAGGGATAAGCATGCCAAGCCTTTGCTTGTTCGATATAAGATTTTTGCCACGCTGGATCAGCAAACCACTCAGGCCTTGCATGGTTTCCATAGACCGTGTAGGTGTAGGTCGAGACAAGCACCGCAATTTTTGCTTTGCTTGTACCTAGTTTCGGAACAACAAAAAAGGGGATGTTTTCTTGATAGTTTTCAGTTTTTAACATGAGTGCGTAGGCATCTGAGGCAAAGCCTTCAGGAATGCGCACTTCATGGGTAACCGGCCATCGACAATCGTCGAGATCGTCCTGGTGAAAATGAATCGCTGCGTATTGCCTAGGCGCATGACGAAAGCAATGTTCCTTGCCTGTCCATAACGAACCGCGAACCGCCCTAGTTGGCGTGTTGAACAGTTCACCATGATGTTGATTCGGCCCTATATCGACAAGAGTCTGGGTCTCGAAGCCTTGCGAAAAGTCCCAAGCCCCGAGGCATTTTGGGTGCGAGGCCGCCTCCGCTAAGTTCAGTTCGCTGTCAAGGGGAAGTGCCTCAGCGATGAGCCAAGGGTCTTCGATCCGTCCGTTAAAACACTGTCGTGGCAATTGTGACGAAGCACTTGCGATACTCAGTGCTGCACTTGAGCCTACGAATGAGCCAAGCACAGGATGAGTCTGCAGCATGCTTTTTCCATCGGCGTGGGACAAGTCGCGCAACTGCCAGGTAAAGGTTCCTGATAAGGCATCGATCACAAGCTTGCAGCGGTACCAGCAGTGTCGTTGGAGCGTTTCATCGAATCGAAAAAATTGGCTTTCGTTTTGTGAGGCGAGCTGAAGCACTAATTGCCCCTGTGGACTCAGCTCGAATTGAATACCATTAAGATCGTCGTCAATAGTAGAGCAAATAACCTGTGTTTCACTCGAATGCAACCGAGCTTGTAGGTGAAAACAAAGTGTGAAGCTTCTGATGCCCTTGAGCAGATCCGCGGGACCAAGCCTCGCATACGATCCTAAGGGAACCGATTGCGGCCCCGGTGTACTCAATTCAAGAACGGGTAACTCGCACGCCTCATAGCGAACGCCACCTATGTCAGGATTGGGGTCGGCGCAAACTACCCGTACGAGACCCGCCTCAAGCGCCTGACCGCTGTGATTGCTGACGTGAAAGCGAATCGATTGACCGGCGATCACTGATAGACGATTTGCATAACCTGTTAGCGCAAGCATGGTTCGACTCTTTCTCGACACTCAAGGCCTTTATGATGGCACGATCAGTGTGAAAGCTTGCGGATGCAGCGTGAGCCACGATGGGCTTATTTTCCGGAAACTAAACCTTTGACTGCACGACTAGCGCAACTGGCTGCGGGGCGGCGTGAGGCTATCGAGCAACTGTTCTAAGCCCTCTTGTAGTGCGTCGAGCGTGGATTGGTCCATGGTTTGAAGCGCCTCAAGAACCGGGCCACTCCAAGGCCTTGGTGCCTGCCTTAAAAGCGATTTAGCCTGCGCTGTACTTCGAAGTTGAACGATGCGACGATCGACTTTACTATGTTCAACCTCGACGAGTCCTTTTGCAATCAGAGGCTTAACCAAGTTGCTTGCCGTGCTAGGCTGAACCTCCATGGCTTTTGCCAGATCGCCCGTTCCGATGTCAGGTTGCTGATGGATAACTGAAAGTGCATGCAACTGTGCCTTACCGAGGCCAGTATCGATACTCGGTTTGCGCGTGTCTAGCCTGAGCGCTTGGCTGACGCGGCGTAGCGTTCTGAATGTTTTGAGGGCGTCTTGACTAGGCTTGGGCATAGACCTGTTACTGGTGATAATTGCTTACTGAATCCTATCAGTCTCCAAGGCGACATACGTAAATTAACGTAAGTTATGTTACTTGGCAAGCTTCACCTTCGGCATTTTACGGAGTCCTCCGAAAAAACGGTCAAGATCGTCGATGAAGGTGTAGACGACCGGGATAACAAGCAGGCTCAGCACCGTGCTGGTAAGCAGTCCGCCAATGACAGCAATGGCCATCGGAGACCGAAAGCTAGCATCGGCAGCACCCCATCCGCTTGCAATGGGCAGCATGCCCGCACCCATTGCTATCGTTGTCATAATGATCGGTCGTGCGCGTAAACGGCAGGCTTCAATTAAGGCTTGATGGCGATCAAGTCCTGTTTTACTTGCCTCAATGGCGTACTCGACCAGCAGAATCGAATTTTTGGTTGCGATCCCCATAAGCATGATTAATCCAATCAGCGAAGGCATTGAAAAGCTCTTGTCGGCAAGTAGCAGTGCAACGAAAGCACCGCCCAATGAGAGGGGAAGCGCTGCCAAGATAGTGATCGGATGGAGAACGCTCTTAAAAAGCAAAATAAGTACCATCGTGATACATAAGATACCGATTCCCATCGCCAACGCAAAACTCGCAAAAAGTTCACCCATGACCTCAGCATCACCGATTTCTCGTTGTGCGACGCCGGGCGGCAGTTGCTTAAGCGATGGTAGTTGGGCGACAGCAGCGGTCACGTCGCCAAGTGGCATACCCGAGAGTTCGATCTCAAAATTGATGTTTCGTTCGCGATCGTAACGTTCAATCAGCGCTGGACCGCCTCCAAGCTCAATGCTTGCGACCTGCGAAAGCATCACTGGCCCTTTGCTTCCGGGAATGAGCAGCTGCCCCAGCGTTTGCATATCCTGCCTAGCATCGTCCTTAAGCCGCACCACAATCGGAACCTGACGATCACTGAGGTTGAGCTTGGCAAGCGCTGCATCATAGTCACCGAGCGTGGCGATGCGTAGGGTTTGTGCCATGGCTGCCGTCGTTACGCCGAGGTCTGCAGCTTTGGCAACATCGGGTCGAATCATCACTTCGGGTCTTGAGAGGCTCGCGCTTGATGCAATACTGCCAAGTCCCTTGATGCTGCGTAAATCGCGCTCCACGTCGATGGCCGCCTGGCTTAAGCTTTGGGGATCATCGCCGGTTAGTACCAGGATGTACTTTTCCCCTGAGCCGCCAAGTCCTACTTTGCTGCGAACACCAGGTAATGACTTGAGTGCCTCACGGATGGACGCTTCGATGACTTGTTTACGCGCTCGGTCACCGCGCGGCGTGAGTGCAATCGTGAGGGTCGCCTTTCTCGGTTCGTTGGCACCGCCTCCTAAAAATGGGTCGGTGCCTGCCGTGCCAGCGCCAATCGTGGTGTACACACTTTGAATTTCCTTGATGGAAGAAAGCAGCTGTCTTGCTGCCTCAGCGGTCTTTGTGCTTTGCTCTAGGCTTGAACCAGGCGGAAGCTCAAGATACACCTGTGTTTGTGAATTGTCGTCGGGGGGAATGAAGCCTGTAGGCAGCAGTGGAATGAGCGACAGCGATCCCAGGAAAAATCCAATGGCTAGCAACAGGCTTAGCCATCGGAATCGAAGGCACAGCTTAACCAGGCGAAGATAAGGCTTCATCCAAAAGGGCTCGTGGTGTGCTGTGCCCTTATCACGCAACATGTACGCAGCCATCATCGGTGTCAGCATTCTTGCTACGAGCAGCGATGCAAAGACGGCAAGTGAGGCCGTCCACCCGAATTGTTTGAAAAATTTGCCCGCAATGCCACTCATGAAGGCGGTCGGCAGAAATACTGCTATCAAGGTGAAGGTGGTTGCAATCACAGCAAGCCCGATCTCATCGGCTGCATCGATGGCTGCCTGGATGGGCGATTTGCCCATGCGTAAATGGCGAACAATGTTTTCAACCTCAACGATGGCATCATCCACCAAGACGCCAATGACCAAGGATAAAGCGAGCAGTGTGACGACATTGACCGAAAAACCTAGCCATGCCATGCCGGCAAAGGCTGGGATCACCGAAAGCGGCAGTGCGAGGGCGGACACAAAGGTAGCCCGCCAGTCCCGTAAAAACACCCAAACCACAAGCACAGCGAGTAGGGCGCCTTCGTAGAGCAGCATGAGTGAACCGTCATATTCCTCTTCGACCGGTGTGACAAAGTCAAATGCTTCGGTTAACTGAATATCGGCGCGCTCTGCCTTTAGCTGTCTAAGCGACTCGCGGACTCGTTGTCCCACCTGAACCTCACTCTCGCCACGACTGCGGACAACCTCAAAGCCAACGACTGCTTGACCGTTCAAAAAGGCAGCCGACCGTCGCTCAGCGATACCGTCACGGATGTCGGCGAGTTGGTCGAGTCTGATCGAGCCGCCTTGAGGTAGCGCGATTGCAAACTTGTTTAAGGATTGCGCTTCAGCGAGGCTTGCAAGCAATCGGACCGGCTGTTGAGCCTTTGCGAGATCGGTTCGGCCGCCACTGGCTTCTTGCTGCACCGCGCGAAGCTGTCGGGAGACCTCAGCGGCAGACATGCCAATGGCATTCATACGGATAGGATCAAGCTGAACCGAGATTTCGCGATTTACCCCACCAACACGCTGCACGGCACCCACGCCGCGAATAGCGAGTAAGCGCTTGCTGAGTTCCTTATCAACGAACCAGGAAAGCGCCTCCTCATCAAGTGTCGATGAGGCGATGGTGTAAGCCAACACCGGTGTACCTGCGAGATTGAGTTTACTGATCACGGGTTCTCGAAGGTCAGCCGGCAAATCAGTTCGGCTTGTCTGAACCGCAGATCGCACTTCATCAAGCGCTTCCTGGACCGGTTTTTCAAGACGAAACTCAGCGGTTATCGATACAGCACCGTCACTGATTTTCGTGCTGATGTGTTTGAGACCTTGCAAGGGTGCGATCGCGTTTTCTAGTTTTCTTGCAACATCTGTTTCTAGCTGATTGGGCGTTGCGCCAGGCAGAGCGACCTGAACCTGTATGGTCGGTAAGTCAAGATCGGGGAAGTTCTGTACTTTCATACTTTGAAAGCCAATCAAGCCGGCCATGCAAAGTAGTACAAACAGCATTAAGGACGGCACCGGGTGCCGAATCGACCAGGTTGAAAGATTCATGGCTTGGCAATACGCACTAAATCGCCGTCATTTAAAAACGCGCCACCGCGGGCAACCACGAGCGCGCCTTGGGCGATCCCCTCAAGAATCTCCACGCGATCACCGACAACCGCCCCCGCTTTGACCTTGTGAGCACGCACGCGGTTCTGCGAGTCGATCTGGAACACAAGGGTAAAGCCGTCTCTGACTACGAGCGCGGACTGGGGGAGGCTCATTACCGAGCGTTGGCCTACGTCGATGCTGCCCTGCACAAACTGGCCCACACGCGCCTGCTTCGGTGACGAGGCAAGTGTGACCAAGGCCAGTCCATTACGGTTTGTCTGGTCGATCGAAGGAGCAAGCAAGCGCACCTTCCCCTCGATGCCTTCCCCAGTAGGCAACTGCACCCGCGCTGGGTATCCGGGTGCGATCCTAGCCAAGTCCTGGCTGGTCAATTCAGCGCGCCATTCAATCCGACTCTGGACCAGGATTTTGAAGAGTTCGGCGCCTAAGGGCGGGATGGCTCCCAGCAAGGCTGCTTTCGCGCTGATAAGCCCCGAGTCTGGTGCTCGCAACTCAGTCTGCGAAACTTGCAGCTCCCGCAGTTCGATGGCAGCCTGTGCAGCATCAACACGGGCCTTGGCCATACGGCTTTGGTTTTGCGCCTGACTCAGCTGCGATTCACTAAAGAAACCTTTGGCCTTCAATTGCATGGCGCGCTCGAGTTGCAAATGACTCTCATCAAGGCCAGCTCTTGCTTCAGCCCACTGCGCCTTAGCCTGCGCGAGTTCAGCAAGCGGTAAGCGTTGATCGAGTCGCGCCAATAGCTGACCGCGTTCGACGCGGTCACCGAGTTCGACCAAGACCTCTGTGATCGCAAGGCCTTGCACTTGCGGACTCACGGCAGCTTCACGCCATGCAACCAGGCTGCCTTGGGCTTGGATACGCTCTCGCGACTGTATCGTGTTGACGGTTGCGGTCTCGACCTGCATGACCGGCTTATCGCTCATATCCTTCTGGGACTTTGACCCGGCGCCTTGAGCATTTACCGCGCCCGTTATAAGGCAGGTGGCCAGGCAAACCGCCTTGAGCACAGCTCTTATGGAAGCCTTGCAGGCGGGCGGCATGCGTGGAGGCCATGTAGCGCTGATCCGCCGAAATAAAAAGTGAGCCATAGTTGTTGAGTGGAGTTTTTGTTTTTTGGATGGTGCTTTGCTTTTTTGCGGCAGGACATAGTTTCGAAGACGCCGCCTTTTGCTCGCGCTGCAGCATGAAGAGGCATCCTGTCTTTGATCGACTCGCCAAAACCTGCGAATCTTAGAGCAAGCCGTCATTTCCGTCTTGTGTGACACTGTTAAGGAGCCTTCCCGTGATGCAATCCCTGTGCGCCGTTATGCTTGGTGGATCGCTCGGTGCCGCGTTGCGTTGGGGGCTGAGTGCAACAATGAATCATCGCTGGAGCGCGATGCCGCTTGGGACTTGGCTTGCAAATCTGCTGGGGGGCTTTTTGGTTGGTGTGGCTGTTGCGTGGTTTTCAAAGCATGCGGATATGGATCCCGCCTGGCGTCTTTTTGTTATCACGGGTTTGCTAGGGGGGCTTACGACCTTTTCGAGTTTTTCAGCGGAAGTTGTGAGCATGCTTCAAAGCGAGCGCTATCAATGGGCGTTGGCTACCGTTGCCTTGCATGTGTTGGGCTCCTTGTTGATGACGGTTGTCGGCATCCGCTGGGTGGAATACTGGCAGGCCTAGCGCATTTACGCTTGTCGGGTTCGATGTATCGAGCTCAAGCGCTACATCGCCATTTCTGACGTTCTTTAGGAGAAAAGTTCGATGCCTTATCAATCCCCAAGCGCCGAGGCGCCTCGGCGCGCGAGCGTTAACGTCAACAGCCTGTCGCTCATGCGTGGTCGCGGTGAGCCCATCGCCATGCTCACTGCCTACGACGCAAGTTTCGCGGTGCTTGCTGACAGGGCCGGCGTCGATGTGATATTGGTGGGCGACTCTGTGGGGATGGTGTGTCAGGGACGAAAGAGCACGCTGCCTGTCAGGCTTGAAGACATCTGCTACCACACTGAATCGGTGGTCCGAGGTCTCGAAGCGCAGGGCGGCACGGCCATGGTGATTGCCGATATGCCTTTCGGGAGCTATCACGCATCCTTAGATCAGGCCATTCGAAGTGCCAGCGCATTGATGCAGGCTGGCGCACAAATGGTCAAGCTCGAGGGCGGTGCCTGGGTCATTGATATGGTCGATCAATTCGTTCAGCGCGGCATACCGGTTTGTGCGCATCTCGGTTTGATGCCTCAAACGGTGCATGCCATTGGTGGTTACAGGCTCCAAGGAAAAACGCCTGAAGACGCTGAGCGCTTGCGCGAGGATGCGCTAGCCCTTGAGCAGGCGGGTGCTTGCCTGCTGGTTCTGGAAATGGTGCCTGCTTCACTCGCAGTAAAAATTACCGACGCATTGAAAGCCTGCCACACGATTGGCATCGGTGCTGGCTGTGGCACAGCAGGTCAAGTGCTCGTCCTCCACGATATGCTTGGGATGAAAATCGGTCGAACACCACGATTTGTCAAGGATTTTCTCGCGCAGACCGGCTCGATTGAGGGGGCGTTTGCAGCCTATGTTGCTGAAGTTAAGACCCGAAGCTTCCCCGTCGATGAGGTTCATGGGTTTTGATATAGACCTACAAACGATGTGGGTTTTGTAAGTGAGAACGTTGCAAAGAATAAATAATGCGCTGCAACATGCAGCTCATTATTCTTCGTTTAGGATTTGTGGTGTTGTGCGCAGCGTTGGGCATTGCGGCCTGGTGGCTCAACGGCTTTGTGTTTGAGCGCTTTGAAGTTGTTGAGGGCGTCAACCTCATTTACTGGCCCCACGGACTGCGTGTCGTACTCACGATTCTATTTGAGCGCTACGCAGCGATTGGCTTGAGCTTGGGTGCCTATGCCGTAGCCGGCATCATATGGCCCGATAACTGGCTCATGAAATGCTTCGCGCCGCTTATCAGTGGCTGTTCGGCTTATCTGGCAATGCGGCTCTTATTGCCAAAGAGCGCCGACATGAGCGGGCGGCTTCGCGGCCTTACGCCAAGCGTGCTCATCGCCATTGGAACCGTTTCAGCACTGCTCAATGCGGGTGGGCATACACTTTTGCGCATTTTTTCGGGCATTGAGGGTGAACATGGGCAGGAGTTTGCTGCGATGCTGCTGGGCGACTTACTCGGCGCACTAGCTCTGCTTTATTTACTCAAATTTTCAATCCATCAGTTCGGACGCAAGTAAGCAGCAGGTGCCCTGCTTAGTAAGCCTAAATCCTGCATCGCGAGCGCAATTGCTTGCAAGGCTTGCTCGATTTCCATGGGGCTAACTCAGCGAAGCCTTCCAAGGAAATGTATGGGAGCCAAGGACGTGTATGAGACCCTAAGCTTTTAATGTCATCGTTTCGACATGTTATGTTGCCCAGGCTGTTGCAGCAGGATACACACCCTGGTGCGCGAAGAGACCTTTGGACCGGTGTCGCCGATTATTGGCTTTCGTGATATCGATGAGGCCATACAACTCGCTAACGGCACTGCGTATGGTCTTATGTGCATCCCTGTCAGATGATTCGAAACCTTCGCTTGCCTTCCAGGGAGCGATTTTTTCTCCCGAACAATCTGATACCTTTACGGTAAAGGATCGTGCTGCTGAAGCAATTCGTGTGAGAATTTAGGACGGTCGAGCTAAGCTAGCCGACTGCCCGACGAAAAATCTTGGCTTTCCTCACCTACGCCAGGCGCTGCTTAAGGGCCTCAAGGCCATACATCAGTGTCTGCAGGGTGGGGTATTGAGCATGAGTCTGACTTTTTATATTCGTTACGCTTTGGGAGGCGTTTAAATGTTACAACGTCGTTACACTTTGGCCATCATGGCCACCGCGCTTGGATTTTGCGCATTACCTTCAGCTGCACAGAACAAGCCCCCGGTCAAGATCGCACTGATTGCAAGCAAAACCGGCCCGCTTGAGGCTTATGCAAAACAGAGCATTGTTGGTTTTAACATGGGTCTTGAGTATGCGACCGGCGGTACCATGATGGTGGCCGGCCGAAAGATCGAAGTGATTGAAAAAGACGATCAAGGTAAACCCGATGTCGGCAAAGCTGCTTTAGCGGCAGCTTATGCGGATGACAAGGTTGATCTTGCTGTTGGACCAACAGCCTCGCCAGTGGCTCTTGCGATGCTGCCAGTTGCCGAGGAATACAAGAAGATTCTTCTTGTCGAACCTGCGGTAGCCGACAGTATTACCGGCGATAAGTGGAATAAATATATTTTCCGCACCGGTCGAAATAGTAGCCAAGATGCCGCGGCAAATGCTGCGGCGCTTGATCAGCCAGGGAATGTGATTGCGATCTTGGCTAATGACAATGCCTTTGGTCGCGATGGTGTTAAGGCCGCCAAGGAGTTCACCAAGAAGGCAAAAGTCGTGCACGAAGAATATCTGCCCGTCGGCACAACCGACTTTACGGCGGGATTGCAGCGAATCATTGATAAGCTCAAAGATCAGCCTGGGCAGAAGTATCTTTCGGTGAGTTGGAGCGGTAGTCCAACGCCGTTTCCCAAAATCGCCGACCTTGATCTTGACAAGCGTTTTGGGATTAAGCTGGCGACCGGGGGAAACATTCTCCCTGCGATGGTGGCTTATAAGAACTTTCCAGGCATGGAAGGCGCGCTTTACTACTACTTTGGTATTCCAAAAAATCCTGTCAATGAGTGGTTGGTGGCAAATCATTACAGCCGCTTTAAAAATCCACCCGACTTTTTCACGGCGGGCGGCATGAGTGCTGCGATTGCTGTTGTTGAGGCACTGAAAAAGACCTCAGGCGATACCCATACCAACAAACTGATTGCAGTGATGGAGGGGATGAGTTTTGATACACCCAAGGGGAAAATGACTTTTCGCAAGGAAGATCATCAGGCTATGCAGGATATGTATCATTTTCGCATTAAGAACGATCCAGCTTTCGCTTGGGGTGTGCCGGAGCTGGTCAGGGTGATTCCGGCGTCCGAGATGCAAATCCCGATTCGCAATAAGCGTTAAGTCCCATAAGGCTCGGGCCCATGCTCGAGACTGAGCAATTATCGGTACAGTTTGGGGGGCACCTGGCTGTTGATCAGGTGTCCTGCCGCTTTAACGCGGGCACGCTTACCGCAATAGTCGGCCCCAATGGTGCTGGCAAGACAACGTACTTCAATCTCATCAGTGGACAGTTGCCGGCATCAAAGGGCAGGGTGCTGCTTGAAGGTGAAGACATCAGTGCGTTGAGTGCGCCATTGCGAGCACGAAAGGGTTTGGGTCGTGCCTTTCAACTCACTCAACTTTTTCCACAACTGAGTGTTATCGAGAATGTCCGATTGGCCGTGCAAGCGCGTGCCCAATCAAGAGATCGTTCCAAGCTGGCCTGGCTTGATCTACTAAGCCTTTGGAGCGATAAGAAAGCTTGGATTGATGAAACCGAAGCGCTGCTAGCCGAGGTGCAACTTAGCGCAAAGGCTGATCTGGCGGCTGCTAGCCTTTCACATGGCGATCAACGCAAGCTGGAGGTTGCCCTCCTGATGGCGCTTAAGCCGAAGGTCTATATGTTCGATGAGCCAACGGCCGGGATGAGTGTGGATGATGTGCCGATCATTCTGGGTTTGATACAGCGATTAAAGCGACAATCCGACAGAACCATCCTACTCGTTGAACACAAAATGGATGTTGTGCACCAACTTGCTGATCGTATTGTTGTGCTACACCAGGGATGCCTTGTTGCCGATGGGGCACCCACCGATGTCATGGCCTCAACGATTGTTCAGCAAGCCTATCTTGGGAAGAGCCCAGAAGGGCTACCTAGCCCATTGAAGGCAGAGGCCAGGAGCCTCATTTGAATAAGCCCATCCTGCGCTTGAGCGATGTGCACACCTATATTGGTGCTTATCATATTTTGCACGGTGTTGACTTCGATATGCCAGAAGGGGAAGTGACCGTCTTGCTCGGGCGAAACGGGGCAGGTAAGACAACGACACTGCGCAGCATGATGGGATTATGTCCTGTATCAAAGGGTAGTATATTTTTTCGTGATACAGCAATTGAAGCGATGCCAACCGCAGAAATCGCAAGGCTCGGTATTGCGTATGTGCCTGAGTCGATGGGTATTTTTAGCGATCTAACCGTTGAGGAAAATATGTTGCTTGCTGCGCGACAAGCTAGCCGGGTGCGAGATTTAGATCAGGAAAGGCTGTCGTGGATTTTTTCGCTCTTTCCCGCGCTGCGAAAATTTTGGTTGTTCCCGGCAGGCAAACTCAGTGGTGGTCAAAAGCAAATGCTTGCGATAGCTCGCGCAATTATTGAGCCTCGTGAACTTATCCTTATCGATGAACCAAGCAAGGGATTGGCACCGGCTATGGTCAACAATTTGATCAAAGCCTTATTGGCACTGAAGGCGCAGCAAACGAGCCTGTTGCTGGTCGAACAAAACTTCCACATGGCTTGCGCGCTTGGTGATCATGTTGCTGTGATGGATGATGGACGTATCGTGTTTCGAGGCGCGATGGCTGACCTCGCTGCAGATGAGGCATTGCAACAACGATTGCTTGGGCTTTCACTTGGAGTTCAGGGATGACAAGCTCTGACAAGCCGATTGGCAATGAGCGTCACGGTTCGCAGGCAGTGCTCCCCAAGGCCCAGTTCGACCTCGCCCCTTTGTTTTTACTCATCGGACTGACCGGATCGGCTTGGCTAGCGGTTGGTAGTCATAGCAGTTGGCTGACGCTCACGGTTGCAGGATTGACCATGGGGTTGATTATCTTTGTGATCGCATCGGGCCTAACGCTGGTCTTTGGTCTGATGGATGTGCTTAACTTCGGCCACGGAGTTTTCATAGCGCTTGGCGCTTTTGTCGCTACTAGCGTGATGGCATTCGGGGCCCAAACAGACCTCGATGGTACTGTATTGCTATTTATATCAATGACGGTCGCGATGGCTGTTGCTGCTGCGCTAGGTTTTGTATTTGAACGTTTGATTATTAGACCGGTATATGGATTGCATTTGAAGCAAATTCTCATCACCATGGGCGGCATGATTATTGGTGAGGAGCTTATCAAGCTCACCTGGGGACCGCTGCAAATTCCACTACCGCTGCCTGATGCTTTGCGCGGTAGTTGGTTGATTCATGACGCTGCGATTGAAAAGTATCGAGTGTTTGCCTCAGCGGTAGGGCTTTTGGTGTTTGCAGCCCTGCTCATAACCCTCACACGCACTAAGGTTGGTCTGTTGATCCGTGCTGGTGTGCAAGATCGCAGCATGGTCGAAGCGTTGGGCTATCGAATCAATCGGCTCTTTGTCGGGGTCTTCGTGCTCGGCTCGGCGCTGGCAGGTTTGGGTGGCGTGCTGTGGGGTTTTTATCAGCAAAGTGTCACCGCACAAATGGGCTCGCAGGTTAATGTACTGATTTTTATCGTTATTATTATCGGAGGTCTTGGCAGCATATTGGGTTGCTTCGTTGGTGCCTTGCTCGTTGGTTTGGTGGCGAATTACGCAGGATTTTTGGAGCCAAAAATTGCCTTGTTCTCGAATATTGCCCTGATGGTCGCCATTTTGTTGTGGCGCCCTCAAGGGCTTTATCCAGTGAGTAATCGTTAAGATGATGCGCAGGCTATTGTCCAACGACTTGCCGAAAAGTCCTTGGCTATCGGCGGCCCTATTGCTGATTGTTGTTGTACTCGCCTTTGCGCCCTTTTTGTTCCCTGGTGTAAAGGCTATGTCGGTTGCAGCCAAGATACTTATTTTTATCTTGCTTGTTGCAAGCTACGATCTTTTATTGGGCTATACCGGCATTGTGAGCTTTGCGCACACCATGTTCTTTGGGATTGGTGCATATGGCGTTGCGATCGCAAGCATCAAGTTGGGTGAAAGCTGGATGGCAGTTGCTGTGGGGCTTGGCGCTGCGCTCATGTTGTCGGCACTACTTTCGCTTTCGATTGGCCTCTTCAGTTTGCGTGTGCGCGCAATCTTCTTCGCCATGATTACGCTCGCTGTGGCTTCGGCCTTTCAGACCCTTGCCTCGCAACTTAGCGAGCTTACCGGTGGAGAAGATGGGCTTACCTTTAAGAATCCAACATGGCTCAGTCCCTCGTTTGAACCCTTTGAAGCGGAAGTCTTTGGTCTTTTGATTGACGGCAGGGCGTTGAGCTATTGGCTCATTTATCTTGTCGTCGCAGTAATGTTCCTTTTATTGTTGCGTATCGTGAATTCGCCATTCGGCCGCGTACTTCAGGCCATACGTGAAAACGACTTTCGTGCCGAAGCAATTGGCTACCGCACAGTTGCCTATCGAACGCTTTCTAATCTCTTGTCTTCTCTTTTTGCGAGCATCGCAGGTGCCTTGCTGGCGATATGGCTTCGCTATGTTGGACCTGACACCACGTTGTCCTTTGAGATTATGTTGGATGTGTTGTTGATTGTGGTGATCGGCGGTATGGGGACGATTTACGGTGCGTTAATCGGGTCAGTACTGTTTGTCCTGGCACAGAATTACCTGCAGGATTTATTGAGCATCGCTAGCCATTCGTTCGCTCATACACCGGTGCTTGCTGATCTTGTTAACCCTGACCGCTGGTTATTATGGCTAGGCCTGCTATTCGTGTTGTCGGTCTATTATTTCCCTAGCGGAGTCGTGGGACGCTTAAGGCACGCGCATGCGATGGCAAAAAGAAAATCACAACGTTAACGGTAAACCTAGGTGATCGGTTTAAGCATGCAGGGTTGCGATTCTTGAACGGATACCGCTATAGCGTTTTACCGGCCTTGCGATTGCTTCAAAGAGAATTGTTTCGCTTGCGATGATGGATACCGACTTTTTTGCGCGGCTGATGGCAGTGTATAGCAAGGACTTATTCACGACCGGTGAAGTTTTGTTTGGCAACACGAGGCAAATGTGATCAAACTCCGAGCCCTGTGCTTTGTGCACCGTCAGTGCGAAAGACAGTTCATAGTCACCTAGCCTGCTTAGGCTGATTGCCTTGTTTGGCTCAAGCGCATCTGGAAAATAAACCACGGGATGGCCTTGCGTATTTGGCATAACGATACCTATATCGCCGTTGAAACGACCTAAGTGATAGTCGTTTCGAAGCACCATGATGCATTGACCAGGATACCAAGTCTGATAGACGGCATCGTCAACAAAGCGTTCGCGCTTTATGTGGCCCCGACCGCGTTGCGCCATTTGCGTAGCCTCGTTAACTATTTGGTTCATGGCCTCAACGCCACGTGGACCATCTCGCTCTGCACATAGAATTTTATAACGGCCTAAACGATCAAACAGCGAGAAGAGGTCTTGGCAGTCGGTGTCAAGCTGCTTGATATAGTCGGCCATCGGCTCGAGTAATAATGCTTTTGCTTCCCCGCTAAGTGGAGAGGACGTGTCGTCATGCCAGGTGATGCTTTGATAGCTTCCCGATTTCAATCGTGCCATGAGCGTCTTTGCATCGCCCTTGTTGATTAAGCCAATCAAGTCATCGATGTCGGAGTGCTTGGCGAATCGATAATTGTGACGAAGCCAGATAACGTTATCGAGTGAGGGTTCGGAGGGGGACGCGTTTTGATAAGAAGAGGCACTTATGCCTGTGATTTGCTCGAGTTGCTCACAGCAGGCAAGGCTTAGGCAAGGCGATGCGCTAAGTTCGGCGAAAACAGCGCCCGCTTCGACCGCGGCGAGCTGATCCTTATCACCGAGAAACACAATCCGTGCTGTACTTGGTACTGCTTCGATGAGTTGCACGGTAAGGGCAAGATCAAGCATCGAGGCTTCATCAACAATGAGTAGGTCGAGTGGGAGCGGATGATCGCGGTCGTAGTGGAATCGATCAGCGTGTGCGCTCGCACCAAGTAGTCGATGGACTGTAAAGGCCTCCTTGGGGAGTTCTAGTGCCGTGCGAATGCCTTCGACCTCCTTGCAGAGGTCTATTGTTTGGCCGATGCCTTCGGCCGCTTTTGATAAAGCCTCAAGCATGCGGGAGGCTGCCTTACCGGTCGGTGCAGCGAGGCGAATCCGGCACTCAGGGTCCATATACTTTGCACAAATGATTAGTTTTAAAACGCTTGTGGTCTTGCCCGTACCTGGTCCTCCACTGATCAAGGTGAATCCGCGGTTGATGGCAAGCGCGACTGCGAGGGCTTGCCAGTCTGGCTTAACATCGCTTGCCCTATGTTGCTGGGGAAACAAGCGCTGAAAAAAATCCTTTAACGATTGATCAATCGCCTGCCGAGGTCCGGTGTAAGTTTGTAGGAGCCTGCGCGCTAGCCGCTCTTCATAATCGAAGTATCGATTAAGGTAAAGACGATCCTGCTCATCTATTACGAGAGGTCGTATTGGATGATCCGATGCACTGAGCATCGTGCTAGCAAAGAGTGCTTCACGCAAGGCCTCAAGGTCGCTCCGCCATTTGGCTGTATGTGGGGGCTCGAGTGTGGGCTTGAGTGGGGGCTCTAATTTGGCGTCTAGTTCGTCTTTCCCGCTATGAAGCAGCTCGCCGAGTGGTATACAGACACTTCCCGCAGCGCATGCAAGGCTCACTCGATAAGCTGCATGTTCGAGCGGCGAAACAACCTCAGCTGGCGCGCCCGAACGTTTCGCTATGGCTGCTAAATGTTTTGCAAATCCTCTCGCAAGCGCATCACTTGCATCGAATGGGATAGTCATCGCTTCGCGCCCAAAGGTCCACGCTTGGGAGGTTCTCCAAACAAGCGATCAAGCCTTGCAATAGTCTCGGTTTTGGGCCTTCTATAGAAGACACCTGTTGGACTTCGGTCAGCATTGTGCCAGTGAGGGCGTACCCCACGTATGAAAAGATAGAACACACCTCCAAAATGATTTTCATAACAGTAGTTCTTAACACGAAGTCGCAGGTAGCGGTCAAGTGCAAGCGTGTAAATGAGGTATTGCAAATGGTAGCGGTGCTCAAGCATGCAGCGCTTGAGCGGCTCGGGCCCGTAGTCTGCCATCCGATCACCAAGATGGTTTGACTTCCAGTCGATGAGAAAATAGCGACCATTGTGTTCGATAACCAGGTCGATAAATCCCTTTAAATAGGCTTGAAGATCTTGCCTTTGTAGGGCGACTGTTGCTGCCTGCATCTCAAGCCCAACGTCTTGGGCTTCCTGGCTAAGCAATTCATCAAGCGTGGAATGATCAAATGAAGCCGAATGAATCGTGAATTCAAGCTCAGCTAAGCATCGGCTCTTATCGATCTTGCTAAGTACAAGGCCTTGGCCGAGTTCGGTGTGAAGGACATGATCGAGCATGCCCATGGCCATACGATGCCATCGCGCACTGCTTGCTTCGGGCAAGTCGCCATGCTCAACTTGCGTAGTGGGTCGAAGATCACGCCTGTGAAGGGAGCTCCGCTCCAGGAGTTGGGCGCTCGCGAGCGCTTCATCAACGCGCTTTGACCAGGACGCTGAACAGTCAAAATCGATTGTTTCGAAAATTTGATGAAGACAAATGCCCGCGTTAGGCCCTTTTGGGAAGTGCAGAATATCGTCATCATCAAGCTTCGGTTCATACACTGACTGAACTGCTTGATCGTACGCGCGGTGCTGAGCTGTAAGCACGCTATCGGAACCCCAGTTACGATCAATCATAGAGCCGGGTGTATCCTCAAGGCCATATGCTTCAATCCGGCTAAGGGCATGAAAAGCGCTTGCCTCGTCGAGATCTTTGACTCTTGATTCGTGTTGCCGCGTCATGGCGCTAAAACTTGTTAAGCGCCACGAAGGCTGCGGCTTTGGAGGGTGGGGGGGCTCAATCAGCTCCGTGATGTCGTGGCCCAGGGCTAGGGGCAAGGAGCTTTCCGAAGAGGAAAGTCCTGAGACCTTGATGCAGTCTTTAGCCGATTGGGCGAGTGCTTGCCATGCATCACAAATACTGCTCACGGTGTTTGGATCTTGCTGACGGTTCTTATCAAAAAGCCAAGCCTGGGGACTTAAATCATTCCCGGCAATCAACCAATTGAGCATACTGCTTGTGCTCTCTGAAGGACTTGCACGCTTCTGACTCGAAAGGTAGCAGCCCGCAATAAGATAACAGCGATGAACAGCGCGCGTTAGCGCAACATAAATGAGTCGAATGGTTTCAGCCGCTTCGTCAAGAGCGATTTGCTTCTTGATTGAATCAAGCCTTTCATCGGCTTGCTGCTTTTGAACAAAGTGAATGGTTGGTCCATCGTTCGCATCGCTGAAGACCAGTACCTCATCGCGCTGTTGTGTCTTTCCGACTGTTGAATCCCACAGAAAGGGGCAAAACACCACTGGAAACTCAAGCCCTTTTGATTTGTGAATCGTGATAATTTGTACCAGGTTACGATCAGACTCCAAACGAATCTGGACGTGATCATGTTGACGATCGTCGGCTAACTGACGCGCCAACCAGCCTAGAAGCCCAGCCATGCTGTTCTCGACTTGAGAGGCTTCGTGTAAGAGCTCGCCGAGGTGTAGGAGATTAGTCATTCGCCGTTCGCCGTCTTGACGGACCAGTAGACGGCTTGCGATCGACTCAAGTTCTAGAAATCGGCGGAACATGACCCCAAAGCCCCGTTGATGCCATAGGTCGCGATAAAAGTAAAACCGATCTATAAAAGGAAGAAGTTGCCTATCATCTTCAAGGCCAACCTCAATCTGCTTTGCATCCAGGCCCATCATTTCGGTGGCGAGCGCAGCGCGCAATACCCCGCGGTTCGCTGGCTGATGAATCGCCAAACAGATACGTTCCAACTCTTTAGCGTCTTGACTTTGAAAGACGCTTGCCTGTGAAAGCTCAACACTTGCAATTTCCAGATCGGCAAGCGCATGCTTGATCAAACTGCCTTGCTTATGGGTGCGCACGAGCACCGCGATATCGCCAGGTGTGAGCGCTTTGCCAGCGATGCTTACCAAGCCAACTTGAGCATCTCGAATCAATCGGGCAATTTCAGCTGCACAGGCCTTTGCACTTTGCAATTGGGCAGCCGATTTTGGGATTAGCGCTTGCCCTGCTGTGTTTTTAGTAGCGCCGTCTCCATCAGCTCGGTTTGATTGAGCGCTAAGGGCACTGTCGTTCGGATCAATGCATGGGAAAGAGCCTGGCAGCATCCAGATGTTAAGGCCATGGTCCGAGGCTTTGTGATCGATAAATAATGCTCTTGGTTTAGTGCCGATCTTGACGGGAAGAAAGTCAAGCCCATGCACAACAAATGCCTGCTTGTTGATGCTAAAAATCGCATTGACGGCTTCTATGAGACTCCTACTTGATCGTTGATTCTCGTCGAGTGAATAAGTTTTAGCAGCTTGATGACGTGCCCGGAGATAAGTGTTGAGATCAGCGCTGCGAAAACTGTAAATAGCTTGTTTCGGATCACCAACAAAAAACAATGGATGTTGGGGGTGTTTGTAAATCGTCGAGAAAATATTGAACTGGATGGGGTCCGTATCCTGGAATTCATCGATAAGTGCCGCAGGGTATTGGTCACGAAGGCTTGCTGCTAGTCGCTCGCCACGCTCGCTGCTAAGTGCTTGATACAGATTTAATAGCATTTCATCAAAGGAAATTTGGCGATTAAGCATCCGACGCTTTCGAAGCGTCTGTGTAGACCATTCGAGCATGTGTCGCAGCAATCGAAATCTGGCAAGTTCGAGGGCTTTTTGCTCGCGAACATCATGTTCGATGAGGGCATTGACAAGGTCGAAAAAGCGGTGCTTGGGTGGGTCGCTTCCTTTAAGCTTTCTACTCGCTAGGTTTTTGCTAGACAGTAAACCGATCTTCTGATCAAACTCAGCAAAAGCTCGAGGATAGTCTGCTGCTATGTATTGGTCCCAGGCGTCAAAAGCTGTAGCGAGACTTTTTTCGTTATAACTGCTGCGATTTAAGGTAACGAGTGCATCCCGAAGCTTAAGGATGATTGCATCGCGTTGATTGAGCCAAAGTTGACTAGCCTCAGCGAACAATCGTTTGTAGACCTCTTTGTTAGGAAAGTCGACATCGTCGATATCTTCGGGCCATTGCAGCTTGGCAAGGGGCTTTGAGAGAAACCTCTTTAGAAGATCGGCGAATCGCTTGGGGCTGTCTGATAAGCGATGGAGGTAGCTTGCAAGTTCTGGCGTGCATTGGTCGGAAGCGGTAAAGAGTCGCCAGTAATCTTGGGTTAACTGTTCGATGAGTTGATCGTCGTTGCCGATCAACTCAAGATCAAAAGCCTGTCTCGCTTCAAACGGTCGATCAGCAAGCGCGCGTTGGCAAAATCCGTGAATGGTGAAGATTGCAGCTTCGTCCATGCACTGAAGCGCTCTTTCGAGTCGCTGAAGCTTTGACGTGTTGAGAGGTTCACTGGCTTTGGCTTGAATAAAGGTACTCACAAGGCGTGCTCGAATTCGTTCCCGTAATTCCGAAGTCGCTGCTTTGGTGAAGGTCACGACCAAGATTTGCTGTACGTCGAAATCTTGCTCTATAACCAAGCGCAAATAGAGTGAACAGATCGTGTAGGTCTTGCCTGTGCCTGCAGACGCTTCAATGAGGCTAACACCTTGCAAGGAATCGTCAGCGAGCTTGCTGGCCTCACGAATCGTCACGGCTCACACGCTCCTAGGGTGTCGTGTAAACCTCCGAACACTGCCTCTGCATGGTGCTCAAACTCGTCATCGAAAGGATCATCGAGGCCTCTTAGGGCAAGTTGGTAGGCGGGGTCATCGCCCTCACCAAAAGCGTTGTAATCGCTTGAGTACCAAGCCTCGCTGGCGGCAGCTAGACTTCGTCCCTTGCTGATATAGGCCCAAGCGGATTTTGGGAAAAAGCGCAAAGGCGCTGAAAGCCCATCCCTATATCGTTTAAGGAGTGATATGAGTTGCTCCTGGGCATCGACGATCGGTGGAAGTTCAAGGCAACGGTCGCGAAAATGCCAGTACGAGTTAGCCTTGAATGAGTAGCTACCGTTTTGACTGGCAAGCGCTAGGCTTTGGAGTGCCAGATGTTCAATCCACGCCCGCAAGTAATCATAACAATTGGCATCGGCATAACGGTAGCGACAAATCCCCTCGGTCCGAAGATCAGACAAGGTATAGCTTAGTTCGCAGGGCTCACCATCAAGATCAAGCGAAAGCTGGTGTGTGAGTGCCGCTTGCTTGGGCTCAGCAAGACGGGGCTTTAGCCCGTCGGCAAATCGGATGATGGCTTGTAGTTCATGTTCGCGAGCAATCGCTCCAAGTGGGTCGGGCGGATACTCGAGACCCGCCTGTGCGCAGGCTTGAAGCACTACCTTTGGTTCGCCGGCAAGTGCAAAGTCAAGGATTCGACGGGCAAGGCTTTGGGCCGAACGATGCTTGGCGTCGAAGGGCTCATGGTCTTCGATACCGTCTTGGCTGCGCTTGAGTACGATACCAAGGCGGTGCTTGAGCAAATAGCGTGAAGGATTGCTAAAAAACTCAACGAGGCTTTCGATGTTCAAGCGAAAAAAATGTGCTGGAGGCTTAGAAAGCTTATCGAAAAAGAAGCCTCGTGATCTGCTTCCATTTGATAGACGCTTAATGCTTTCGGCTTGTGCGTTACGAAGGCTTCGGCGGTAGTTATGCAATCTAGGATCGACGGTTTTTCGGAAGTAGTCGAGTGAGAAGGCTTGAAGGGGATGCTCAATGATCAGTTGCCGCTTAGCCAATTCAAGTCCTTCGTTTGAGGCTGGCATTGGCGCAAAAAGCATTGCTGCTGCATCAATAAGTTCGCTAATGAGCATTGAACCGGCAAGATGAGCGTTATCTCGAATGTTCCTACCTGTATAACTGATGTAAAAACGCTCGCGTGCAGCGAGCAGCAGATCCAAAAACAAAGCGCGATCATCAAGGCGCCTTTGTCGATCACCTGGTCGAGGCTTGCGCGCCATGAGATCAAACTCGAGCGGAACTTGCTTACTCGGAAAGACATCATCGCCTAATCCCACTATACAAATTATCCGGTAGGGCAGGGCGCGCATGCTATGCATCGATGCAAAGCAAACGCTCCCTGCTGGAACTGCACCTTGTAGGGGTTGATCAAAGCTTGCCTCTAGGGCTTTCAGGAAAACTTCAACAGTAATGGCTTGCTCAAACTCAGTAGCTTCAAGGTCTTGATGCAGCTTATGGATACTTTTTAACGTGGCCTGATAATCATCCTGACTGGTGAAATCGATCGGGGTGAATGTTTCGAGGGTATCGATGCAGCATTTGAGCCAGTCGCCGGGAAGTTTGGCCTCTATGAGTTCTTCGTGCAGGGCTTGTAAGCAATCAATGACGTATTGAAATCGGCCGAGGCTTTGTGCTTCGATGCCTTCAGGATTGCCCGCAGCAAGCATTCCATGGATCGGCCTGCCAAATCGCGCAGGCATCGCGTAGCCTAGATAAAGACGCTCAAGACCATTAACAACGCTATAGTTATCTGTGGGGGGAAGGCCAAGGTGTTGCCTGTGCCTGCCGTCGATCCCCCAGCGGATACCTGCTATATCAATCCAGGCTTGTATGCGCAGCAAATCGTCTTCGTTGATGCCAAATTGCTTCGAAATCAAGGGAAGTTGCAAAAGTCCTATGAGTTTACTTGCCTCAAATCGGGATACTGCAAAATTTAAGACTAAAAGCAATGTTTTGGCGTATTGATTGGTCGCCTTTAATGGGCGACCAGTAATCACATAAGGAATGACACAGTCATCTTCATTCGATCCAAAAATTGACTCAATCAGCGGGGCTGCAAGCTCAAGATCAGGCGTTACAACGAGAACGTCAGAAGCCGTTGGGGCGTTGTTTGCGGCAAACATGCCAAGCAACTGATCTCTCAATACCTCGAGCTCGCGTGTGAGCGAATGGCAAACATGAACCTCGAGACTTCGATCATTGGGTGATAACTGAAAAGTACCCGGCTCATGATCTTGCATGCTGAGCATGGTAGTCTGTAGACGATTAAGAAGAGAGGTGGCTCGCGAATGAGTCGCGCTTGCTTTGCTTGGGCACTCAAAGTGGCTTTCATCAATCATTTCGAGGTCATGATCGATCAATGTGCCTAAGTAGGTCTTTGCTTGCTGACCCCAGGCGGCGAGCAAAGGGTTGCCAACCTCGTGATACTGCGCACGACCGAGCACTTGCAACTTGCTCAATCGCTTTGGATTGACAATATCATACCAATATTCAGAACATGGATTAATGGCGTAAATATCGATATCAATCCAGGAAGAAAGCTGCTTGAGCATATCCAGATAAAGCCTTGGCATACCCGGAAGACAAAAAACTCTTAATGTGTGGTTAAGCCCTAGCCTGCTAACAGCATGCAAACCTTCGATATGAAGCCTTTGAAAAAATCGAAGCGAGGGGTGTTGGGTCTGTACACCAAGTTCTGCTGCGATCCTTCGCCATAGCGCCGCTTGCCAGCGCTCATCCTCATCGGCTTGATCGCAACGACGAAGCCAGGTCTCAAGCCAATCGGCTCGGTAGGTTAGGTATTGGTCAAATAAGCTGGCGCAACGCTTTGCCAACTCAAAACGCATCAGGCTCTCAGAGCCGCCTAAATAACCCTCAAGTCTAGGGTGCTCTTTGATGAACACCTGATCACTAAAGCTTGCGAATATGCGCCAAGTAAGCAAATCGGGTGAAAAAGGTGATTGTTCGTCCACCTCAATGATTTTTGCGAACTGACGCCAAAGCCATTGCCCCAGATAATCAAATTGAATATTGGCACAGACACCCAGTTGACGAGCTGCTCTTAGTTCAATCGAGCGTTTAACAGCCGTGCTTGGAATGATTAAGGATTGGGGTGTAAACACTGAAATCTCATCGTTGACGAGAGTATCAACGAGTGTTTGCTCGAGATATTCATAGCGATTTGATGTGATCAGTTTTAGCATTGATCTAAAGCTTGAAGATCTTAGGAAATCTTTGTTGCGATTGTTTCCACGGGTGTATCGATCGTGTCTATAGGCGTATCAATAGCCAGGCCATCCTTTTCATCGCTAGGTCCGAAACCTCCGCCACCAGGTAAATGCAAGGCAAGCCAGTCTTCGTGGTTGACATCAATGACACGTTTGGCTTGCTCTACCAATTTGCCATTGAGATAGACACCACCCGTCTTTCCGTCCGCTCCGCCTAAAAGGCCCCGAGCTGGCATTTTCGTTCGATCCGTAAGCAGCGAAACACGCATCTTGCCCGGCCAGTGCGATTGAAAACTCACAATCTGCCCGTCGCCTCCTCGGTGCTTGCCATCTCCGCCTGAGCCCTCGGCCAGACGCTTTTCACCGAACATGATGGGCGCAAGGGTTTCTGCAACTTCGATAGGTGTGTTTGAAATATTGGCTGGAAAGCCTGCAGCAGGGGGGCCATCACGTCCTTCCATCGCACCCATGCCTCCATTAAAAAATAGAATGGTCGAGAAGCCTTTCTGAGACTCGCAAGCCAAGCCGCGTAATAAGACCGACCAAAGCGGGGTTCCGCTATCTGCTTGCACCTGCCTGGGAAAAACCGTGGAAAGTGCGTCGAAGACCGCTGCTTGCAACTGATGACCGATTAGGTGGCGTGCGCCGACCGGTGCTGGATAACGGGCGTTGACAATGCTCCCTTCGGGCGCATAAACCCTAAAAAGACGCGTGAAGCCGTCGTTATTAGGAATGGAGGGTGCCAAGAGGCACTTTAAGGGAAAGATGGTGTATGCGTAGGTATGGTTATAAGTTTCATTAATGCCATAGCGAATTTGCGCTGAGCTTCCCGAGTAATCAACATAAATGCCCTGCGGTGATACCTCCACGCTCGCTTGAATATGAATCGGTTCATCGAATCCGTCTGAATCGACATAACCTTTGTAAATGCCTGGCTTAACACTGGCAAGTTCGACAAGGGCTGCGCGTTCGGAGGCCATGAAAATGGCTTCAGCAACGCCATCAAGTGAATCAAGCTTATATTCATCGACAAGCTCTAAGACACGCTGTTCTGAAACTGATAATGCTGCAAGCTGCGCGAATAAATCGCCCTTGACTTGTTGGGGTAGCCTGACATTGCCCATCAGCAGGTTCACAACAAAGTCATTGAGCTTGCCAGCCTCGACGAGCTTGAGTACCGGGAAGCGAATACCTTCCTCAAAGAGTTCATTGGCATCGGCCGACCATTGTCGACCGCCAATGTCCGATAAGTGGGCTACTGACATCGCAAAGGCGATGATTCGATGGTTATGAAAAATGGGCCGTGCCATCGTCGCATCGGGTAAATGGCCTGTCCCAATCCAAGGGTCATTGGTGAACAAAACATCACCGGGCTTTAACGCCTCGACAGGAATCGTTTTGAGCATGGCTCTTAAGCTCAGTGGTGCGGTGCCAATAAAACCTGGAATGCTTAGCGACGATTGCGCGATAAGCCTTGCTTTCGAGTCAAGCAGCACACAGGCGAAGTCATTGGACTCTCTGACCACTGTCGAGAAGGACGTCCGTTTGAGCACGGCACCTGCCTCATCTGCTATGGAAATAAGACGGTTCCAGTAAATTTCAAGGTCAATCGGATCGATCATGGCTATGCAATAAAAATATGGATATTGCCAAACTGGTCTTTGTGATAACGATCGCCTGGTCCAATCACAACGGTCGAGCCCGCCTGTTCGATCAAAGCGGGCCCTTGCTTTTCATGCGCATGAGGGAGCTCATATTCCGAAAGCACGGGTGTATTGACCCAATTGCGAATACAAGGGAAATAAGCGCTTCTATGTTTGACGGATTTTTGCGAGCGAGTCTCTATCTGACTGCTCAAGGTATGAATCGCTTGCCCTTGTGATGCATAGGCTTCAACACGCCAATTCAAAATTTCAAGCGCTGCCCCTTCAATCGATGACCCAAACAAGCGTCGATACTGGGTTTCGAAAGATGCCCTGATGTCGTTTGGATCGGCCATTGATAGATCTGCAGGTAATGCGGTGGCTACTTCGAATCCTTGGCCGACGTAGCGCATGTCAGCCGACCGAACGAATCGATAAGATGCTCGCTTTTGTGACGAAGCATCTTCTTCGTTTTTGCCATGATGCTCGAGCTTTGCCTGTGCTTTTGATTCGGCTGCGTTTGCTGGCAAGGTCGATGCGGCTTCGAGCTCGTGGCTCAGTTGCTCTTCCATTGCCTTTAAGAATTGCTCTAATTCCTTGAAATTGATATCGTCAAGCTTGAGGTAGCGCGTTCGAACCATATCAAGCTTCATCGGCGCAACAAGAAGTCCAAACGCTGAAAAAACGCCTGAGCTCGATGGCACGACGATATGTTTAACAGCGGTGCGACGTGCAAGTTCGCGTGCATGGAGTGGGCCAGCGCCGCCAAAGGCAAGAACCGTACTTTTGCGAATATCTTTTGCTTTTTCCACTGCGTGAATCTTTGCAGCTGCAGCCATTTGCTCGCAAACGATGCGGTGGACGCCCGCCGCTGCTTCATGGATCGAGATGCCAAGCTTTGCAGCGACATGCTCATCCATGGCTTTGCTCGCTGAGTCGTAGCTTAGGGTGACTGCGTTGCTAAGTCTGGCCGCTGGATCAAGGTAGCCTAGCAAAAGCGCAGCGTCGGTAACGGTCGGCAGCCTGCCGCCAAGCCCGTAACAGGCCGGTCCAGGCATGGAGCCAGAACTTTGCGGCCCTACTTTCAATAGGCCTGTGGTGTCGACCTGCGCAATGCTCCCTCCGCCTGCTCCAATCTCGATGAGATCGACTGTTGGGATGCGTACAGGTAGCCCGCTACCCTTTTTAAATCGTTGGGTTCGAGCTGCTTCAAACTCGGTGGTAATGCCGGGGTCGCCTTTGCTAATGAGGCATGCCTTTGCTGTGGTACCCCCCATGTCAAAGGCGATTAAATCTGGCATGGCCAGTGATTTAGCGGCGTGCGCTGCACCGAGAGCACCTGCAGCAGGGCCGGATTCGAGCAGACGAATCGGGAACTTTGCACCGAATGATTTAGAAATGACACCGCCATTGGATTGCATGACCCGTAAGTTGGTGTTCAGACCGATCGCCCTTAATCCAGTTTCAATAGTGTTCAAATAGTTGCCAACTTTGGGCATGACATAGGCGTTGAGTATTGTTGCAATGCTTCGCTCGTATTCGCGAAGTTCGCCTAAAACCTCATGCGACAAACTTACTGGTAGGCCCGGACACTCAAGCTTGGCAAGTTCGCGGACCATTAGTTCGTGCTGCGGGTTGCTGAAACTGTGCAGTAAACATACCGCTATGGATTCAGCACCAAGACTTTTGGCATCGGCTAGTGTTGATTTGATCGCATCGCTTGAGGGCGATCGGACTATCGTTCCCTTAGCATCGGTTCTTTCATCGATCTCAAGCCTTAAGGCACGATCGATGATTGGGTCGGGTCCAGGCGCATGTAAGTTATAAATATCGTATCTTAACTCGCGCCCAATGGCGACAACATCACGAAAACCTTTGGTTGTAATAAGCGCGGTCTTCGCGCCCTTGCGCTCGATCACTAAGTTGGTGACTGCTGTGGTTGCACCAACGACGAGTTCATCGATGGCATTTAGATTAATATCATAATCATGACAAAGCTGAAGAACGCCATTGGCGATCGGTGCAACCACATTGCTTTGATCGCTTAATACTTTTGCAGTCTTAAGGCTTCCATCGCTACCGAGTAGAACTAGGTCGGTGAAGGTCCCACCGATATCAAATGCGAATCGATATCGGATTTTCTTGGCCTCGTCCTCTTGCCGCCTGCCGTCTTGTTCGTTCGGTGTATGCATCTTTAGTGGCGTTTGTTTCGGTGCTTGAGTCTGCCTTGATGAACAATAGAGTTACTTTTTGAAAGACTGATCAGTTTAACTCCCGGTTTGGGGCAGGCAGGCTACAATGCAGTTCCTGGGGCCGACCTGGTTTCGACGTGGGTCAGGAAGTGGGTCAGGGCATGCCGAGGCCTCGTTACCTCGTAAATCCAGCGGGAAATTAATAAACGCAAACGAAGAGCGTTTCGCTCTCGCCGCCTAATCCCGGTGAGCGCCACACCAACTTGCTGATGGGTTGGGTCAGATTCGGGTAACTGGGTTTGGCAGTGGTGTAACTTAAGTCAGATCGCGCGTGCGCCGGGTCACTTGGACGCACCGTTAAAACAAAGGTGACTGGTTGGCGCCCGGCCTGTCGGCTGGCTAAGGCGACAACGAGATCCAAATTAACCGACTAAGCATGTAGAACTGTTCATGGAAGTCTTGCGGACGCGGGTTCGATTCCCGCCGGCTCCACCAATCTCAAACCCCTAACTCCTCTGAGTTAGGGG
>JACCEE012442222.1_pt1 | contig 35921 bp, 44 predicted proteins | sample 7449931 | NCBI WGS metagenome assembly JACCEE01 (sample SAMN15323457, study PRJNA562643) | freshwater metagenome | isolation source: river surface water | place: USA:Blue River Watershed | collected 2017-08-19 | reverse complement strand
TGAATCAGCTTTAACCATTCGCGATAAGGTTCGGGTGTATTTGCATTAACATGTTTAGGTGATAGATAAAGAACGCGATGATGAATTTTGTTTAAAGTCTGTTTAGTAAAGAAATCAACAGGGTCAAAATTGATTTCAGCAATGGCAACATCTTCTTTTGTACCAGAGGTTGAAACAACTATCGTGAACACAGTTAATTGCGGTGCATAATTCGCCGCGATTTCTACTTGTTGTAATAAAGCCGCGCAATGATAATGTAAGAAACGGTCGTAATGGTCTGCATAGCGACGGTGTTGAATATCAACAATAACCCGATTTTCTAAATCTTCGGCATACAAATCAAATCGTGAGTCGACATTGCCTATCGGTTGCTCAAATTTTTTCTCAGTTTCTACTTTATCTATCTTTAAATCAATCCCAATAAAATCTTTTACAAAGGCTTTAAAGACTTCCACATCGCAAAATGCTTTCTTAAAAATCACTTCATAACGTAAAGAGGCAACTTGTTGCATAAAAAATTCCAGTGGTTGAATTCAGATTAATCTTGCGTGAAAAGTTCACGAGCAATACCTGCTGTTTATTCTATCAATTTTAGCGTTAAATACAGCTATAAAAAAAGAAACCTGCTAGATTTTAAAACCTAGCAGGTTTCTTTTTTTATTCTAAAAAACTTACTTCAGATAACTAAGTTTTAAGCATGAATCATGCGACCGTCAACAGCTAAAGCTGCTTCGTGCATCCCTTCTGCTAAAGTGGGGTGTCCATGAATGGTGCGGGCTAAATCTTCGCTGCTCGCTTTAAATTCCATCGCTAACACTGCTTCTGCTAATAATTCAGATGCAGAAATTCCAAAAATATGTACGCCTAATAATTGGTCTGTTTTAGCATCAGCAAACATGCGAATCATGCCAGAAGTGTCGCCGTGTGCCATTGCGCGTCCGCTGGCTGCGAAGGGGAATTGACCAACTTTGTATTCAATCCCTGCTTTTTTCAATTCTTCTTCGCCTTTACCTACCCATGCCACTTCTGGGAATGTGTAAATCACCCAAGGCATAATGTCATAGTGCATTTCAGTTTTTTGACCCGCTAAGCGTTCTGCAACCATTACGCCTTCTTCAGAGCCTTTGTGTGCTAACATTGGGCCGCCGATAACGTCGCCAATCGCGTAAATACCTGGAACGTGCGTTTGACGGTGCTCATCCACTTTGATAAAGCCGCGCTCGTCGATTTGGATACCAACCGCTTCGGCATTTAAACCAGCAGTGAAAGGTTTGCGACCAACCGCAACGATTAATTTATCAACAACAATCGTGTGGTCACCTGTTGAATCAGTATAGTTTACAGTAACTTCGTTGTTTGCAACGCTAGAGCTGGTTACTTTCGCGCCAACTTTGATATTTAAACCTTGTTTAGTGAATTCTTTTAAGGCGGCGGCGGCAATTTTGCGGTCAACAACGGATAAGAAATCAGGTAAAGCTTCTAATACAGTCACTTCACTGCCTAAACGTGACCAAACGCTTCCTAATTCTAAACCAATCGCACCCGCGCCGATGACACCTAAACGTTTAGGGACAGCGTTAATGTCTAATGCACCTGTAGAATCTAAAATGGTTTGTTGGTCAACTGCTGCAACTGGAATGGAAACAGGTACAGAACCTGTTGCGAGAATAATGTTGTCTGCGCTGATAACTTGTTTGCTACCATCAGCGGCGGTTACTTCAACTTGTTTGTTAGCTAATAAAGAAGCTGCGCCTTCAATGCGTGTAATTTTATTTTTACGGAATAAACCATCAATCCCGCCAGTTAATTTTTTTACGATGTCATTTTTACGTTGAATCATCGATGGAACATCAATACTTAAGCCTTCTACTTGAATTCCGTGCATTTTTGCATGTTTTTGCATGTCATAATAATGATGAGAAGAATCCAATAATGCTTTAGAAGGAATACAGCCGACGTTTAAACATGTGCCGCCCAGTGCATTTTTGCCTTCAGGATTAATCCATTTTTCAACACAAGCGGTTTTCATTCCAAGTTGTGCACAACGAATGGCAGCAACATAACCAGCAGGGCCTGCACCAATAACGATGACATTGTAATCAGCCATGAGAGATTTCCTTTAGTGTGTAGTGGGGCGTGATTTTATAAATTTAAAATGCTTTTAAAATTAAGCAAATATCTTTAGTTTTGAATAAAATTCGCTAATATTAAAATAGGGATGTCATTATAAAAAAACCCTAAAATGTTAGCAAGCTAACATTTTAATTTTTAGCGGTTTGCATTGAGTTTACAAAACTTTGCTAAGTATAGCATTGTAATGTTATTTTTGATGATAGGGTGCAATTAAATTCTGTTGATATTTAAAAGAACTAAAACATTTGTTTAAAATAGTAATTAAGTTGCTTTAATTAGCATTTTCAGGATTTGAATTAGGTAAAGAGAAGTAGAAATGACTGCCTTGTCCTTCTTCACTTTCCACACCTGCTTCGCCATTGAGACGTTCTATAATTTGCCGAATAATAGAAAGTCCTAAGCCTGTTCCTTTTTCCGATTGAGAAAAACGAATAAAGGGATTAAATAAACTAATTTGTGCTTCTTTAGATAATCCTTGTCCATTATCATGCACCCAGAACCGCGTTTTTTCTTCTAGTATTTCCGCGCTAATTCTAATTTTGGGTGGATGTCCACCATATTTGAGTGCATTGGTTAAATAGTTCATCCAGATTTCTGTTACCCATGGCGCATAACCATAGCTACAGGGTAGATTTTCTTGCACTTCAATAATAGCTTGTTTCTTTTCTATTTCATAACGTAAACGATTTTTTAGTATATCGTTAATAATATCATTCATGTTTAAAGCTTGAATTTCAATATTCTTTTGTTGTGATAAACCTGCTAGTAATAAAAGTGCGTTAATAATACCATTCATGTCCCAACAAACTCTTAACACCCATTCTATTTTTTTCTTTGTTGCTGGTGCATTTGTGCTTTCTTCCGCTGTTAAATCTAATACGTTAATAATAGAGCTTAAGGGACTTTTTAAATTGTGTGAAACAGTACGCGCAAAAAGTTCTAATTCATGATTGCTTTTTTGCAAGTTCTCACTTTGTTCTTGTAGTTGTTTTTGCAAGCGATAAATTTTTAGGTGGGTTTCTACACGGGCTAAAACTTCTTCTACTTGAAAAGGTTTAGTGATGTAATCCGCTGCTCCAACTTCAAATCCATGTAATTTGTCTTCAACATTATGCAAAGCAGTCATTAAAATAATGGGAATATGCGCTGTATTAACGTTTTCCTTTAAATGTTGACAAGCAATAAAGCCATTCATTTCTGGCATCATTAAATCCATCAAAATAATATCAGGCAAAATGCGCTCGGTACGTTGAATCGCTTCTCGTCCATTGCGTGCAACCAATACTTTATAGTTCTCTTGACTTAAAATATTCATCAATAAAACTACATTGTCTGGCATATCATCAACAACCAACACAATTCCTTTGTGTTGTTCTTCATCTACTAGAAATAGTTGTTCTTTAGACATTTTAAACACACCATGAATTAATATTGTTAATGTTTTTATTGATATTGCTATTATTGGCTAAATCAATAGTAAGGATTAAAAGAAAATTTTTAATGCCTATTTTAAGAAACTTAAATTATATCTTACTTTAGAATTAATAAAATTAATCTGATTAAAAAAATTTCGGCGGCGTTTTTTTAATTGTAAGCTTTGCTACACAATAAAAAACACATAAAAGTTTTATTTTTCATATAAATAGTGATTTGGTATAAGCATTGCATTTAGTCATATCAATATAATTGTTGGTGATGCTCATACCGCATTGTGGTTATCCTTAAAACTTTAGACGAGAGCTTACTTTATGGCTGAAATTCTTAAACGTAATAAGGCCTTATCGGTTAGTCCTTTAAAAACCAGTCAACCTGCGGGGGCTTCACTGGCATTTTTAGGCTTACAAAAAGCCGTTCCAATGATGCACGGTTCGCAAGGATGTACCGCATTTGCCAAAGTCTTTTTCGTTCGCCATTTCCGTGAGCCGATTCCTTTGCAAACCACGGCAATGGATCAAGTCAGTAGTATTATGGGCGCAGATGACAATGTGATTGAAGGTATCAAAACCATCGCTGAAAAATCCAAACCCGCTGTGATTGGCGTAGTGACTACGGGTTTATCTGAAGTGCAAGGAACAGATATTAAACGGGTTGTTAGGTTGTTTCATGAAAAATATCCCGAACTCAATGTAAAAGTTGTTCCTGTCAATACGCCCGATTTTGTGGGCTGTTTAGAAACAGGGTTTAGTCTTGCTGTACAAGCAATGATTGAAACCTTAGTACCGCATTGTACGCCTGAAAGTGTGAAAGTTGGCCAACGTCCTCGCCAAGTTAATGTATTAGTGAGTTCAATGCTAACGCCAGGCGATTTAGAAGTATTAAAAGAAACTATTGAAAGTTTTGGTTTACGTCCTGTTTTAATTCCAGATATTGGCGATTCTTTAGACGGACATACGACTGAACAAGAATATACGCCGCTCACTTTAGGGGGGACGGCTGTTTCCGAGTTTGAAACTTTAGGCATGGCGAGCGCAACCTTAGTTATTGGACATTCCATGTACAAAGCCGCTGATATTTTACGCGTGCGTACACAAGTTCCTGACTATCGTTTTGCCAGTTTGATGGGCATTCATCCGTTTGACGAATTGTTAGTAACCTTACAAAAAATTTCTGGGGTGGCTGTACCTGAAAAATTTGAGCGACAACGCGCTCAATTGCAAGATGCCATGTTAGATACCCACTTTATGTTAGGACAAGCGCGGGTTGCCATCGCCGCTGACCCTGACGAGTTATACAGTTTTGGGCAATTTTTAGTGAGTGTTGGTGCTGAAGTGGTTGCGGCAGTGGTTGCAAGCAATGTTAATACAGGTGTGCTGGAAAAAGTACCCACCGATAAAGTAAAAATCGGCGATTTAGAAGATTTAGAACAAACCGCCCGCGCAAATAAAGCCCAATTAGTGATTGGCAATTCCCATGCGGCGGATATGGCAGAACGGTTAAATGTGCCAATTTTACGGGCAAGTTTTCCACAATATGACTGGGTGGGCGGCTATCAGCGCACTTGGATTGGGTATCGCGGAGCGCGGCAAGCCTTGTTTGATTTGGCTAATTTAATTTTACAAGCGCATCATGATATTGCGCCTTATCATTCTATCTTTTCTCAAAAACATGACACCGTCTCCGAACTTGATCACCTCGGACAGGATTCAGAGGGAGAATTAGACCATGCCTCTACAACGTCATTTACGGATAGTTTCTTGCGGCACTGAGGAACCCACCATGGAAAACGCTTTAAAAATCGCCTTTGCAAGTAGTGATTCTAAAACCGTCAATCAACATTTTGGTTCAGCAAAAGCATTCGTGATTTATTTAGTAGATACCGACAACGCACAATTACAAAGCGTTGCCCAATTTGAAGAATTTGCCCAAGATGGCAATGAAGACAAATTAACTGAAAAATTTAAATTACTAGAAGGGTGTGTGGCTGTCTATTGTCAAGCAGTGGGTGGCTCCGCGATTAAGCAATTAATGGCGTATGGCATTCAACCTGTGAAAGTCAGCGAGGGGGCAGACATTAAAGAATTAATTGAAGCCTTGCAAGAAGAATTAAAAAGTAATCCAACCGCATGGGTTGCGAAAGCCGTACAGAAGAAACAGCAAAAATCTGCCGACCGTTTCGATTCTATGGAAGCAGAAGGCTGGGCAGAATAACTGCCTGATGTTACGAAAAAATACAATCTCTTTTTTTGATTTATCACTGGGGAATAATTTGTTATGTTGACTAAGTTAGAAGTGAATTCACAAGGGGCTTCTATCGCTGATAGCGATCCATTATTAGACAGTGCTTTTGCTAAAGAAATGTTACGGCAAATGAAAGCATTAGATACCTATGATATGTATGAAAAGTGGACACCTGCACGGATTTTAGCTCCTTTTGTATTGACTAAAGAACAACGGATGCAAATTCCAGTGATTGGCGACCCTGACGACGTGACTATGTCGCGCATCAAAGCGTATTACAATGCAATTTCTGCGTTAATTGAGCAAAAAACAGGTTTGATGGCAGTACCTATGATTAATTTAACCCACGAAGGGTTTGGACGGGCTGTGATTACCGTTGGCAAATTAATTGTGATGGACAAAACTTTACGCGACGTTCACCGCTTCAGCTTCAAGAGCTTGACCGAGATGCACGACGAAGCTCAAAAATTGGTTGATAAAGCCGCAGAATTGATGACCAAATACAGCGAAGTTGCTGGTTTATAATCGCAAGTTGAAGGAAATAGCAATGAGTGAAGATATTAGCGAATTAAAAAAAGAAGTTGCCACTAAAAAACGCATTGCCAGTGAATGGGCTTCTAAATTACACGATTTAGTGGAAGACCGTTTGCCAGCGGGTTATGAAGAAATCCCTGAAATTGCACAACAAACTTATGATGCGTGCAAAGCATGGGCAGATGCAAATAAAGCATATCAAACTGCTCAAAAGTCTTAAAATTGTGAATTAAGCTGTCTTAGAGGAATGCAACTTAAAGCATTCCCAATTTAAAAATCCAAGTGAGTTTCTTAAAATAGCTGTGTGAGGTGAAAACTATGTCTAACATTACAGGCGTAACGCGGGGCGGTACAGTATGGGAGCCACGCTTCGTAGTTGATTTAAATCAAAAAACTTGTATCGGTTGTGGTCGTTGTTACAAAGTATGTCCACGCGAAGTCTTTGAATTAGTAGAACGGGATGAAGCGTTAGGGGGTGACGATGATGAAGATATGGAAGATGATGACAACATGATGGTAATGGCAATTTCTAACGCTTTAGATTGCATCGGTTGTCAAGCCTGTTACAAAGTATGTCCTAAAAATTGCCACAGCCATGCCCCTATGCCTACTGCATAACTTGGATTTAAAATTATGAATGAGGTAGAACCTACGTTAGAACGCCGCATTGCGCAAGTCAGAATGCTAGGTGAAGTGATTTGTAGCGCAATGGAAAGTGAATTATTGACTATGGGATTTGCGGAAACTGAAGCGTTGATTGGTAAATTTGCCGCTGCGCATTTTGAATTGAGTCGTGACCCTTTTGATGGACAAGAAAGTTTAAAAGGGTACTGGCGCAATCCTAGAGGGCAAACCGTAGGTTCTATCTTATTTTATCCTGATGGTGCATTTTATGCGGAGTATGATGTAGTACAACCCCATCCGTGTAAAAAACAATGGTTTGTAGAAGCAATGACAGCTTGGGGACGGGGTGACCAAGTAAAAACTGAAGCCCGTTTATTACCTTCTTTAGAATAAAATGCCTATACATACCTTATGCTGTTAAATCCGCGTCAAATCTATGAAATTTTGCCACGTTATGCCACACAACACAGTATTACAGATGTTTGTATTGGGCTAACTTGGAGCTATTGTGCAACGGATTTAAGCATCGGTTTAGCAATGAGCCCGATGCAGCAAACTCGCATTTTGCCATGGTCGGGGACATTACGCGGACAAACGATTGCGCAATTAGTCAATCGCTGGCTCATGTCTTGGCAAGCGCATGAAGCAACACTTGCACAAGCAGCGATAAATGCAGTTATTAATCACGCTGATAACCCATTGTTACAGCAAGCAGTTCCTTTAATTAATCCGCAACATCCCAATTTAGCAGTCTTTGAACACTTTTTACCACAATTACAAGGTAAAAAAGTCGTTGTTATTGGACGCTATCCGAATTTGGAACATTACAATGCTATTTGTGAGTTGACGGTATTAGAACGCCAACCGACGACAGGCGATTTGCCTGATACTGCTTGCGAATATGTATTGCCACAAGCGGATTGGGTCTTTTTAACCGCAACTTCTTTGCCGAATAAAACTTTTCCCCGTTTAGTAGAATTATCACAGACCGCTACAGTAGTTTTAATGGGCGCGACTTTACCGTGGATTAGTGAATTTAAACAAATGGGCATTCATTATTTAGCGGGCATAAGTGTGCAAGATACAAATTTGCTAAAACAAACGGTAGCAGAAGGCGGCGGCACGCGCATTTTTGAACAGGCTGTGCAATATCGCGTGTTAGATTTATCTGCGATTTAACTGTTTATAAACATATCGTTTTTTCTACGCACTCGCAAAATAATACAATCCATTTTATTATGTTCTTTTCATCACTTTGTAAAGAGATAAACCAACATAATGAAATTTATTGATTTATTTGCAGGTATTGGAGGTTTTCGCCTTGCTTTAAATGAAGCAGGTGCGCACTGTGTTTTTTCCTCCGAATGGAATAAATTTGCTGCGCAAACTTATTTCACTAATTTTAAAGAAACTGTTGTGGGTGATATACGCGAGATTAATGCAGACACGATTCCAGACCATGATATTTTATGCGGTGGTTTTCCTTGCCAACCTTTTTCTATTGCGGGCGTAAGTAAAAAAAATGCTTTAGGGCAAAAACATGGTTTTGATGATGAAAAGCAAGGCAATTTATTTTTTGAAATAATTAGAATTATTCAAGCTAAAAAACCAAAAATTTTATTTTTAGAAAACGTAAAGAATTTAAAGAGTCATGATAAAGGAAATACATGGCGAGTAATTGAAAATTCTTTAAAAGAATGTGGTTATCAAGTATTTTCACAAATTATTGATGCAAAGTATTATTTACCTCAACATCGCGAGCGAATTTTCATTATTGCTTTTGCACAACAGCATTTTCCTAATATTGCGTTTCAATTTCCACACCCGCCTAAACAACGTTTATATGAATTAACGCATATTTTAGAAAAAAATGTAGATGTGCGTTACACACTAACCAATAATTTATGGCAATATTTATATCAAAGAAAAATTAATCAATCTGCAAAAGGAAATGGTTTTGGTTATGGATTAATCAATCCAGAGAAAGATGAATATACCCGAACTTTAAGCGCACGTTATTACAAAGATGGTTCTGAAATTTTAATTGCACAACCTAATCAAAATCCGCGCCGTTTAACTCCGCGAGAATGTGCACGGTTACAAGGTTTTCCAGATGATTTTGCAATTGTTGTTTCTGATGTGCAAGCTTATAAACAATTTGGCAACGCTGTAGCAGTACCCGTGATTAAAGCAATTTATGCAAAAATTTTAACAACTCTCTTTCATTAAAAACTACCATTTTTTTTAAAGAAACATTTTACAAAAATTTTACTTATTTCTTTAATTTTTTTTAAAACTGTAATAAGGAAATAGCATGGATTTTCCCAACGTCCGCGTCATCATGTATCACAAACAAAGTACCAGCGCGCGCACTTTGTTTTTAAAACTCAATAACACCGTTTGCGCTTTTGACGGTTTACCTACCCTATCACAACTCTTAGAACCGCAAGAAGTCCCTAATTCCACTGTAGAATTACACCCTGCAATGGTGATTCGCGATGCAGAACAACGGTTAGGAATGCCCGCGGGCAGCTTAGAAGTAGAAGGCGAATTTCGTCATTATATCGACACGCCCGAGTTTCCCATCATGATTTTACTCGCCCGTTTCACCATGATTGACCCACCCCGCGCTCAAGTTGAGCTACACGACGGCAAATTCATTGCCTTAACCGAAGCGCGTGGCTTAACCCGCCCAGAATTAGAATTGCTTCGTCTTGCTTATAGCGTTATTATGGAAGGTTAATCCATTATTATCACTTCCACGATAGCCACTTTATGCGCATTATTACTGCTAATGTTAATGGAATCCGCGCCGCCGCCAAAAAAGGTTTTTTTCAATGGCTTGCCGAGCAAAAAGCGGATTTTGTCTGTTTACAAGAAATCCGTGCCGATTTATCGCAACTAGACGACCCCATTTATTTTCCACTAGGTTATCACTGCTATTACAATCCCGCGAAGAAAAAGGGTTATAGCGGCGTAGCGTTGTTTACCAAACACAAACCGCAATTAGCGTTAACCCATATTTTACCGACTTTATCGCCGCTCCCCTTAGCCTACGATACGCTAGAAAGTTTAAGTGATGAAGGGCGTTATATAGAATTACAGTTTGAAAAACTGAATATTATTTCGCTGTATTTACCTTCAGGCACTTCTGGCGACCATCGGCAAGCCCTCAAATATCAATGGATGGATGTACTATATGCCCACATGCAACAGTTTCAAAAACAGGCAAAACCGACCATTGTGTGCGGCGATTGGAACATTGCACATAAAGCGATTGATTTAAAAAATTGGAAAGCTAATCAAGACCATTCAGGATTTTTACCAGAAGAACGAGCATGGATGGAAAAAATGCTGACTAAAGGCGGCTTTATTGATGCGTTTAGACAAGTTAATCAAGAAGCAGAGCAATATACTTGGTGGTCAAATCGCGGCAAGGCGTTTGCAAATAATGTTGGTTGGCGGATTGATTACCACATCACCACCGCGCATTTAGCGGGCAAAGTGCAACGGGCAGAGATTTATAAACAACAACGTTTTTCAGACCATGCGCCGCTTATTATTGATTATCAATGGGAATTATAACCAACGTCGCACTTGCTGCGTATAAGCGATATATTCTTGCCCGAACTTTTCAGTTAAATACCGTTCTTCACGCACAATCACGCCCCATTGCATTAATATCAGCGTTGGAATTAAAAACAATACAAGCCATAACGAATTGATAATTAAGCTGATACCTAAATATAATCCCGTCATTGCAACATAAATCGGATTACGCGAATAAGCAAATGCGCCGTGCGTGCTTAAAGCGGTTGAAGGTTTGCGCGGGTCGGGACTTGTGCCTAAGCTTCTCATTGTCGCAAATGCCCAATAAGCAAAAATTCCACTCATGCTTAAGAAAAAAATCCCGATTATTTTAAGCAAAAATCCTGCATTGCTTAATGTCACTGGATAAAGCAAATGAAAAATAATACCTAAAGAAAGTGCAGATAAATAAATAAAAGGCGGGGGCGCAATAATTGCAGAAGGTGTATTAAAAAATGTTTTCAAAATAAAATCCTGTGTCATTCAAGAGAATTAGTCCATTTTTTAATACTTACCGCTAGAATTGTCAATTCTTTAAAGAACTGACAATTCTAAAAAAAATTAAACACAGCCCGTTGGTTTAGGTAAACCCGCATATTTACAAGCTTGTTTTGCAGGGCCACTAGGAAATAACTCGTATAAATACTGGCTATTGCCTTTTTCTTGCCCCATCTTCTTACCTATTGCTTTGGTCAACACGCGCACCGCAGGCGCAATTTGATATTCAGCATAATACTCTCTTAAGAAATGAATAATTTCCCAACGTTCTTTAGTTAAAACAACATCGTCAGTGCCTGCAATCACAGTTGCTACATCTTCATTCCAATCACTAAGATTTTTTAAATACCCTTCTTCATCTGTTTCTAATACTTTGCCATTGACTTCAATTGCCATGTTTTAACTCCTTTAAAAACTACAACCATGCTTGTACACTAGAATGTGCAAGGGTTAAATCAACAAAACCCGCATAATCTACCAATTGAATACCTTCAAGCACTTGCTCTGCTTTAAAACCGCGTGCATTTAAATCAGGTTCTAAAACGTATAATTTTTTTTCTACTAAAATATCCGCTAATAATGCCGCAAATTTCCCATTTTTCAACGCGGCATAAACACCATCTTCATATAATAAAATTGCATCGTTACTTTGAGCAAAACGTAAGCAACTACTTAAACTAGTTTTCTCAAAAGGGGATTTATTGACTGTGTGTAACATGAAAAATTCCTTTTCAGATTTCTTTAAAAACTAAAAACAACATCTTGTTGTGCCATTAATGCCGCCAACTCTGTCGTTTCTAAAATCTCTACAGGCACAATTAAATCTTCAATCGTTAAACCACGCTCTACAAGTGATTGCTTATCAACATAAAGTTTCTCAACATCATACATTTCTAAAGCACGGTAAGCGGGTGAGAAATTTTTAACGCCCAAGGCATTCGTATCTTGTGCTTTTTTGAGTTGAAACACGCCATCATCAATAAAAACAAGGCTTACATCTTGCTCAAATGCCGCACCAATTAACACAACCTCTAAAGCTTCTTGCGCATAAATAGTGCCGTGTGGAGCTTTGCGATTGAGATATAAGATTTTTTTGCAAACGCTTTCTTCTTGTTGAATATCTGTCATTTTAAATTACTCATAATCGCTTGATTAATCGCCAAAAACAATAACGCGGTCTGCTTGCACACTAGCTTCAATTAATTGTCCTAATCCTGAAATTCTAAAACCTTCAGCTAAATTATCAGTATCTTTGCCGTTGCGTTTGGCTTCACTCACGTCGAGAATGCCACGCCGCTGCGCTGCTGCAACACAAACCACAAGGTCAAGTTCATATTGTTTAGCAAGGGCAGACCAGCGATTGACAATGTGGCGGTCATCTTGAGGCGGGACAGTGAGGCGCGAAGCGTTAAAAACACCATCTTGATAAAAGAAAACACGGACAATTTCGTGCCCTTTCGCTAATGCAGCTTGCACAAAATTATAGGCAGAATCAGAGGCTTGATGAGTATAAATCCCTTCATTAACCATAATGGCAAATTTCATTTTTCCTCCCATGTGGTTAAAACATGATAAATATAAGTATGTGCTAATTTTACAATAGATAATTAGCGAATCCTACTTTTATCTTTTATTATGTGTTAATCATAATTGCGTTGACCAAAAATTGCCGTACCAATCCGCACGATAGTCGCTCCTTCGGCAATCGCGGCTTCCATATCGCTACTCATTCCCATTGATAAAGTATCTAGTGTTAATCCAGTTTGTTTTAATTGCTCAAATAAGTTCTTTAAATGGCAAAAAGGAATACGTTGCCGCGATAATTCCGTTTCGGGTGCGGGCAAGGTCATCAAACCCCGCAATTTTAAACGTGGTAATTGAGAAATTTGTTGAGCAAGTTGTTTAAGTTGTTCAACATCAGTTAAAGCAATACCAGATTTCTGTTGTTCACCACTACTATTCACTTGGATACAAACATTTAAAGGGGCTAAATGTGCAGGACGCTGCATATTTAAACGCTCTGCTTGCTTAAGTGTTTCTAAAGAATGTAACCAATCAAAATGTTCAGCAATAGGACGTGTTTTATTAGATTGTAATGCACCAATAAAATGCCATTGTACTTTATCGACAAACTGTGGATTTTCTTGTTGCAAAATAGCGCGAATTTGCTGGATTTTCTCCACCGCTTCTTGTAAATAGTTTTCTCCAAATGCGAATTGTCCTTGCTCAATTGCCTGTAAAATTTTCTCAAAAGATTGGGTTTTACTTACTGCTAATAATTGCACACTTTCAGCAGGGCGTTGATAGCGGTGACATAGCAATTGAATTTGTTGTTTGACGTGTTGTAATTGCTCGGCAAGCATAGTTTTTCTCAAAAATTTTTATAAAACATGAGTTGAGAAACTAAAACGCTTATCTAAAGTCAATATTAATTGGTCTCCAGAATGCAATTCTCCCACACCCGCAGGCGTTCCAGTTAACACGACATCACCTGCTAATAAACTAAAATACTGTGTAATGTAAACTAATAAATCTACAATCGCTAAAGTCATTTGTGCAGAATTACCATTTTGCTTTAATTCATTATTCACGGTTAAATTAAAAGCAATATTGTTAAGTTCTTTAAATTCATTAATCGTAATAAAGGGAGAAATAGGACACGCTTTATCAAACGCTTTGGCTAATTCCCAAGGATAACGCTGTGCTTTCAATTCGTCTTGCACGTCACGCAAGGTTAAATCTAAAGCTAACCCCAAACCCACAATAGCCTGCATAGCTTGCTCAGTATTTGCATGGCTTAAAGGCTGTCCAATGAGCACGGCTATTTCCGTTTCATAACCGCAACGTGTTCCATGTGTCGGTAAGCTCAAAGCTTGTTGTAAAGGTGTAAAAGCTGTATTAGGCTTGATAAATAACAAGGGTTTAGCGGGCACAGGATTGCCAAGTTCTTTAGCATGGTCGGCATAATTGCGTCCTACACAAACCGCTTTGCCGACAGGATAAGAAAAGGCTTGACCATTAATTTGTAAATGTTGTGTATAAAAAGGTAAAGAATTCATTGGTATTTTAAACAAGGTTAGAAACGACTATTGAGATTTCTCAACTCGTCTGTATTGTATAGTTGAGTTGAGTGTTGAAAACATACGGTTTTATTTTCCTTAACAGAATAAGGACTTAATAATGGCACAGCATAACCAGTTTGCGCTGTTAAAACAACGGCGTTTTTTGCCCTATTTTTTAACGCAATTTTTAGGGGCATTTAATGATAATGTTTATAAAAATGCTTTAGTCATGTTAATCACTTTTCAAAGTGTTAGCTTAACGGATGCTCAAATTAATTCAATGGTTAATTTTAGCGCGGCTTTATTTATTTTGCCATTTTTTCTCTTTTCAGCAATGGCAGGACAATTATCTGAAAAGTATGAAAAATCATTACTTATTCAAAAGATTAAATTTGCTGAAATTGTAATTATGCTCTTAGGTGCAATTGCATTTTATTTTAATCATTTGAATAGCATGATGATTATTCTATTTTTAATGGGTGCACAATCAGCTTTCTTTGGCCCGATTAAATTTTCCATTGTACCACAACATTTACACCGTGATGAACTTATCGGGGGAAATGGTTTAATTGAAATGGGTACTTTCGTTGCTATTTTGATTGGAACTATTTTAGGGGGTATTTTAATTAATTTTTCAAATGGTGCATTAATTGTTGGTATCAGTGTTATTGTATTCGCGGCTCTGGGATTTATGAGTAGTTTATATATTCCGCCAGCCGCTGCGGCATTACCTTCTTTAAAAATTAATTGGAATCTTGCTGGAGAAACGATTAATTTATTTAAAATGGCATTTAAAGAATATTATATTTTTCTTTCTATTTTAGCGATGTCATGGTTTTGGTTTTATGGTTCTTTTTATTTATCACAAATGCCATTGTATGCTAAAAATATTATTGGTGGAAATAATGAGGTTGTTACTTTATTAATTCTCTCATTTTCTATTGGTGTAGGCACGGGTTCAATTTTATGTGAACGCTTATCTGGTCATAAAGTAGAAATCGGTTTAGTGCCTTTCGGCGCAATTGGCATTACTTTATTTAGCTTAGATTTATCTTTTATTGACTATGTGAAACCTGCACAATTACAAGATTTAAATACTTTCTTACAACAATGGCAAAGTTGGCATGTTGCATTAGATATTTTCTTAATTGGAATGTTTGGCGGTTTTTATATTGTGCCTTTAAATGCGTATATACAACAAAGCGTTGACCCTAAAGAATTATCACGCATTATTGCGGCGAATAATATCATCAATGCTTTATTTATGGTGGGTTCTGCTTTATTTGCTGTGGTTTTATTAAGTTTGGGTTTAACAATTCCACAGTTATTTTTAGTAGCGGCAATATTAAATGCTTTAGTTGCTTTATATATTTTCAATGTTGTTCCAATTTTCTTTATGCGTTTTTTAACATGGATTCTTATCCATTTATTTTATAGAATTGAGAAAAAGGGCATAGAAAAAATCCCTGAAAATGGGGCAGCCGTTTTAGTTTGTAATCATGTCAGTTATTTAGATGCTCTAATTATTATGGGCTGTTGTCCACGTCCTGTCAGATTTGTGATGTATTATCGGATTTTTCAAATTCCTGTTTTAAATTTTATTTTTAGAACTGCGCAAACAATTCCGATTGCTGGACATAAAGAGGATTCTTTTGTTTTGGAACAAGCATATCAAGAAGTCGCAAAAGCGTTGCAAGAAGGCTATTTGATTTGTATTTTTCCCGAAGGTGGCTTGACAAATAATGGCGAAATGCGCAGTTTTAGACGGGGCATTGAACGGATTATTGCAGATACACCTGTACCTGTAATTCCAATGGCGTTACAAGGTTTGTGGGGCAGCTTTTTTAGTCGTATTCATGGTAAAGCCATGACGCATTTACCGCGCGATTTATTTTCGCGCATTGGTTTTGTTGTTGGGGACAGCGTGCCTGCTACTGAGGTGAGTGCGGAAAGTCTGCAAGAAAAAGTGATACAGTTGCGCGGTCATTGGAAATGAAAAAACAGATTCGCTATATTTCTTGATACTTACAGTGTTACACTGTGAATCATTAAACTGACAGCTTGTGTACTGATATACAGTATATCTTGCTGTTAGTGTAAAAGAATTTTGTAAATAAATGATGGTTATTTAACTACATTTTCTTAAAAATTTGTTTTCGCATTGCAATCACAATTTTGCTTTAAATAGGTGAACGCATGGTAGAAGTAACACATTGGTATTGGTGGATTTTTGCAGGGCTTTTGTTAGTATTAGAATTGGCGATTCCAGGCACTTTTTTCTTATGGCTTGGGATTGGTGCGATTTTAGTCGGTTTTTTAGTTTTATTGTTTAATATTAGTTTTCAAGCACAAGTTTTATTTTTTGCAGGTGGGATTATTTTTAGCATTTTATTAGCCCGCGCTTATTTGAAAAATCATCCTATTAAAAGCGACCAGCCGTTATTAAATTCGCGCGGTGCAGAATATATTGGACGCATTTTTACCTTAACTGAAGATATTGTGAACGGGATTGGGCGGGTGCGCGTGGGTGATAGTTATTGGCGAGTTGAAGGCCCTGATGCACCACAAGGAACGCAAGTGCGTGTGATTGCAGTGGAAGGGGTGCGTTTAAAAGTTGAACCGTTGGTACATGATGATTAAAATATTCTTTTGGTTTTCTTTAAATAAGAGGATATATAATGGGAAAAGAAAGTGACCGCATTTCTAGTGCAATTGCCTGCTTAAACACTAATAATTTGCCTGCAACTTTAATTTCAATCGCAGGTTCTCATTGTGAAGTATGGCAATGTTTGCGTTCTCGTTTAAAAGAGGAAAAAGTCGAGCATTTTGATTTTGTAATTAAACGGCATTATCAAGCGTGTTCTTTTCAAGAAGTACGGGTATTAGCAAGAGATAATTTGCTCTTAAAAGAAAAATTAGAAGATATTATTCCAGATACTTTGTATGTACAAACTTTAGTGAATAATGAAGTTAATGTGATTGTATTAGCCGAAACGTTTATTCCTTGGTTTAATATTGCTAATCCTTTAAATGAAAGTGAAGTTATTCCTTTATTTCGTAAGTTGGTAAGAGCGCAAAATCAGTTAAGTCGTTTTGTAGATAGTGCATTCGAATGGTATAACAATGAAGGAAAAATCATCGATTTATTTGGAGTAGATAATTTAATTTTGACTAAGCATCAACAAGTAAAGTATGTGGATAGTTTTGGTGTCTTTTTCTATGAAGATTTATTAAAGTATAGTGATGATGATTCTTTAAAAGAAAAAATTGATTTATCTTTACGCCGTTTGCATTATTTGGAGTATGTCTTGAAAGAGGCTATGCATACACCCTTTAGTGTTAGTTTTGATTTGAAACTTTAAGCAACTTCATTCATAAACTCATTAAATAGGCTTTGTGCTTCTGGTGCAATGGATGTAAAGGTAATCACCATTAAATGTGAATCTTCAGGCATCACGCGAGTCACTTTGGCATAGAGTTCATAGCTCGTTGCTTGCGTGTTTTGCAAATGTAGGCGCAAATTGGTTAAAGGACGGCAAGTGCGACTAGATTGAATTAACGCTGTGCGCTTGGATAATTTGATAATTTGCGCTTCATAAAGTTCTGTATCATTTTGTTTGCCTTCCAAAATATTAAAATGAAAGTGGATTATTTGGGCTAATGCTTGTAATTGTGCCTCATGCGGCGCGTGCAGTGTGAAATTAAATTCGCCTTTAATGCCCGTGATTTCGTAAATTTTTAGCGGTGCGCGTACGCCTTTGGGCATGACTTCTAATTCATATTCTATGCGTAAACTGTCAGGCGGACAGGCTTGTAAGGTATGTTCAGAAGCGAGAATTTGCCCGCCGACTGTGTAGGATTCAACGCGCGCAGTTAAATTCGCCGTGTGTCCTACTACGCCATATTTCATCCATTGACTTGAGCCAATATTTCCAACGACTAACTCACCAGTGTTAATGCCAATCCCCATGCTGATTTCTGGATAGCCTTGAGCTTGATTGCGCTGATTGACTTCTTGCATAGCTAACTGCATTTCTAACGCACAGGCAACGGCACGTTCTGCATCATTTTCTTGTCGCACCGGCGCGCCAAAAATTGCCAAAATTGAATCGCCAATAAAGTTTTCAATTGTGCCTTGATATTTCATAATTAAGCGCGTCATCACTTCAACATAAGTATTTAGCATATTAACCACTTGTTCAGCCGCTAAATGTTCGCAAATACTGGTAAATCCGCGTAAATCAGTCATCACCGCGGTGACTAAACGTTTTTCTCCACCCGGGGTTAAACCGTCGGGACTAGCAAGAATATTATTCACAATTTCATCTGATAGATAACGTCCAAAAGCTTTGCGAATAAAGCGGTTAGCAATTTCTAATTGTTGATATGCTTGATTACGTTCTAATAAATTAATATAACCTTTAGCATGGTAACGCAAACGGGCGATAAATTCGGCACGCTCTGGAAGTTTTACCATATAGTCATTTGCGCCCAAAGCAAAGGCTTCTGCTTTAATATCGGCTTGCTCTTTGCTGGATAACACAATCATGGGGACTTCGTGAGTGGTTGGATTCACCCGAAAATAACGTAACAAAGTTAAACCTTCAATTTCTGGCATAACTAAATCTTGTAAAATCACCGTTGGTTGAATTTGATTTGCAAAATCAATTGCTTGTAATGGGTCTTGGCAGTAGTAACAACGCATATCGGTTTCAGTGCGTAACATGCGCTGCACCGTTTCACTAATAATCGGTTGGTCATCGATGAGTAAAACTGTGATGATTTGCAAAGAAGTTGGCAAATTTAAATTCATGTCAGAAATTTCCTTGATGACATTACAGCAATGATAAAAATCCGTTGAAAACTAAAAGGGTTCAATAATGATTAAACATGTAAAACAGACATTTATTGCTTGTGTGCTGAGTAGTGCGCTGTTATTGCCATCCATGGCAAGCGCAGAAACAGCAACGCAGTATCATGGTTTAGCAATGTATGGGGATTTAAAATATCCCGCTGATTTTAAAAACTTTGATTATGTTAATCCACAAGCTCCCAAAGGAGGCAACGTCAAATTGTCTGCCATTGGCACATTTGATAGTTTAAATCCTTTTATTATTAAAGGTATCAGTGCAGATGGCATTGATTATTTATTTGAGTCTTTGTTAGTTGGCTCAAAAGATGAAGCTTTTTCTGAATATGGCTTAATTGCTGAATCGGTAGAAATACCAAATGACTGCAGTTGGGTTACGTTTACGTTGCGCCCGCAAGCCCGTTTTCATGATAATTCACCGATTACTGTTGATGATGTGATTTTTTCTTACAATACTTTGAAAGAAAAGGGTTCACCTTTTTACAGAACTTATTATCGTGATGTGAAATCCGTAGAAAAAGTGGGCAACCGTCAAGTTAAATTCAAGTTTAGTACTACTGAAAACCGTGAATTGCCGTTAATTGTGGGACAAATGCCCATTTTATCTAAAGCCTATTGGTCAAAACACGATTTTGAAAAAACCACATTAGATGCTCCCCTAGGTAGTGGTCCTTATAAAATTGACAGTGTAGAACCAGGGCGTTCTATTACTTATAAACGCGTTGCGGATTATTGGGCAAAAGATTTGCCAGTTAACGTCGGGCAATATAATTTTGATAGCATCCGTATTGATTATTATCGCGATTCTACAATTGCTTTAGAAGCTTTTAAAGCAGGTGAATTTGATTTTCGAGTAGAAAATTCTGCTAAAAATTGGGCAACTTCTTATGATTCGCCTGCGTTACGCGCGGGTTTGTTTATTAAAGAAGAAATTAAGCATGAAATTCCAACGGGAATGCAAGCCTTTTTGTTTAATACGCGCCGCCCTGTGTTTAGTGACCGCCGCGTGCGGGAAGCGATAGGCTATTTATATGATTTTGAATGGGCAAATAAAAATTTATTTAATGGTGCATATACCCGCACCAATAGCTTTTTTTCTAATTCTGAGTTAGCAGCGACGGAATTACCCAGCGCAGAAGAGTTGAAATTATTAGAACCGTTACGCGGTAAAATTCCTAATGAAGTGTTTACCCGTGTTTATCAGCCGCCTAAAACAGATGGTTCTGGCAATATTCGCGATAACATGCGGATGGCGTTGCAATTATTTGAACAAGCAGGCTGGACAGTTAAACAAGGTAAGTTAGTGAATGCTGACAATAAACCCATGAGTTTTGAAATTTTGTTATCTGACCCCAATTTTGAACGGGTTGCTTTGCCTTTTAAACAAAATTTGGAACGCTTGGGAATTCAGGTAAACGTACGCAATGTGGATGATACCCAATATAAAAATCGCTTAGATGAATTTGATTTTGATATGATTGTGCATGTTTATGGACAATCTTTATCACCTGGGAATGAGCAATTAAATTTCTGGGGTTCAGAAAAAGCGGAAGTTAAAGGCAGTTTAAATTACGCGGGCATTCGCGATGCTGCCATTGATAATTTAGTCAATGCGGTGATTGCTGCCCCTAACCGTCCACAATTGATTCAAAGAGTTCGCGCTTTAGACCGCGTATTATTGTTTAATCATTACGCAATTCCACAATGGCATTTGCGCAGTTTCCGCGTCGCGTATTGGGATAAATTTGGGCGTGCGCCGATTACTCCTAAATATTCACTTGGCTTTGAAGGATGGTGGATTGATGGGCAAAAAGAAGCCAATTTGAACCAAAAACGCACTAAAAAATAAAATGTTAGGAGTTACGCAATTTAAAATTACATTGGTTAAAGCGGAGTGCAATCGCTTTAGCGATTGCAAGGGTTGCCGAGAACTAAATAATCCAAATTTGGCGAGAGATTCAAACTAAAACAAAGGCCTACTAGGTTTTAAAAACCTAGCAGGTCTGTCAGTTCTCAAAATTTGCGTTCAAATAGTTTTGAATCAATTGTTTATTTATGAAAAGCAATAGCTGAAGCTATTGTACTCTCTTCCAACTGCGTAATTCCTAGCTTTCTCGAAAAGAGAAAGGGTAATCATAATTTAAACAAGTCATTTAAGCTTTTTTCATTGTAAAAATATTGAATGGCTTGCTACACTTGAGTCTGTTTTCCTTAATTTTACCTATAAAGTAGTTATTGTATGCCCTCTTTTGATATTGTTTCTGAAGTTGATCAACACGAATTAGACAATGCGATTGACCAAACTAATCGCGAAATTTCGGCGCGCTTTGATTTTAAAGATGCTAATGCTCTGATTGAAAAACAAGAAAAAGATTTATTATTCAGTGCAGAAAGTGAGTTTCAAATCGAACAAATGGTCGAAATGTTCCATAAAAAAGCAGCTAAACGCGCTATTGACATTCAATGTTTTGAAAATGGCAAAATGGAAGTTCAAAACCGTCGTACCAAATTGATTGTAAAAGTCAAACAAGGTATTGAAAGCGAATTAGCCAAAAAAATTGTTAAGCTGATTAAAGATAGCAAAATGAAAGTGCAAGCTTCCATTCAGGGTGAACAAGTGCGCGTTACTGGCAAAAAACGCGATGATTTGCAAGAAGCCATTGCTTTAATTCGCGCCAATGATTTAGGTTTACCTTTGCAATTTAACAATTTCCGCGATTAAGTTTTTTTAACTACTGAGAATACACTATGCGTTTTAAGGTATCTACCGCAGTCACTTTAACTGCATTTCTGGGTTTAGGGTTTTATAGCTGGGCACAAACTGACACAGCAACCCCTTCAACAATAACACAAAGCACGATAATTAATGCGAATGCAGCGGACAAAAAACTCCCTGTACCGCCCGCTGTGCAAGCGGCAATTGATAAAACTTTTAGAAACAATCAAAAAGTGATTGAGCAAGTTAAAGTTTCTGTTTCCCCTTTAAAAGGTTTCTACGAAGCCATTTATAAAGATGATGTTTTTTATATCAGTGAAGACGGTAACTATTTGTTATTAGGTGATATTCGTGAAGTAGAAACTGGCACAAATTTGACAGAAAACACCCGCAACAGTTTACGCAAAGTTGCGCTTGCTGAACTTAATGAAAAAGATATGGTAGTGTTCGCGCCTGAAAAAGAAACCCGTTTTACAGTTGATGTATTTACCGATGTAGATTGTCCTTATTGTGAAAAATTACACAATGAAGTGCCTAAATTAAATGCGGCGGGAGTTAAAGTGCGTTATTTAGCGTTCCCACGGGCTGGCACTAATTCAAAAACTTATCAAACGATGGTGTCCGTATGGTGTGCTAAAGACCGTCAAGCAGCATTGACTGAGGCGAAAGCACGGCGCAAAGTAGAAGAAGCAAGTTGTGATAATCCTGTCGCCAAACAACTCGAATTAGGGCAACGGATTGGCGTGACTGGAACACCCGCATTAGTGATGGAAGATGGCGAATTAGTCCCTGGTTATGTGCCTGCTGAGCGTTTAATTATGTTTTTAACCCAAAAAGCCGCTGGCAAAAAAGCACGTTTAGAATAACAGTGTAATCCTCCTTGCAAAGAGAGTTCGTCTCTCTTTGCAAATACCCCCTTCTCTTTTCTGCTTAATTAAAAATCCCTTCTATCATGTTTGAATTCATTGGTTTACTTATTTTAGGTATGGTGGCGGGTACGCTCGCTGGTTTACTAGGCGTTGGCGGCGGCGGGGTAATTGTGCCCGCATTAGTGTTTTTACTGCATGACCATCCACAAATTCCGCCAGAGCATTTAATGCACATTGCATTAGGGACATCATTAGCCACGATTGTGTTAACATCCTTATCCTCAATTTACGCGCATAACAAACGCGGCGCGGTAAAATGGCAGATTGTCACCCAACTAACGGGCGGGATTATTGTCGGTGCATTATTAGGCGCGGCAGTTGCTGCGAGTTTATCCAGCCGCATGTTAAGCATTATCTTTGGGATTTTCTTGCTACTATTATCGTTAGAATTAGGTTTTGGTAAAAAACCTGCGCCCCATCGGCAATTGCCCAATGCGTGGGCGACTTCCGGCGTCGGGGGGATTATTGGCGTTATTTCTTCTTTGGTAGGTATTGGTGGCGGCTCGTTAACTGTCCCTTTCCTCGCGTATTGCAATATTCCCTTACAAAATGCAATTGCTACCTCCGCCGCCTGTGGTTTTCCAATTGCCGTATCAGGCGCGATTGGTTTTATTATAAGTGGTTGGGGCGTAGCGGGTTTGCCCCCAGCAAGTTTGGGCTTTGTGTATTTACCCGCTTTTATCACGATTGCGGCAACCAGTCTTTTTTTCGCTCCGCTCGGCGTAAAACTTGCCCATTCTCTACCGACTTTATTACTCAAGCGAATTTTTGCTGCCGTTTTAGCACTGGTAGGCTTAAAAATGTTATTAGGGTAAAGGCGAAGATTCTACAGGCGACCCCGACGATGCTGATAACGCAAATGCGTCAGATAAACTGACGTATGTTCCAACAAAATCAACCGCTAATTCATGTTTAGTTTCTGCACGCGCACCTAAATCCCAACGGGCTTTACCTTTTTCTAATAAATCTTGTTTAAAGCGATACACTGAAGCTTCATTCGGCATATTGGCAATAATCAGCAATTCGTCTTGAATTGGTTTCATGTAATCAATTTTACTGCGTCGAAGTAAAGTCGTTGCTTCTAAACCTAAGCGTTGTAAAGTGACATAAGTCACAGCCCAACCCGCCAAGGTTAAAGCAGCGGCTAAACTGCCGCCAAAAGCTGTACCTTTATCGTTTTTGTTAATTAAGAGTGGGGCTGTTAGAATGAGCATCCGCTCGCTACACTCTTTTACTTCAATCCCCATGCTGTGTGCTAAGGGAATTTGTTGATGTAAATAATTTTGTAATGTTTCTTTCATGATTCGCATCCTGTTGCAAAAGATTGGCAAACGTACTGTTTTTAACCACTATTCTTTCAACACTGTGAATGAACCGCTTGTTAATGATGCCAATGCAACGCTCTGATTTTTATTTTGATTTACCCACCGAGTTAATCGCTCAACAGCCTGCACCAACACGGACAGGGAGTCGTTTGTTATATTTACCGCCTGAGTTGACGGCAACACCACAACATTTGCAGTTTACTGATTTTGCCAGTTTACTGCGTGCAGGAGATTTACTGGTTTTTAATGATACCCGCGTGATTCCTGCGCGGTTATTTGGACATAAAACTTCTGGTGGTAAAGTAGAAATCCTATTAGAACGTTTGTTAGATGAACATCGTTTTTTAGGACAGTTACGCGCCAGTAAACCCGCAAAAATTGACAGTATTATTCATTTAGAAAGCAATGTACCGTTGCGCGTCAGTGGACGAATAGATAATTTCTATGAATTTTCTTGTGAAGATAGCCGTCCTTTAGTTGATATTTTGCAAAACATTGGGCATATCCCCTTACCACCGTATATTGAGCGGCAAGAAACATGCCTAGATAATGAACGTTATCAAACAGTTTATGCAAAACATGTAGGAGCAGTTGCCGCGCCTACTGCTGGTTTACATTTTGATGAATCATTATTAGCACAAATTGCACAACAGGGTGTGCAGTCTGCTTTTGTGACTTTACATGTAGGTGCGGGGACATTTTCCCCCATTCGAGTTGACGATTTGAGCCAGCATGTGATGCACAAAGAATGGTTAAATGTCTCTACCCAAGTATGTGAGCAAATTGCAATGACACGTCAGCGTGGCGGGCGGATAATTGCGGTAGGAACAACCTCAGTGCGTGCCTTAGAATCAGCCGCAGCGACGACTGGACAATTGCAGGCATTTACTGGAGAAACGCAATTATTTATTACGCCAGGCTATCAATTCAAGGTTGTTGATGCGTTGTTAACTAACTTTCACTTATCAGAATCAACGTTGTTGATGTTGGTGTGTGCCTTTGGAGGGTATCAACGTGTGATGTCAACATATCAGCAAGCGATTGAACAGCGTTATCGTTTTTTCAGTTATGGCGATGCGATGTTTTTAAACCGTGCTGGATAAAATTATCCATGAGAGCTGCCTGTAGAAACCATTTTTTACAGCAAAACCATTGAATTAAGGATGTTTGTAGGGTGGAATAGCATAGCGTATTCCACCATGAAGCTCTGCCAAAGCTAAGTAAAACAAAGGATAAACCAAACGGTGGAATACGGCTTGCGCCTATTCCACCCTACATTTGCACTTAACTTAATGGCAGTACTGCTTGTACTTTGTTTTTGCCCAGCTTTTGCGGAACTTCGTGGTGGAATACGCTGCGCTATTCCACCCTACAATACTCACGCTTGCTTCACTTATTAATGGCTTTGATTTTCTACAGGCAATTTCTAATTAATTATTTACTCTTTTCAGCAGTACCTTCAATGGCTTTACCTGCGCTTTGTACGTCTTTACCTACCCCAGACATGGTATTGCAACCTGCAACAAATACGACGCTACCCAGTAATACGGAAATTAATAATTTATTCATAAACAGACCTCAATTTGTTTAAGATAATACTGAAATACGCAGTTAAAGTGAGTTGTCATCACAACGACAAACTATTTGCTAATAATAAAGAATCACGCAATTAAATCAATAGTCTTTAAATTAAGGGTGGCTCACACATCCCACGCAGCACAATATCAGTGAAGCCAACCACGCCAATCACTACACCGTTTTCAATCACAGGTGCGCGTAATACTTTGTAATGCTTTAACATTCTGGCGCAATAGCGAATATCCATATCGGGATGAATAGAAAGTGCAGGCTTTACCATAATTTCATACACATTCACCCGCTCGGGCGCGCGATTTTTGGCTAACACTTCGCTGGCAATATCTGCTAATGTCACTAAACCATATTCATCATCTTCATTGCGTTTATTAACCACTAAAGCGCGTGTTTCAGGATGTTTCATACTGGATAAAGCTTCGCGAATTGTTAACACGCCTTCTACTAAATCAAAGTTTTTCTTCATTACATCGCGCACCCGCACGATTTTATTACTCATAATTTTTCTCCTACAACTTGTGCAAGACGACGCATTTGATGCGATACACCAATTGCATCCTCTACATCAATTTGAAAAGCAATCCCTGCGCCTGCATCTTGTTCAAAACCACCAACAATCGCGATAGTTTCTAAAATTGGACGGGCTAAATGTTCTTCTACTAACAGCAAAATGACATCGCGCTGACTTTCTAAGGTTAAGCCAAAAAAAGTTTTGGCGGGTTCTAACCCTTCACCACGGGCACTGTTGATAACCGTTGCCCCCGTCGCGCCTGCCTCGCGTGCGGCTTTGAGCACTTTATCGGTTTTTTCATCAGCAATAAAAACAATAATTAATTTAAAGCGCATGTGTTTAGTTCCTTTTCCTTTAATTTATGGAGTTACGAAGGAGTTTGCAGGGTTTTAGTGCGACGCTTTGCCAACCATAAGCCAAGTTGGGCATAGCCCATGACCGTCATCAAAGGAAACATGCAAACAAAGGCAATCATGCCAAATCCATCTGCTAAGGGATTGCGTCCAGGAATTAATGTCGCTAAACCTAAACCTAAAGCAGTTACAAGCGGTACAGTAATTGTTGATGTCGTCACGCCGCCTGAATCATACGCAAGCGGGATAATGCTACGCGGGGCAAAAAACGTTTGGATAATAATAATGAAATAGCAGCAGATAATAAAATAGTAAATCGGAATGCCCGATACAATTCGAATTGTGCCTAACATTGCACCAAATGATGCACCAAACGCGACGGCAACCCGTAACCCCATAATGCTAATTGAGCCGCCCGATACATCCCGTGCTTTCATGGCAACAGCAAGTAATGCAGGTTCGGCAAGTGTAGTGGCAAACACCATGCTTGCCGCAAATAAATACACCCAATGGTACGCAAGCCATGAAGTATCAGCGTTATGGGTGATATTTTGCGTCAATTGTTCCGCCATCAATTTACCCAGCGGGAATAAGGCTTGTTCTAAACCGAGCAGAAATAAAGTTAAACCCAGTAGCACTAAAAAAAAGCCTAACAGTACGCGCTTAAAATTGGGAATTGGGCGACGAATAACAAACCATTGAAAACCAAAAATAATGGCGATAATCGGGAGAATATCTTTTAAGGTGCTAAAAAGTTTATTGAGAAATAATAGAAGCGAATCGAGCATTCCATGCCTCCTTAGACAGCGATTGCATTTCTACCAATGCGGCATTGAGTTGTTGTTGAAACGGAGATAATTTGCTGTTTTGAATAATATACCGTAAATCAGGCAGTGCTGTTACAAAGTTTGCAAGCTGCGTTTCGGGTAATTTTTTGCACTGATAAGGCATTGTATATTCAAATAAACCAGCAATCGGGTCGCAATCGGTTAATAGCATCATTTCAGGTGGCTGGTCAGCCGTTTGTAACGCCGCAAACAAGCCTAATAACCATGCTTGTTGCGCTATTTGAACACTGAGTTTTATATCCATCATATCTAGCATCGGTGGAAAAAAACAGGGTTTAGGACGTTGATAATAATGCTGTCCTGCTTGAAAAGCGCGGGAAATCTCAGTGCTCACTCCTTTTCCTCATTTTATTTTTAGCGATAGCTTAATCGCGTTTATATTCGCCTTCAATGACAGTAGGAATATGTTTTTGCGCTTCTTCAGTCGGGGGCGCGTGATGCGGGTGGCTGTAACGGGTGTCAGTGTGCATATCATGGTCAAACGTGTGATGGCGGCGTGAAACCGTCGCGCTGGCTAAATTTACAATGCCTGCTTTGCGAGCTAACCATGCGACTAACTGTTGTCGTACCCACGGCATTAATCCCAATACTGCAAACCCGTCTAATAATAACCCTGGAATCACTAAAATAATCCCGCAAATGCTTAAAATAAAATAGTTGAGCAGGATAGAAACGCTGTCGGTTTGTTGTTGTGCTGCCTGTTGTAATTGGAAAAATAAACGCGGCGTTTGAACTTTTAGCACAAATGTACCTAATAACATAGTGCTAGCAATGAGCAAAAAAGTTGTTAAAAAACCGAATTCTATAACCACTTTTATCAGAAACAATAATTCTGCTAATGGATACAGTAAAATAAGTAAAAAGAGTATTTGAGATGTCTTCATGGAGTATATTCAATGAGTGAATATTGTGTATTATTAACTACTTGTGCAACCGTTGAAATTGCTGAACAATTGGCAACGACTTTAGTAACTGAACAGTTGGTAGCGTGTGTTAACATTGTGCCAACGGTTATGTCTGTTTATCAATGGCAAGGTGAATTAATGAAAGAGCAAGAATGTTTATTAATTATGAAAACGCTCACTAAAATTTATCCTGACATTGAACAACGGTTGTTACAGATTCATCCTTATAGTGTGCCTGAATTGATTCAATTGCCAATTACACAAGGTTTAAATAATTATTTGCAATGGGTCATTGCCCAAGTAATGCGTTAATTTTTTTATCTGGGTTAAAACCATTTTCGCTTGATTTTGTAGGGTGGAATAGGCGCAAGCCGTATTCCACCGTGCAGTTTATTATCTGTTTTTGTTCGGTTTTGGCGGAGCTTCATGGTGGAATACGCTTTGCTATTCCACCCTACAAGGGAACAAAATAACTATTTATATTCAATTAAACGGCGTTTGCGTCCGCGCCAACGTAACCAGTAATAAGAAATCTGTCCCAAGGCAATTGGAAAATGCTGGCATTGGGCATGAAGACCATATAACAGTAATGTAAGTACATTATCGGATTTCCAACGCGCCCGCCAAGCACTGCGTAAACATAACAAGGCAAAAAAGCTAAAAAACGCTAAAACAGGCAATACACTGACTAATAAAACACTTAACATCAGCGAACCGAGCAATAAACCCAGTAAAATCCCTGTATTGCGAAAATTGTGCTTTGCTTCCGCTGCCCATAAAGGGAAATCGCTGTGTTTTAACAGTTGTGAGACTTCTGCGTAAGCATGACCCGTGCGGCTGGCGCGTCGCCACCATTGAGAAAAATGATGAATGGCTAAATCATGCAAAGTCATTGGGTGATTAATATGCACAATTCTATAGTTTTTTGCTCGCATCCGTTGACACATTTCTGGCTCTTCACCCGCAATTAATTGCGGATTATAGCCACCAACAGCGGCTAATGCTTCGCGCTTCATTAAAGCGTCGCCGCCACAAAAAGCCACATCACCCAGCGGATACAGCCATTCTAAATCTAAAACCCGTTGATAAATAGAAGCCAGTGGATAGCGTTCACGCCGATGTCCAGCAACTACCGCAATCTTGCGGTCGCTTTGCATTTCAGCATAGGCGGTATTAACAAATTCACTGTGTATTAAAGTATCCCCATCTAAAAATAAAATGTAAGGTGCATCAGTCGCTTGCCAGCCCGCATTCCGCCCAATTGCCGCCGCAGGACGTTCAGGTTTAACACTTAAAACTTGTGCACCTAATTTTGCTGCCCGCTCTAAACTGCCATCAGTTGAATTTGAATCTACATAAATGATGGTATAAGGCTGTAAAGCAACAGGTATTTGCATCGCTTGTACCGCTAAAATGCACTGTACGAGCCGCTCTCCTTCATTACGTCCAATGATAACCACGGCTAATTGCGGTTTGTCTGTCACAGTATTTGACAAATCATTCATAAATAAGCTGCTCAAGTGGATTTAGAGTTGATAAATTCTACCCAGCCATAAACAGGCTGCATATAAACTTAACATACCTAATAATTCTGACATTTCTTCAAAAACAGGAAAAATAGTATTCGTTTCTCTAAACATCCAAAAATAGGCTTCTAAAAACTCAAATATAAAAACGCAAGGTAAAAAAATCAGGGTCATTATTAAGACAATACGAATTTTATTTTGTAGTTTGGTATCAACATTGACGGCACTGTTTAGTTTCCAAAGTTGCCGTACAATAAAACCCACGCTCCCAATAATTAGCGGCGCGGCAATCAGCCATGGATAACCTTTTCCATATAAAGGCGTATTGTTTAGCATCCCTGTAGAGCGGTCTAGCCATGAACCAATTGTTTCATGCACACTGCCTACCTCATCCGCTGATAAAGCAATGCAGCCTAAAGCGGCAAGTTGAAATAAACGGCGTTGATACGTTTTGAGGTTATAAAGAGCGGAATTTCCCCAGCCAAGTAAGATAAAGCCCCAGCCTGCCATAAAAAACACAATACTGGAAAACCACGTTGCGACTGTATTTTCTTCGCGCAAATCTAATAAACTTAATACTCGATGCCAGTTAATTTTAAACAGGCGTTGCCAATCAGCTTGCTCTGTCACATGGGCAAAATAAGTGCATAATACAAAAAATAGGCAGAGCACAAAAAATGGTACAATAAACTTAGAAAGTAAATCCGTGATTTTAATGGTAGCTACTCCTCAGTCAAACATCACAGCATCTTGTAAAAAGCATGAAGAGCTGATTTAAATTGTATTGAATACAAAGCATATAAGGCTAGACGTTTATAATATTTCCAGCGTAATTTGGGGTGCTGAGCTAATATATCCGCGAAATCTTCGCAGATTAGCTTAAAATTATCATAATTACGTTTTTGAGAACCTGGTGCTGTGAGCTGGTCGGGTCGTCCATCTACATTCCAAACTGCCACCGGTTGAGAAGTTTCTAAATAATGAATTGTACAATGCAAAGACGCGAGCAAATAAAACTGCATATCATCATATTTACCAATGCGCTCATCAAATTTCACTTTAGTTAGAATGGATTTTTTAAACAAACTAGAATTTGTATGAATCGTATTAAAATAAAGAAAATTATGATACCAATCTTTATAAATTTGGGCATAACAGACTTTATTGCCTTGTACATCAATATAGTCCACCTTGGAAAAAACCAAATCCACTTCAGGATGCGCCAATAAATAAGCCAATTGCATCTCTAATTTATGCGGATAGTAATAGTCATCATCATCTAATAACGCAACATATTTTCCTTTAGCAATCTGCAAGCCATAATTCCGCGCGGCGGCGGCACCGCGTGACTTTTCAAACCGAATTAAAGTAATGCGCGAATTGACCGCAAGCTGCGCAGCAGGCATTGACCCATCATCCACAACAATCACTTCAACATTTTGATATGTTTGTTGTAATACACTCTCAACCGCAACACTCAAGAAATGAGGGCGATTTTTAGAAGGGATAACCACCGAAATGAGAGGCTGACTTGTGTTTGCATCCATATTATTTTTTTTATAAAGTTAAGAGTAACGTAGTTGACATCGCACAGTACATCAAGTAAATCATGCAATCAACTTAGCAAAACCATATTGTGTTTTATGTTATTACCACATTTTTTTTGCAATTTTCTGCAATTGTTTTTGCTGAAAATGGTTTTTAAGGTGTTAATTACGACAGCAGCAAAATTCAAGCGTGCTGTACAAACGTTTAACTTTTTATTTTCAACAATACATTATGTAACCTAAAAACAAATCCATGACACATCATACTCAGCCTACTGATTCTACTACCTCTGATACTGCTCACCTTGAAGAACATGACATCATTTTACAACGTCGGGCAAAATTAACCGCGTTACGCCAACAAGGCGTTGCTTTTCCTAATGACTTTCGTCGTGATGCTTTAGTAGCGAATTTAATTGAGCAATATGCCAATCAAGACAATGATAGTTTAACTCAAAAACCGTTAGTCTTTACCGTTGCAGGACGGATAATGACACGCCGCATTATGGGAAAAGCTGCTTTTGTCCATTTGCAAGACATGTCAGGGAAATTACAAGTTTACATCAAACGTGATGATGTCACAGAAGCCACTTATGAAGCGTTTAAAAACTGGGATTTAGGCGATATTATTGGTGTTCAAGGCTATTTATTTAAAACGAAAACGGGCGAATTATCTTTACATGCACAAAGTGTACGTTTATTAACTAAATCATTACGTCCTTTGCCTGAAAAGTTCCACGGTTTAACTGACCAAGAAACCCGCTATCGCCAACGTTATTTAGATTTAATCAGTAACGAAGACAGTCGTAAAGTCTTTATGTTACGCTCTAAAATTATTACTTACATTCGCCAATTCTTAATTGAGCGCAACTTCTTAGAAGTTGAAACGCCGATGATGCACCCAATTCCAGGCGGCGCGACAGCACGCCCATTTGTAACGCATCATAATGCACTGGATATGGAATTATATCTGCGCATTGCCCCAGAATTATACTTAAAACGCTTAGTAGTGGGGGGATTTGAGCGCGTTTTTGAAATCAATCGTAACTTCCGCAATGAAGGGATTTCAACCCGTCATAATCCAGAATTCACTATGTTAGAATTCTATCAAGCTTATGCAGATTATCATGATTTAATGGACATGACAGAATTGTTGTTCAGAAATATTGCCCAAGATTTACTGGGCACAACTTCTGTACCTTATCAAGAGCAAGTATATGATTTTGCAAAACCCTTTGCACGTTTAACCGTTGTAGAAGCTATCAACCGCTTCAACCCAGAATATAGCATTGAAGCACTCAGCGATTTAGCACAATTACGCACGATTGCAGCGCAATTAAAAATCAAAATGTTAGGGCATGAAGGGATAGGGAAATTACAATTTGATATTTTTGAAAGTACCACCGAGCACCGCTTACAAGACCCGACATTTATTATTGCGCATCCTGTCGAAATGTCACCTTTAGCACGGGTCAATGACCAAGACCCAACAATTACAGATCGGTTTGAATTATTCATCGGCGGGCGCGAAATTGCCAATGGTTTCTCTGAGTTAAACGACCCAGAAGACCAAGCAGAACGCTTTAAACAACAAGTAATTGCTAAAGAAGCAGGGGATTTTGAAGCCATGCACTACGATGCAGATTATGTCTGTGCTTTAGAATATGGCTTGCCACCTACAGCGGGGGAGGGCATTGGGATTGACCGTTTAGTAATGTTACTAACCAATCAACCCTCAATTCGTGACGTGTTATTATTTCCACATTTACGCCATAAATAGCGAAGGTTTTAACGCTTCAATACGCTCTGTTATTGAAGCGTTAAAAATAAAGACTAAAAAAGACTAAATAGGACTAAATAACCGCTAATTCATTTCCTGATGAATGTGCAGTTGCTGCGTGAGGAGCGCAGCCACAGGTAGCAGCATTGCCGCAGCTATCACAATGTGACTCACCTTCCGACAAAGTTTCTTCTAAAATGGCTAAAGTAGCTTTTGCACAACGTCCGCATTGTTTTACAACGCCTAACTTTTGTCGCAACTCACGAATAGTTGAAGCCCCTTCTAAAATAGCAGAACGCAGTTGTTTATCAGTTACAGGCTCACACAAACAAATATACATAAATCAACCCCCAAACAAGTTAGCTTGCGTAAAACTATAGAATAAATGAGAATCATTGTCAACTTGTTGACCACAGCCGCACGATTGTAACAGTCTCACTTTAAACCACAAAAAAACTCTCAATACTGTTAGTAACTTTTACAATTAACATCAATTAGTTACTGTCTAGCAAATCGCATTCCAATTAATAACTAGCTGATTTATAGATAAAAACATAATTAAAAAAATATCCAACGACAAAATTACCGTTTACTTTGTCGTTTTTAGACTAATATAAGCTAGCGTGAATATGCTAAAAATAGCATTCGCTGACTTCCCAAAATAAGGAATTGCTCATGAGCCGTATCACTTTAAAATCTTTAAAAAAAATGAAATCTACAGGTGAAAAATTTGCATGTTTAACTGCTTACGACGCAAGTTTTGCGCATGTATTAGAACAAGCTGGAGTTGAGGTTTTATTAGTAGGCGATTCATTAGGGATGGTGATTCAAGGACACGACAGCACTTTGCCAGTTTCAATGGAAGACATGATTTACCATAGTATTCAAGTTCATCGCGGTACACAACGCAGTATGTTAATGGTTGATATGCCATTTATGAGTTATGCCACACCTGAAACTGCACTGATGAACGCGGCGCGGTTGATGCGCGAAGGACACGGACAAATTGTTAAATTAGAAGGTGGGAGCTGGTTAGTAAATACTGTTAAGTTACTAACTGAGCGTGGAATTCCAGTCTGTGCACATTTGGGATTAATGCCGCAATCGGTTAACCAATACGGGGGTTATGTCGTGCAAGGACGTAATGAAGCCGAAGCTGACATTATTTATCAAGATGCGGTTGCATTGCAAAACGCAGGGGCATCCGTGCTCCTGTTAGAATGCGTTCCTGTCAATTTAGCCGAGCGTATTACTCAAGCTTTGCATATTCCAGTGATTGGCATCGGCGCGGGCAATGTAACGGACGGACAAATGTTAGTTTCTTACGACATGCTAGGAATTAGCGTGGGTAGACGACCTTCTTTTTCCAAAGACTTTTTACAAGAAGCAGGCAACGTTTCTGCTGCTGTACAAAATTATGTACGTTCAGTGAAAGATAAAAGCTTTCCCACTGAAGCGCATACTTTTAAATAATCGCGACTATTCACTTTTAGCAGACCTTTGAACTTGTACCCACCGACCTGCTAGGTTTTAAAAACCTAGCAGGTCTTGGCTTTTATTTGAATATCGCGCAAAATTCACGTTTATTTATTAATTTGAGAATAAATCATGATTTCAGCACTTTATGCCTCGCTTGCTGCGTTATGGATTGCGCATTTAGCCTTTAAGGTTATTAGTTTACGTCGTCAGCATTTAGTTAGTTTAGGGGATGGTGGTTATAATGACTTGCAAACTGCTATTGCTGCCCATGAGAATACTATTGAATATATTCCCATTTTATTGCTGTTGATGTTTGCCTTGGAGTATAACGGCGGTAATATTTTTATTCTGCATTTAACTGGCATAACGATGCTCATTGGGCGCGTGATTCATGCAAAAGCTTTAGCAGATAATAATATTGATAATCGCGTAGTTGGTATGAAATTTACTTTCAACACGCTTTTTATATTGGTAGGGGCAAATTTATTTTATTTACCCTATCCCCGTCTTTTAGGGTTTTAAATGATGTAAATGCAGCAAATTGTATTAGAATTGCCTGTTTAATGTGAGTTTTGCAAAAAATTCAAATGAAAATAAAGACCTACTAGCTCTTCGAGACCTAGTAGGTCTGTGGTTGCAGATTCAAAGGATTGCACACCATAACATAAATAACTGATTTTTAAAGCTTTACTCGCAAAGCTTGCGTTAATTTATTAAATCCTTTTTTAGCTCACTTTTTCTTCATCATTTCCTCATATTTTATTTATATCGTTAACGCAGATAAACATAATATTTTTCTGTTTCTTAAACGTCAAAAAATCATATTAAATATGGGGTTATATCATGAAGCACTTTCACCCTGCTTTATTTGCTACAGCATTATCCGTTTTATCTTGTCCTTGTTTAGTTTTCCAAGCTTTCGCGGCTGATAGTGTCACAACTGTTAGTTCACTTGCATTTGATAATTCAAAATGGAATTACGACGCAACAAATGGTGTCTATTGGCAAATCGGCATTAATTATGTCACCCGTCCAGAATCCACTGCCTATGAATCTTTCGGTATTTACGTCCCATCTGCTTATCTAACAGCAACAAGCAATGGAAACGGCACATATACGGGCACATTAAACACAACAGCAACAGTCAATGGTTACACCGCAAGCACCGCACCGATTGTTATTCCTGTAAATACAGCAGGTTATTCCCAAGTTGCTGCGCCTACCACATATAGTATCCGTACCATAAAAAGACTAAATGGAGTAGAGTAAGAAGAGCTCATCAATAGAACAATTCTGCTGTTTACGAAGAGCCTTAGCGTGCGCCCATTTATGCTCAATAGGATTTAAATCAGGCGAATAAGGGGGTAAATATTCCAAAATATGCCCTGCCGCCCAAATCGCCTGTTGAATATCCTGTCGTTT
>JACCEE011265014.1_pt1 | contig 36011 bp, 33 predicted proteins | sample 7449931 | NCBI WGS metagenome assembly JACCEE01 (sample SAMN15323457, study PRJNA562643) | freshwater metagenome | isolation source: river surface water | place: USA:Blue River Watershed | collected 2017-08-19 | reverse complement strand
TCAGCGTGCAATCGGTGGCGCGGTTGCGGCTCGAACAGCTGGTGCTTGATGCCCCCGAGCTGGACATCCGGCTGGCCGCCGACGGGCATTGGCAAGTGGCGGGTTTGAGCCTGAACACCAGCGCCTCTGGTGACAGTGCAGCGGCCGACTGGTTTTTCTCTCAGCGCGAAATCATCGTGCGCGGCGGGACGGTGCGCTGGACGAACGAACGCGCACAAGTGGGGGCCAGCGCGCCACTGGCGCTGCGCGAGGTGGACCTGATCATCCGCAACTCGGTGTTGCACAACGACCTGCGCCTGGACGCCACCCCGCCAAGCGGCTGGGGCGAACGCTTTGTGCTGATGGGCCGCTTCAAACGCAGCTTGCTGTCAACCCACGCGGGCCGTTTCAAGGACTGGTCTGGCCAAACCTACGCCTGGTGGCCACAAGTGGATGTGTCGCAGCTGCGCCAGCATGTGCGCCTGGGGGAGGGCATGGACGTGGCCTCCGGACACGGCGCGCTGCGGCTGTGGAGCGACATCCAGCGTGGTCAATGGACCGGTGGCGTGGCCGATGTGCAGTTGAAGGATGTGAATGTGCGGCTGGGCCCACAACTGGCTCCCCTGGCTTTTGACCGTCTGTCAGGCCGCCTGGGCACACGCATGACCGCTAAAGGCTTTGAAGTCCACACCCGCGACCTGGGTTTTGTCAGCGCCCAGGGTCTGGTCTGGCCCGGTGGCAACGTGGCCCTGCAATACAGCCACCCGCAAGCGGCCCGGGCCACGGCAGCAGCCACCCCCGCGCAAGGCCAAATCAAGGCCGATCACCTGGACTTGCAGGCCCTGCGCGAACTGGCTTTGCGGCTGCCCCTGCCTGTCCCGGTTCGCGCGCAACTGCAAGCGCAAGACATCGGCGGTGAAGTCACCCATCTGGAATTGAACTGGCAAGGCGACTGGCAGGCCCCCAGCCAATACAGCGCACAGGCCAGCGCCCGCCAACTGCACTGGCTGCACACCCCGGCCCCGGGCACAACACCCGCCATCAGTCCACCCGGTGTGCGAGGTGCCCAGCTCAGCCTGGACCTGAATCAAAACGGCGGCAAAGCGCAGCTCGACATGGACGGCAACGGAGCGCTGCACCTGAACGGCATTCTGGAAGACCCCGTGGTACCCGTACACCGCCTGCACGCGCAAGCCCGCTGGCAGAAGACCGCTGACCGCTGGGACGTGCCGCAATGGCAACTCCAGTTCGCCAACGCCGACCTGCAAGGTCAATGGCATGGCCAATGGCGCGCCAGCGACAGCGGCCCCGGCCTGCTCGACCTGCAAGGCACCATCGCCCGGGCCCAAGCCACCCGGGCCCACCGCTACCTGCCGCTGAGCCTGCCCGAACCCGTGCGCCACTATGTGCGCGATGCCATCAACCAGGGCAGCTACAACGGGGTGCAGGTGCGCATCAAGGGCGACCTCGCCAAACTGCCTTTTGCGGACCCCAAAGACGGCGAGTTCCGCTTTGCCGGACGGGTGCGCGATGTGGGCATGAATTACATGCCCGCAGGGGTGTTGCCCCAAGGCAGCGCCCCCTGGCCCCGACTGTCGAGCCTGAACGGTCAACTGGTGTTTGACCGGCTGGGGCTGAAGTTCAGCGAAGGCACCGGCCGCATCGGCGACGAACTGGCCGCGGACGGCAAAAGCGGTGCGGTGCTTAGCAACCTGCAAGCCGAGATCCCCGACATGGTCCACCAGGCCACCCTCGATGTCTCGGGTGAAGGCCGCACCACCGCCCCGCAAGTGCTGGCACTGATTCAGCAGTCCCCGCTGGAGCAGCTGCTGGGCGGCGTGCTGCACGACACGCAGGCCACGGGCCCGGTACAGGCTCGTATCAAGCTGAACATTCCCCTGCTGGCCGCGCACAACACCAAAGTCCAGGGCGCGGTGGTGTTGGGCGGTAACGACCTGCGCATGGCCCCGAATATCCCGCTGCTGGAAAAAACCCAAGGCACCCTCCAGTTCAGTGAAAGCGGCTTCAGCCTGAACGGCGCACAAGCGCGCTTGCTGGGCGGGCCGCTGCGCCTCGAAGGCGGCATGCGCCCGGGTACTGCCAACACCGACGAACCGGCCGTGCTGCTGCGCGCTCAGGGTCAAGCCAGTGCCGAAGCCCTGCGCCAAACGCCCGAGCTGTACCCGCTGGACCTGCTGGCCCGCCAGGCCAGCGGCACCACCCACTACAGCGCCAGCCTGGGCTGGCGTCAGGGTCAGCCCGAGCTGAACATCCAGACCACGCTCGATGGTGTGGCCCTGCATCTGCCCACGCCCCTGAACAAAACCGCAAACGCCAGCTTGCCGCTGTCGGTGCGCACCCGCGTCACGGGGCAGGGCAAGGACCTGCGCGACCAGCTCCAGATCGAGCTGGGTCAGCTGGCCTCGGTGCACTATGTGCGCGACCTGTCCGGGCCCATGCCCCGTGTGCTGCGTGGCACGCTGGCACTGGGCACCGCATCGGCGCCCCCTTTGCCTGAATCCGGGGTATCGGCTGTGGTGCTGTTGCAGGACTTTTCAGTGGACGACTGGCAGGCACTGTGGCCAGCCCACGTGGATGCGGGTGAAGCACTCAGAAACACCACCTGGCAAAGCTACTTGCCCCACCGCATGGGCCTGCAGGCGAACACCCTGACCGCTGATGGCCGCACCCTGCACCAGGTGGTGGCCGGTGGCACGCGTGAAGGCCTGACCTGGAAAGCCAACGTCGATGCCCGCGAAATGAGTGGTCACGTGGAATACCGCCCCCCGTCAGGCGAACACATGGGTCATCTGTATGCCCGGCTGGCCCGCCTGAACCTGCCCCCGTCCACGGCAGCCGATGTCGAAGCCCTGCTCGAAGCCCCTCCCGCACAATTGCCCGCGCTCGACATCGTGGTCGACCAGCTCGAGTTGCGCGGCAAGAAACTCGGCCGCATCGAGATCGAAGCCATCAACCTGGAAGCCCCCAAAGCCCGGCTGCGCCAGGCACCTGAATGGCAGCTCAACCAATTCAACATCGTGCTGCCCGAAGGCAGCCTGCGCAGCACTGGCCGCTGGCGCACCGCCACCGAAGGCCACGCCCAACGCCAGACAGACATGAACTTCACGCTGTCCGTGAACGATGCCGGGGCCTTGCTCACTCGGCTGGGCACCCCCGATGCCTTGCGTGGCGGCAGTGGCCAGCTTCAAGGGACCATCCAGTGGCAAGGCTCGCCACTGGCCCTGCACTACCCCAGCATGAACGGGCATTTCAAGATCAGCATGGGCCGGGGCCAGTTCCTCAAGGCCGATGCCGGGGCCGCCAAGTTGCTGGGCGTGCTGAGCCTGCAAGCCCTGCCGCGCCGCCTGTTGCTCGACTTCCGCGACGTGTTCTACGACGGTTTTGCCTTTGACACGGTGAAGGGTGATGTGGACATCACCCAGGGCATCGCCAGCACCCGCAACCTGCACATCCAGGGCGTCAACGCCTCGGTGCGGCTCGACGGCTCGGCCGACATCGCCCACGAAACCCAAAACCTGCGGGCCGTCATCCTGCCCGAGCTGGACGCGGGCACCGCCTCGCTGGTGGCGGGCATCACGGTCAACCCGGTGATTGGGCTGACCTCGTTTCTGGCGCAATGGTTTTTGCAAAACCCATTGGCCCGCGCTTCAACGCAGGAGTTCCTGATCGACGGCAGCTGGAACGCCCCTCGCGTGACCCGGGTCGAACCCACCGCAGCAACGCAACCCACGCGGCCATGAAGCAAGCCGGGCGCGTCAATAATCAGGGCATGCCCCCGCACCCAACACCTCACACCCACGCCCGCCACGGCCTGCGCGGTCTGTGGGCCATGGCGCGCCAGCACCTGCGCAGTGGGCTGGTGCAATGGCAGGCCGCGCTGGACGCGGCACTGCCCTGGGGCTCCGGGCGGCACGCCCTGTGGGTGACCCTGATCGGGCTGGTGCTGGCAGTGCTGGTCACACTGGTCTGGCTGGCGGGTCGTTACGAAGCCAGCCAGGTCCAAGCCGAGCTGGAACGCGACACCACCGACGCCGTCAGCGACCTGCGTGGCAGCCTGTCGCGTCAGGTGCAGGTGTTGCAGGCACTGCAAACCCAACACGCAGCGCCGGGCACCTGGCACGCTGAAGCGGTGGCCTTGCTGCGCGACAACCGGGACTGGTTGCGCATTGAAACCCGCGACCTGCAAAACCACCTGCTGGCATTTGCCGACTCGCCCCTGCGTGCGCCCTCGTTCGAACACAACAGCCGCACCGACATGGTCAACGAAGCCCTGCAGGCGTGCCTGCGCGCCCAGCGCTTCAACGGCCCGGCTTATTCCAACACCTACTATTTGCCGCTGGGTGAAGGTCAGGGCATGGAAGTGATGGAGCTGTGCCTGCCCCAGACGCAAGGCGGCACCCTGCGCGGCTTCACCGTGGTCACCTACAGCCTGCAAGAGCTGCTGACCGAGCGGCTGGCCCCGACGTTCGGGCGGCGCAACGAACTGTCCTTCACCGAAGCCGATGGCACCCGCCTGGCCAGCGCCGGAACCCAGCGCCGGGGTCGTCGCGTCTTCACTGCCCAGCAGCTGGTCGATCTGCCCGGCACCACCATGGTGCTGCGCATGGACGGGCGGCGCGGCGAACCCGATCTGTTCCCCAATGTGCTGACCGCGCTGGTCACCGCCATGTCCATCGCACTGATCACCGTGATGGTCTTGCTGGCCAAGGACTCTCGCCGCCGCCTCAAAGCCGAGCGCGATCTGGCCGAGGCCCTGGCCTTTCGCAAAGCCATGGAAGACTCGCTGGTGACAGGCCTGCGCGCCCGCGACCTGCAAGGGCGCATCACTTATGTGAACCCCGCGTTTTGCCAGATGGTGGGTTTTGAGGCGAGTGCGCTGATCGGCCACAACGCGCCCATGCCCTATTGGCCCCCGGAGATGGTCGACGAGTACCAGCAGCGCCAGGCCATTCGCCTGGCAGGCAATGCACCACCACGCGAAGGTTTCGAATCGGTCTTCATGCGGCAAGACGGCACCCGCTTTCCGGTGCTCATCATCGAAGCGCCGCTCATCAGCGCGCAAGGTGAACAAACCGGCTGGATGGGCGCAATGCTCGACATCAGCGAACAACGCCGGGTTGAAGAACTCTCACGCGCCAGCCAGGAGCGTCTGCAAGCCACCGCCCGACTGGCCACCGTGGGCGAGATGGCCTCGCTGCTGAGCCACGAACTGAACCAGCCGCTGGCAGCGATTGCCAGCTATGCCAACGGCTCGCTCAACCTGCTCAAAGACCCTGAGGCCGTGCCACAAACCCTGGACGATGTGCACATGGCCCTGCGCCGCATTGCCGAGCAGGCCGAGCGCGCCGGCCGGGTGATCAACAGCGTGCACGACTTTGTGCGCCGCCGCGACCAGGCCCGCGAAGCCGTGGCCCCGCAAGCCTTGCTCGACGCCATCGCGCCGCTGGTCAACCTGCAAGCGCGCAAACTGCGCGTCAAGGTCCACACCCGCGTCGACCCCAAGCTGCCCCCTGTCTGGTGCGACCGCACCATGGTCGAGCAGGTGCTGCTGAACCTGGCCCGCAACGGCATGCAGGCCATGGACCACCCCGAATGCCACGAACGGGTGCTGGTGCTGCAAGCCAAACGCGGGGCCAACAATGAACGGCAAAGCTGGGTCGAGCTGGCCGTCACCGATGTGGGCGCGGGCATTGGCCCCGAGGTGGCCGACCAGCTGTTCACCCCGTTTTTCACCACCAAATCCGAAGGCATGGGTCTGGGGCTGAGCCTGTGCCGCACCGTGGTCGAACAGCATGGTGGCCACTTGGCCTTTGAGCCGCAGCAGCCCAAAGGCACGGTGTTCCGCTTCACGCTGCCGGTGGCGCAGGTCACCCCCTAAAATCCGCCCCATGTACTCACCCCAGGACAGCACGGTTTACATCGTTGACGACGACGTCAGCGTGCGCGAAGGCATGGCCTGGCTGCTGCGCACACGCCGCTTGCTGAGCGACTCGTTTGACAGCGCCGAGGCCTTTATGGACATGCTGCAGCGCAACCTGGAGCTGGGCGGCCAGCCCTTGCCCCAACAGGCGGGCTGCATCTTGCTTGATGTGCGCATGCCGGGCATGAGCGGTCTGGCCTTGTTTGAGCAACTGCTGAGCAACGGCATCGCCCAGGCCTGGCCAGTGATTTTTTTGACCGGGCATGCCGATGTGCCCACTGCGGTGGACAGCGTCAAGCGGGGGGCCTTCGATTTTTGCGAAAAACCGTTTTCCGACAACGCCCTGGTCGACCGTGTTGAGCAAGCACTGAACCTGTCACAAGAGCGGCTGGATGCACGCCTGCAAAAAGACCTGCTGCAATCACGCCTGAGCGAATTGACCGAGCGCGAGCGTGACGTGATGCGCCTGGTGGTCGAAGGCCTGCCCAACAAACTGATCGCCGACCAGCTCGACATCAGTGTGCGCACGGTCGAAGTGCACCGCGCCCGGGTGTTCGACAAGATGGACGTGAAATCGGCCGTCGAACTGGCCAACTTGCTGCGGATGCTGGCATGAGCCTGCCGCATCCAACATCCCTGTTGCGGATGCCGGGCCTGGCTTGGTGCGGTGTCTTGGGCTTGTGGATGCTGCTGGCCGGTTGCAGCAGCGCCCCACCACAACCCGCAGAAAACGCACCACGCGCGACGGCACCCGCCGCCTACAACCCGGTACGCAACGACCTGGCGCTGGTGGCCATGGGGCTGCTGGACACGCGCTATGCCTCGGGCGGGCGCGGCCCAGCCACCGGTTTTGACTGCTCGGGCCTGGTGGCCCATGTTTACAAAGAGGGCGCAGGCATCCCGGTCCGGGGCAGCGCCGCCGACCTGGGCCGCCAATCACGGCCCATTGAACGATCACAACTGCAGGCGGGCGATCTGGTGTTCTTCAACACCTTGGGCAGCCGCCACTCGCATGTGGGCGTGTATGTGGGGAACGACCGCTTTGTGCACGCCAGCAACCCGCGCACCGGCGTGCGTGTGGACAGCCTGAGCAACCGCTATTACGCCCAGCGCTTTGAGGGTGCACAGACCCTGCTCGACTGAACATCCCCACTGGGGTCACTTGGGCAAATCCCCGTCTTCCTGCTTGGCCGTTGGCTGCTCGGCCGGGGGCAACTCCCCCTTGGGCCGCCCGGAAAACATGGTCCACCAGACAATCAGCACAAAAATGACGCCCGCCAACAAGGCTTCCAGCAAAATCAGGCCCATGAGCCAACTCCTGTTCAACCGTTTCAACCCGCCCTGGGCCGCACTGGCATTGGCCGCGATTGTAGGCAGCCTGGCCAGCTGCTCGTTTGCGCCCGTGATGGAAAGCCCTGCGCCCACGCCGACCATCGCCACACCCAGCGAAAGCCAGCCACTGCCCCCGGCCATCACCCAGCCCCAAAGCCGCTGGGTGCCCGTGCAGTGGGCCGAATTGCCCGGGCTGGACACCGACGCGGTCAGTGAAGCCTGGCCCGCCTGGCTGCACAGCTGCCAAAAGCCCACCAAGGCCTGGGCCACGTTGTGCCCCGAGGTGCAGCGCCTGGCCACGGCATCGGCCCAGGTGCAACGCGACTGGATGCGGCGCAAACTGCAAGCCTACCGGGTCGAGTCGCCCGAACAGCGGACCGAGGGTTTGCTGACCGCTTATTACGAACCGGTGTTTGACGCTTCGCGCCAGCCACGCAAAGGCTTTGCCGTGCCGCTGTACGCACCGCCCGCCAGCCTGGCCCAGCGCAAGCCCTGGTACACACGGCAAGAGATGGAGACCGTGCCCGCCGCCCGCGCTGCACTGCGCGGCAAGGAGCTGGTCTATCTGGCCGACCCGGTCGATGCCATGGTGCTGCACATCCAAGGCTCAGGGCTGATCAACGTGACCGAGCCCGATGGCCGTCAGCGCATGGTGCGCCTGGCCTTTGCCGCCACCAACGAGCAACCCTACAAAAGCATCGGACGCTGGCTGCTTGACCAAAGCCTGATCCGCGACGCCAGCTGGCCCGGCATCAAGGACTGGATCGGCCGCAACCCTTCGCGGGTCAATGAACTGCTGTGGCAAAACCCCCGCGTGGTGTTCTTCAAGGAAGAAGCCCTGCCAGCCGGCGTGACGCCCCCCGGCCCCAAAGGCGCACAGGGTGTGCCGCTCACGGCAGGGCGCTCGATCGCGGTAGACCGGGGCAGCATCCCGTATGGGACACCGGTCTGGTTGCAGTCCAAAGGTCCCCAGACTTCCCTCGACAAGCTGGTGCTGGCCCAAGACACCGGCACCGCCATCGTGGGCGCAGTGCGGGCCGACTACTACGCGGGCTCGGGCACCGCCGCCGGCGAGCTGGCCGGACGGCTCAAGCAGCCGCTCAAGCTCTGGGTGCTGTGGCCGCGATGAACCATCCACCCCCCATGAGTTGCCGCCCCGGCTGCGCCGCCTGCTGCACCGCGCCGTCCATCTCGTCGCCCATCCCGGGCATGCCCGGTGGCAAACCTGCGGGCGTGCCCTGTGTGCAGCTCGACGCGCAGCTGCGATGCAGCATCTTTGGCCAACCCGAGCGCCCGGCGGTGTGCGGGCAACTGCAAGCCTCGCCCGAGATGTGCGGGCCACACGACGACGGCGGGCAGTTTGCCCGGGCGTACCTCATGCGACTGGAAACTTTGACACGGCCGGACTGAAAACCGAACATGCACAACTGATCCCGTTTGACACCACCGCACCACCCATACGCCATGCTGCTCCAACCCCAGACCCTCGCCCTGTTTTTCACCGTTGCCTTGCTGGCCGTGACCGCCTACTTTTTACTGGGCTCGGTGCCGCTGTTGACGCTCAAACACGACAACCCGGTGGATGCGCGCTTCATCCGCTCGTTCTACACCACCTATTACCGCATCGCCCTGGTGGCCGCCGTGGGCACCACCGTCAGTTATGCACTGGCGGGTCGATCCGCCCTGGCCCTGGGTGCCGCCGCCATCGCCACCCTGACCCTGGTGCTGCGCAACACCTTCCTGCCTCGCATGGACCGTCTGGCGCCGCAAATCCTGGCCAATGAAGTGCAGGCCATCCCGGCCTTCCGCAAAATTCACCAGTCGGCCATCCTGATCAACACCACCCAACTGCTGGCGATTCTGGGCAGTCTGGGCATGGTCTGAACGCAGCACGGACCCTAAAAACCCGCCACGGCATGGCGCACCAACAGCACTGACAAAACCCCCATCGTGAGCCCGATCAGGGCATCGAGCACCTGCCACGCGCGAGGCCGGGCAAACAGCGGGGCCAGCCAACGCGCCCCAAAACCCAAAGCGCCAAACCACAACAAGCTGGCCACACTGGCCCCCGCCACAAACCAGCCTTGCATACCGGGCGGCTGCTGCGCACCGATGCTGCCCACCAGCAAGACCGTGTCCAGGTACACATGCGGGTTGAGCAAGGTGAACGCCGCTGCTTGCGCCAGCGCAGCCCCCAAGCTCAAACCTGCGGCACCCTCCGCCACCGTGAGCTGACTGCTCGTGCGGGCACGGCGCAACGCCCGCACGCCATACACCGCCAAAAATGCCGCCCCGGCCAGTGCCAGCAAACGGGCCAGCCCCGGCCGCTCGCCCAGAGCCTGCGCCATGCCCAGCACCCCCGCCATGATGAGCACCGCATCGGCCAGCGCGCAAAACGCCACCACCGGCCACACCTGCTCGCGGCGCAGGCCCTGGCGCAAGACAAACGCGTTTTGCGCGCCAATGGCCACGATGAGGCCCAGACTCAGGGCCAGGCCCTGAACAAACACGGGCCAGGCGAGGGAGAGGGTGTGCAAGCTGTTCATGGCGCGCAGCTTGCCAGCCACACCACACACAGGCAAACTGTCTTTTCTTCATCTACATTAGAAAAACTGAATTCATGCTCGATTACGCCGCACTCAACGCACTTTGCGCCGTGGTCCGCGAGGGCAGCTTTGAGCGCGCGGCCCGCGCACTGCATGTCACCCCTTCCGCGATTTCACAACGCATCCGCCTGCTCGAAGAACGGGTGGGCTGCGCCCTGGTGGTGCGCGGCCAGCCCTGCGTGGCCACCGAAACCGGGCGACGCCTGTGCCAGCATGTGGACCGGGTGCAGCTGCTCGAACACGAACTGCAAGGCACACTGCCCGCACTGGCCCCCGACGGGCTGACCCGGGTGAGCCTGCCGGTGGCGGTCAACGCCGACAGCCTGGCCACTTGGTTCGCCCCAGCGCTGGCCGCCTTTGCCGCACAAGCCCCGGTGCTGATGGACGTGGCCGTGGACAACGAAGACCACACCACCGAATGGCTGCGCAGCGGCGCGGTGCTGGCCGCCGTCACAGCCACCGCCCGCCCGGCCACGGGCTGCAACAGCCGACCCCTGGGGGCCATGCGCTACACCGCAGCGGCCAGCCCGGCCTTGGTGGCACGCTATTTTTCAGAGGGCGTCACGCCCGGCAGCCTGACCCAAGCGCCCAGCCTGGTGTTCAACCCCCAAGACGAACTGCAAGCACGCTGGGTGCGCCGCCTGTGCCACCGGCATGTGGAACTGCCCCGCCACACCCTGCCATCGGCCCAGGCCTTTGTGACCGCCGCCCTGGCCGGTATGGGCTGGGGCCTGCACCCCCACTCTCTCATCGCCCCACACCTGGCCAGCGGCGATCTGGTGGAGCTGGTGCCCGGCACCCCGCTGGATGTGCCGCTGTATTGGCAAGAAGCACGCGCCGCATCGGTGCTGCTCGACGGCCTGAGCCGGGCGGTGGTGGCAGCGGCAAGGGCGCAGTTGCGCGGGGTGTGACGGGCTGTTGCACTGAAAACACCAGTCACCAACACGTCAACGACACAGCCCCATCGTCGCTTAAGCTGGCGCTTCATTGTTTCTCTCGGAGCCCGGCCATGACGATCACCACCACGTCCCTTAAAGACAGCGTTCACCCTGACGAATGGCAGTTGCGGGTGGATCTGGCGGCGTGTTACCGGCTGGTGGCTTTGTATGGCTGGAGCGATCTGGTGTTCACCCACATCAGTGCCAAGCTGCCCGCCTCGGTCACCGGGGGTGAAGAGCAGTTTTTGATCAACCCCTATGGCCTGATGTTTGACGAGATCACGGCATCGAGCTTGGTCAAGGTGGACATGGCCTGCAACAAGTTGCACGACAGCCCGTTCCCGGTGAACCCGGCGGGTTTCGTCATCCACAGCGCGGTACACGAGGTGCGGCCCGATGCCGGTTGCGTGTTGCACACGCACACCCGGGCGGGCGTGGCCGTGAGCGCGCAACAGCACGGCGTGCTGCCGATCAGCCAGCAAAGCATGTTTGTGCTGGCTTCGCTGGCGTACCACGGCTACGAAGGTGTAGCGATCCGCGACGACGAAAAAGCCCGGCTGCAAGCCGACCTGGGCGATGCCAACTTTTTGATGCTGCGCAACCACGGCCTGCTGACGGTGGGCAAGACGATCGCAGACGCGTTCTTGTCGATGTACACGTTTGAGAACACCTGCCGTATTCAGGTCGATGCGCTGGCCGGGCAAGCGGGCCCGGGCAGCCTGACGGCGGTGGACCCGCAAATTCTGAACGGCGTGGCGCACGCTTCACGCGTGCAGACCGGCGGCATGGGTGGGGCATTTGTCTGGCCGTCGCTGCTGCGCAAACTGGCGCGTGAGAACCCGGGTTTTGACTGCTGATCTGCGAAACGGTGCGACGCAGCACCCCAGGCAACGTCATCCACGGTGTGTCGGCGTCGCTTTGACGGTGCCACACTGAATCAAGGCCTCCATCTCGTGATCGGTGTACCCCAACTCTTGCATCAAGGCCTTGGTGTCCTGCCCCAGGCTGGGTGGAGCGGCACGCAAGGGCATGCGTTGCCCATTCATGCTCAAGGGCAAAAGCGCGGTCAGGGTTTCAACCGCACGCCCGGCACCGCTGGCATCGGCGGGAATGCTGACGGGCGTCAGCCCCCCTGTGGCCAGCAAATGCTCGTCTTCAAAGAGGTCTTGGGGTTGGGTGATCGGGGCATAGGGCAACCCGATCTTTTCAAAGCGAGCACTTAATTCTTTCGCTGAATGCGGTGCAAAGCGCTCGCGCAGGATGGGCATCATCCAGTCTCTTGCACGCACGCGGTCATTGTTGGACTTCAGCCGCTCATCGCCCTTGAGGTCTGCAAAACCAAATTCGTCGCACATGAGGTGCCATTGGGTGTCGCTGACAGCGGCCAGAAACACCTGTTCGTTGTCCTTGACGGTGAAAACGTCATAAACCGCCCAGGCACTGATGCGGCTGGGCATGGGGGCGGCGGGCTTGCCGGTGACGGCGAACTGCATCATGTGCTGGGCCACCAGCATGACGTTGTTTTCAAACAAGGCACTTTGCACTTCCTGGCCCTTGCCCGTCTGATGGCGCTGTGCCAATGCCGCCAGTGCCCCAATGGCACCAAACATGCCGCCCATGATGTCGTTCACGCTGGTGCCTGCACGCAGGGGGCGGCCTTGCGGCCCGGTCATGTAGGCCAAACCGCCCATCATCTGGACCACTTCGTCCAGCGCTGTGCGGTTCTCATACGGCCCGGGCAAAAAGCCCTTGTGTGAGACATAGATCAGACCGGGATTGAGCTTGGAGAGGTCTTCATAACCCAAGCCCAGCTTGTCCATGGTGCCGGTCTTGAAGTTCTCGCTGAACACATCGGCACCAGCGATCAGTTTGAGCACGATCTCTTGACCCTTGGGGTCTTTCACATCCACCGCAATGCTTTTCTTGTTGCGGTTGAAGGTGCCGAAAAATCCGGCCCCGGAACCCAGCAGTTTGCGGGTGCTGTCCCCGGTGATGGGCTCCACCTTGATGACCTCGGCCCCGAGATCGGCCAGGATCATGCCGCAGGTGGGACCCATCACCATGTGGGTGAACTCCACCACACGCAAACCAGACAAGGGAAGGGATGGGTTCTGGTTCACGCGCACGCTCCTTGGGCTTTGCTGGAATTGGGTTGAGGTTGGCGGCCATTGGCATAGACAAAGCCTTGGGTCAGCCCGGCTTCGGGGGTCAGGCCGTAGATCGGTTCTCCGGGCAGGCCGCGCTGCAACAGCACGCGTGCAGCGATGAGTTTGTCCAGGTCAACGCCCGTGTCCACGCCCATGGCTTCGAACATGAACACCAGGTCTTCCGTCACCACATTGCCGGATGCGCCGGGCGCATAGGGGCAGCCACCCAGCCCTCCCTGCGAGCTGTCGAATGTCGTCACGCCCACATCAAAGGCCGCCAGACAGTTGGCCAGACCGAGCCCACGCGTGTTGTGCATGTGTGCGGCCCCTGTTTTGTCACCGATGGCCGCCCGCACCTTTTTGAAAAGACGGCGCACCTGTGCCGGATTGGCCATCCCGGTGGTGTCAGACAGCCCGACTTCATCGACGCCCGCTTTGACGAGTTCTTCGACCATCCAGACCACATCTTCATCCGAAACGCGGCCCTGCAAGGTGCACCCAAAGGCAGTGGACACCCCAACCTCCACTTTGACGCCGGGTGCACGCTCATTGCGCAGTGCCACGATGTTGCGGACTTCCGCCACCATGGCTTCGCGGGTTTTGCGAACATTGGCCAGTGAGTGCGCCTCGCTGGCCGAAACAGGGATGGTCAGTTTGTGTGCACCCGCCCCGATGGCCGCTTCTGCGCCACGCAAATTGGGCACCAAAGCCATGACGGTCAGACTTGGCAAGCACGCAGCGTGTGCAACCACCTCAGCAGCATCGGCCATCTGCGGCAGCAATGTCGCAGGCACAAAGGAACACACCTCGATTTCACGCAAACCCGCTGCATGCAAGCCACTGATCCAGGTCAGTTTGTCGGTTGTCGGCATGGTGGCCTTGACGCTTTGCAAGCCGTCGCGGGGACCGACTTCACTGATGAGAACGGATGGGGATAACACTTGACGGCCTTTTTTTGTTCTGTAAGATAGAACTGTGTTGTGTAAGTTGGAACCATCTTACCTGCTCTTTTTTCAGCCTGTCAAATCCTGGGAAACGCCTCACATGCCGCGTAAATCATCCACGCCTTCCCTTGCCGACGAGCAAGCCGCCCCCGGTGGTGCCGCTGCAGTTGATCGCGCCTTGAGTGTTCTGTCCGCATTTCGCTCGGGCGACAAAGCCCTGAGCGTCACGGCGTTGGCCGAGCGGACCCAGCTCTACAAAAGCACGGTGCTTCGCCTGCTGGCTTCCTTGGCGCATGGTGGGCTGATGCGCAAAACCGCCGATGGCTTGTGGTCGCTGGGTCCGGAGGTCTCCCGACTGGCGGCCATCTACACCGCGTCCTTCTCACTGGAGGATGTGGTGCTGCCGGTCATGCACCAACTGGTGGCCAAGACGGGTGAAAGCGTGGCCTTGCACATCCAGCAAGGCGACCAGCGTCTGTGTCTGTTCCGTGTGGACTCGCCCCAATTGCTCAGGGACCACGTCAAGGCAGGCGATGTGCTGCCTTTGGATCGTGGCGCTGGAGGACGCGTGCTGATGGCCTTCCGTGGCGCCAAAGGCAAGGTCTACGACAAGATCCGCAACGAAGGCTATGTCCACTCGGTTGGCGACAGAATCCCCGGCTTGGTGGGCGTGTCGGCGCCGGTGTTCAAGGGCGACGGACAGCTTGTCGGCGCACTCACTTTGACTGTGCCTGAAAGCCGCTTCAAAGAACAATTTGTCGAAGATTTAAGAGCATCCGCCGCATGGCTTTGCCAACAACGGATGGACTGATTCAGCAAGCCAAAGTGGCCTCGTCGCGATCACCTGAGTCACTGAAGCCCAAGCCATCATGACCGTTCGGGGCTGAGTGTCCGATCGAGGCCAACGCTGCGGCTCAGCCTGGCCGTCGCAACAACGGCACTTGCTGAGCCAGTTCCGGCAGCAGACTGTGGGCCAGTTGCAATTGCGCCAGCAACAAGCTGGGGGGCTCAACCTGTTCGGCCTGGACTGGGGCTGGGTCAACCCAGGCCAAAGATGCTGGTTTTTGCAGGTTCAGGGCCAGCCTCTCCAGCCCTTGCACCAGCGACTCGGCGGCCTGGCGAGTGGTGTCATCAAGTGACCCGGCGCTCAACTCACCCCGGTGAGCACCGAGCGCTGACAGGTAATTGAGCAGCATGTGCGAGAGCACCAGAAAACGGCCACTGGCTTGTTCGTCAAGCCGGGTGCGCCGGGGCTCGCGCAACATGGCCGCATAGGCATTGGACAAAGCGGCATCGGCATTGTGGGCATTGCGGCGGGCTTGCCGATAGGCCAGGTGGTCTTGTTTGCCACTGCGGTATTGCAACAGGATTTCGCGCAAGTAGTCGGCCTGCGTGCGCAGGGCTTGCGCGGCCAGGCGCGGCCAATGACGGGCATACCAACTGGGCAGCACCAGCCAGGCGGCCAGCCAGGCAATCAAACTGCCCAACGCGGTGTCGAGCAGGCGAGCCGGAATCACGCCTTGCGCCATGCCCATCTGGTGAAAACTCATGAGCATCAAGGCGGTCACGGCACCACTGCCGATGCGCACATCGGTCTGGCGTTTGCCCACAAACAAGGCCCCGGCGAGCACCATGCAAACCGCCTGCCAAAGCGGACCGGGGAACAGGCGAATCAGCATCCAGCCCACCCCCAGACCGACCACGGTCCCCAGGGCCCGCTGCAACAAGCGGTTCAGGGTGGCGCCGTATTGCGGCTGGCTGACGAACACCACGGTGAGCACGATCCAGTAGCCATGCGGGTCGTGCGTGAGCTGCATCAGGGCAAAGGCCACCAGCAGCGAGACCGACAAGCGCAGCGCATGGCGCAGCAAGGCCGAACGAACGTGCATCTGGGCGCGAATGCGCCGGACCGCGTCATGCAGCGACTGGGGTTCGTGATCGGTCAACGACAAGTCGTCGGCATCACCACGACGGCGCATGGCACGGGCAAACACACTGGCCAGCGTGGTCAGGTTGTCGCCCAGCGCGTGCAAGGCGCGCAGGGGCCGCACCGCATCAGGGGCAGGCGCGGTGGACTCCAAATGCGCGATGGCGGCGCGCATGTCATCGATGGCGCGCGCCGTGGTACCGGTGTGGCGGGGCGTGGATTGCGCACGGATGGCTTGCGCCAGTTTGAGTGCCTGTTCACCCAGCACGCTGAGCACGCGCTGGCAACGGTACAGCGCGTCTGACCGGGCAAAAGCATCGGCCAGCAAGGCGTAGCTTTCATGCGAGGAGCTCACGCGCTCATGGATGTCTTGCGCGGCCAGGTACTGGCGCATGGCCTGCTGCAGCCAAGCCGGAGTCTCTCCATAGCCCAATCGGCTGTGCAGGCTTTCCTTGGTGCTGTTGAGGGCATCGACCACGCGGCCGTTGTGCAGGGCCAAGGCCAGGCGACGGCCCGCCAGGTCGGTGTCGCCCACGGGTTCGAGCAATTGGGATTTGAGGCGCAGGTATTCAGCCAGCAAGGCATACAACCGCGACAAGCGATGGCGCACCGTGGGCTTGGGCCAGGCCGCCGCCCACAGCACCGACACCAGCCCATACCAGGCAGCACCGCCCAGCAAAAAGGGGGCCACATCGAACGCCTGATCGCGGTTGTTTTGGGCCGACAGCGCGGTATAGATGAACAGCACCAGCGCACCAAAGGCGATGGCGCGGTAACGCTCACCCAATGCGCCCAGCAGGGTCAGGCCAAAGGCGGACACGGCCAAGGCCGCGGCCAGCCACCAGGGTGAGGGCAACGCCAACCAAACTGCGCCGATCATCAACACAAAAGCCAGCAAGGACAGCAGCTGCGCCTGAAAGCGGCCACGCCAATGGTCGTCGGATTCACTGAAGGCGCTGGCCAGCACGCCCAGCACCACCGGCATCAACTCGGTCTGCCAGCCCAGTCGCCAACCCAGCGTCAGCACACACGTCAGCGCCAACAGGGCCTGCGCGCCGCGTGTGAAGCCCTCGTGGTTGCGGGCGCGTTGCAAACTGGCTATCCAAGGGTCGTTCACGGCGGGTTTGTCTTTCATGGGTGTGCGATCCATCGCCCAAGGTTTTTTGGAGGGGGAACACAAGGATGGCTTGATTTTGGTGATTTTTCGATTTTCAGCTGTGTATTCAACAGAACCACCACACCTGCACGCAAAAGGACGAACACAACGCCATATTGGGGCTAGAAAATGGCAAAATTCCCAAAAATATAATTTTTGCGCATTCATTTAAGCCATGAGCGTGCGGCCTTCAACCCCATCCACTTTACAGATTGATCTGCCATGACCCCAGCTTTTTTCATTCGTTCTGCCTTGCTCGTGGCCCTGGGTCTGACCTGGCTGAATGCTGCACACGCAGGCCGACCTCTGACCGTGGATGATGCCAATGTGAACGATCCACAAGCCGGTCATGTGGAAACCTGGTGGACCCGGGCCCCGGACGGCACGCGCAGCTGGACTGTCGCACCCGCTTATGCCCCCACCGAGAACCTGGAACTGGGTGCCGGTTTGGCCCGTGAACAACACACCGGTCTGGAAACACACAACATCCAGGCCAAATTCCGGATCACGCCGTCACAGGACAATGGTTGCAATCTGGGTGCCGTCGCTGGCGTTTCACGCGCCACCGGTGACACCTCCCGCCCTTATGTGAACGCCTTGTTCACCTGCAACCACCCATCGTGGGGCAGCTTTCACGCCAACCTGGGTGCTCTCGATGTTTCAGGCAGCCAGCGTGTCACCACCTGGGGAACCGCCTGGGAACGCACCTATGGCGAGATGACGGCCCACATCGAGGCTTATGGTCAGCAGCACGACAAACCCACCTGGGCCACAGGTGTCCGTTTCAATGTCTTGCCGCAACTTCAACTGGACACCAGCGTTGGCCGCCAAAACAAACAGAACCTGGTGACCCTGGGCACCAAGTGGATGTTTTAAAGCTGTTTCTGCCCGGTTGAGCGCTGGACTCAGCCCAGCCCGATGGGCGCAGGTGCCCGGGTCACGATCAAGCTGAACAATTTTTCGTATTCCTGGGCGGGTGGATAGTGACCCGTGAGCGGATCGGCATTTTCGGCAAACGCTGCGTCCAGTGCATGCCAATCTTCGTCGTTCAGGCACCGCTCGGCCTCGGGCAAGATCACGGTTTCTTCCAGGTGCATGTGCTCGAGATAGAAGTCCACGTACTTGGTAAACGCTTCTTCAAAAGCTGCACGGCGCGATGCGCCCAGCAACTCCCAGGCCATCAACTGGTGCTGCAAATCACGGGCCGCTTTTTCGCTGTACATGTGGTCGCGTTCAAGCTTGTCGATGGCACCCATCACTTTGGGCGAAGCCTTGACCACCTTGGGAAACAACAGGTTGGACTCTTTGGGATGGTGCAAGCGCTCGGGAAATTCGTCGATGTAAAACAGCATGGCACGCACCACATCAAAAAACGTATGACGTCCTTCACCCGGCCCACGCGCCACCATCATGCGCATGGACTGGAGCATGGCGGCCAGACTGGCGTGTTCGTCGCGGATGATTTGCAGACTGCGGTGACTTGACATGGGTTTCTCCATCATTTGATGGATCCCAGTTTGAAGAATCTCCTAAGTCAGCGCCGTGACGCAAGTCAAGAAAAGACGAAATCAGTCTCATCAACGGCGCGGTTTCCAGTGTTTGAGCAACAGCGCATTGCTCATCACGCTCACCGAACTGAGCGCCATGGCGCCGCCCGCGATGACCGGATTGAGGTAGCCCAACGCCGCCAGCGGAATGCCCGCCACGTTGTAGGCAAAGGCCCAAAACAGGTTTTGCCGGATCTTGGCCACGGTGCGGGCCGAGATGTCGAGCGCCGCACCCACCAAGGCCACATCGCCACGCATGAGGGTGATGCCCGCCGCGTGCATGGCCACGTCGGTGCCGTTGCCCATGGCCATGCCCACATCAGCGGCAGCCAATGCTGGGGCATCGTTCACGCCGTCGCCCACCATGGCGACGATGCGGCCGCCTTCACGCAGTTGCTGCACCCCGGCGGCTTTGTCGCCGGGCAGTACATCGGCCAGCACTTCGCCGTCTTCGGGGCGCAGGCCCAGACGGCGTGCCATGGCTTCGGCGGCGGCCTGGTTGTCACCGGAAATCATCACCAGTTTCAAACCGCGTTCGCGCAAAGCGCTCAGCGCCTGGGCCGCACCGGCTTTGGGTTCATCGCCAAAAGCCATGAGCAATAAGCCCTGCACGCCGGTGGGGGTGCGTTCGGCCAGTGCTGACAAGGTAGCGCCTTGCGCTTGCAGAGCGGTCACCTCTGCCGCCCACAGCGTGGGGTCCATGCCTTCTTGTTGCAGCCAGCGCAGACTGCCCAACAGCAAGTGGCGGCCGTCGACGGTGGCTTGCACGCCCCGGCCGGGCACAGCGGCCAGATCGGCAGGCGTGGTCAGGCTCAGGCCTTGTGCTTGAGCAGCATTCACCACAGCGCGGGCCAGCGGGTGTTCACTGCCGCTTTGCACACTGGCCGCCCAGGTCAGCGCCTTGGTCATGTCTTGTCCGGGCGCGGCCACATGCTGCGTGAGGCGTGGCTGACCCACGGTGAGCGTGCCGGTTTTGTCAAAGGCCACGGTCTGCACGCGGTGCGCCATCTCCAGCGCTTGCGCGTCTTTGATCAAGATGCCATGTTTGGCCGCCACCCCGGTGCCCGCCATGATGGCCACGGGCGTGGCCAGACCCAGCGCACAAGGGCAAGCGATGACCAACACCGCCACCGCGTGGATGAGCGCCGTTTCAAAGTTGGCCCCCAGGAACAACCACACGGCCAGCGTGAGCAAGGCGACCAGCAACACCACCGGCACAAACACCTCGGCCACTTTGTCCACCAGGCGCTGAATGGGGGCCTTGGCCGCTTGCGCGTCTTCGACCAGACGGATGATGCGCGAAAGCACTGTTTCATGGCCCACCGCGGTCACCCGCATCAACACCCGTCCATCGCCATTGATGGAACCCCCGGTGAGTTGTGCGCCCACCGTTTTGGACACGGGCAAAGGCTCCCCCGTGAGCATGGACTCGTCGACCTGGGTTTGGCCTTCAACCAATTCACCATCAAGCGGAAAGCGTTCACCCGGGCGCACCACAATCAGATCACCCGTCAGGATTTCGTCCACCGGCACATCGACTTCACCGTCCTCGCCGATCCAGTGCGCCTTGTCGGGCCGCAGGGCGTGCAGGGCACGAATGGCTTCGGTGGTCTGGCGTTTGGCACGGGCTTCAAGCCACTTGCCCAGCAAGACCAAAGTGATGACGACGGCCGAGCCTTCAAAGTACAGGTGCGGTGCATGGCCTTCGTGAGCGGTGAGCCACAACCAGACCGACAACAACCAGCCCGCCGTGGTGCCCAGTGAGACCAGCAAATCCATGTTGCCGGTGAGCGCCTTGAGCGCGTACCAGCCCGCCTTGTAAAAACGCGCACCCAAAATGAACTGCACCGGCGTGGCCAGCGCAAATTGCAGCCAGGCCGGCAGCATCCAGTGCTGGCCCCACAAATCACCCAGCATGGGCAACACGAGTGGCGCAGACAAGAGCAGACCGAATGCGACCGGTGCAAAACCGGCCCAGGGCGAGCTGTTGCTGGCCGCCGCTTCTGCGGCTTGCACCGAGCGCGGCTCGTAACCCGCATCGCGGATGACGCGGCGCAAACGGGCATCGCTGAGCGCCGGGTCGTTGATGACAATGCGCGCCATCTCGGTGGCCAGATTGACGGTGGCCGATTCCACGCCGGGCACTTTGTTGAGCGCTTTTTCGACCCGCGCCACGCACGAGGCGCAGGTCATGCCACCAATACCGATGTCCATGACGGTGTCTTGGTTCCGGGGTTCAGTCTTGATCTGTGTCATGTCGGATAAAACGTTTTGGACTATGCTTGAAGCATACCCATGAGGGTTTGTCTGAAAGTGACATCATGAACCAAGTTTTTACCGTTGAGGGCATGACTTGCGGCCATTGCGAAAAAGCCGTGACCAAAGCCCTGCTGGCTGTGGACGCCCAGGCCAAGATCGTGATCGATCGTGCAAGCAACAAAGTGCAGGTCGATTCTGACCAACCACGCGAAACGCTGACTCAGGCGATTGCGGAAGAAGGCTACCGCGTCGCGGCCTGATTTTTTTACCCCAAGGAGAGCAACATGACCCACAACATCGGCGGTATCGAACGCATCATTCGGATCGTGGCAGGTCTTGTCCTGATTGCCTTGGCCGTCACCGGCACAGTGGGTGTTTGGGGTTGGCTGGGCTTGGTCCCTTTGGCCACTGGCTTGATGGGCTGGTGCCCGCCCTACAGCCTGCTGGGCATCAACACCTGCAAAAACCGCAACGTGTGATTTGAGTCTTCTAAACCCCATCTCAGTGGTGTGGGGTTTGTTTTTTGGGGCATCATCACAGCATGTTGACCCTTCAAAATCCCCGTTCAGTCGAAGCTTTGGTGGCAGGTCGTGCCACGCGTGATGGTGCCGGTGTGCGTCTGACCCGTGTCCTCACGGGTGAATGGCAACAACGGCTCGATCCTTTTTTGATGCTCGACCAATTTGGCAGCGATGACCCCAAAGACTACGGGGCAGGTTTTCCGGACCATCCGCACCGGGGTTTTGAGACCGTGACGTACATGATTGCCGGTCGCATGCGGCACAAAGACAGCGCCGGGCATGAAGGCTTGCTGCAAAACGGTGGCGTCCAGTGGATGACCGCAGGCCGAGGGGTAATCCACAGCGAAATGCCCGAACAGGAAGAAGGCCGCATGGAGGGTTTTCAGCTGTGGCTGAACCTGCCTTCGGGTCAAAAAATGTGCGCGCCCTGGTACCGTGACATTCAAAGCCAGGACATTCCCGAGGTCACCACCGAACAAGGGGTTCTGGTGCGTGTCATTTCAGGCGAAAGCCATGGCACAGCCGGGGCCATGCACCGTCCGGCAGCGTCTTACCCCACCAACCCGCTGTACCTGGACATCCATTTCAGTGGAGATCAAACTTTCAGCCAAGCCTTGCCACCCAGCCACAACGCTTTCGTCTATGTGTACCGTGGCGCACTGCAAGTGCAAGGCTGTGAAGGACATGCCGATGTGCCTTTGCAACGCATGGCCGTTTTGTCGGCTGGTGGCGATGGGGTGGTACTGCACGGACAAGCGGGCACACGGGCTTTGCTGATCACGGGCCAGCCATTGCATGAGCCCATTGCCCAGTATGGACCGTTTGTCATGAACACCCGTGAAGAATTGATGCAGGCCGTGGACGATTTCCGCTCTGGCAAGCTGGGGCACTGAGGCCTGTGCATGACAATGGGTTTTCACCGTACGGTCATCTAACTTTACAAATCACTGCACAGCCAGCATCGCGCAGACACATGAGGCCAGCACACTGACGACATCCCATCAACGAAAGGATGTTTTCCATGAAATCGATTCACACCACCTTGATCGCTGCCACATTGCTGGCAGGTCTGTCCGGCATGGCCATGGCCCAAAGCAATCCCGAAACCCACGCCGGTGGACACCGTGCTGAACGCATGGAGCAGATGCACGCCAAAATGGGCGAGCGCCATGCCAAACACCTGGCTGAACTCAAAGCCAAACTGAAACTCGAACCTGGCCAGGAAGCGGCCTGGAACACGTTTGCCCAAAGCATGCAGCCGCCTGCCAAAGCTGCCGCTCATCCGGACCGTGCTGCCCTTGAAAAACTCACCACACCCGAACGCATTGACCAAATGCAGGCCCACAGGGCAACACGCGATGCAAACATGAAAAAGCACGGGGATGCCACCAAAACCTTTTATGCCACGCTCAATGCCGACCAAAAGAAGGTCTTTGATGCCGAAACATCTCGGGGCATGAAAAAAATGCAGGGCAACATGCGCCATGGTGGTGGGGACCACAAACACCATGGATGAGCGGCATTCAGTCTGAATGAGCTCAACTCAAGCCGCCTGCGGGCGGCCTTTTTATTGCATTTTTGTCTTGACACACATCAAGACGCACCCGGCCAGGGAGGATTAAGCTTCCTCCATGAAGTCTGATCACATCCCCCAGTCGACAAGCAAGCCTGCCCATCCTCATTTGCCCGTGGTTTTACCAATCGTTGCTGATCAACCCCTGCAATGGCTGGCCCTCGGATTCAAGGACATGGCCAAGTCTCCGTGGCTGAGCATGATGCACGGCCTCATTCTGGCTTTGCTGGGTGGCTTCATCACCTTGCTGTCCCATGACCGGTTTTGGTTATTGGCTGGTTATTTGTCCGGTTTTTTGGTCATCGCACCGGTCATGGCCACCAGCTTATATGCCATGAGCCGGGCCATGGAACGAGGTGAATCCGTCAATTTTGATTTGCTGGTCAATACCTGGACCCAGTGGCAACTGCGATTTGGCCAGCAACCCGACAGTTACTGGTGTCTGGTGCGCTTTGGGGCTTTGCTGGGTTTGGCCGCCATGGGTTGGGTCATCACCTCATCGGCCCTCATTTATCTGCTGGCCCCCGTGGCCATTCACACCCCGGTTGATTTCATTCGCCATGTGGTGCTGGCCAAAGAAGGCCATTTGTTCGAGCTGTGGCTGGGTCTAGGTGGTTTGCTGGCTGCCCCGATTTTTGCGTCTTCGGTGGTGTCCATGCCTTTGCTGCTTGACCGCAAAGTGAGCATTCGGCAGGCCGTGCTGACCAGCTGGAAAACCGTGCTGACACATCCTTTGCCCATGGCTTTGTGGGCTTTTTTGATCATGGGTTTCAGCATGCTGGGCATTTTTTCCATGTTTTTGGGACTGATCCTGGTGGTGCCCATGCTGGGACATGGCAGCTGGCATGCCTACCGACACCTAATTGATGCCTCGAATCTGGAAGAACGCATGACAGGGCAGGGTGAACTTTGATGATGGGTTTCACCGAAGAACAATTCGCCTGGTTTGGCCTGACGATTGGTGTCGGGGCCTTCATGCTCTACATGCTGTTCATCATTGGACAGCTGGCCTGGGAATCCAAAGCTGGCAAATTTGGCACCTTTGTGATCTTTTTGGGTCTGGCATTTGGCATGCTGGGTTTTGTGGCCAAAGGCGTTATTCAATGGATTATTTCGAATTAAAAATGGAGTTTGAATAACGCTGTGGATAAAAAAAGGGCAAGAAGACAGTTATCCACAGCTTCATGCTTGTTCGCAAAGTTGTTCATTTTGGCGTGACACCAGAAAAGCGAACTCGCACACAGCATTGAAAATTGTGCAAGCTGTTGTTTTTGTTCAAGAAAAAACCATTGTCCACAGACGGGCGCAAAGCTTATCTACTACTGCTATTTAGAGATATAAAAATATAAGATAACAAAGACAGAACAACTGCGCTGTTAAGATTTGGCCCTTTCCCATTCCTTCGGCACCATGGCGATCGTTTCAGAAGACCCTCATTTCCCCTGTTACGACATCAAAAGCGCTGATTTGTCCATGGTGGCCTTGTTGCTCAGGACAACAGACACCGATCTTGTGGCCCAAGCCTTGGCTGACCAATTGGCCGAAAGCCCTGATTTCTTCGACCAGGACCCCGTCATCGTGGATGTCAGTGCGCTGAACACGCAAAAAGAAGGTTTTTCAATCGATTTGTTGGCTTTGATGGCTGTGCTCAAAGCACATGCTTTGGTGCCTTTGGCCATCAAAGGCGCTCATGGCGCTTTACTGGACCAAGCCAAAGCTGCCGGCTTGGTCGATGCATCGGATGCCCGTATTCGTCGTTCTGTGGCGCTTCCTGACGCAAAAGAAGACTTGGCAAGCCCTGAGGTGCCCGAAGTGCCTGCAACGCTTCCTGCGGTTTCTGCGCCTTTGGGCGCCATGGTGATCGACAAACCGTTGCGTTCAGGTCAACAGGTCTATGCCAAAGGTCGGGATCTGGTGGTGCTGGCCATGGTCAACCCAGGGGCGGAGGTCATTGCCGATGGCCACATTCACATTTATGCCAGTTTGCGTGGCAAAGCCATCGCAGGTGCACGGGGCAACGCCGATGCGCGCATTTTTGCGTTGTCCATGGAACCCGAACTGATTTCGATTGCTGGTGTGTACCGCACCAGCGAAAACGCTTTTCCCAAAGATGTCCTGGGCCAGCCCGCCCAGGTTTGCCTGCAATCTGGCCCGGACGGTGACAAATTGCTGGTGACACCACTCAAGCCTTGAGTGCTGAAATTGAATTAACCCTTGTCCAAGAAAGAAAATCCCATGGCAAAAATTGTTGTTGTGACTTCCGGCAAAGGCGGTGTGGGCAAAACCACAACCAGCGCCAGTTTTGCCACAGGCCTGGCGTTGAAAGGCTTCAAAACTGCGGTCATTGACTTTGATGTGGGCTTGCGCAATCTGGATCTGATCATGGGTTGTGAACGCCGTGTGGTGTATGACCTGATCAACGTGATTCAGGGCGAAGCCAATTTGCACCAGGCCCTGATCAAGGACAAACAATGTGAAAACCTGTTTGTGCTGGCCGCATCTCAAACGCGCGATAAAGACGCATTGACGCAAGAAGGCGTTGAAAAGGTCTTGAAAGACCTGGCCGAGATGGGTTTTGAATACATCGTTTGCGATTCACCCGCCGGCATTGAAACCGGTGCCCTGATGGCCATGCACTTTGCCGATGAGGCATTGGTGGTGACCAACCCCGAAGTCTCGTCCGTGCGTGATTCGGACCGCATTTTGGGCATGCTCAGCAGCAAGACCAAGCGTGCCATTGAAGGTCAAGCACCGATCAAGGAACATTTGCTAATCACCCGTTACAACCCCAACCGCGTGGAAGATGGTCAGATGCTTTCATTGCAGGACATTCAGGACATCTTGCGCATCAAACTGATCGGTGTGATCCCTGAGAGCGAAAACGTCTTGCAGGCATCCAACCAGGGCACGCCGGCGATCAACATGACCGGTTCAGATGTGGCTGAAGCCTACAAGGATGTGATTGACCGTTTCATGGGTGAAGACAAGCCAATGCGGTTCACCGAGGCGGTCAAGCCCGGTTTCTTCAAACGCATGTTCGGAGGCAAGTAAACCATGTCGTTTCTTTCCTTCCTGCTGGGCGAAAAGAAAAAGACGGCCAGCGTCGCCAAAGAGCGTTTGCAAATCATCCTGGCGCATGAGCGCAGCGGCCGCAATGCGGCTGAGCCCGATTACCTGCCTGACTTGCAGCGTGAACTGGTGGCGGTGATCAGCAAGTACATCAAGATCAATCCGGACGACATCAAGGTCAACCTGGAGCGTCAGGACAACCTGGAAGTGCTTGAAGTCAAGATCGAGTTGCCCGATCTGCGCTGATGCCTGCACTGCGCACCCCAAACTGGTTGCGCAGTGCCTGGTTTCAGTGCTTTTCCAGTGAGGTCCACAAGGCCCTTGCGGCCTGCAGGTTGCGGGCCTTGACGTGGCCAAAACCCTTGATGTTTTCAGGCACCTGAGCCACTGCCACCGCACGCGCGTGTTGGTCGGCGTTCAGATCAGCGATCACGCCTTCGATTTGTTGCATGTACTCCCCAATCAGGGCCCGTTCGGTGCGGCGTTCTTCGGTGTAGCCAAACACATCCCAAGCGGTGCCACGCAAGCCTTTGAGGCGGGCGAGTACCTTGAAGACGGGTTGCATCAGTGGCCCGAATTTTTGTTTGACCAGTTCACCTTTGGCATTGCGCCGCGCCAACAGGGGCGGCGCCAGGTGGTAATGCACTTTGAAGTCGCCTTCGAAGCTTTCGGCAATCCGGTTTAAAAATCCCGTTTGGGTGTGCAGGCGGGCCACTTCGTATTCGTCCTTGTAGGCCATCAGCTTGTAGAGCTGTCGTGCCACGGTTTCGCTCAACAGGGTCTTTTTCAGGGGTGTTTCGGCAGCTTTGACGCGTTCGATGAAGACCCGATAACGTTCGGCATAGGCGGCGTTCTGGTAGGCCGTCAGGCGTGCCATGCGGTCGTTCATCAGGCTGTCCAGTGTGTCGCGTTTTTGAAAATGCACCACGTTCACCGGTTGCAGGGTTTGCATCAGCGCAGGCAGGTGTTGTGCAGCATGGCGACCCCATTCAAAAGCCGTCAGGTTGTTTTGAACCGCCACCCCGTTGAGTTCAATGGCTCTGACCAGTGATTCACGGTGCAGTGGAATCCAGCCTTTTTGCCAGGCATAGCCCAGGATCATCGGGTTCACATAAATCGTGTCGCCCATGAGTTGTTTGGCCAGCAGGTCGGCATCGAAGCTGCTCAATCGTTCGGTGCCCACTTGCTGCGCGATTTCGGCCACGCAAGCCTCGGCCGGGTTTTGCCAGTTGCCGTTTTTAACAAACGCTGCGGTGGGTGTGCTGCTGCTGTTGAGCGCCACATGGGTGCGGCCATGGCGCATGCGCAGCAGGGTTTCCTTGCTGGCGGTCACGATGGGGTCGCAACCCATGATCAGGTCGGCACTGGCCATGCCCACACGGGTGGTGCGGATGTCGGCCAGGGTGTTGGCCACCAAAATGTGGCTCCAGGTGGCACCGCCTTTTTGGGCCAGTCCGGCGGCGTCTTGTGTGACCACACCTTTGCCTTCGATGTGCGCGGCCATGCCCAGCAATTGACCAATGGTGATCACGCCCGTGCCGCCCACACCTGCCACCACCATGCCCCAGGGTTGGGCAGTGTCGGGCAGCTGGGGTTCGGGCAAGGCACCTAGCGCATCAGGGCTGTGAGTGGCCGTGGTGGTGGTTGATTTCTTTTTGAATTGCCCGCCTTCGATGGTGACAAAGCTGGGGCAAAAGCCTTTGAGGCAGCTGGTGTCCTTGTTACAGGTGCTTTGGTTGATGGTGCGTTTGCGTCCCAAAGGTGTTTCAAGTGGTTCAACGGACAGGCAGTTGGACTGCACACCGCAGTCACCGCAGCCTTCGCATACTTCTTCGTTGATCATTACCCGCACAGCTGGGTCGACCAGGCTGCCGCGTTTGCGGCGGCGGCGTTTTTCGGTGGCGCAGGTCTGGTCGTAAATGATGACCGTGGTGCCCAAGATGTCGCGCATTTCACGCTGGATGCGGTCAAGCTCGTCGCGGTGGAAAGCCTGTACCCCTTCGGCCAGCGCCACGCCTTGGTATTTTTCAGGCTCGTCGGTCACCACCACGATGCGTTGTGCCCCTTCGGCCCGCATGCTTTGCGCGATCTGCACCACGCTGTGCCCTTCGGGGCGCTCACCAACTTGCTGGCCGCCGGTCATGGCCACGGCGTCGTTGTAGAGGATTTTGTAGGTGATGTTGACCCCGGCCGCGATGCTTTGGCGAATGGCCAGGATGCCGCTGTGGAAGTAGGTGCCATCGCCCAGATTGGCAAACATGTGCGTGTCGTGGCTGAACGCTTGCTGGCCGACCCAGGGCACGCCTTCGCCACCCATCTGGGTAAAGCCGACGGTGCTGCGGTCCATCCAGATGCTCATGAAATGGCAGCCGATGCCCGCCATGGCGCGTGAGCCTTCGGGTACTTTGGTGGATGTGTTGTGCGGACAGCCCGAGCAAAACCAGGGCTGACGTTCAGCCGTGGTGCCCAGCGTGAGGGTTTGCATGGCCTGGTCTTTGGCTGCAAGCACCACCAGGTGCGCGTCCATGCGGGCCACGGTGTCGGCATCCACACCGAGTTTTTTCAGGCGTTTGGCAATCGCCCGGGCGATGATGGCTGGGCTCAGGTCGGCGTTGGCGCGCAGCAAGGTGTTGGCACTGGGGTTGGGTTGCGACCATTCACCACCGGATGTATCGCCTTCGCTTTCGTCAAATTTACCCAGCACATTGGGGCGAACATCGTTGCGCCAGTTGTACAGCTCTTCCTTGAGTTGGTATTCGATGACCTGGCGTTTTTCTTCGACCACCAAAATCTCGCGCAAGCCGGTGGCAAATTCGCGGGTGGTTTGGGCTTCGAGCGGCCAAACTACCGCTACTTTGTGCAAACGTATGCCCAACTGCCTGCAACGGTCGTCATCAAGTCCTAAATCCAGCAAAGCTTGCCGGGTGTCGTTGTAGGCTTTGCCACTGGCAATCAAACCAAAGCGGTCCTGGGCTGTTTCGATCACATTGTGGTTGAGCCGGTTGGCGCGGATGTAGGCCAGGGCCGCATACCACTTGTGGTCAAACAGTCGGGCTTCTTGTTCGAGCGCGGTGTCGGGCCAGCGGATGTGTACACCGCCGGGTGGCATGGCGAATTCGGGCAACACGATCTGCACGCGCTCGGGGTCGATGTGGGCAGTGGCACTCGACTCGACGATCTCCTGGATCGTCTTCATGCCGGCCCAGACCCCGGCAAAGCGGCTCATTGCGATGGCATGCACGCCCTGGTCCAGGATGTCCTGCACGCTGGTTGGGAAGAACACGGGCAGGCCACAGGCTTTGAAAATGTGATCGCTTTGGTGCGCGGCCGTGGAGCTTTTCGCCACATGGTCGTCACCGGCCACGGCCAGCACGCCACCCCAGGGCGTGGTGCCCGCCATGTTGGCGTGTTTGAAGACGTCCGAGCAGCGGTCCACGCCCGGGCCCTTGCCGTACCAGATACCGAACACACCGTCGAACCGGTTGGAACCCGGTGGCGCAAAACCCAGCTGTTGCGTGCCCCACAGTGCGGTGGCCGCCAGCTCTTCGTTGACACCGGGCTGGAAGACGATGTTTTGCGCTTTCAGGTGGTCTTTGGCTTTGGCCAGGGACTGGTCGTAATTGCCCAATGGGGAGCCCCGGTAACCGCTGATGAAGCCGGCGGTGTTTTTGCCTTGCAAGGCATCGCGCTGGCGTTGCAGCATGGGCAGTTTGACCAGGGCCTGCACCCCGCTCATGAAAGCCCGGCCGTTGTCCAGGCTGTATTTGTCATCCAGCGTGACCGTCTCCAGTGCCTGGCGGATGTGGTCGGGGAGGGGTGCGTTCATGGCCGTGTCCTGCTTTGAAATGGCCCATCCAGTGTAGGCCGCAGGCACTGACAAAGGCTTTCTTTCTAGCACGGTATTTGCCCTATGATTTGAAAGAATCTTGCTGAAAATATGAATTTATGGAAACACTGGACAAGTTTGACTGGGCGATATTGAACGAATTGCAAAAAGACGGCCGCCTGACCAATGCCGAGTTGGCACAGCGTGTGGGTTTGTCGGCTGCGCCTTGCTGGCGGCGAGTGCGGGCGCTCGAAGAGTCGGGTGTCATCAAGGGTTACCGCGCCGAGATTGACCGCCAAAAAGTGGGTTTGGATGTGCTGGCCTTTGTGCGGCTGGACGCCGAACGCAACCGGGGCGATGTAACTCGGCAACTCGAAGAAGCCATCTTCAAGATCCCCGAAGTGGTGTCATGCCACTACATCAGCGGCACCGGTACCTTTGAGCTGCAAGTGGTCAGCAAAGACCTCAATACTTTCAGCCAGTTTGCCCGCGATGTGCTGATCAATCTGCCCAATGTGAAAGATTTGCACACCAGTTTCTCATTGGGTGAGGTCAAGGCCATGGGGACCTTGCCTTTGCCGCATTGACTGGCTGCATGCGTTTGATGGGTGCATTGGGGTCTGATATCGGGATCAGACACGCCAGCCCCTGCCTGTAAAATAAGCACCTTCAGCCGACCCCGTGGCAGGGCGGCCCACGGCGCAGGCAGCGCCCATTTTTTGGCCCTTCAATGGGGCAATATTTCATGCTTTACCCTCAAGAATTCGATGTGATCGTGGTCGGTGGCGGCCATGCCGGAACCGAAGCGGCCCTCGCGGCGGCCCGCATGGGCTGCAAAACGCTGCTGCTGTCCCACAACATTGAGACCCTGGGCCAGATGAGCTGCAACCCCAGCATTGGCGGCATTGGCAAGGGCCATCTGGTCAAAGAAGTCGATGCGCTGGGCGGCGCCATGGCCCTGGCCACCGACGAGGGCGGCATCCAGTTCCGCATCCTCAACTCGTCCAAGGGCCCGGCCGTGCGCGCCACCCGCGCCCAGGCCGACCGCATCCTCTACAAAGCGGCGATCCGCCGCATGCTGGAAAACCAGACGAACTTGTGGCTGTTTCAGCAGGCGGTGGATGACCTGATGGTCGAAGGCGACCGTGTGGTGGGTGCCGTGACCCAGGTGGGCATCCGTTTCCGTTCGCGCACTGTGGTGCTGACGGCGGGCACCTTTCTGGACGGCAAGATTCATGTGGGCTTGCAAAACTATTCGGCTGGCCGCGCGGGCGACCCGCCGGCCGTGAGTCTTTCGGCGCGGCTGAAAGAGCTGAAGTTGCCACAAGGCCGCCTGAAGACCGGCACGCCACCGCGCCTGGATGGCCGCACCATCGACTTTTCCCAGTGCAGCGAGCAGCCGGGCGACGGCATGCCGGGTGGCATGAATGAAGAGGGTGGGGTGCCTGTGTTCAGCTTCATGGGCAAGGCAAGCATGCACCCCGAGCAGATGTCCTGCTGGATCACCCACACCAACGAGCGCACGCACGAGATCATCCGCTCCGGCTTTGACCGCAGCCCGATGTTCACCGGCAAGATCGAGGGCGTGGGCCCGCGTTACTGCCCGAGCGTGGAAGACAAGATCAACCGCTTTGCCGACAAGGACAGCCACCAGATCTTTCTGGAGCCCGAAGGCCTGACGACGAACGAGTATTACCCCAACGGCATCTCGACCAGCTTGCCGTTTGACATCCAGTACGACCTGGTGCGCTCGATGAAAGGGTTGGAAAACTGCCATATCCTGCGCCCGGGTTACGCCATCGAATACGACTATTTCGACCCGCGCTCGCTCAAGAGCAGCTTCGAAACCAGGCAGATCCAAGGCCTGTTCTTTGCCGGCCAGATCAATGGCACTACCGGTTATGAAGAGGCGGCGGCTCAGGGCCTGTTCGCCGGCATCAACGCCGCGTTGCAGTGCCGGGGCGAAGCCGCCTGGACGCCATCGCGTGACCAGGCCTATCTGGGTGTGCTGGTGGATGATTTGGTGACGCAGGGTGTGACCGAGCCCTACCGCATGTTTACCAGTCGCGCCGAGTTTCGCTTGCAATTGCGCGAAGATAACGCTGATGCCCGGTTAACTGAAATTGGCCGGCAGATGGGCTTGGTGGATGACGCCCGTTGGGATGCCTTCAGCCGCAAGCGCGATGCTGTTTCACGTGAAACAGAGCGTTTGAAGTCAGTGTGGGTGAATCCGCGCAATTTGCCCGCCGAAGAGTCGGTGCGTGTGCTGGGAAAAGCCATTGACCATGAATACAACCTGTTCGATTTGCTGCGCCGCCCCAATGTGTCTTATGACGCCTTGATGGGCATGGATGGTGGGCGGCATGCTTCAACCGATGTTTCACGTGAAACGCTGGGTGAGTTGAGCTCCACAGTGATTGAGCAAGTCGAGATTGCAGCCAAGTATTCGGGTTACATCGATCGCCAAAAAGGGGAGGTCGAACGCGCCGCTCATTATGAAAACCTGCGCTTGCCGGAAAATCTGGACTACATGCAGGTCTCGGCCCTGTCGATCGAAGCCCGTCAGAAACTGGCCAAGCACCGTCCTGAAACCTTGGGCCAGGCGTCACGCATTTCGGGCATCACGCCAGCCAGCGTGTCACTGCTCTTGATTCACCTGAAAAAAGGTGGTTTCAAGGGGTTCATGCACCCGGCTGAAGAAAGCCAGTCCGCATGAACCCCCATCTCGCAGAAGGGCTGCGCGCCGGGGTGCAGGAGTTGGGGCTGAACTTGTCGGCGGAGCAACAGCAACGCCTGCTTGACTACATGGGATTGATCCAGAAATGGACCAAGGTCTATAACCTGACGGCTGTGCGTGATCCGGCAGAAATGCTGACGCACCATTTGCTCGACAGCCTGACGGCCATTGCGCCTTTGACGCGTCATACCCAAGGGCAGTCGATCCGTGTTCTGGATGTGGGATCGGGTGGTGGACTGCCCGGTGTGGTGCTGGCCATCTGCATGCCAGAGTTGAATGTGACGTGCGTGGACACGGTTGCCAAAAAAGCAGCGTTTGTTCAGCAAGTGGCTGTTAGTCTGAAACTGCCCAACTTGAGAGGGTTACACGCGCGGGTTGAGTCTCTGACCGACCCCTACCAGGTGATTTGTTCAAGAGCCTTTGCTTCTTTGCCTGATTTTGTGACCTGGTCCCGTTCGGCCCTGTCGGATGGCGGGGTGTGGATGGCGATGAAAGGCAAACACCCTCAAGACGAAATCGATGCTCTGCCACAGGATGTGAAAGTGTTTCACGTGGAACCTTTGACCGTGCCGGGGCTTGAGGTAGAGCGTTGCATGGTTTGGATGAAGCCTGAAACGGGTACCGTTTGATTTCGGGTAAGCACGCAGCCTGCGTGGCCTGAAAAAACGGATGGTTGCCCGTTGGGGTGAAAACTTGCAAATATGCATGTGCTTCGGGTGCACAGCAAGGTGTTTCACGTGAAACAGAACATCTGGCGTAACGGCTGCTGAACAGCCATCACTTACACTCAACGCATCCCCTTCAAAGAAAACACATGTTTGGCATTTCGGATTACGGCGCATTTGCAGCAGCGTTTGTTCTGCTTTTGTTTTTGCCCGGGCCAGGCAATTTGGCCTTGATCAGTTCAGCCAGCAAGGGCGGCCTGGCGGGTGGGTTGGCATCGGTGCTGGGTTTGCTACTAGGGGATCAGCTGTTGCTGTGGCTCACGGTGGCAGGGGTGGCGGCCATGTTGCAGACTTTGCCGGTGTTGTTCGCGGCAGTGCAATGGGCCGGGGCCGGGTATCTGGCCTGGTTGGGCTACAAGATGATCACCGCCAAGCCAGGGGAGGGCACCACTGTGCAGATCACCCCGGGTCGTTATTTTCGTGAAACCCTGTTCATCACCTTGCTCAACCCCAAGGCGATCATGTTTTACTTTGCGTTTTTCCCCCAGTTCATTGATCCGGTTCACCATCAAGGCTGGATCACCTTTGCCGTCATGGCTTCGACCATCGCGGTGTTGGGTTTCATTTATTGCTTTGGCGTGGTGCTGATCACGCATTTCATGGCCGAGCGCTTGCGTGCCAACCCGGCGGTGTCGGGTGTCCTGCAAAAACTGGCGGGCCTTTGCCTGATTGGCTTTGGTCTCAAGTTGGTGGTGGCCAAATGAGGCCTTATCGGGTCAAGACCGCCTTTTTGAAAGTCTTAGATGTTCTTTGGCATTTCTGATTACGGCGCGTTTGTTGCGGCCATTGTTTTGTTTCTGGCCATACCGGGTCCGGGCAATCTCGCGCTGATCACCTCGACCGGAAAGGGCGGTATCCGTGGTGGGCTTGCCGCCACTTTCGGGGTGATTGCGGGAGATCAGGTTCTGATGTGGGCGGCTGTGGCCGGTGTGGCCGCCGTGCTGGCCACCTACCCGACGGCATTTGCTGCGGTGCAATGGTTGGGCGCGGTCTATTTGGCCTGGCTGGGCTGGAAGATGCTCACCGCCCAACCTGGCGATGCCCCAGTGCTCAACATCCGCCCGCGCCAGTATTTCAAGCAGGCGCTGGCCATCACGCTGCTCAACCCCAAGGCCATCGTGTTTTACATGGCGTTCTTTCCGCTGTTTGTCGATCCCCAGCACCACCAGGGGTTGATCAGCTTTGCCGCCATGGCGGCTACGATCGCGGCGCTCACTTTCCTGTACGGGCTGGGCATGACCTTGCTGACCCATCACCTGGCCGAGCGCATGCGGGCCAATCCCCGCATTGGCCGAGTGCTTGAGAAGCTGGCTGGTATTTTCCTGATTGGCTTCGGCATCAAGCTGGCCATTTCCAAATAATTCTGAGAGACCACCATGGCCAAGATTTTCTGCATCGCGAACCAAAAAGGTGGCGTGGGTAATACCACCACCACCGTCAACCTGGCCGCTGGCCTGGCCAAAGTGGGCCAGCGAGTTTTGCTGATTGACCTGGACCCACAGGGCAATGCCACCATGGGCTCGGGCATCGACAAGCGGCAACTTGAATTGAGTGTGTACGACGTCTTGCTCGAATCGGCGTCCATCCGGGAGGCCGTTGTGAAAACCGAAAAGTGCGGCTACGACGTGCTCAGCGCCAACCGCGAGCTGGCCGGTGCCGAAGTCGAACTGGTGCAGCTGGCACACCGCGATCAGCGCCTGAAAAACGCCATTGCCCTGGTCGATGCCGACTATGACTTCGTGCTCATCGATTGCCCGCCTTCTTTGTCGATGCTGACCCTCAATGGCCTGTGCTCGGCCCATGGCGTCATCGTGCCCATGCAGTGCGAGTACTTTGCCCTCGAAGGCTTGACCGATCTGGTCAACACGATCAAACAGGTGCATGCCAATCTCAACAAAGACCTGAAGATCATTGGCCTGCTGCGGGTGATGTTTGATCCGCGCATCACGTTGCAAATGCAGGTCAGTGAGCAACTCAAGGCCCACTTTGGCGACAAGGTGTTTGACACCGTGATTCCCCGCAATGTGCGTTTGGCTGAAGCGCCCAGCTATGGCTTGCCCGGTGTGGTGTTTGACCCCTCAGCCAAGGGCAGTCAGGCGTATGTCGAATTTGCCCGCGAGATGGTCAAGCGTGCCCCCACGCTCTGAGCTGAACATGATCGCCACTTCGACCGTGTTGATCCTGCCCGGCTGGCAAGGCAGTGGAGACGACCACTGGCAGAGGCGTTGGGTGCGGCAGCACGGCTACCGTGTGGTGGAGCAAAACGACTGGATGCGCCCGCGTCGTGGTGACTGGCTGGCCCGACTTGACGAAGTTGTGATCGATGCGCCGGGCTCGGTGGTGTTGGTCGCGCACAGCTTGGGTTGTATCCAGGTGGCGGCATGGGCGGCTTTTTCCCGGCACACGGCGCGCGTGCGCGGTGCTTTGCTGGTGGCCCCCGGGGATGTTGAATCCCACGATCTGAAAAATAGACTGCCGGGCTGGTCGCCCATCGTGCGACAGCCTTTGCCTTTTGCCAGCATCCTGGTGGGCAGCCAGAATGACCCGTATTGCAGCGCCGAGCGCGCCCAAGGGCTTGCCCGCGATTGGGCGGCCCGTTGGGTGGATCTGGGGGCTGCCGGACACATCAACGCTGAATCATCGCTGGGCGATTGGCCAGAAGGCCAGGCGCTCTTGCAAACATTACTGAAGGATTGACCATGGTCACCAAAAAACCCAAAGGCCTTGGGCGCGGTCTGGAAGCCCTGCTGGGCCCCACCGTTGAAGATGCCCCTGCGAGCCCCG
>JACCEE012134066.1_pt1 | contig 36231 bp, 27 predicted proteins | sample 7449931 | NCBI WGS metagenome assembly JACCEE01 (sample SAMN15323457, study PRJNA562643) | freshwater metagenome | isolation source: river surface water | place: USA:Blue River Watershed | collected 2017-08-19 | reverse complement strand
TCTTGAAGCGTTTTGCTACCTCGGCGATGGTTAATTTGTCTTCTTGCCTTGTTTTTAATACGCGTTCACGAAAGTCTCTTGAATAGGTCATTTTCTATACTCTTTTTGTGATACGGGGACTATAGTTCTCGGCAATACTTACAATAGCTAAAGCGATTGCACTCCATTTAAGGTGTTTGTAATAACGCGAATTCGGCGAATAAAAATTTTAAATTCAATGGGGTGTTAGAGGTAGTAGTCCTTTAAATCCATACTAACAGACCTACTAGGTTTTTGTTTTAGTTTGAATCTATCGTCAAATTCGCGTTAATAACTAAAACTATTGCACGCTTCTTTCATCAATTTAGGATTATATTTGCTGTATTGCCAAACTATGTTTATTAAAAACAATATTTGAAAATTATAGATAACTGTTTTTAGCGTTGAATAGCGGGCGGTAATGAGTTGATTTGAATTAATAATTGCTGGATTTCAGCAGAGGAAGGTGTTTTTAATAACTTTGCGCAGAGACGAGACAAGCCTTGCATATCTGTTTGATTAATAATTTGTTTTACTTCTAAATAGGATTCTGGACTCACGCTAAAACAGCGTAAACCTAGCCCAAGCAATAGGCGTACATAGCGACTGTCACCCGCCATTTCTCCGCACATGCTAATGGGAATATTGGCACGATTGGCAGCATCAATGCTGAGTTTGATTAAACGCAATAGGGCGGGGTGAATAGGGTCAAATAAGTAGCTGACGCTGTCGTCAATACGGTCAATGGCTAATGAGTATTGAATTAAGTCATTCGTTCCAATAGAAAAGAAGTCAACTAAGGGCGCGTATAAGTCTGCACAGATGGCAATCGATGGCACTTCTACCATCACGCCAATCGGTAATTTAGTATCAAAAGTAATATTTTTTTGGGTTAATTCTTGTTGAATTTCTTTAACAATTGTCCGCACTTGTTGAATTTCTTGCATACCGGAAACCATTGGAATCATCATTTTAATTGAACCAAAGGCAGAAGCACGCAAAATTGCCCGAATTTGGGGACGGAATAAACTTTGGTCTTTCAAACAGATGCGTACAGCACGCAAGCCTAATGCAGGATTGACGGGGGGAATATCGCCATCTTCTCGCACACGGGTATCAAATTGTTTATCTGCGCCTAAATCGAAGGTGCGAATGGTCACTGTGCCGCCTTTTAATGCTCGAATCACCCGCAAATAGGCATCAAAATGTTCTTCTTCATCAGGTGGCGCGTTGCGATTCATGAATAAAAATTCAGTGCGATACAGTCCTACTCCTTCGCCGCCAACGCGCCGTACTGCTACCATATCTTCAGGAAATTCAATATTCGCTTGTAAGCTAATAGGAATACCGTCCAGCGTTTGGGTTGGGGCATGTTTGATTTTATTAAGCGCGGTGCGATAGCGTTTTTCTTCTCGCTGGCGCATTCGGTAATAGCGTAACAGGGTTTCATCTGGGTCGATTAGCACTGTGCCGCTAAAACCGTCAACAATTAAGGTATCGGTAGATTTAATATAAGGTTGTAAATGACGCAAACCGACAATGGCGGGAATGGCTAAACTGCGGGCGAGAATGGCGGTGTGCGATGTATGTCCGCCGTATTCAGTGACAAATGCGAGTACGCCTTTATGCTGCATCATGGCAGTATCGGCGGGCGATAAATCGTCTGCAACAATGATAGTATTGGTTAAGTCAGCATTTTCGGGGTCAATCGGTAAATCAGTATAGCCGCGCAAAATGCGCTGTAAACGGGTGATGACGTTTTCAATGTCTTGTTTGCGTGCGCTGAGATAGGGGTCATCCATATCGTCAAAGACTTTGACTAAATTATCACAGTGCAGTTTTAACGCCCATTCGGCGTTACATTGTTGTTCTCGGATAAATTGAATGGGCGAGTCGACTAATAAGGTATCTTCCAACATTAATAAATGGGTATCAATAAAGGAAGTAATATCCACTTGTGAAGTGGTTGAAGCCGCCGCATGGTTGCGAATCTGTAATAATTGAGCGTGAGCTACTGCAACGGCGTTGAGTAAGCGTTGGACTTCTGCCTCTAAATCTTGGCGGGATAGGGTATATTCACTGATTTCTATCTCAGCATGGTCAATCAGATGAACTCTGCCAATGGCAATGCCTTTTGAAACACCTATCCCATGGAGTGCAATGGTCACTCGTCTTCTCCAAAACGGTTTTCAATTAATTCTGCTAATTCAGCAATCGCAATTTCTTCATCATTACCCGAGGCAGTTAATTCAATATTGGTCCCTTTACTTGCGGCGAGTAACATCACGCCCATAATGCTTTTGCCGTTCACTTCGCGTTGCTCACGCCGAATTGTAATATCACTGTCAAACGAAGAGGCTAATTTAACCAATTTAGCGGCTGCTCGTGCATGTAAGCCTAATTTATTTACAATCATAATAGTTTGTTTTTGCACAAAATACTCTCTTTTCTATCAAAATGACATTATTTATTTAGAAGTTATATGATGTGACTATGCAAGTCGCTATCCAATTAGATGATATGTTTATATTTTTGCTTTATATTCATATAGTTGATTGATGAAAAGAGCTTGTGTGGCATAAATTTTGATTTAGGGATTAAATTTTAAGTATTCCTAATAGGAATAACGTTCCCCAAAATGGTGCAAATTTCTTATCTATCGCGCTTGTAGTCTCATTCTTTGACCAGTTGTGCGACATCTAATATGCCTTGACATCCGCCTGCCAGTGCAAGTTCAGCTAACTTGTTTAAATCACATTTTGCATAATTCATTAATTTAACTAACATGGGTAAATTTACCCCTGAGACTAAACGTACTCTATAGTGTTTTAGTAAACTACACGCAATATTGCACGGCGTTGCTGCGAATAAATCTGTTAATACTAATACGCCATCGCCTTCTTCTAGGCCATTATATAAAATTTCGGCATGATACCCCAAAATCAATGGGTCATCTGACTGATGGACAGATAAAGCTCTGATTTTTAAAGGTAATACTTTGAAGGTTTGTTGTAATGTGTCAATCAAACTCGTACCAATATCATCATGGGTAATTAACAAGATGCCAACACTCATAATACAATTCGCTCTTAAATGGTTGAAATAGGTATGGCTTTAAAGCATTTTTTCTTTAAAGTGAGTGAAGCGTGTTTAAGGTAATTCACGATGTCGCACTTGTAAGCCTTTATATGTTTGGCGCAAAAGTTTGGCGAGTTGTTCTACCACATAGACTGACCGATGTTGTCCACCCGTGCAACCAATCGCAATTGTAATATAACGTCGATTGTCTTCAATAAAATCAGGAATCCAAGTCATTAAGAATTGCGAAAGTTGTTGTAGTAACAATTGTACTTTACTTTGTCTTTGCAGAAAATCAATCACTGCGGGGTCTTTACCCGTTAATGGACGTAATTCTAATTGCCAATGCGGATTTGGCAAACAACGTACATCAAAAATAAAATCAGCATCTTGGGGAATGCCATGCTTATAACCAAAGGATTGCAATAATAAGGATAAATTTTGTTCAGAATCTGCACCCACATATTGCCGAAGCATGTCACGCAGTTGATGTACGTTCATTTGACTGGTATCAATGCGGATGTTTGCCCGCGCGGCTATTGGTTCTAATAAGCTACGTTCTAAATGTATGGCTTCTGCTAAAGCCAATTCAGGCGTAGTAAGTGGATGTTTACGCCGCGTTTCGCTATAACGTTTAATTAATACCGCATCACTTGCATCTAAAAATACAATTTCATACGGAATTTGCATTTGCTCAAAAGCAGCTAATAGCATTTCCATATTGTCTGTCGTGCGTGTATCAATACCCACAGCAATAGATTTATGTTCTATTTCTAAAACAGGGGCTTGAGCAGCAAGGGCGGGCAATAGAGCAATGGGTAAATTGTCAATGCAATAAACGCCCATGTCTTCCAAACTGTGCAACGCAATTGTTTTGCCTGCACCTGATAAACCACTGACCACAAAAAATTTCATAACAATTTTATCGTTTTAAAATGAAGAGCTTTATTGATAAACACAGAAAATCATGCCATGTTATTTACAATACTTTAAAACTATACGCATAAAATTAACACGCATTATTCTTTTTTCCACAAAAATTTTGTAACGTAAAATGCAAATAAATAAAGCATTAGTGTTGCTTTTTTATTTATTTTTCTATCTTATTTAAGTATTTAGAATGATTACAAATATATCTTTATTAAATCGCTTCTTAGTATTAATCAGTTGCATTTTTGTAATGCTTTATGGTGGCACTCTTTTGTTTCAACAAGCCCCTATCTCCACAACAGATAAATTTAAATTAGAAAATGGCGCACGTCTGGAATGGGCAAGCTGCTGGTTTGATGCCCCCAGTGAGTTGCATGTATCTTGTGGGTATTTATTTCCCAGTCAAACCATCAATAAAACAGCACCTTCCTCTTCTGAGCAGCAACGTTTAGCGGTTGTTGTTATCCGTCAACAAGCGGGAAAAGTCACGGAATTAGTCCGCCCTATACTGTATTTATCAGGCGGACCAGGCGGCAATACCCTGCTAGAAAAAGATAATATCGCATATTGGTGGCAATGGTTGAATCATTTAAACACCGATTCAGATTTAGTGCTCTTTGACCAGCGCGGGGTTGGCATGAGTCAACCTAATTTAAAATGTCCAGAATTTATTGAAGCTGTTAAAACAAACGTTTCTCAAGCGTTAAACTATGAAACAGACTTAAAAAATATACAGCAAGCGGTACAAAATTGTTACCAACGTTTACACACTCAAGCGGTTGATTTAACTGCGCTGAATACAGAACGTTTTGCACAAGATGCCAAGGAATTAATGCAATTACTGGGTGGCACACAATGGACTTTGTATGGTGAATCTTATGGTACTAAACTCGCGTTAGCTATCGCTCGTCAAGCCCCCGAGCGTTTACGAAGTTTAATTGCTGAAGGAATTTATCCTTTAGAAGTACAAAGCATTGAGCAATTACCCACTTTGCTGGATAACGCATTAAGCCGTTTATTCAACGGCTGTGCTGCTGATAAACAATGTCAAACGGCTTATCCGCAATTAACAACCGAATTTAATACTGCTTTGCAAAAATTAAGTGTCAGTCCCATTATTTTAAAAATTAAATCTTTATACTTAGAACAAACTATTGATTTTATTTTAACTGATGCACGCTTGCTAGACGTATTTTTACAAAGTATGTATCAAGCAGATTTATTAGGCATGTTACCCGCCATGATTCGTGCAATTAATGAAGGTGATAACAGTCTGCTCAATTTAGCGGCAAGTAATTATTTAGATGTGATGTTAGACCCTAATTTTAGTACACCTGTATATTTATCGGTAGAATGTCAAGAAAACCGCTCGCCGCGCACGGATTTAGAAATTGCCACATTGACAGCCCATTTACAAAACGCTGTGCTTATTCCCTATGCTAAAACCGCATTGAAATACGACTTATGTCATGTTTGGAAAATACCTGCAATAGACGAAAAATATAAACAAGCCGTCAGCTCTGAAACCTTACCCGCCCTCTTTTTTAGTGGAGAATATGACCCCATTACATCTAGTACATGGGGCAAACAAGCGGCAAGTCATTTCAAAAAAGGGTATTTTTTTGAGTTTAAAGGATTATCACACAGTGTTATTGGCAATCAACACTGTGCTTTGTTATTAACGCAAAATTTTTTAAAGAATCCACAACAGCCCCCCGATTTAGCATGTACTCAAGAAATAACTACGATTGATTGGATGTTAGAGTAACATGGTTATATTTTTGCTATATCTACAATTCACGTTCCACTTTTAAGGAAAAAAACATGCGTTCTGTCGTATTGGCTAGTGTATTGTTATGTCTTAGCAGTCAAGTCATGGCAAAAGACCCTCAAGTTGATTGCAATAATCCTCAAGGTACTTACGAAGATAACTATTGTGCTGAACAAGCTTATAAAAAAGCAGATGCACAATTAAACAGCGTTTACAAAAAAGTGATGAGTCACGATAACTTTACAGAGCAAAAAAGCTTGCTCACGCAAGCACAGAAAACATGGTTAAAATACCGTGATGAACATTGCGAAGTGGTGGTTTATAATAATCGTGGCGGCACTGGCTTTGCTGGCTTTTTAAGCAATTGCTTGACTGAAGTCACGGAGCAACGTACAGAGGCGTTAAAAGCACTGTTAGAAAGTTTGGAACAATAGAAATTTTTCCAATTTTTTGACTAAAAGACCTGCTAGGTTTTAAAAACTTAGCAGGTCTTTGTTTTTTTGAATCTATCGCTGAACTTAGGTTAAATTACCAACAATCGTTTGTTGAACCTGTGCCTGTTGAACTTTTCGCCCCTGTTGAAGCGATACTCATTGTTAAACAAAGACCCCAATTTTGTTCACGCGTAGATTGAATATTGGCAGGGGTTGCAGTAAAACTAAAAGAACGCCCACTTTCATCTGTGGTTAAAGCTATAGTGTATACAGCTTTTTCAGCAGTTTTAGCTTCTTTAGGAACTAAAATTGCGTCACTTGCAATCGTATAACCTATCTGTGTTGCACCTAAATCGTCTAACTTAGTTGCATAACGATTAGCATCCGCTTTATAGCTTTCTTGCAATTGAGATAGTTCTAATAAAGCTGTTTTAGCTGTTGCACGATTAGAGCGTGTAATTTGGTTGGTATAAGCGGGATAAGCAATAGCAGCTAAAATCCCTAAAATAGTCATAGCAATCATAATTTCTATTAACGTAAAACCACGTTGGCGCATTCTATAACCTCATTGATGGATGATTAGGAGAAGTTTCTCTCCTCTAAATTAAGTAGAGAAGAGAAACTTTTATCATTTATTCAGGAAATTGTAACCAGTAAGTAGGCGATAAAGTTGCTTTACCTGCCGCTTCATTATTATTACCAGCACCACGTTTACCTAAATCTAAATCATTAGAAAGGATACGAATATCACCATTTTTCAAAAAGATGGTAGATATATCTGACGTAATGCCATCACGAATCCGTTGTGAACGGTCATCTTTGGTTTCATCTCCATCTGCTTTATTACCATCACCATTAATATCAAAGGCAGCTCCTGCATCACATAAACTAACAGCGTATAAACGGCTACTTCCATCATCTCCAGCAGAGCATACGTTTTCATCTGTTTGTTGTAAATCAGCACTTGGAGGTGCATAGGTTGTGAAGTAGGCAACGCCATCTAAAATTAAAGGTGAAGCTAAGCTTTTTTCACCCACTGCTGCATCTAAATTAAGGAAATAACCTTTACTAGAACGTAACAAGATTTTATCGTTAGCACTTCCTTCTTGCACAGTGTTAGCAGAGGCATCAAATAAGTTAGCGGTCGTAATTGTACAGAATAAAGCATCTGTATCCGTTCCTTGAGAGCCTGGTGTTTGCTTACAAGCACCTGTGTTGACTTGGTTGGCTGTAAAAGAAGTATCAGGCAAAGCACTTAATCCATCTACTGCACGGTCGCGTAACAAATAGAAGCGGTCTTGAACAATGGTTTCTAATGGATGATTGCGATTACCAGAGGCAATTGCAACAGCATCATAACGGGGTTGAATCGCACATGCTGAGTTAGTAATGTGCGCAATTTCAGGTGGATAGTAGAATTTACGCGCATTGGCTTCACTTTCTCCAGCTAATTGTGCTAATAAACCGCCTTTAGCTGACTTACCATTTGCTAAACCGTCAAGGTCTATCCGCCAAACTTGTCCGCCTAAATCACCCACATATAAACGGTCTGTTACACCGTCACCATTACTGTCCATTAAAGCAATATCAGAAGGAATCGCGTAGGTCATTTCTTTCAAGTTCAGCGAAGCACCCGTATCACTTGCCCACCATAGGCGTTTTCCTGTTTTAGCATCTACCATATAAATAGCATTGCTGTTAGTTGTAGTGTCACTTTCACCACCACTTGGATAGCCGCCTCCAAATATTAAGACAACAGTATTAACACCATCAATTTTTACGACGGCGGGACGAGGAGCTGACCATGTTAAACCTAATTTAGCATAATCAGCATCTGCTCCCCCTTGAATTACCCACATTAACTTGGGTCCTTCAGGATTGGTAACATTGAGTGCGTAAATGTTACGCCCACCGCTACGCATGTTGAAATACATCCGTACTGCGTCGCCTGCTTCAATATTGCCATTTAGATTAGCGTCTTTAATCCAGAATTGAGGTGTCCCATCCATTCCATAAATCCGGTCAGTACTTTGAGCGTTTTTCATAATCTCTGGTTGAATGCCAAACAATTCCTTAGGCAAGAATGCCCATTCTTCAATCCCTGTTTGTGCATCTAACATGCGAATTAAACCGTCATTAGTTCCAACAAAAATTTTGTCATTACTATTTGAACCTGAAGTTGAATAGGTAATTACTGCTGGACTGCTATGTAATGGGTCAGCAAATGCCCAACGATTTTCTGAGGTATCGTTATCACCATCTTCATCATTAACATCTTGTCCTAAAATCCAATTGACTAAATCCTGTTTAGCCGTTGCACTTAAGGAGCTTCCTAACCCTGTGGTTGCAGTTGAAACCACTGTATCAATAGTCGCATTGTTATCTTGAGTAGGAGGGGTATCGGCTAATACTGTGTAAACTTTACGTTCAGTCGATTTAGGCACATTTTCGCCCGCGCCCCCTTTCGTTACAATAGAACCATCAACATCACTACTCCAAAAACTTTTTGCCGTTTTACTAATATAGCCGCCATCCTCATCTGAAGAACCATTGGAAATACTTACTACAGCAGATTTTCCAGTTGCATCTAAAATATCACCTGCTGGACATGAACCACTCGTGCCATCGCAGAACATATATTTTTTCACATTCCCATTCCAGCGGACTAAATGTTCTGGTTTGAAAAGTGCAAAATAAACTTCATTACGATGATATAAACGGTTGAAAGCACTGACGGACACACTGGGAGAAGCATAAGAGGTACTTTCGGTAATTGCGCCTGCAATAATGGTACGGAATGCTTCTAGTAAAGAGTCTGCACTGTCTGCCGTATAGAAACTGCCCCCACCAACTAAGGCAAGTTGTGCCAGATATTGCATCGCTTTAGTATTAGCTTTTGTTTGGTTTACATCTTCATAAGTTATCCATGTCTGTGTAGTGCTACTAACGGTTTTTGTCCAAGTCTTGGCAATTTTCCAAAGCCCAGCGGCAACGTTATCATCAGCAATTTTCTTATAGGTTCGCCCTTGCTTATCACTGTTATAAACAACATTATCGTAGCGAGCTATTCCATAATGTGGAATCTTCAAACTTAAACCAATGGTATTTAAGACAACATTTGAACCTTCGATGGACGAATCAAAGTCGCTGGTGTACATATACTCAGCTAACTCGGGCCCGCATTTCTCATCACTGTCATAAGTACGCGATTGTCCTGCATTAGGTGCACCCTTGGGAATCACAAAACTGGTAGCGCAAGGAGATTTACCCGTTAAAGCTTGCGCTTTTGAACCTGCGCTTGCGCCATTAGCTTCCCCGTCAGTTAGTAACACAGCATGACTTTGTGCACATAAATTAAAACTAGGTTGAATGTAAGTGGGCGCACCGCCTTTAATTTCCTCACTAGCACAAGCAGAAGCATCTAAATCTGCGTCGGTACATCCATCTTCACGATAAACAACTGCCCCTCCTGCACTATAAGAAGCACGATGACTAACACGGTTAGTATTTTGTCCAAAACGGTCTAAGCCATAAACAACTGGCATACCTTTATAGTAGCTAGTCGCTTCATATAATGCGTCAACTAATGGTGTTGCGCCACCAGGAACAACTTCATCGACTAAAGTTTTCATCCGTGCGCGAACGGTTGTATCGCTACTAACACTATCATCTGAAGTAGAGCTTGCCAATTTGCCCCGAATTTTAATTTTCAACATGGCAGATGGACGAGCAGGGTTACTAGATTCATGTTCACGAGAAGCTACATAACGTAAACCATCTCCTTCTATGAATAACGCCATTGCTTCATTGGGTTTCCATGAAGCACTATTTACAATAGATTGAACAACAGAGGAAATATCTGGTGAAATGTAAGTTTTTCCAGATTTCCAAATCTCATCAGATTGCCATGCTACGCCCGCTGTTTTACTTCGTGAGGAAAAATCGCCCGATTTAGAACCATTAAAACCTGCTGCATTTCCCGCTTCCCCTTTAATTGTGACTTTAAAGGCTTCTTCATATTTTGCTTTTTGACTTGTATCTTCAGGAATAGCTGTAAGGTAAAGTTCTGCGCTTGTAATCGTTTCACCAGCTTTAATTGGAATTTGTGGAAAACGGAAGCCTAACATCCGTTTAGTTTCATTACCTGATACAGTGGTTGTCATTTCCAGTTCTGTACTGGTTAAGAACATCGAATCATCAGCTGAACCATCGCGGATAACCGTTTCTTCACCATCATCGTTTTTATCTGTAATCCGTGCTAAATAACTAGATTGAGAACAGGCCGATGAAGAAACACTTGCAGGGTCATATTCAATTTGTAATTTAGGGGCATTTGATGCCGCATCATCATAACTATAGGCGCGCCGTAACGGACTATCTGTTCCTATGTTAGGATTACTAAAAATGAATGCCATCGCGTTGCCACCGCACCAGCCACCACGATTAACAATTTCCTGCACAACTTCAGTTAAATTTGTTGTCGTTTCTTCGTCATTTTCAACCCACGCATCAGCATCCCATGTGATTTTTGCACCTGTCGTTGCACGAGATGAAATATTGCCATTGGTTGCGGAAAAAGTTGCGGCGTTATCACTTGCTTCACCATGAATTTCCATTGTGGCAGGTGTTTCCGAACTTCTCGCTGCTCCAAAAATAATATTCGCTTTGGTAATTTTTGCACCTTGAGGAATAGAAACTTCTGAGAAACGGATACCAATCAAACGCGAACCTTCAGTTTCTGTACTGCTTGTACTTGATGAGGAAGATGAAGAACTGCTACTGGAGTCTGAAGAACTGCTACTTGTAGTAGCTGGTTGATAAATAATCGTTAAAACAGGAAGTTGATAAGTTTTATAGTTTGACGTAACTGTCGAATAAAACGTGCGTTCCGTAATAGTGCTGCCTGTCGGATCAAAAACAATTCCTAAATCGTCTTTCCCATCTCCAATCCAAGCACTGTTTGCTAAAAGAGGCGTAATAATATTAGTCAGGCTTGAAGTCACTGTTCCAGAATTGCGTTTACCTGATGCCCATGTACTGGTGACTGTCCATGATACATTTGTATCTGAGCTAGTAGTCCAGTTAGAAATTTTTTCGCTAGCAGTAGGCGAGGTTTTGCTACCACTTGGAATTGTAGGGGGATTAGTTTTTGCGCGAATTTTAAAGGTTGTACTGGTGGTTGGACTGTTTGATGCTGTAAAGATAACAGAAGCATCTACAATCGTTGCATCTTTGGGTAATGCAACATCTTCAAAACGTAAGCCAGTTAATACCGTATAAGTACTTTTCCCAGCCAAAATAACGTTATTAGAAGCGTTCAATGTTCCCACTGAAGAACCTGAAATATTTTCCATCCCGTTATTGGTTGTAGAGGTAGCAGTCGTATAAGTATTATATTCAATCGCAACGGGTAAACCGCTATAACCAATATGATTTATACTATCACGATAAATATTGCTAATTTCTGTTTCAGTCCAAGCGGTATTTGTAATGACAATATCATCCATCAACCCAACAAGGGCAGAATTAGTATTTGAGGCGTACATCCCGCCAAACTGCCAGCCAGTAGAACCCGCATTAATTGTGACAGCAGGTCCCGCCGAATTAGAGGTAATGTTTTTACCATTGAAATAAATTTTAGTGCCTGAGGTATCCCACGTTACCGCAACATGCATCCAATCTGAAGTTTGCGTAAAACTACTAGCAGATAATGTTTCTTTGTTTGGACTGGTAACTTGTAACTTCCCAGAACTTGTAACAGCAATATTAAAACTACCATCTTCACGATATACTAATTTAAAATCTTTTTGTGATGTACTGTCTGGTTTGTACCAAAAAGAAACCGTTCCCGTAGAACCTACTTCCATATTGGGATGATCTGGTAAACGAATATGGTTACCACCTGTCAATTGTGGAACTTGACGGAATTTGCCATCGACTAAAGTAGTAGCTACTGTTTTACCTGTGTTATCAACTACGCGTGCTTTACCTAATAAAAAGCTCTTTTTCTTGCTAGCATCATAATATTTGATAAGCGTATCAAGACCTGTTGCAGTTTCTTGCTCTTTTGCACCAATATCCGTAATTCTTAAAATGGTATCTGTGATATTAACAGTACCTTTTTTAGTTCCTTCAACCAGTTCTTCTGCATCGTCAGAAGAACGAGAAACAGCAGTGCTGATTTTGCCATAACCAGCCTCACCTTTTACTTCACTAATTTGTGAATCTATATTAAAAATGGGGAATTCAACGGCAACATTAGAACCACCGTCATAAGTGAAGGTCATTAGACCAATATTAACGTTCTGCACTTCATCTAACATACTCTTTAAAGCGGTTTTAAGATGGTCTAAACGTTTGATATTGTCCGTTTTTCCGTTAATGTCGTAATCTTTCCAGCTCATACTTCCCGAGCGGTCAAGTACAAATAAAATGTTAGGACGGACATCATTTAAATTAGTGTCCGCTTGTCGCATATAAATTTCAGTATCATCCGCATAACTTGGAGCAATAAAACTCATTGCTAGTCCTAAACCAAGTAATGTGGTGAAGAAAAAAACGCGTAAGGTATTCATAAAGGTTTTTTCCTTGCTAAAAAAGATTTTATAAACTATTACTCTTCCGAGGTTGTCAATGTACCTTTGGCAGCAGGGGTAGGACGTGACATGCCTCCTCGTAACTCTACGTTCACTGCCTCATCATTATCTTTTTCACTTCTTCCTATACTTTCAATAACATAATCTGCAATCTTCGCGGTATTTGCTCCATATTTTCCAGTTGCATCGGTATGTTCACCCGGAATTCGTGAAGTCGTGTAGTCAAGTTGGTATTGACGTTTATCATCACGCACAAATGTTTTTGATACTGTGAGATAACCTTGAGTTTCAATTGTGTCTAATTCAGCTACATAAGTAGATGGTTCGCGTACACCGATTTCAGAGACTTGAAAAGCTTGGTTATATTCAATCAAATTAGCTGCCATTTGCGTTTCTAATTTTGTAGAGTCAATTGCACTAATCCCTAACATCGTCAGAATAATTAATAGCATTAATGCAACTATTAATGCAGCTCCCTGTTGTTTTACTAAAGAATGGGTTAAGGGACGTTTATTCATGATTAATTTCTCACTTGAATGGTCATTGTGAAAACACGATGCCGATACCCTTGCTCATATTCTTTATTCGCTTGCAAGTCGTAAGTCATGCCTGTATCAAGCACAACTGACTTTTGTGCATCTTCAGGTAAATCTGTTCGCCGATTTTCAGTACGCATAAGTAAAGTAATTCTGACACTAACAACATTTCCACCAGCAGCATCTAAAGCCTGTCCCAAAACAGCGGGTGGAGTAACATAACGATTAGGTACATCATCATCATCTGTATCAATACCAAACCGAATTTGCATATTCTCAACACCTTCTACTAGCAAATTCATCCGTTTTGGATTTTGAGTATCATCTATATCTGTCCCAAACAGTGCATACCCATCTTCAGGATCATTGACTTTCCCATTATCGTTTTTATCAATTGCCCGAACTTCATACCGAATAGCACCATAGTAGCGAAAAATATTAACAGGGGGGTGAACATCACGGGTTAATGCTTCAAACGTTGCTGTATGTCCAGAAATGCTGATAACTTTATGAAGAGAATAACCACCACAATCTGAAATAACGATATAATTACCAACAACAGGAGGAGCTTCTACATTAGCAAATAAAAAAGTGTTGGTAGTGATTGGTAAATATTCTTTTTGTTTATACAAATCAACATTAGGTACACTGGTCGTTACATCTTTAAGCTGTAATGGAATCGGTTCAAAAAAGCCTGTTGCCACCAACACATCAGAAGCGGGGGTTGTTCCTTTGCTAATTGCCGTCCCACTTTCTGCTGTAATTTTATAATTACCATCACTATTAGCTGTTGCAGAACGAATAGTTTGATCATTTATGCCTGAAATAGTAATTGTAGGATCAACCGCAGTCGTGGCATCTGCTTGAGCCCGCATTGCGCACCCAAAAAAACCTGCTAAACGAGTAGAATAAGACAAACGATCGATGGAAAAACGAGCACTATCTTGTAACCGTGCTAACTCACTTTGCAAAGTGTAAGTACGCTTACTAGAAATCATAATCGTCAACACCCCAGCCAATAACACTAAACTAATGGTGAGTGCTACCATCAACTCAACTAAACTAAAGCCAGTCTGCCGCATCAAAGTTTTCATAACTGAATCCGCCACTGTTGTTGCTTAGGCGTTGCGTCAGGAGATTGGTCTTCCTGCCATTGCAGCACTAATGTGTATACATTTGCCCCTGCTAACGTAATAGTTGCTTGAGCTTCGGGTAAAGAATTCGTTAATTTATAAAACCAATTATTTAAATCATAAGTTGCTAATTGACCTGGTGTGCAGGTATTCACTTCACAAGAGGTATCTAACTTCCCTGATTGGGTTTCTGATTTATAGCCACCACTTGCTGCTACATCGCGGTTTGCTCGCATTCTATCTGCTAAATCAGCCGCTAAAATTGCTGTTTGAGTACGAATATAAGAACGATAATTAAATTGTTGTCCTGTCGTTTGTAAAGCAGCAACGCCGAGCAAACCCACGGAAAGCACTAATAATGCTATTAACATTTCTATTAATGTATAACCTCGCATTTTCTTTAAATGAGGTTTTTTTATTATTACCGTGTTCATTAGCCTAACCCTTGGTAATTTTATGAGCAACTATTTGTATTCACACGCTTCGTTGCAATTTGTCCTGATGCCCTTATATCAATAACTCTATTACAAATCTTTTCATCTAATTTTGTTCCTATGATACTAGCGTGTGTTTTATCAACAGAAATTTCTAAACGTGAAAGTTCAGCACTCCGAGTTAAAAACACAATATTTGTTTTATTAGCTGAACTTTCTTTAATTGCAATAGGAACACTTTCACCCTCATCGAAATATCTAAACTCGCGTAAAGTTGTCCATGTAGGTGCATCACTTTTATCATTTGCACGTTCAACAACCCAGCCTTGTGACCAGCCACCGTCTAAAGAACGCAAGCGCACATTAAAATGACGAATCATTGCTTCATTTCTTGCAAATTGCAAAGAACGAACTAAATCATTTGTCCGCGCAGTGACTTGATTACTTAAAATGGTATAACGTAATTCAGGCAATCCAACACTTAATAGAATTGCCAAAACTGCCATAGCTACCATAATCTCTATTAATGTAAAACCAGATTGAGTTTTCATAGCAATTTCTTTCTAGCAAGTTAAATTTGCTTTGTCTTAGAATCCGCCGATAACTGGCAAGGTCTAAGAGATTAGAGGAATTTAAATAAAAATTTATTTAAATTGCTTTAACTAAAGCATAAACGAAATATGATATTTTTTACTAAAATTTAGATATAGGTTATTTTTTATTTAATTAACGGTTAAATGAAAAAAATAAAAAGAAATTAAATTTTTTTCTTAAACCTTACTACTTTAAAACGCTAATAACATAATAGAATAAATTCTATTAATCTCTCTAATCACAAAGGAAATCCCCTATTTTGTAAATCAAAAATAGGATAATCGGTAGGATAAATTGCCTAATAGCGTATTAAACTGTATGAAATTAAATTACTTGATACACAAAAAAACGACCTAATGGACTCATCACTGCTGTAGGTAAAACCTGAAAAGCCTGTTCAATGTCCTGTGAAGTTAATGCAAATGGTGCACCAGACCAGAATAACTGCCCATTTTGCAAAATGATAATTTTATCAGCATATTGCAATGCAAGGTTAATATCATGTACTGCCCAGACAATACATTTTCCTTGATTCTTAGCCCATCGCTGGCACAAAGTCGCTAATTGTAAAGTATGAGCAAGATCAAGATTGGCTGTAGGTTCATCTAACAGTAGAAAATTAGCTTCACTGGCTAATGCGCGCGCTAACCACACCCGCTGCTTTTCCCCTGTAGAAAGGCTGGAAAAATAACGATGTTGTAAAGCTATTAAATCTGTCTCAATTAAGGCTTGTATTACGCAATTTTTATCGTTTTGAGTGGGCGATTGAAAACGATTTAAATAAGGATAACGCCCTTGCATTACAATTTCAAAAACTTGAAAATCAGTTATATTTTGTGAATTAGACATCGAAGTTGCAACGAAAGCAATTTGCCGCGCAACAGACTGGCGTGAATAACTGCTTAACGGCTTATTTGCTAATGAGATAGTTCCGCTAGAAGGGGGTAATAAACCTGCAAGTAAACGCAATAAAGAACTTTTGCCCGCCCCATTTTGTCCAATCAACGCAATAAATTGTGCATTTTCAATTTCTAAATCAATTTTTTGTAATAGCCATTTTTGTCCAGCAGCTAATCCCAAATTTTTGCAGCATAAATTCATCAAGCACTAACTCTAAAAAGTTAAATGTAATGGATAATACAGGCATATTCTTTACAGAATAGATTTAGCTATTTGTCTTTTTCTGACATAAATTCTGAAAGATGTAAGCGAATCTTAACAGGTTCTAGGAATGATAAAAAACGACTTTTTTGTAATCAAAAATTAATTAATCTTAGATTTATCTAGTTGCTCTAAAAATTTGATAGGTAAATGCGTAAGTTCAGAAATCAAATCTAAAGATAATCTTTTTTTAAGCATGTTTTTTGCAACTTTTAAAACACCAAACTCAACACCATCAGAAAATTCTGTTTGTATTTTACAATGACTGTGATACTCATCTTTCATTTGAGCTTTATCACATAAAGATATTTGACTTTCTTCTATTAAATTAAAAATTCTTCTTACAAATAAATTTTGATATTCTGTTTCTTCAATAATTCTATCTAAACTATCTTCAATGGCTTTTAACCATTCTTGATAAGCAAGAGGTGTATTTTCATTTAAATATTTTGGACATAAAAAGAAAACTTTGTGAACATTTTTGCTTTCATTTCTTAAACTATTTAAAGGCGTGCACTCAGTGATTAATACATCTTTACGATGTTTTTCACTAGCATTAATAATAATAATATTAAAGATTTTTAGATTCTTTTGAGGTGAGGAAGCTAAGAATTCAAATAAGGTTTTATGATAGGTGTGTAAAAAAAAATCGTAATGCTCATCATCGCGGACATGTTGCAGATTGATGATGATACTTTTCTTTTTATCACAGGCTAATAACTGACAATAAACATCTGCTTTATCATAAAAAGGAATATGAGCGATATTAACATCCTCAATTTCTAAAGGAATACCAATAATATCGCTCGCAAATCCTGCAAAAATATCGGGATGACTAAAGACTTTTTTAAAAATCACGCCGTGATATAAAGGAGCAACTTTTTTCATAAGACTTCCTGTTATTTTCGCAAAGGAATTAAAAATTAACGTTGCGCCGCTAAAGCGCCTACTGCGCTAGGTCGTTGTCCATAAAAATAAATTGCGTTTACTATTTTATCTTCTACTTTATCCGCGCCAGCATAACCACACGAATTGTCATTTAATAAAAAAGTGAACGCAAATAATTCGCCCGTGGCTTGATTCGGTACAAAACCAGCGAGTGTGCTTACACCGTCTAACGTCCCCGTTTTTGCGCGAACATTCGCGTGAGCTGGGGAGTTATTTAAACGCTTAGAATGTGCTCCGTATGCCCCCATTACCCGTAAAGAAGTTACAAAATCAGGACCTACATCAAAACGTTTGTACATCGCATTTAATAATTCTGTCATTGCTTCTGACGTAAACTGATTTTGGCGGGATAAGCCAGAGCCATCTGCTAAAGTGACATTTTGTAAATTCACGCCCATTTGTTGCAAAAATTCAGCACTTAAACGTAAACCATTTTCATGGCTTCCAATGCCTGTTTTAAACGCCGCAATTGTTTTTAAGACTTGTTCAGTCATGAAATTATTAGAATAAGTATTTAATTCTTTTAAAATCATGGATAATGGCATTGAACTATGTTCAAACAATATTTCTGCATTTAAAGGTGCAACACCTTGTACCGTTTGACCTAATACTTGAATTCCTGCATCTGCTAATACTTGATGGAAAACATTAAGCGTATAGTGTGTAGGTGCTTGAATATTCAAATAAAGTGATTGTTGTGGTACACCTTGTCCAATCCGTCCAGCAACTTGAATCACAGGTTGCAAATCTGAACCTTCACGCCGTGCAGCTAAACTATTACCTTGTGCACTGGTTTTTACCAAATTATTCAAAGTGATATATTGAGGATGTGGTTTTAACCACACATTAGCAGCACTGCCCGTGCGGTCACTTGGTAACACATGCACTGTAATTGTATTATAGTCTAAGGATAGGCCGCTTAAACTTGCATCGTATGCTTGTTGTGTACGGTCATCACTCCAATAGGGCGAACGGTCTAATCCATCAAAAACAGAATCATCCCCTATTAAATTACCTTGAATGGTAGTGAGACCGCTATCTTTCAAGTCATTAACGATTGCTTGTAAATTTTCCGTTTTAAGAGTGGGGTCACCGCTGCCTTTTAAAATTAAATCCCCTTGCAAAGTATTATCGCGGCGTTTGCCTGTGGTTAATACTTGAGTTTTATAGCGATATTCAGGGCCTAAGTAATTTAAAGATGATGCGGTGGTGACAATCTTCATAATAGACGCAGGTAACAGCGGCAATGTTTCATTACGTTTATAGACCACTTCACCGGAGGGGACAGCAACGATACTAACGGCTGTTTTATTTTTGTTTAAGCAACGTGAATTTAAAGCTTCATTTACTTCTTGAACCATTTGCGCATAATTTTGTGCAAAAATAGCTTGTGAAAAAAGTAAAGAACTCACTAAACTGACTTTAAGGAAAGTATGACGGATAAATAAACTAGACATAATTTTCTGTTAAGTTATAGAGAAAAATTACAAATTCAATTTTGTTCTAAAAACAAAATACTTTAAAATTTCTCTTGTTTAAGATTTAAAGATGTAAACGTTCACGCACCAAGCGCAAACTTTCCCATGCTGACAAGTGTCCTTGCCGCCGTGCGACATTAATATGTAACCACCAATATAATAAATGCAAACGTTGCTTATCTTGCTCAATTAAAAGCTTATCATTTTGCGTTAACCACCAACCGCCAACTTTAGGCAATTTAAAAGTTGAATGTGTCGGTGTTTGTAATCCTTGATAACCAAGCAAAATGAATTCTACTAATTGCGCTAAGTAACTTTGCCAAACACGCAATTTGTGACCTTTGGCAACCGTTAGATATTCTAGTAAACATAGCAATAGTTTTGCTAAGCGTTGTGTATAAATATCTTCCTCTTGTTGCCATTCAGCAATTGTTCGTTGCATATCTTTCATGAAAGGCTCAATTTTATCGTAGAGCGGTTCAAATTCATGTACTGCTACCAACACTCTCATTAACACAAATGCAAGCATTCTTGCTCTGTCTAAAGCCGTAGCACGCGCTGCAATCAACTCCCGTACCCGTTCAGAAGCAGAATGATAAGTACGCGCTTTAGCTAAATCATCCGCTAACGCTTTAGCTAATTGTTGAGCAATATCACGCGCATAATGTACGTCGGCAAAAGCCGTTTCTTTATCTTTAGAAACGCAACGTTTGCTTAATTCTTCTAAATCTTTGGATAATTCACGAATACGGACTAACGCACGCGAAAAGGCACGGTTATCTAAAGGTTGTGCTAAAGAAATATCTCGGGTAAGTGCAACTGCACTAACAATATCTTGCGCTAAATCTAAAGCGAGTACAATATTTTTAGCCAATTCTCTAATCAGTTGATGGTCTTGTGCAACTTGTAATAAATGCGTGTGTCCTTCTAATTCGACCGTTTGAATAATGTTAAATTCCCGCTGATACCCTTGCCTTAAACTCATATCTTGTAATAAACCCCATGCCATATTTTTAATTTGCAAAGAAGGCAAAGCTGAAAAATGAAACCGCAAAGCTTTATCTAAAGCATTCAAACGTTTAAGACAACATTCAGTATCATCTTGGCTGGTAGGTAATTCAAAATGATGACTTTGAAAATACGCATTCAAGTTACTTAAAAAAGGAATTTGACTGGGTGGTAACACGCGATGCAAAGTATTTAATAACAAGCCTTCAATTTCTGCTGAACCAAATAAAACATATTTGCCTTGCGTACATGTCCATGTCAAACTACCTTCTTGATTTGCCATTGTGCGAGCTTCTTCCAAAGTGGGCAAACGATAACGTAACTCCCCCCCTTCAATTTCAGTTAACCATTGGCAAAAAGCGTGCGCATCTTCTGCCCGAATACCGCGAATTGCCTGCTGCGCCATACCTTCTGTGAACGTGTGACTATTCCAATAATCAGGCTGGTGATAACCCCCTTGGGCATAATAATCATCTAAAAATAACTGATATTCCGCACAACTTAAAAAAGATAAATCAATTTCAATATATTCATCAATACGTTGTAAATTATGCAACCGTTGATTTAATTTCACTTTCGCGGCTAAATGACGGCGTTCAATTTCATGCGATTCAAGCGCAAGCGATAAACGGCGATTTACCTCATCGCGCACACTTTTTTCTAAAACCCGCGCTTCTTCTAAACAATTCGCTGCCAAAGTCAACGCTACAACGCTACCATTATCCAAACAAGCACGCACTAAAGTCGTCGCATCACCTTGGGCGGCATATAGTAATAAAGTTTCATGCCACCAACTGTCCATTACAAAAGCGTGCCAAGCGAGCGGTACTTTCTGCTCGAGCAAATGAGCCGCCGTTAAATACTCTTGAAATGTTAAATGGGCAAAACTCCATTGATTCATTTCACATTCTAACAATAAACCACTTCCCGCTTGCACATCATATAAAAAGGGTTGCATTTCATCAGCACTTAAACCCACTGACTCAATCGGGTCAGCAATAATTGCCATCGCTTTTGCCGTATTAATATCGCGGGTTTTGCTTAACATCATTTGCGCGGCTAAAGGTTGTAACACAACACGCTTTTGCGCCGCCGTTAAACGGTCATTGACCCCAATGGATTGCCGCCAATGTCCCAGTAAAACATCACAAATTTCAGTATATAACTCAACCCGCCGCCCTGGTAATTGCCCCCGATAACGATGCACCATCGCAACCATAGTTAATAACAAAGGATTGACAGTTAACGCGGTAAGTGTTGGCATCCCATTCAAACGCAAAATTAAATCATCTGCTCCCTGTCGGGCGCGTAAACGCACGCCATCATCCACTTTATGCCCAAAACTAACGACTTCATTGGCTAAATACCACGCATGAATAAATTTTCGCACTTGTTGCGCATTAAAAGGTTGTACTTCAAGAACATGGGCTTGACGTAAAGGTGCAGTTAAATAGCCTTGAGGGCGCGCCGTCACAATGAAAATACAGCCTAAATAACGTTCGGCTTGACTATCTACCCAAGCCGAAACCGCTTGTCGTTGAGTGAGGTCAGCGACTTCATCTAAACCATCGAGTAAAACTAAGCAATTACGGCTTTTCAGTTGTTTTTCAAACCAATTAGGCGGGGGATTTAAATCAGGATATTTTTTAGGGTCACTAAAATGATATTGTGCAAGGTCTGCAAGAGAAGGGTGTTTATCAATGATTGCGCGGGTATGATTGCGGAGAAATAAAAATAACGGCGTGAAGTGTTTAGGTAAATCATGCTGTTTTTGCTGATTAGCGGCTAAAGTCAAAGCAACATGTTGTAATAACGTTGTTTTTCCACTACCCGGTGCGCCGATAATCGCATAAATAGGCGGGGTTGTAATAGGCGTATTTTTCGCCATATTGACATGCGGTTTTAAAATCTCCCAAATTCGCCGATTGCCAATTAATTCGCGATTCGCAATAGGATTATAATTGGTTTGTTGTAAATTTGCCGCAGGCGCAATTTTTAACTCAATGAAAACTTGTTGTAATTCAAGGGTAAAAGTGCCCATTGTTCGCAAACCACGCACATTAAAAATGCGGTGTTCATAAGTAACTTTTTGATTATAACGTTGTCTGAACGCATCTTGCCAAAATAAATTCATAAAATGCTGGTGGTTGTATTTTAAAAAAATGAGTGCCTACCGAATAAATCTGCGGATATTATAAATTTTTTGCAGATTATCATTACGCTAACGAATGTTTTTATTAGAATTATTATTTTTAGGCGTTACGCAGTTGAAATAATGATACTTTTATTTACAATATAATAAGCATTAATACCTCTATTTTTCGCGTTTTTAAATGAGGAGTGCAATAAAACTCTCGTTATTTATAAAAAGCAATCGCTGAAGCTATTGAACTCCTCATTTAAAAAACTGCGTAACTCCTTGATAAGATAAACCCCTGCTAGATTTTCAATCAAGCTGGGGTTTATTTTTGCTTAAGCAATTTTTTACATTTTACGGTATCTTATTTTTCAATTTTGCGATAATTAGCGGGTTATGGCTCATTAGATTCAGCATTAAGATTTTTACTATTCAAAAATGCTTGTAATTCGGGTGACATCATCGCTTGCGAAAAGTCCACCCGTTTTAAAATTGCATTATTAAAATTCACGCCCATCAAATTTGTTCCACTTAAATCTGCCCCTGTTAAATCTGCCCCCGCAAAATTAGCATTGCTTAAATCTGCTTGATAAAAATCTGTCCAGCGTAAATCTGCCCCCGTAAAATTAGCACTGTTACAATTAGTTTCGCTTAAATCAGATTCACTTAAATCAGCCCGTTGAAAATCTGCTTCTATCAAACTCGCTTGATGTAAATCAGAGTTACTAATATCGGCTTCTGTAAAATCTGCACCATCTAAATTCGCTCCCACTAAGCGAGCATGAAATAAATAAGCATGACGTAAATTTGCTAAGCGCAAACTTGCTTGATTTAAAATAGTTTCATTTAAATCAGCTTCAGTTAAATCTGCGCCTGATAAATTTGCATGAGATAAATTCATTCCCACTAAATTGCTTTCACTTAAATCTTGATTGCTAAAATCACATCCTTGTCCTTGTCGAGTTCGTTTTAGATGTTGAAGGCGTTCTTTAGACATCTGTTGTTCTCCTCACTTCCCACATACAACTTGCTCCATATTGGAAAGTTAGCAAACTGTGTACCAGCAATAAGCACGTTAAAATCACTTGAGGTTTCAATAAATTATATAAATAGTCAACCATTTTTATCAAAATTTAACCAAGGAGTGGATATAGCGTTTTTTAAAGTCACCTTTACTAAAATATGTTTAGTAACAATAGCTTAATCGCCATTATTAATTATATAAACCTACATATTTTGTAATTTGCGCAGTATTAAACAATAACTTGCTTTTATGAAAATAATGACAAATAAAATGCGAAAGATTGGTTTAAAAATGAAAAATAGAAGCAGTTGTTCGCTTAATTTAGATTTGTTCCTACCCAGTTTTCTTGAAAAAAGCTATATTAGAAAAATTTTTAAATGCTATGGAGAAAATAACATGGGCTTATTCCACAGTTTTTCCTATTCTATTACTGTGCTAAATCCCTTTATCCGCGTTATGATGATGCAATTGTGTTTTAGCAGTTGGCTAGTCTGTGCCCAAACCACTGAACAATTCAATGATGCACCTCCACCCCCGCCCATGCCTGCGACTGTAACGCAACCCGCTATGGTGACAAATTCGCAGAATTCAACTACTACAGACCGCGACATTGGCGAAAATGCAGCAGAAGATGACGATTCTGAGGACACATTAACACCACAAGTAACGATTGCAGAAACAGATGCAGGGGTAATTCAAGAATACCGTATTCATGGTAAATTGCGGATGATAAAAGTCATTCCACAATGGGGATTAAGTTATTTTTTAATTGATAGAGACGGCGACGGCATTTTAGAAACCACTCAAACTGAACTGGATAGTGCCAGTATGCTCAATCAATGGATTTTATTCAGTTGGTAAGCGCGTAAATTATTTTTTCTTGAATGTTATAATAGCTTTCCAATTATCTCAAAAATTTCTTACAATCAATCGTTTTTTTTATAAGCAAAAAAGTCAATAGGAATCTTATGTCGCGACTCGTGTACGACAAAATTACCATGCTTGCCCCAGCGCAAGTAGCAAATTTTGGTGGGTTATTTGACCGTGCGGGCAAATTATGCCGCCGTCCACCATTAGGACGTAACGATGCGGAAGGCGGTCCCGGAAATTGGATGCAAATTCACCGCTTATCCGGACGTAAAGGCGTGATTGAATTAGATATAGAGTTGCGCCAATGCGATGAATCTGGTTTTTGGCGAACGCCTGTAGAATTCACAAAATTATTAGATGAACTCAAAAAGCACCCTGAACGGGATTTAGTACGCTTGTTAGTACAAGCCACTTGCCAACAAATTGAAACTTTATGTAATCGCTCCATTGATGATGGTTTTAGAATTCACATCATCATTCACACCCCCAATGGACAAACTGGTTTAGGCTTAGGCGGTAGTGCATCGAGTGCGGCGATTGTCGTTGGCATTGATGCTATGTACGGCTCACCCTTAGCAGAATTACCTAATGGGGACATTGTGTTATTACAGCTTGCCGCTGAAGGTGAACGCATTGCCGCAGGGCGGGTATTTTATGACAATGTTGCGCCATTAATTATTAAAGGCGATGTTGTTTATTTAGCTCCAAGTGCTAATACGCAAGAAAACAATTCGCCCAAAGTACTGGCATTAGATTGTCCAAGCCAATTGCAAATGGTCACGATTACCCCTGATTTTGCACTTAGCACCGCAGAAATGACGCGCATTTTACAAGGACGCACCATTGATTGGCATGTTGCAGAAAAATCAGGCGACCATAAAATGGAGTTTATGCGGGGATTAATCACTAAAGATATTCATTTAATGATTAAACATGCGACTAATATTGTCACTGAACCTATTCGCGGCACAGTGGTTAAAGGGTATCAAACTGCCTTACAAGTTGTGCGTGAACGCAATGCTGAATTTGAAGCGGATAAACCGCATTTTTCATTAGGTATTAGCGGCTCGGGTCCGACTTTATATGCACTTGCTTGTTCGCCTGAAGAAGCCAATCAAATTGGCTATGAAATTCATCAAGCGTTAAAAGAAAAAGAAGGTATTTATAGCTGGTGGTTCTGTCATGAACCTAATCCGCACGGTGCAGAAATTATTGGGCGCGAAATTAGTGCTTATTCCATCTAAAATTTAATGACGATGACAAGGGATTAATAACAATGGCGACTCCAGAAAAGAAAAAGTTGTATATTATTGTTTCTGCAACGGATGCAGCAATTTTAGAGCGCATGGTGAATGAGCGAATTAGAGAAAGCTATGTGCCCCATGGCAATCTGGTGGTTGCACAAGAAGCTGGCGTTTCTGGGCTTTCTTATTTTCAACCTATGATTTTAAGAAAGCAAAGTTAACTCAAATCATGTAAAAATAATTATGTAAATTAATGCGGATTCTACAAATAAATATTTTAAACTCAATGGGTTGTTAGGGTTGATAGTCTTGTGAATCCATATCAATAGACCTAGTAGGTTTTTTAAACCTAGTAGGTCTGCCGTTCTCAAAGGATAAACAAAGCTAATACAAATTACTGAGTTTAAAACACTTACGCACTAAATTTTGCAGTTAAATGATTTTAAATCAATTGCTTATTTATAAAAAGCAATAGCTGAAGCGATTGCACTCTTCATTTAAAAACGCGGTAAAAACTAAAAAACTACAACCCCCAAATACCAACCCCACCCCATCAATCAACGGGTTTATTACCAGTCAATCGCCACAAACTCACTGAGTTATCTGCCGAGGCTAACGCAATCACTTTGCCGTCTGCATTAAACGCAATATCCGTTATCCAGTCTTGATGTCCTGTTAAAATCGCGACGCATTTCCCCGTCGCCATTGACCACAAACGCGCACTGTTATCTACCGAAGCAGTTAATAACCATTGATTATCTGGACTCAATGCAACTTGTCGCACCGCGTCGGTATGTCCGCTTAAAGTATGCACTAATTTTAACTGTGGTTCTTTACTATCAGACGCGGGCACTTGCCAAATTTTCGCCGTGTGGTCATAACTTGCACTGGCTAACCATTGATTATCATGACTAAATTGTAAATGATAGACACGGTCTTGATGCGCTTGTAAAGTATTGACCACTTCCGCCGTCCCCGCCTTCCATAATTTAATGGTTTTATCCTCCGACCCCGTCGCTAACCATGCTGCATTAGGACTTAAAGCAGCGGTATACACAAAATGCGAATGTCCTTTATATACCACAGGAGAAACAAATTCAGTGGCTTGCCAATTATCACTATGCCATCGCAACGCGCTATAAGTCGCCACTGTCACCACATCTTGCCCCGTTGCACTAAATGCACTGTACACCATGCCACGTTCTTCACTGCTAAATAACGCTAAAGGTTTAGCATCTTGCAAACGCCATAAACGCGCTGATTTATCCCGCGAACCCGTTAATAAATATTTCCCGTCTGGACTCACTTCTGCATGAATCACCCAATCACTATGTCCGCGAAATACACCCAGTTCTTTTCCTGTTTCCACTTTCCATACCCGCGCCGAGCGGTCTTGTGAGGCAGTCACTAAATATTTATCATCAGGGGAAAAATTCGCATCCCACACTAACTCATTATGTCCGCTAAAAGTTTGCAATAATTTACCCGTCGCGACTTCCCAAGTTTTCGCATTATCTACGCCCGTCGTTACCATTAATTTTCCATCATAACTAAAATTTGCTTGTGTCACGCCATCTTCATGTCCTTTTAAAATCGCGTAACGATTGATGAATTGATTTTCTGCATTTTCATCAGCATAGCTAAAAGAACAAAAGGCTAAATATCCTAAAGCCATTAAAATCATTTGTTGGGTCATAAAAAATCACTTTAAATATGAATTATTTATAAAATCAGCGGATTAGCTATACTTTACGCTAAGTTGCTGAATATCGTTTCAATGTGTCATTCAAATCGTTTATGCTACGTCTCTGAATGTAATTATTAAGCAGTAGCATAAAGAATTTTTAAGGAGTCTCTCAATAATGTCTGATGAACTACGTCAAAGCGCATTGCAATATCACAGTTATCCGCAACCTGGAAAACTTACGATTACGCCCACTAAGCCATTGGCTACTCAACGCGATTTAGCCTTAGCTTATTCGCCAGGGGTTGCGTATGCGTGCCAAGAAATCGTGAAAGACCCTCTCGATGCTGCCAAATATACAGCGCGTGGGAACTTGGTGGGCATTATCACCAATGGTACAGCGGTACTCGGCTTAGGTTCAATTGGCAGTTTAGCGGCAAAACCTGTGATGGAAGGGAAAGCCGTTTTATTTAAAAAATTTGCGGGAATTGATGTTTTTGATATTGAAGTCAATGAAAATGATGTTGATGCGTTAGTCGATACCATTGCCCGTTTAGAACCCACCTTCGGCGGAATTAACTTAGAAGACATCAAAGCCCCCGAATGCTTTGAAGTAGAACGCCGTTTGCGCGAACGGATGAAAATTCCCGTGTTCCATGATGACCAACACGGCACTGCAATTGTAGTGGGTGCGGCAGTTGTGAATGGGTTACGGGTGGTTAATAAAGATATTAAATCTGTGAAAGTTGTTGCAGCAGGCGCAGGTTCTGCGGCATTAGCCTGTTTAAACATGTTGGTATCTTTGGGTTTACCAATTGAAAATATTACAGTTTGCGACATTATCGGCGTGGTTTATAAAGGACGCACCGAATTAATGGACGATTACAAAGCCCGTTATGCGCAAGAAACAAGCGCGCGGCATTTGGGTGAAGTCATTGATGGGGCTGATATTTTCTTAGGTTTATCGGCGGCTGGGGTGTTAAAAGCGGAAATGGTGCAAAAAATGGCCGCTAATCCTTTAGTTTTTGCTTTAGCCAATCCAACCCCTGAAATTATGCCTGAAGAAGTACGGTCAGTGCGTCCTGATGCAGTCATGGCGACGGGGCGTTCTGATTATCCTAACCAAGTTAATAATGTGTTGTGTTTCCCCTTCTTGTTCCGTGGGGCTTTAGATGTCGGCGCGACGGAAATTAACGAAGATATGAAACGGGCTTGTGTGTATGCGATTGCGGATTTAGCCCAAGCAGAAACGTCTGACGTGGTAATTGCGGCGTATGGCAATCAGTCTTTGGCATTTGGGCGGGAATATTTAATTCCCAAACCGTTTGACCCGCGTTTAATCACTTCAATTGCGCCCGCCGTAGCGAAGGCGGCAATGGATACAGGCGTAGCGACTCGTCCAATTACAGATTTTGATGAATATCATGAAAAATTAGCCCAGTTCGTTTTCCGTTCTGGCTTAATGATGAAGCCTGTATTTGAAAGTGCCCGCAAAAATCCGTTGCGCGTTGTGTATGCTGAAGGCGAAGAAGAGCGGGTATTGCAAGCGGCGCATCAAGCTATTGTAGAACACATTGCGCGTCCTGTTTTATTGGGTCGTCCAGAAGTGGTACAACGCCGAATCAATGCTTTAGGTTTAAAAATGAAGCCTGGTGTTGATTTTGAGTTAGTGGATTTACATGATGACAAACGTTATCCCAATTATTGGCAACAATACCATTTATTAACTGAACGGCGCGGGGTTTCGCCTTCAGAAGCTCGCACGACAATTCGCACTGATAACACGGCAATTGCAACGATGATGGTGGAATTAGGCGATGCTGATGCCATGATTTGTGGTACAACGGGACGTTTTCACCGCCATTTGCAACAAATTTTGAATATCACGCAACATCATAAAGGCTTAGTTGCTTGTATGAACTGTTTGATTTTGCCAGCGGGCACATTGTTCTTCTGCGATACGCAAGTGAATTTAGAGCCTACAGCGGAAGAAATTGCACAGTTAACGTTGTTATGTGCGGAAGAAATTCGTCAATTTGGGATTACGCCTAAAGTTGCGCTGTTATCACATTCTAATTTTGGTTCGCGCACCTTAGATTCTTCTATCAAAATGCAAGAAGCATTAGAGTTGATTTTAGCGCGTGCGCCTGATTTAGAAGTGGAAGGCGAAATGCACGCCGATTCTGCGTTATCTGAAACAATTCGGGTCGCGCGTTTCCCCAATTCGCGTTTAAAAGGACGGGCAAATTTATTAGTCATGCCCAATTTAGACGCGGCGAACATTGCCTATAACTTAGTAAAAGTAATTGTGGACGGTGTGGTGTCTATTGGTCCGTTAATTGTGGGTGTAGATAAATCTGTGCATGTGGTTACACCTTCAGTCACTGTGCGCGGTTTGTTAAACATGACTGCTATCGCTGTGAAAAAATCTCAACGTAGTAAAAAATAATCTGGATTTAGCAGCAGATTCAAATTAAAACAAAGACTTACTAGGTTTTAAAAACCTAGTAGGTCTGTGGATGTAAAACTGCCAATCTTAATATCAGTATCTGTGTTTAATACGCTTATTCGTCAAATTCGCGTTAGGTTAAATTGCGTACAAGTAAGCATTTTTCTACATTTTCCAGTTCCGCTGCATTAGCAAAAGGAACATAGACCACATGTCCTGAACCAGAAGCAACATTGACAGCTTCATGATTGAGGTTATGTAATTGTTGTAAGGTAAAAGAACGATTACCCTCAGGTGAAAGTAATTCTAATGTATCACCTACTCTAAAATGGTTTTTTACATCTACTTTTAACCAGTTTTCTTCACGTCCTAACACTTCGCCTACAAATTGCTGCAATTCGCCAACTGAACTACCCCGTTGATAATTTTGATATTCATCATGCACATGGCGGCGATAAAAACCTTCTGTATAGCCACGACTGGCGAGATTTTCCAATTCATCCATCAATTTTTTGTCAAAAGGTTTACCAGCGGCTGCGTCATCAATCGCTTGACGATATACTTGTGCAGTACGCGCCACATAGTAATGTGATTTTGTGCGTCCTTCGATTTTTAAAGAAGTAATCCCCATTTCTGTCAGACGTTGCACATGTTGAATGGCGCGTAAATCTTTGGAGTTCATGATATAAGTGCCATGTTCATCTTCAAAAATAGGCATTAATTCATTGGGGCGACCCGCTTCTTCAATTAGATAAACCCCGTCCATCGTATCCCCTTGCCCTAAACTAGGCGCGGGTTTCCATTGCATCACGGTTTCAGTATTTGCCTGCGGCGTTTGTGTTGCAGTTTTTTGTATATAGCCGCTTGCAGTTTCTTGTGCAGAATGGACTTTATATTCCCAACGACAGGCATTTGTACATGTACCTTGATTAGCATCGCGGTGATTCATGTAACCAGAAAGCAAGCAACGCCCTGAATAAGCAATACATAACGCGCCATGTACAAAAACTTCCAGCTCCATTTCTGGGCATTGTTGGCGAATTTCTGCAATTTCGTCTAACGACAATTCGCGCGACAAAATAATGCGTGAAACGCCCACGCTTTGCCAAAATTTGACCGCTGCATAATTCATAGTGTTCGCTTGAACTGAAAGATGTACTGGCATATCTGGCCATTTTTCGCGCACCATCATGATTAACCCAACATCTGCCATAATCAGCGCATCGGGTTTTAGCGCGACAACTTCCTCCATATCTGCAATAAAAGTTTTTAATTTGCTATTATGCGGAAGTAAATTGACAGCAAGATAAAATTGTTTACCTAAAGCATGAGTTTCATTGATGCCAATTGCTAAATTATTGATGTCGTTGAAATCATTGTTGCGAACACGCAAGCTATAGCGCGGTTGTCCTGCATATACGGCATCTGCGCCATAACTAAATGCGTAACGTAAATTTTTTAAATTTCCCGCTGGGGATAATAATTCGGGTTTTTTAATCATAATCAAACCTTTATGCAATCTTTAATAACTATCGCAATTTTTGAATTTTAATCATGCGACTCATAATGCGTTGGCTTTATAGCTGTTTACTTTTTGTGTTATTACCTTTCATTTTCATGCGTTTATGGTGGAAAGGTAAAACTTTACCTGCTTATCGCCAACGTTGGGGCGAACGTCTGGGGTTTTATCCTACGCCATTACAGACTGGGGGCGTGTGGTTACATACGGTTTCTGTGGGAGAATTGCAAGCTGCTATTCCGTTAATCAAACACTTACAACAAGTTTATCCTCAGTTACCTTTACTGATTACAACCATGACTCCGACGGGTTCGCAACGGGTTAGAGAATTATTTCAATATACAAATTCTAGTTCAGTTTTACCTGTTCAACATGTTTATCTACCGTATGATACAACAGGTGCGGTCTATCGTTTTTTAGAAGCGGCGCGTCCACGTTTAGCGATTTTGATGGAAACAGAATTGTGGGCAAATTTATTAAACGGTTGTTATCAGAGAAAAATCCCTGTACTTTTGTTAAATGCCCGTTTATCTGAACAGTCTGCTCGAGGGTATCATAAAATTGCACCTTTTACACAATCAATGTTGCAACAAATCAATCATATAGCAGCACATCATCAAGAAGATGCTGACCGTTTTATTGCACTGGGTGCGCCCCCAGAGCGTGTCACGGTGACAGGTAGTATTAAGTTTGATTTAAGTATTCCGAATAAATGTTTACAGCAAGCGGCTGAATTAAAAAGCACTATGCAAAAGCGTCCAGTATGGATTGCGGCAAGCACGCATGAAGGAGAGGAAACTGCTGTTTTAGCAGCATTTTCAGTGTTACTGTCACAATTTCCTGATTTACTGTTGATTCTTGTGCCGCGTCATCCTGACCGTTTTGAGAAGGTTGCAGGGCTTTGTCGTGAATTTTTAGCACACTCACACAAAACTGAAGCGGCATTAAGGCGGCGGAGTTTGAATCAAGCAATTCTGCCATCAACCGCAATTTATTTAGGCGATACGCTAGGAGAATTGCTGATGTTATATGCGACGGCAGACATTGCTTTTATTGGCGGAAGTTTAGTTAATATCGGCGGACATAATCCTTTAGAAGCAATCGCCGTGGGTGTTCCTGTTATTATTGGTCGTTATTTTTTTAATTTTAGTGCGATATTTCCATCTTTATTTGCTTTGCAATGTGCAACGGCTATCCAAAACGAACATGAATTAGCGGCGGCTGTTACGCATTGGCTTACTGCGCCCGCGCAGCATCAACAGGCACAACAACAAGGACAACAATTTATTCAAGCTAATCGCGGCGCGACTGAAAAAATGATGCAATTAGTTGCATCTTGTCTCAATTAAATTCTGTAGATAGCAATTTAACCCGTTTTTCGATTGCATAACAATTATACAATTCTCTTACGGCGGGCTTGCTCCATCATAACCGCTTGCATTAAAAGGATTTCACGTTTATGAACGGCTTGAACTAACTGACGACTTTTTTGGATTCCCCAAAACAAAGTTATGGCGCAAACCATAAATAATGAGAGGAATAATGCTAACATAATGTTCATAATAACACCTACTTCATGTTAGTTAAGAGTCATAAATGTATAGAACATTTACTTTATTCAATCTTTAGTTTTTTAGTTAAACTAACGATTATGTAATTTATAATAATCCGTTGGCTTTATGATTGAAAGTATGAATGATAAATTTTAAGACCATAGAGAAAAAACTTATGAACGATACAGTTATTGTTGCTAACGGTTTAAGCAAACAGTTTGCCCAATTTAAAGCCGTGGATAATATTTCTTTTACTGTAAAACGTGGGATATGTTGTGGCATTTTAGGACCCAATGGCGCGGGTAAAACGACTACTTTAAAAATGCTCGTAGGTAATACTTTACCCACATCTGGAGAATTGCATGTTTTAAATTGGAAAATTCCCGAACAGGCACGCGAAATGCGTTACCACATTGGAATTGTGCCTCAAAAAGATAATCTTGACCCTGATTTTAGCGTTACGCAAAATTTACGCGTTTATGGCAGTTATTTTAATGTACCTGCCCATGTATTAGAAGAACGAATTCCCAAAATTTTGCAATTTGCCAATTTAGAAAATAAAGCAAATGCGTTAATTCATGCTTTATCAGGTGGAATGCAGCGGCGATTATCTTTAGGACGTGCATTAATTAATGACCCACAATTATTAATTTTAGATGAACCTACAACAGGTTTAGACCCGCAAGCCCGTCAATTAATTTGGCAACGCTTGCGTCAATTGAAAATGCAGGGCTTAAGTTTGATTTTAACAACGCACTATATGGAAGAAGCGGAACGCTTATGTGATGAGTTAATTATCATGGATAACGGTAAGATTTTAGCGCAAGCTTCTCCGCGTGCCTTAATTGAGCAATATATAGAGCCGCAGGTTTTAGAAGTGCACGGTGCTGAAAACGAAGTTCAACAATGGCATACACAAATTGCGCAACCGTCTAAATTACGCCATGAAAAAATTGGGGATACTTGGTTTTATTATGGTAATTCTGTCGAATTTTTAGTGCAATCATTGCAAAATTTCTCTTCATTACGTTTTTTACACCGTCCCGCTAATTTAGAAGATGTGTTTTTAAAACTGACAGGGCGAGATTTACGCGAAGGTTAATTTGAGTGATTCATTGGTTTTAACTTGAATTTGGACAGGATTAAAAAGATTTTTTAACTAAATGTTATTGCAATAAATCTTGTATTAAAAACCAAAGGTTAAACTTTTATCCACTTGTCGTTAAAAAAAATACTTTTATCTTGTTGTTAGATTATCTTTAGTTTGAATTATGGATAATGCTAGAAAAATTCTAATGGTATACTAGAAAAATAGAAAAAGTTAGTAGATAATAACTGTCATTAGAAAGCTATAAAAACAAACAGCCGAATTGTCTGCTTATTTGAAAAAATTGTCATGAAAATTGCCTAATTTCATGAATGAAAACATGCTGCAACGGTAGGACAAACTATAAAAATAAAAAGTCCGAGCAGGTTTTCAGCAAAAAAATAGTAACACTGACTTACGCATAGCACTGCATCTTACTTAAAGTAAAAACGGATTAAATTAAAGGTTAAAAATCATGAAAACTCAATTTTTAAACCACGCAATTCGGCAAGTGCTCACTGCAGGCTTAATGAGTGGCTTAGTATTTAGCGCAAACCCAGTTAACGCTGCATCTTGCCCAACTTATGGATTGCAAGACAACAAATTAAATGATACCCAATTTTTCACTATGTTAATTGGTGGAAATGGTTCAATTCAAACCGCTAATTTAGGGGCTGAATACAAAGGGTATGATATTGAAGGCTTAACGATTCATCCTTTAACAGGTGAATTATATGCGACTTCAGGTGACGATACTGCTGAAGGTTACCCTATCGGTGGTTTATACAAAGTTAATAAAACTACAGGTGAATTAACTTATATCGGTCAAGCATACGATGGTGAAATTTCTGCTTTAGAATTTTCTAAAGACGGACAAAAATTATACGGTTGGGTTGACCGTCAAGGTTTAATTGAAATCAATCCATTAACTGCTGCTAGCAAAATGTTGTACCCCAATACACACGCGATGATTGAAGACATTACAACGGGTGTCAATGCTAAAGGCGAAAGCATTATTTATGGTGTAGCAGGCAACAAATTATATGCCTATAACTTAAGTGTAAGTGCACCTGAATTATTAGCTTGCGATACATTACCTTCTGAAGCTGAATCTATTGAAATGTTAGCTGATGGTACATTGTTATACGGCTTACATGATGGTGAAGAAAGCAAGTTATATCAAGTTGCATTAGATAATGGTTGCAAAGTATTGAATCAAGGCAGTCTTGATACCCAAGTGTATTATGATATTGAAGGCTTAGCGACTCCTAGCAGCTGCGGTACATGTCCTCCAGACGAAACACCATGGCAATATGTTTATGACAGTTTCACTGATGGCTCTGATTCATGGGGCTTTGGTGGTACATCATACGAAATTTACGCAATGGGTATTAAACAAGAAGGTGACTTAATCACTGTTGCAGTTGCAACTAACGTTGATATGGCAGGTGTTAACAGTAATGGTGTTAATATCGCATTAGGTGATGTGTTCTTTGATTTCTCTGGTGCTGCAGGTAATGGTGGTAAAGTTTTTGACAATCAACCTAATATTACCGCTAATGCAACAACTGCAATTAAAAATGCACAGATTGAAGCAGAAAATCAAGCAATTATTGAGAAAAACAAAACACTTCCTGCTAACAAACAAGTAAAGTTAAAATCTTTGTTAGCCTATAAACCCTTAGTTGAAGGTGTTTATGGTGTTCGTTTTACCAGTGCTAATGATGCCGGTGTTTCTAGTTTAGGTTTATATGCAGTAAATGGTAGCAAAGCGGTTGGTAGCACTAACCATGGTTACTCTAGCTTGAAAGCTTATACTGACACTGCAAATAGCTATGCAGCAAATCCAAGCTTAGGTGGTCAAATTCCGTTAGATGCAACTTATTTCAAAGATTACGCAAGTAGCGGTAAAACACCCAATGTAATTGGCTCAGGTAACTTAATGAGTAACTTATTACCCGCTAGTGCATCTGCAATGCAAAGTTTGAATTTTAATTTAGCAGGCGCAAAAGTTGACGCAAGAAACGTAAGTAAAGCAAGTAAACCTGGTACACCTCCACAAATTCAAGTGGTTGCTTTCAGTTTCAAACGTCCCGCTAACTTTAAAGGTGATTTCACTGCCTACTTGTTCACCGAATGTATTAACGACGGTGTAGCACTTAAAGGCTCAATTAAGGTTTGTGAATAACAAATCTTACAAAATAGAAGTTTGCTAATATAAATTAGCAAATAGATAGATTAACTAAGCAGGCAAGCTGGGGATAAAATATTTTTATCCCTGGCTTTTTTATTTCGACGATTTAGAAAAGAATGCCATAATTTGAGTTTGATAAGATATTCAAAAACAAAGACCTAGTAACGCGAATCTTGCGAAAATAATTATAAATATCATATAGTTACAATTAAATTAAATAAATATCATTATAATCAATAAATTAGCCGTTAATTGGTAAAAAATATCAATTTATTTCAATATGTTATTGGTAAAGAATTATTCTTAAATTCATCATTTTTTAAGAAATGAATTCAAAAAGATAAATAAGTT
>JACCEE010275568.1_pt1 | contig 36289 bp, 40 predicted proteins | sample 7449931 | NCBI WGS metagenome assembly JACCEE01 (sample SAMN15323457, study PRJNA562643) | freshwater metagenome | isolation source: river surface water | place: USA:Blue River Watershed | collected 2017-08-19 | reverse complement strand
CTACACCAATGGGTAACATCGTTAAAACTCTTTTAGAGAGTGGTGTTAAACTAGGTGTTTCCAGTAGGGGTTCTGGTAACGTCAATGAATCTGGTGGCGTTACTGATTTTGAGATTGTCACGGTAGATATCGTGGCACAACCGAGTGCTCCTAGCGCATATCCAAAAGCAATCTACGAACGTGTAATGATGGATCGTAGACGTGGCGCCCTAATGGACGTTGCAGGCGCTGCAAGATATGATAATGCTGCACAAAAATACCTCAAGGAAGAGGTTCTCAGGTTCATCAATAACCTAAATAAAAAATAAGGGGACAAAAGATGAGCGGAATTAAAGAACTATTCGGTACTGGGGTTTTATCCGAGGAAGTCCAAAGCCAACTACAAGAGGCGTGGGATAGCCAGGCTAAAGTCTTACGTGAAGAAGTGGAAGCTACTTTACGTGAAGAATTCAGCCAACGCTACGAACACGATAAAGGCCTTATTGTTGAAGCTGCGGATAAGATGATTTCCGAGGCTATCCGTAAAGAATTGGAAGAATTAGCCATTGACAAACGTGATCTTGCTGAAGCGAAAGTTGAATACAAGAAACAAGTCAAGGAACATGCTAAACTTCTAAACAAATTCGTTATGGAACAATTAGCTAAGGAAGTTAAAGAACTTAGACAAGACCGCACTGCACAGAAAGCAAACTTTGAAAAACTTGAAGAATTTGCTCTTAAGAAACTAAGCAACGAACTACGTGAGTTGAAAGAAGACGAAGACAAGTTAGTCAAGGCTCGTGTTGACCTTGTAACCGAAGGTCGCAAAGTAATTGCAGAAGCCAAAGCAAAGTTCATCAAAGAAGCTGCTATTAAAGCAGAAAAACTTCTAACAGAAACTCTACGCACAGAAATCACCCAGCTACGTGAAGACATTCAAGTTAGCCGTGAAAATGCATTTGGTCGTAAGATCATGGAAGCATTTGCTGGTGAGTTTATGGCAAGTGGATTTGCTGATGGTACACAAGTTAAAAAACTTGGTGATCAGTTAGCTGCTCTTACACAAAAACTAGAAGAAACAACTAAGCTAGTTGAAAGTAAGGATGCGGCGATTGCTCAAGCGCAAGCAAAAATTCGTATTGCTGAAGATGCTGTAAAGCGTCAAGCAATCATGCAAGAGTTGGTAGCTCCGCTAGGAAAAGAAAAGCGTGAGATCATGGAAGACCTGTTAAAGACAACTAAGACAGAAAATCTACGTGAATCATACAATAAGTATCTACCAGCCGTATTGAATGAAACAGCAGCCAAGCCAACAAGCAAGACTGTTATTTCTGAAAGCGCAACATCGCAGAAGACTGCGGTAACAGGCGACAAAGCTTCTAGTGAGGACTCTGCACCAGCAGATATCATTTCACTAAGAAAATTAGCCGGAATAGGAAAGTAAAGTAAAGGGAGACTACTATGTCTGAAAAACTTTTCGAGGCCCAAAATTGGACTGCTACTAAAGACGTTCTACTAGAAGGGCTAAATGGCAACCGTAAGGCTGTCATGGAGTCTGTGTTAGAAAACACACGTAAAAACATTATGGAATCTGCTAGCGCAGGTGCTACTCAAAGCGGTAACATTGCGGTTCTAAACAAGGTTATTCTACCTGTTATCCGCCGTGTTATGCCAACAGTTATCGCTAACGAAATCGTTGGTGTTCAGCCTATGACAGGCCCAGTTGGTCAGATCCACACTCTAAGAGTTCGTTATGCTGAAACAGCCGCAGGCGTTACAGCAGGTAGCGAAGCTCTAAGCCCATTCAACATTGCTAAGGCTTACAGCGGTAACTTAGACGCTAACAACCCAGGCGGTAACCCAACAGCAAGCATGGAAGGTGAAGTTGGTAAGAAACTAAGCATCCAGATTCTAAAGCAAACAGTTGAAGCTAAGACACGTAAAATGTCTGCTCGCTGGACTTTTGAAGCTGCTCAAGACGCACAAGCTATGCACGGTTTGGACGTTGAAGCAGAAATCATGGCTGCTCTAGCACAAGAAATCACTGCTGAAATCGACCAAGAATTGATTGGTAAGCTAATGAACCTTTCTGGTACAGCTATCCACACATTCGATCAGAACGGCAGCTTCACAGGTACACCTACATACGTTGGTGACCAACACGCTACATTAGCCATCATGATTAATGATGTTGCTAACAAGATCGCTCAGCGTACACGTCGTGGTGCTGGTAACTTCGTTGTTGTTTCTCCAACAGCATTGACAGTTCTACAGAGCGCTACAACTTCTGCATTCGCACGTACTACAGAAGGTACATTCGAAGCTCCTACAAACACAAAGTTCGCTGGTACATTAAACAGCAGCGTTCGTGTGTATGTAAACAGCTACGCAGACGCAAGCACACCAATCTTAGTTGGTTATAAGGGTCCTAACGAAATGGACGCAGCAGCTTTCTACTGCCCATATATCCCTCTAATGAGCTCTGGCGTTGTTCTTGACCCAGCTACAATGGAACCAGTCGTATCCTTCATGACACGTTATGGTTACGTTGAGTTGACAAACACAGCAAGCAGCTTAGGTAACGCAGCTGACTACTTAGGTAAGATCAACATCGGTACTATCAAGTATGCTTAATCCCTAACAGGATTACTACTAAACAAAAGGGACCTTCGGGTCCCTTTGTTGTCTATAAATATTAATATGTTAAAAACAGTTGACCAAAGAGTTAAGTTAGAGCGTCTTAATATTTGTAAATCTTGCGATTTATTTTTGAAAAACTATAGTACTTGCAAAAGTTGCGGTTGCTATATGCCTGCAAAAGCCACGTTTGCTAGCTCCGAGTGCCCTGAGGGCAAATGGACAGAAGCGCCCCCTGGGCAAAGTTTAATAAATAAGATAGAAGAGATGATTCTCGACAGTTGGAAATAATATGTCTGATCTATACACAAAAATACACGGAACAACAACAGACCGTTTTAAAATCGGACTTAAAACCGAACGAGTAAATTTATCAGGCAGCACTACAGGCAACTCTACAACAACATTAACTAATAGAGATAACCAAAATCATACAGTTAATTCTACTGTATTTTTTACAGCATATATTGTTGGACAAGGAACAACAAATGTGGCAGCTTATGAAATCAAGGGCTGCTACTTACAAGGAACAACAACGGTAACAGGTTATGTAACTAACACTTATGTTGATCAAAGTGATTTCACTGAGCCTGTTGTTTCTTTTGATACAAACGGGGTCATGACAGTGGAATGTACTGGCGTGGCAGATGACAGTGTTAATTGGACAGCATCAATTGATGTTGTTTCTATATAAGAGAGAACGATGGCAATTAAAATAAATCACCAAACAGAAGCATTGACTCCGGAGTCTGGAGTATTAGAAGTATCAGCTACCGGTGCTTTAAAATTGCCAGCTGGTATCGAAGCCGAACGACCAACAGGCACAGAAGGTTTACTACGATATTCAAAAGATCTTACCAATCCTGAATACCATGACGGAACATCATGGAGACTGTTAACAAATAAAGATTATGTGGATACTTTGGTTGCAACAGGCAACCAAGACCTTACAGACGTAATCAGCAACTTAAAATTAAACGACTTAACTGATGTTACTGTAGCTAACCCTGTTACAGGCGAGGTTCTAGTATATGACGGTACATTAGGTCAGTTTAGAAGTCAAACTAATAGTCTTGCACCTCTTACACGTTACTTTACAGGTGACGGTACGACATTAGAGTTTGATATAGAAACAAGCGTAAGCAATCCTAATTTGTTAGTAGTTTCAATCAACGGTATAACACAAGAACCTTATTACAGCTACACTATTGTTGATGGTGTGACACTAACTTTCGACGAAGCTCCTGCTCAAGGTGACAGAATCCAAGTTAGGATTCTTCGAAGCAATACTACTAGCGACAGACCTCGTCCAAAGATTAGAGATGTTTCTTACAGTACGATTGGACAGTTTACAACAATCACGGTGGTATGTACAGATATCACATACGGAACAGGTGCCAAAATTGGCACCAAAAATATCACTAGGATAGATTACCCTAGTGAAAGCATTCTTCAACTTATGGTTGAAACAAGTCAAATTAGTGGGTCCACATGGACAACACCACAAGACTTGACTCTTATAGACACAAGCGGTAATGAGTATGTTTATAAGAACTTGATAAACTATGGTGCTGGCAAGCCTCAGTTCACAGATAGCACAACATATATTGGGCGTTTTAGGGGCGGAGACAGCATTAATTTTGAGCTTGGAGTAAATAATACTACAAGCATATCTTTAAGCCCTGCTTATGACGGGGAAGCTGCAATTAGCTGGTTAACAGTAAGCGGCACAAGTATCGTAGGAACTGCTCCTAATAACAGCAGCCCTAGTCGATACGAAATCAAAGTAACAGCTAGTAATGGTTCAGTTGACATAACAAAGAACTACTGGTTGTTAGTCATATAACATTATTATTCTCATGTTGGCGGCACCAAACTTAAACATGCCATAAGGAGACAAATGATGCCATTAATTAAATTAAGGTCTAGTTCTATTATAGATAGCGTCCATTTGGGCGGTACACCAACGGCGTCAGATGCTTCTAGTCAGATTGCGACTACTCAGATGGTTCAGCAAGAGTTAAGCAATTTAGTCGATTCTGCTCCTGAGTTACTAAACACTCTAAGCGAATTGGCAGGGTCTTTGGGCACAGACACAAATCAAGCCTAAATGGGTTTCAGTAGAAACTCAACATTGAGGATAAAGAAATGCCTTTAATTAAAGCAAGGTCAAGTTCTATTATTGAAAGCGTAGACCTACGTGGTCAACCAACAGCGCCAACAGCAGAACAAACGACCAATACCAATCAGTTAGCAAGTACCGCGTTCGTACGAACAGCTATTGCTGAATTGATTGATTCTAGCCCTGAGCTATTAAACACCTTAAACGAATTAGCAGCAGCGTTAGGTAATGATCCTGATTTTGCAACTACCGTTACCAACAGTATTGCTACAAAAGTGCCACTAGATGGTAGCGTAGCAATGACAGGTGAGTTGACACTTTCTGGCGATCCAACGCAAAACCTAAGTGCTGTAACAAAGCAATACGTTGACCAAGCAATCGACGATCAGATGATTTATAGTACAGATGATGTACCGGAAGGTCAAAATCTATACTACACTGACAGTCGTGCTCGTGCAGCAGTTAGTTTAGCTAGCGACAACACAGTTGTTCTAGACTACGACCAGCTGACAGGTCAATTTACATACAATCACCCAACAAGTGATGGTGTTCTAGAAGGTTCTACAAACCTATACTTCACAACAAGCCGTGCTCGTCAGAGCATCAGCATGAACAGTGATGATGGTACGATCCTTTCTTACAGTTCTACAACTGGTGAAATTACTTTCACAACTCCTGACACTGATAAGATTGTTGAAGGTCAAACCAACTTATACTTTACAACAGCTCGTGCTCGTAACAGTATCAGCAATGGTTCCAATATTAGCTACGACAGCAGCACTGGTATTATCAGCACACAGGCAGCAGTCTGGAGCGTAAACGGACAAGAGCACGATGTTGTTCTTGATACCGATGACGTTAGTGAAGGTAGCGCAAACTTATACTTCACACAAGCTCGCGCCCGTGGTTCTGTAAGTCTAACTACAGACGATAGTAACATTTTAAGCTACAACGGCGGCACCGGTGTATTCACATTTGTTACACCAAGTACAGACGCAATCGATGAAGGTAGTGTAAACCTATACTACACAAACGAACGTGTTCGTGCAGCAGTAAGTGCTAGTGGCGATATCAGCTACAACAGTGCAACAGGTAACTTCAGCTACAGCACACCGACAACTGACGGTGTTAACGAAGGCTCTAGCAACCTATACTTCACTGATAGTCGTGCTCGTAACTCGATTAGTTTAAACACTGACAATTCTGATGTTTTAAGCTATGACAATACAACTGGTGAATTTACATTCAGCTTAGGTAGCCAAACTACTGATGACGTACAAGAAGGTACAACTAACCTATACTACACCGATGCTCGAGCTCGCGCAGCAGTTAGCGTAGACAGTGATTGGGACAATGTAAGCTACAACAGTACAACTGGTGTTATTTCTGTAAGTGCTCCAAGTACAGACGACGTTGTCGAAGGCAACAACAATCTATATTACACAACAGCACGTACTCGCGCAGATGTAAGCGCAACAGATGCTGGTGGTGATGGTAGCTTCACTTACGATAGCGCAACTGGTGTATTCACTTATACCGGTCCAAGTGCTAGCGAAGTACGTGCTCACCTAAGTGCTACTACAGCAACTGGTGCTCAGTATGACAGCGCAACTGGCGTATTCAGTTTATCTGGTATTCCAAACAGCAGTCTAACAAACAGCAGTGTTACAGTTAACGGCGCCGAAGTAAGTCTAGGAGGTTCTACATCTTTTGGTACAGACAGTGTAACAGAAGAAAGCAACCTATACTTTACAGATGGCCGCGCTCGCGCAGCTATCAGCCTAACAAGCGACAACACAAGCGTTTTAGATTACAACAGCACAACTGGTGAATTTACATTCAGCTTAGGTAGCCAAACTACTGACGATGTTGCTGAAGGCGCAACTAACTTGTACTTCACAACTCAACGTGCTCGCGATAGCGTAAGCGCAGTTGATGCAGGTGGCGACGGCAGTTTCAGCTATGACAGCGCAACTGGTGCATTCACATACACCGGTCCAAGTGCTAGCGAAGTACGTGCTCACCTAAGTGCTACAACAAACACTGGCGTTACATACGACAGCAGCACTGGTGTTATTGCTCTAAGCAGCATTCCTAACAGCAGCCTAGCAAACAGCAGCATTACTCTAAACGGTACAACTGTAAGTTTAGGCGGCAGCAACAGCTTCGATACAGATTCTGTTAACGAAGGTTCTACAAACTTGTACTACACAAGTGCTCGTGTGCGTGGCGAACTAAGTGCAGTTGACAGCGAAAACGTTGGCGCATTTAGCTACAGCAGCTCAACAGGTGTATTCACTTTTGATGCAAGCGCAGTAGTTGCAACAGTCAACGGCGAAAGTGGTTATGTAACTTTAGATACAGATGATATCGCAGAAGGTTCTAATAACCTATACTACACGACAGCACGTACTCGTTCTGATGTTAACGCTGGTACAGGCGTAAGCTATGACCAATCTACTGGTACTTTCAGTATCGGTCAAAGCGTTGGTACAACCGACGACGTTACATTTAATGATGTAACAGTTAGCGGCGACCTAACAGTTAACGGTACACTAACAACTATCAATTCTACAGACTTGACAGTTACAGATAAGAACATCACTATTGCAGACGGTGCAGCAGACGCAACCGCAGCTAACGGTGCTGGTATTACTGTAGATGGTGCAAATGCAACTATCACTTATGCAAGTGCAGACGATAGCTGGAACTTCAACAAAGATGTAAACATTACTGGTGGTTTAACAATCACAGAAAGCCTATCTGCTCCAACATTTATCGGTGACTTAACCGGTGATGTTACTGGTACAGTAAGCGATCTAAGCAACCACACAACAGATGATGTTGCTGAAGGTTCAACAAACTTATACTTCACAGATACTCGCGCTCGTAACGCAGTAAGCCTAACAAGCGACAAGACATCTGTTCTAAGTTACAATGCAAGCACAGGCGCATTTACATTCACAATTGCAAATGCTTCTACAAGCGACATCGCCGAAGGTACTAACTTGTACTTCACTGATGCTCGCGCTCGCGCAGCAGTTAGCGTAAGCGATTTGGGCGGTGATGGCAGCTTGAGCTACGATAGCTCAACCGGTGTAATCACTTACACAGGTCCAAGTGCTAGCGAAGTACGTGCTCACCTAAGTGCTACAAGTGCAACTGGTGTTACATACGACAGCAGCACAGGTGTTATTGCTCTAAGCAGTATTCCAAACAGCAGCTTGACAAACAGCAGTGTAACCGTTAACGGTGCAACTGTAAGTTTAGGCGGCAGCACAAGTTTTGGCACTGATAGCGTAACCGAAGAAAACAATCTGTACTATACAGACACTCGTGTTCGTAACGCTTTAAGTGTAACAACTAGCGACAGCTCAGTATTTGATTACGATGCTGCAACTGGTGAGTTCACATTCAGCTTAACTGGTATCGATACAGATGAAGTTACAGAAGGCGTAAACAACCTATACTTCACAACAACTCGCGCTCGTGACAGCGTAAGTGCAGTTGACGCTGGCGGCGATGGCAGCTTCAGCTACGATAGTGCAACTGGTGTGTTCACATACACTGGTCCAAGTGCTAGCGAAGTACGTGCTCACCTAAGTGCTACAAGCAACACAGGTATCACTTATGACAGCGGTACAGGTACATTTGCTCTAAGCAGTGTTCCAAATAGCAGCTTAACAAACAGCAGCGTTACATTTAACGGTGTTGAAGTTGCTTTAGGTGCAAGCGGTAGTTTTGACACCGACTCTGTAAGCGAAGGCGAAGGCAATCTATACTTTACAGATAGCCGCGCTCGTAACGCAGTTAGCTTGGTAACAAGTGACAGCAGCGTATTCGACTACGATCCTGTAACTGGTGTATTCACATACAGTGCAACAGGTTTAAGCACAGACGAAGTTGCTGAAGGTACAACTAACTTGTACTACACAGATGCTCGCGCTCGTGCAGCTATCAGTACAAACGGTTGGCAAATCAGCTACGACAGTGGTACTGGCGTAATCAGCATGGCTACACCAGATACAGATGATGTATCTGAAGGTACAACTAACAAGTACTTCACAGATGCTCGTGCTCGTCAAGCTATCAGCTTAACAACTGATAACACTGACGCAATGAGCTACGACAACACAACTGGTACATTCTACTTCACATTGAATTCTGTAGATACAGATGAAATTGCTGAAGGCGCAACAAACTTGTACTTTACAACTGCTCGCGCCCGTGCTAGCGTAAACAACGGTTCAAACATTGATTACGACAGCAGCACAGGTACTATCAGCACACAAGCTGCGGTTTGGAGTGTTAACGGTCAAGAGCATGATGTTGTTCTAGATACAGACGATATTAGCGAAGGTAGCGCAAACCTATACTTCACTGACAGTCGTGCAAGAAGTGCTATTACTCTAACTACAGATAATAGCAACATTCTAAGCTACAATACAGGTACAGGTGCTTTAACTTTCGTTACACCTACAACTGACGCAATTGCAGAAGGTGAAGTAAATCTATACTACACTGATGCTCGTGCAGATGGTCGTATCGCTGTAGCAAGTATCCGTGACCTAGCAGACGTTGATAAAGACGATGCACTACAAGACGGCTATACTCTAGTTTGGAGTAGCACACGTGGTGAATTTGTTCCACAAAACGTTGCTGTAACAGCTACTACATTGAACTTTACTGGTGATGGTACAACAACCAGCTTCAGTACAGGCGTTGAAGTAAGCTCTATTGATAACACACAAGTGTTCATCAACGGTTTAATTCAAGCACCTACATACTCTTACACTCTCAGCACAGTTGACGGTGTATCTAGTATCGTGTTTGATACAGCCCCCGAAGCCAACGACTACATTTTCGTTCGTGTAACTTCTACAAGCAGCTTAACTGCTGGTGGTGTTCTTAACGAAAGCAGTACTGTTGACGGTGGTTCATTCTAATACATAGTATTAGAAACCCAAGAAAAAGGATGCTTCGGCATCCTTTTTCGTTTTCAAAAAATGTATAAATACATTAAAGCCGGGACAGTATAATGCCAATTTTTAGAGGTAAAAACCTTGTTAGCGCCGTATCAGACTACAAAGACAGTGTAAAAGTAGCTACAAGGACTAACGTAAATCTTTCTTCAAACGTCATTTCAATTGACGGTGTATCGCTGTCTGATAAGGACAGAGTCTTATTATTGGGACAAACTATCTCGGCTCAAAACGGTATATATGTCTGGTCCGTATCTACTAGTAAACTAACAAGAGCACTAGATGCAGATAGTGTATTTGAATTAAGCGCCGGCAATAGAGTTTACGTAGAAGAAGGCACAACACACGCAAAAACAACATGGACTTTGATTACTCAAGGTGTTATTACGCCAGGGACAACAGGTCTTGTGTTTGCAAAAGAATCGAGAATTGGCACAACCGATGTTAGCGGAACTTACGGCGGATCTAATAAAACATTACAAATTACCTTAGACGAAACCGGGCAGATTGACTCCGTTTCAGCAATAGATATAAGCGTCGACGGCGGCGAATTTTGACTTATATACCACTTCATACTCAGAATTTTGATAAATACTTTTTAGAATAATAGGAAACGATAACCTATGAGTTCAAAGGGAGTATATACTCAAAATGGCCAATACAATCATTTTAAAGCGCAGTGCGACCCCTGGTAAGGTACCTACCACGGCTCAATTAGCACTGGGCGAAATCGCAATTAACACCTATGACGGTTTACTATACATCAAAAAAGACGATGGAACACCTAGCGTTGTTCAAATCGGTGGTGTAACCAGCGTTAACGGTGAAACTGGCGCAGTAACAATCGACACAGGCGATGTTGCTGAAAACGGTAATCTTTATTTTACAACAGCTCGCGCACGTAGCGCAGTAAGCGCAGGCACAGGTATTAGCTACAACAGCAGCACTGGTGTAATCAGCACAACACAAAACCTAAGTACAGCTGGTAGTCCAACTTTTGCTGGTTTAACACTAACTGGCGGCATCAGCAGCATTTCTGGTAGCATCATTCCTAGTGCAGACATTACTTATGACCTAGGTAGTCCAGAGAAACAATGGAAAGATATCTACGTTGGTCCAGGTTCTTTGTATGTTAACGGACAGAAAGTTCTTCAGGACGATTCTGGTACAATTACATTTACTGCTGACACGGACGAAAACATTCGTATCAAAACACTTGGTACTGGTGTATTACAATTAGGTTCTAGCACAACAACATTACAAGTTGACAGCACATTACAAATTGCTAGCGGCAAGAACATCACAGATGCTTCTGGAGTTCAAGTTAACTTCGGTGACAACATTCAGATGAATAACAATAAAGTTGTTGGTCTAGGTGCACCAAGTGCAAGCACAGACGCAGCTACAAAAGGTTATGTTGATACACAAGTTGCATCTATCAGCACAAGTTCTATCAGCCAAGGTAACAGTAACGTTACAGTAACAGACAATGGTACTGGTACAGTTACAGTAAGTGTTGATGGTAGCACGGCCTTAACAGTTAGCGCATCAGGTGTTGTTGTTGCAGGTAACTTCACAGTTCAAGGTACAACTACAACAGTTGATTCTAACACTGTTACAGTTGCTGACAACATTATCACATTAAACAGCGATGCAACAGGTGCTGCTACACAAAACGCTGGTATTGAAGTAGAACGCGGTGACGATACAAACGTTCAACTACGTTGGAACGAAGGTTCTGACAAGTGGACATTTACTAACGATGGCGCAGTTTACTACCCAATGGCAGTAAGCACAGACGATCTGGCAGAAGGTTCTACTAACAAGTATTACACAGATGCTCGTGCTCGTGGTTCATTAAGCGCAAGTAGTGCTACTGGTATCAGCTACAACAGTTCAACTGGTGCATTCAGTCTAGGTTCTATTCCTAACAGCAGCTTGTCTAACAGCAGCATTACAATCAACGGTACAGCAGTTAGCTTAGGCGGTACACGTACTTTAGACACTGATGCAATTAGCGAAGGTTCTACTAACAAGTATTACACAGATGCTCGTGTTCGTGGTGCATTAAGTGCAGGCACAGGCATTAGTTACAACAGTACAACTGGTGCTATCAGCACAAGTGCAATTCCTAACAGCAGCTTAACAAACAGCAAGGTAACAGTTGGTACAACTGATATCAGCCTAGGTGGTAGTTCTACTACACTAGCAGGTCTAACAAGCGTAACATCTACTAGCTTCGTTGGTGCTTTAACAGGTAATGCTGACACAGCAACAAGCGCAGGCAAGTGGACAACAGCTCGTACTATCACTTTAGGTGGTGACTTGACAGGTAGCGTTTCTATTGACGGCAGCGCAAGCGTAACATTGACTGCAACAGTTGCAGCAAACAGTGTTGCTTTAGGTACAGATACAACTGGCGACTACGTTGCAAGTTTAGTAGCTGGTACAGGCATTTCTTTAAGCAACAACACTGGCGAAGGTGCTACACCTACAGTTGCAGTTGATACAAGTACAATTGCTACAAGAAGCTATGTTGATACAGCAGTTGCTGGCAAAGACAACACAGACGAAATCACTGAAGGTACAACTAACAAGTACTTTACAGATGCTCGCGCTCGTGCAGCAATCAGTGTTAGCGGTTCTTTAAGCTACAACAGTACAACTGGTGTTATCAGCTACACAACACCTTCTACAGACGGTATTTCCGAAGGTACTACAAACAAGTACTATACAGATGCTCGCGCTCGTGCAGCTCTAAGCTTCACAGCAGGTAGCGGTGGTTACAACAGTACAACTGGTGTTATCACAATTCCTACAAACACTAACCAGTTAACAAACGGTGCTGGTTACTATGCTTCAGGTAACAACGTATCTTTTGGTACAGGTAGTTTCAGCGGCGCAGTAAGTACGGGTGCTTTAACAGTAACTGGTGCAATTACTGCTACTGGTGAAGTTACAGCTTACTACTCTGACTTACGTTTGAAGACAAACATTGTTCCAATCGCAGACGCCTTAGAAAAGGTAGAAGCATTGAATGGTGTTACATTCGATCCAAACGAAACTGCTCTAGCATTGGGCATTGATAACACACACCAGATGGGTGTTATCGCTCAGGAAGTTGAAGCAGTTGCTCCTGAGCTAGTAGTTGACAGTGCTTTTGCTGGTTATAAGACAGTTAAGTATGACAAGCTAACAGCTCTTCTAATTGAAGCAGTTAAAGAACTAAGTGCTAAGGTGAAGACACTGGAAGCACAGTTGGGTAACACAAAGCCAACTTTATAATTTCCGAAAATTGGATGGGCTAATCACCCATCCAATAGGATAAATAAACGCAGAGGAGATTATAATGGCAGTTTTACCAGCAACAGGTTCTGAAATTGTTATGGGTCGTGTCCGTAAAGCGTATAATAACACCGCTCCGGCGGCTGGCCAAAATATTTCACTTAGTGGTACATTGGGTGCATTTAGAGGTCAAGCAGCAGGAACTCAAATTAGTTTGAGTTCTAAGTTCGGTGGACAAATTACACCTTACACGTACTAATTCTAATACTAGAAACACTTACATAAATACCTCGAGAAATCGAGGTATTTTTATGGCCACAAAAAAGAAAAACCCATTACAAGAATTGTTTGATGCTTGCCCTTACGTAGCAACAAGCGATTTTGAAATTAAAAATTTTAACACTTCATCAGGAGTTGCTTATTCCAGATTCGTAATAGACTCTATTAACCGAATCAGAAAAATAGATAGCGATTTAGAAACCGAAAAGCGCACGTTTGAAAGAAACTGTTTGCTAGAAGAAAAACGCAATCTAGAAACCTTACTACAAAGCGAAGACTCTTCGGATCTACTGACAGCAGTAACTAGCTGGCAAGAAAACGAAAGAGACTACTGGGTAGATTACTTAGGAAAATTAGCTGCAATCGAAATCCTGACAAATGACCGTCCTAGCATTGAAACGATAACTAAGATGGTTAAGTTGCCAGAGGATGACTATATCAAGGCAACGCAAATTTGCGTTAAGTTAGCAAATGCAATTCGTGATGCAACAGTAAAAGCAGAAGAAGCAGTTGGTGTAGTCGACACAAGTCCTGCAACAAAAACAGCTCCTACTAAATTATCACTTAAAAAAGTTAAATGAACTTTACTGACGTACGGATAGCAATATGTATGCCGGCAAGAGACATGCTGCACAGTGCATGTTGCTATTCTCTATACAACCTTGCTAATAAGCTAACAGAACTAGGCATAGTAAACAAACTGTTTCTAAGTCCTGGTACTTTAATCGCCAATCAGCGACATGAGTTAGTTCTTGCTGCAAAAGAATGGGCAGCTACTCATGTTATGTTTATTGACAGCGACATAGAATTCCAACCCGAACACGTTTTAAACTTGTTAGAGTTTGATGAACCTATAGTGGGTGCAGCATACAGCAAAAGGGTTGAACCAATCATAACAACAGCATGGCACAGCATCGATGATTGGAATAGCTATGTTAAACCCGAAGAGCAAACTGATAGTCACATAACAGTCGAAGCCATGGCTTTGGGTTTTTGTTTGATTAAAGTTGAAGTCTTTAATGAATTGGAACTGCCTTGGTTCCAGTTAGGGTTCTATAATAATCAATATACAGGCGAAGATATTGAATTTTTTAGGCAATGTAATAAAAAGAATATGCCAATTTGGTTGGATGTGCAGACTACATGCGAATTAAGTCACTTGGGAATCAAGAAGTATAAAGTCGTTGACGGTATTGAAGTAACCCTTTCCACTTAGACTGCCAACGATTAAGCCTGACAATGTTTGCTTGAGCTGCATCTAATAAACTAACATCTGCAAAGTATCTTTGTACTGCTAGATCTTTTTCTGTGTTTTCCATCAGTAAGTCTAATGTAGAATCTTTTTCGCTTAACACCATTTGTATGATAGGATGTGTTATGTCCTCATTGTTTAGTAGATGTTGAATTTGTAAGTACCAACGTTCTACGTAATTCGTCTCTGGTTTATATAATTTGTTTAGCAGTGGATTATTAAGCCTGCTATCCCAGCAGTAATACAAATCTACTGAACGTGCTACCTTAAGCGGCTTTTCTCTCTTTGGAAACGGGATTATCTCTGCTGCCATTTTTCTTATCTACCCAAGTATAAAAATTCTTAAATTTAGTTTTAAGCCGGGACGAACTTAGCATTTGTCTGGCCTTTGGGTGTAATGGTCCGGGTAAATTATCAATACTAGTCCATGCGTAACCACAGTTCTCCCAATTTAACTCAGGCACAAACTCTTTGCTAACTAACACAATATATGTGTCATATATAAAATCTTTGCTACGACTTTGGTAACTATGCAAAGGTAGCATCTTTTTAATTTTTGTTAAGTTTAATTCTTCTTGTAATTCTCTACGTAATGCATCAGCTGGCTGCTCGTTGGCTTCAACTCGACCTCCAGCAAACGACCATGTGTTAGGATGCGTTTCATTAGAGGAGCGAAGAACAGTCATAACATTGCCTGTTTCCTCACTTACTATAATTGCACCAACACCTTTAAATTGCTTCACAAATAAATTCTCCACCAACCGTTTTGATAAGTGCCTTCTACTGCACTAATCCATTGACTGTTACGCCACTCGTACAGCAACCCTGTTGTTATATTTAACACAACGGCATTAGAGTTGCTAGCACTATCAAACGATACTATCCATGAACTTCCGTTGTATTCTATAACATCATTAGCTTTTGCATTTATAACACCCCAGAATGCGTTATTAGGAACATCGTTTATAACAAGGTATCGTTGTCCTAGTACAGCATCTGCAAGACCTTTGCCAGGAGCTACTCTACTAGGATCAATAACAGCATTAATTGCAGGAATAGTTGAATCAGGTAAACTAGAAGAATCAATAGTTATATTAATAACATTGGGAGCAGAAGGATCGATACTATCCATAGTTGCAATAATATCTTGAGTAAAATCACTAGGATCCGGACCTCTTCGTAATCTAAGGTTGCTAATACCAAATTTAACTTCACCATAAGGCTTTAGCATTTTTTCCCAGCTTAGTAACATTCCGTTATCATCAGTTGTCCCGCCTGTTTTGTTTAGTAAGGTAGCTTTGTCTCCTTCTATTTGCACCTGAAGTTTTAAATCTTCAAATGTAACCACAACCCATTGCTTGTTAGGAATAGGATCAGACGGCACCCAATCTAAAGACTCGTTGTTTTGCAGTTTTTTAATTTCAGTTAAGATAGAATGTATAAGGGTTTGTCGTTTGACTTTAGCTGGCGGGTTAATTAAGATAGGTATAGTAAAGTTTAATGCAGCAACGTCGATGATGTCATCAGTGCCTTGCGGAACTTGTCTGACGCTCCATATCACGTTAACTAATTCCATATAAGTTAAGTTAGACCAGTCGAATGGATTGTCGTTTAACTTGACGTTGATGCTTGGGTTAAACAATACAAGTAGTTGTTCTAAGATTTGTAACTTTTGGTCGGTGTTGCTGGTCCATATGTCAACTTGCACAGTTAAATCATACGGTACTGGCATATAACGCTCAATTGTATATGTGTTTCCAACCTCACCTTCGATATACTGCCCAGCAGCAGGATCAAATTTTTTCTCGTAGACACGAACTTTATCAACGTGAGTTGGATTTAATCTGCGATCTGCACTAATTTGTAAATCTGTAACATAGCAGCTAATAAAAGGAACAGTGTTGATAGCGTTCTCAGACTGGTTCTTCATAATGTGAGCAGCCATACGGTTGATGTCACCGTAACGTACAGGCACTTGCATATAAGATTCGTTACCGTTTTTGTCCTTGCCAGTTTTGACACTGAACCCACCCAGAATACGCATAAACTGAGTTAGGTAACGTCTTATCTGTTCATCATAAAAAAATTGCATCATAATTAGAAGTCCGTTTTCGGTTTAATAACCTTGCTAAGTGCTTGACGTTCTGGCATCTCTTGTCCGCCGATAACCGTAGTTGCATTGTTATTGATAAATGGAGCAGCATTAAGAACTCTGTCTTTAACATCTTTAGCTCCTGCGTCAGTGTTCATACGTTGCCATCTTGTTCCGCGATAAGCAAACAATGCAGGAGGTGTGTAGTCGGTGCGTAAGAAAAACTCTCCTTGTGCAGGATTTAGCGGGAAACTTAGACCTTGGTTCAATGCCTCGCCGTGGTCATAAGCAGTATTAGCATAAGATTGATATTTCTTGCTGGTATCTTGAATAATGCTATCGCCTGCATCCATAATAGTTGGTGCAAGTTGTTCACCGCGTTTAATAATAGCGTTACTGATTTCAAGTTCTTTCTGATACGTGCTTAGTGCATCCTTGAGAGTATCTGTGCCGTTGTCCGCAGGCTGAGATAAAATGTCTCTGTACTCTTGTGCATCTGTCATTGGGCTTGCTTTAATTCTCCAGATGTGTGGATACCATGTTTGACTAAAACCTTCGGCAGCACGACTAGCATCTTGGATAACATAAAATTTATTAACCGCAGGTTTGCTTTGGTCAAGCAACAAGTCATCCCTGACGTGTGGTAGCTCTATAACGTCGCCAGCCATCAACTTACGGCCCATACGTTCGACCATATCGTTGGTGTGGAAAGTGACGTAGATTGTATCTGCACTCAAGAATAAACCGAACTGGGTCAAGTCAAAATCCTGATCACCAACGTTGTACACACCGCGAAGTTCATAAACATCTGGATCATATACTCTGTCTCTGTTTTCTAAGAATAACAAGTCTTGAATCTTTGTTTCGTTTAAAACATCGTCGGCAGTATAGTTTGGTTTTGTAGGATCATTGCTAGCACCCTGATCCGCAGGTTGTAGGTATTTGTGGACAAGAACGGCAGTACCACCGACTAAAAATTGTTCGCGGATAAGTTTATCCATGAAGTGGAAGTCGTTAGTTTTTTCGTTTTTCCAAAGGCTTAATCTTGGCATAATGTACTATTTACCTGTCCTTTGAGCATACCGAATCATACTGCAACAATTTAATTGGCACAAATTGGACTCTGTGCTATAATAGCATTATTGTAAAGGAGCAAGTATGCTGACAGCAGACAAAGTACAGATTTTGACTACTATGGGTGCAACTGCTCTAAAAATGACGCTGGCGTCAAGCGGCTACAGCGGACAGTCGTTCAAGAGTGCAAAGTTTTTGGGTATTACAAACGGCGGCGAGTTTTGCTACCAAGTAACTTATTTTGATGATGCTGGCTTGGGTGAAGATCCGGTTGGCAAAGTTTTTGTCAAATACGATTTTGCAAACAATCGTATTACAGCCAATTATTGACACAAATTGGGCAAAGCCATATAATACAAATATGGAAATAGCAATTCACACTCGTTCTGAAACAAAGCGCCGTTTTATCGAGCGTTTTTCTAAGGAATATGCTAAACTGCTCAACATTCATAAAAGAAGCGGGCGAATCCACATTGCCCTTAAGAGCGATGTGAAGCGTGAGCACGAAGCAGAAGGGCTCACCCTGGGCATGGATAAGGATATCTTTATCTATTTGCAAAGCACCATGGGCGCGGCAGACACTGCCCGGGTGTTGGCACACGAAATGGTCCATGCCAAACAGCACCTGCTTGGACAAATCAAACATCGAGTAAAACGTGGCAAGACACAGACTTACTGGATGGGCAGACTAAACAAGAACGATTACTTGAATCAACCATGGGAAGTTGCGGCATATAGCCAAGAATCTATTCTCATGCACAAAGCAATTCAAATCATTACCAAAGGAATGTAATGGCTACTAAAAAGACAGTAAAGGCAGCAGACAAGCTAGCATGGCGTTTTGAGTCTCCTGCCAAAATCGTACACTACCGAGAAGCCGATGCCAAGTATATTGGCGATGAGCCTCAGTATCCTGAACTGACTGAGCAGCGTCAGTGGGACAAAAGTGAATACAATGTCAAGTTGATGCGTACCCTTAACTGGTATGCACATACTCAAGACAAAAAGAAAAGCGCAGAATGGCTTGCTGCCTTTCTTGAGCGCAACCCTAAACGAGCAAAACTTGCTGCCGCAGTCCGTAAGGGCGAAGTGTGGCCGGGCGCCACTGTGGGCTTTGCTCTACGTGCAGGCCGAGTAGGTATGGAGTTGCGTTTTGCAACCCTGCGTAAACTGCTCAAGATGCTTAAAGAAGCAGATGCACATCGCATCGTTAGTGCAGAGCCAACTGAAGTAAAAGAAGAAAAGAAAGGCCCTAACATCCAAGAACGCCTTGCTGAAAAGGCCGGCGAGTGTGCAGGTGAACTGGACGGACGCTTTGATGACTTCATTACTACTCAAGAATTTAAGGGCGAGCCCAAGGCAGTCGAACTGTTGACGCAGTTTAACATCCAGCCTGCTCACGTTAAAACGATTACAGCACTTGCTGAAAAGCGCATCAAGGAATACGAAGAAGTCGTTGCAGGCAAAGATAGCCAACTGGCAGAAGCATACAAGCATTATGGCAAGCGCCAACTGACTGCGGTTATTAAATGGTGGACGCAAGTTATTGCAGATTGCAACAGCTATGGCATCATTAAGAAGCAAGCTAAGGCACCTCGCAAGAAGAAGGCAGTTACGCCCGAGAAAGTTGTTAGCAAACTCAAGTACATGAAAGAGTTTGCAGAGCTCAAACTCAAGAGTGTTGAGCCAACGCAGATCCTTGCGGCCACTGAACTTTGGGTCTACAACACTAAGAATCGCAAGCTGGGTATCTATATTGTAGACCAGTACGCTGGTGCGCTGAGTGTCAAGAACAGCTCAATCGTAGGTTTTGATGCCGCGGCAAGTGTACAAAAAACACTTCGCAAACCCAAGGACCAACTTAAAGACTGGAGTGCCAACGGCAAGCCAGCCGCTAAGAAATGGTTCAAAGGTGTTCGAGCAACCGAAACTAAACTCAACGGTCGTATTAGTGCAGACATTATCCTGCTGAAAGCATACAAGTGAAAAATTTAATTATACCTTTGCTATTGCCATTCGTTTTAAGCGGATGTTTGGCAACCACTACTACTGGTTTGCCGAACCCTGCTGGAGGCAGGCTTGATGTCAGACTGGAATCGAGCCCTCTTGACAAAAATGTCAAGGCTCCTACAGTGTTGCTCGCTCATGGCTCTGCTGGTGTAACTAATAATCACAGGGAAATAGCTCGTACTTTGAATAGTTGGGGCTATAATTCTGTAATAGTTGACCATTACACACTTCGTGGTATTACACGTCATGTTAGGAAAGAAGCCCCGGGCGCTCGTAGCGAAGACAGGGCGTTAGATATCGTCGAAGCGGCACGTTGGGTAGAAAAACAAGAATGGCATTCCGGCAAAATAGCAGTAGTGGGATTTAGTAGGGGCGGCAGCGCAGTTCTTACCCTTATTAATGAACAGCAAATGAGAAACTTGGGCATTGTATCAGATTCTAAACCAAACCCAATTTCTGTTTCTGTTGCGTATTATCCGAGTTGTTACAACAATCCGGTTCCTAGCAACCCGTCTATGCCCACACAAGTGCATTTGGCAGAAGATGATGATTTAGCTCGACCCTTGTGGTGCGTTTTTTCTCCCATGCATGAAAACTACAGCGTATATAGATATAACGGAGCGACTCATGCGTTTGACGAAACTTCAACACCGGGTACAGTGTTAGAATTTAGTCACAGGTATGATAGAAAAGCAACTAACTCTTCGAGGGAAAAAGTTAAAGAGTTCTTGGATAAACATCTAAAATAATACAAACGAATGCCAAATCTCCCGATAAATACAATATCGGGAGATTTTTTATGGGCATAAAAGACGAGTTAATTAAAGACATTGAGTTGCGACTAGGCGGCGGTATGGTTGATGTTGAACTGGATTCAGCTCACTATGACTTGGCAATAAGCTCTGCTCTACGCAAATATCGTCAGCGTAGTCAACGAGCAACGGAAGAAAAATTCATTCCGTTGAACATCAAAGAAGAACAGCAGGAATATCAGCTTCCGTTGAACGTTGTTCTTGTGAGAGAAGTAATACTGAGACAAACTGGTACAGCAGGTGCTAGCGGTACTGGTGTTGACTTTGAGCCCTTTAACACACTTTACTTGAATAATATGCTACTGCAAAACTCTAGTAATTTTGCAGGGCTTATGAACTACGAACTATATGCCGACAGACGCGAACTAATGGCACGTATGTTTGGTGGTTATGTAACATTTAACTTTAATCAAAACGACAAGAAAATCTTCCTACACCGCAAATTTAGATCAGATGATACTGTATTCATTTGGGCATGGGTAGAACGTGACGATGAAGATTTGCTAGTAGATCCTTATTGCAGTCCATGGATTAGAGACTATGCGTTTGCTAAATCAAAATTTATGCTAGGCGAAGCACGTAGCAAATTCTCTACAATTGCTGGACCACAAGGCGGTACTAGTTTAAACGGCGATGCGCTAAAAGCAGAAGCTCAAGCAGAAATAGATAAGTTGGAAGAAGATCTAAAGCTCTACGTTGACGGCGGCACACCGTACGGATTCATTATAGGCTAATATGAAAGAATTCAGAATCACTAGTGAAACATTTAGGTTAGAAGGAGACGATCCTTCTATCCCCGATAACTATGTTGATCCCAAAGAGCTTGCAGAATTAAAAAAGCTAGCCGGCATAGATAGTCTGAATTTGCTCAAACCATACACTCCAAATCATGTTGGCGAAAACCTAAGCTATATTGGCACTGAAAAAGCAGAGTACATGCGTAAACATAATATACAACCAGGTACAGCAGAATGGTTTAAGTTATGGTTTGCCAGACCAAAATTAACTGGCGAAAATCCCGAGCCTAAAAAGTAAAAAATCTCTTTACAAATAGATTGCACTGCTATATACTAGCAGTATGAATATATACCTTGACATGGACGATGTTGTAGCTGACTGGATGAAAGCAGCTAGAGAATATCTCAACGAGCCCCAATGGGATTGGGGTCAAATGCTACCAGATTCGACCTGGCGCCGCCTAAAAGACAACCAACGAATGTATAGGCACCTCCCCTTAAAAGAAGGAGCTCATGAGTTGGTAGATTGGGTTACAAAGTATGCAAGGCGAGCAGATGCAGGATTGTACTTTCTAAGTGCGATTCCACACGGTAATGATGTACCTTGGGCAATACAAGATAAAGTATGGTGGGCACATGATCACTTTCCTCATATTCCTGTTTTCCTTGGTCCTTACAGCCATGACAAATGGGTGCGCTGTGCTCCAGGCGACATCTTAATTGATGACAGACGTAGCAATTGCGAAGAATGGGAACGTGCAGGCGGCCGTGCCCATATCTATAAAAATTGGCCCGATTGCAAGCGTTGGTTAGAGGAAACACTAAAATGATTATCGGTATTTGCGGCTTTATTGGTAGCGGTAAGGACACTATCGCTGACTATTTGGTTAACAATCACGGCTTTCGTAGAGAAAGTTTTGCAAATAGTTTAAAAGATGCAGTAGCAGCAGTGTTTGGCTGGGATAGAATTTTGCTCGAAGGTCGAACTAAAGAAGCTAGAGAATGGCGCGAGCAAAAAGACGAATGGTGGAGCCGTCGATTAGGCCAAGACATTACTCCACGCTGGGTGCTTCAATATTGGGGTACAGAAGTATGTCGTCGTGGATTCCATGATGATGTATGGATTGCTAGTCTGGAGCACAGACTGCTAAAAAGCAATGATGATATCGTTATTAGCGATTGCCGTTTTCCTAATGAAATCCAAGCAATTAAAAATGCAGGCGGCACAGTTGTACGAGTAGTCCGCGGCGACGAGCCAGAATGGCTAGAACATGCTAAAAACTTTATGTCTGGACCCAGGCGTATTGGCTGGTCTATTGGAAAAGAAGTATTAGAACGCCACAAAGTTCATGCTAGCGAGTACAGTTGGGTTAATACTGACTTTGATGCAGTTCTAGATAATAATGCAACACTCGATCACTTGTTTAATCAAGTCGAAACGCTGGTGCAACCTGATCAACAAAAAATAGCAATTTGACTAAATAGCCATCTTTTCTCCAAATTTTACTAAATAATAGTAACTCATAAGGAGACAAAGATGGCTACATTAGTATCCCCAGGCGTAGCAGTTAGTGTTACAGACGAAAGCCAATATGGCGGTGCAGGACAAGGCACAGTACCACTAATTATCTTAGCTACAGAATCAAACAAAGCAAATTTAAGCGCAACCGGCTATGCCCAAGGAACAATTCCTGCAAACGCTGGTAAGCCTTACTTGTTAACAAGCCAACGAGAGCTTGTTGAATTATTCGGTCAACCTCAATTTAAAGTTGTTGACGGTACACCAGTTCACGGTGCAGAAACAAACGAATACGGTTTATTAACAGCATACAGCTTCTTGGGCCTTGCTAACCGTGCGTATGTATTACGTGCTGACATTGACTTAGCTCAATTAGAACCTTCGATTTTCGAACCAGCAGGCGCTCCAGCTAACGGAACATACTGGTTAGATTTAACTACATCCACATGGGGTGTATTCGAAGCAACAGCAACAGGCACAGCAAGCTGGGAAGCCAAGTCAGTAACAGTTATTGAAGATGTTGCAGACACAGTAGACAGCGAAGGCGTAGTACCTTCCGGTACAATTAACGGTGAAACAATCACTACTTCATATGCACTAGTTGCAACTTCGGCAGTATCTAGCTACCAGCTATACAAAAACGTAGGTGGCACATGGACAGTTGTTACAAACGCAGGCTTGGGCAAAACAGTTTTTGCTTCTCCACACTACTCTATCCCATCAGCTACAGCAGCAGGCGATGTTTGGGTTAAAACAACAAGCCCTAACGCAGGCTTAAAACTTGTCGTTAAAAAGTATGTTAGCGCCAATGTTCCTGCAAGCAGCCCATGGGTAGCACAAAACGTTTCAGTTTACGCTGACGATTCTGCCGCAACTACTGGTTTTGGTTCAGCTTTATCTGCTGGCAAGATTTACGCTAAGGTAGCAAGCAATCTTGCAAACGTAGAACTTCGTTACTATGACGGCGCCAACTGGACTGAATTAAACGCAAACGCAAGTTCATCTGCTCCTGCTGGTGCAACAGTAGATGGTACACTATGGTACAACAGTGTATTGAGTGCTGACTTATATGTTAAAGCAAACGGCAACTGGGAGCCAGTAACTGGCACAGTAACTATTGATGCTACTGCTCCTGCAAGTCCAAGCGCAGGCGATATTTGGGTCGATAGCAGCGATTTGGAAAATTATCCTTTCATTTACCAATTTGATGGTTCAACCTGGGTTGAAAGAGACACAACAGATCAAACAACACCTAACGGTGTAGTTTTTGCAGACTTAACAGCTACTGCTGGTGATACCAGCAACAACGGCGGCGCAACCCCAGTTGATGAAGATGCCCCAGATCCAGCACTATATCCAGACGGTATCATGTTATGGAATAGCGTAGTATCTACAGGTAACGTTAAAAAGTACAATGCAACTTCTGGTGTATGGAATACATTCAGCGGCAACCGTGCTGATGGACGTCCTTACATGTTGCGTAAAGCACAGCGTCAAGCAGTTGTTCGCGCAATGCAAGCAGCAGTTAACGAAAACACAACAATCCGTGAAGAAATGACTTACTTCACTCTGATCGCTGCACCTGGTTATCCAGAACTATTAGACGAAATGGTTGCTCTAAACGTTGACCGTAAAGAAACAGCATTCATTGTTGTTGATACACCTTTACGTTTAGCTCCACAAGCTCAAACATTACTAGACTGGATGAGCGGTAACAATGCAGTTGTCAACGGTGAAGATGGTATCATCACAAGCACAAACACAGCCGCAGCTTACTATCCAAGCGCAATTACAAGCGACCTAAGCGGTAACGACGTTGTTGTTCCTGCAAGTCATATCGTTCTACGCACAATGGCCTATAACGACCAAGTTGCTTATCCTTGGTTTGCACCAGCTGGTTTAACTCGCGGTGTAGTTACTAACGCAAGTAACGTTGGTTACATCAATGCTGAAGGCGAGTTTGTTCCTGTAGCATTAACAAATGGTCAGCGTGACACATTGTACGGTGATGGGAGCAGAGTTGGTATCAACCCAATTGCACGTTTCCCAGGACAAGGTTTATTTGTGTTCGGTCAACGAACATTACAAAGCTATGCAAGCGCACTAGACCGCGTAAACGTAAGTCGTTTGATTGCTTACTTACGTGAGCGTTTTGATCCGTTAGCTCGTCCGTTCATCTTCGAACCTAACGACCAAATTACTCGTGCTAATGCAAAACAAGTATTCGATAGCTTCTTAGGTGAATTGTTATCTAAACGTGCTATCTATGACTTCATCGTTGTTTGTGACGAAACAAACAACACCCCTGCCAAGATTGACAGAAACGAACTATGGATCGACGTTGCCATTGAGCCAGTGAAAGCTGCTGAATTCATCTACATTCCAATTCGAGTTGTTAATACAGGCGAGTTATCAGCTTGATAAATACATAGCCGAAGGAGAATAAGACATGGCAGATTTAACACAATTTGGAGTTCCAACAACAGGCACTAACGCTATGGTGATGCCTAAACTCCAGTATCGATTCAGAGTGAACATGTACAACTTTGGTCTGAACAGTGGCAGCACAGTGGATTTCACACAAAACGTTGTCAGTGTCACACGCCCAAGTATGACACACGATGAAGTTACGTTGGATGCATACAATAGCCGTGCTTACCTTGCTGGTAAGCACACATGGGAACCGATTACAATTACTTTACGTGATGACATGAACAATGCTGTCAACAGACACATTGCAAGTCAGCTACAGAAGCAATTGAATCACGGTCGCCAAAGTGCGCCTGCTGCGGCAACAGACTATAAGTTTGGTTTAGTTATCGAACAGCTAGACGGTAGCCAGCCAGGTGTTGTGCTAGAAACTTGGAGCTTAAACGGTTGTTTCATCCAGAACGTAAACTACGGTGAAAACAACTATGCTACAAGCGATGTAATGCAGATTACATTACAGATCCGTTACGACAATGCTGATATTCATAGCGATGCAGTAACATCAGCTACTGAATCTGGAGCATTGACCAGCGGATTACTAGGTAACCTAGCAATCGGTAACGCCGTATAAAGGATAAAACATGGCGGCATTAACTGACGCTATGAAGTGGTACAACATAGGCGGGCAAAAAGCAGCCCGCCTAAAGTACCATTTTAAAGTTGAATTTTTTAGCAGTGGTTACACAAAAGAATTAGGGGGCGCAGGTGCCCCTGCTCGTTTGATATTTGATTCAGTAAGAACAATAGAACTTCCAAAGTTTACTGTTGAAACAGAAGTTGCTAACTCTTATAACGTTAGACAACTAGTTCCAACAAAGATTGTATTTGAGCCTATAAGCGTATCATTCAACGATACGTTGGATAACAGATTCCAAAAATTTATCAAGGCATATATGGGCATTGTTAGCGGAAGTTTTACTAAGTTAGACAAGAGTGTAAGAACAGGATTTGACGATTTCGGACTCAAACTCTTAGATACTAACAAAGACTGTCCTATCGACAGAATTGAAATAACAAGATTTTATGGCGCAGATGCAGATGCAACTGCATTGAAGAATACAAGTAAAGTAACATTGTGGCGTCCTAAAATTATCGATGTTCAACACGACACATTAGATTACAGTGCAAGCGAAGCAATAACATGGCAACTTAGTTTGCGTTTTGAAAGTGCAACATACGAAGATGATACAAAAGACCAGTACCAAACAAGTGTTGCTCAGGATTCCGCAAGACAAGCACAGTTACAACGTAGTAACTTGGATAGAGGCACAAGAGGTGGTGCATAATGTCTCTAGAAACAGCAAAATATGATTTAGTCTACGGCCGATTACTGCACGTCGGTATTAGCATAGACAAAGCCAGGATTCTAGCAAAGTCATTACTTGATATAAGTGATGAAACTGGCATAGATATTAATCAGTTATTAAAACAAATTGATCGTAACGGTTTAAGATTTGAAAACGCAGTTTATGAACAGCTTAATAAAGCAAGAACAAATAGCAGTCAAATCGGTTTCTTAGATTCTAACAATATTCCACCTGCAATACGTCAACAGGTTGTGTGATGGCTAACAATTATACACAAGGATATTTTACGCCTCTCAACCCTGCAAAGTACATTGGCAATAATCAGCCTAAGTACCGAAGCGGCTGGGAATTAACAGTAATGAGATTCTGCGATACTCATCCTGCCGTTATAGGATGGGCCAGCGAATGCTTACGTATTCCTTATCGCAATCCTTTTACAGGAAAAGATACAACTTATTACCCCGACTTCTTAATAACTTATCAAGACAAAAACGGTAATAAGATTAGCGAAGTGATCGAAGTTAAACCTAGAAACCAAGCACTACTCGAGCTGGCAAGAACACAACAAGAAAAAGCAGCAGTAGTTTTAAACATGGCCAAATGGGAAGCATGCAGAGCTTGGTGTCAACGACACGGTATGAAGTTTAGAATACTAACCGAAGAAGATATATACAATAACTGGCAACCTAGAAGCAAGCCAAAGCAAAAAAGAGCACGCAAATGACAAAAAAACTAGAAGATTTTTTTAATCTAGAACCCGCAGGCGAACCTGACCGCAGCGAAAGCGTTAATGAAGACCAAACTCTGTTACCGGTAGCAGAAGTGGTCCCTATGCCAGATAATTTAACTAAGATTAAAGATCAATTAAGCGTTGCAAGCAAAATCGACGAAGCGTTGCCGCAAGTAAAAGGCTTAGAAACCGAAGATAGAGACTTAGACGATTATGCTAATAAAGCAATGGATACATTTGAGCGATTAATGGATTTGGGTTTTAACGTTGATGATAGGAACGCTGGCAAAATCTTCGAAGTAGCAAGCACTATGATGAGCAATGCTATTACAGCCAAAACAACCAAATTGGACAAAAAGCTAAAGATGGTTGAATTGCAACTGCGCCTAGCTAGATTGCAAAAAGATTTAGGTAAAGACGAAGCAAATGACGAAAGCAAGTCAGATGGTTTAACTACTGACCGTAATGCTATCCTTAACCTAATCAACCAAAACATGAAGAAGCAATAATTTAAGATAAATAATGTATCGGAGATTAGCATGAAAACTCTATTAGAATACATAGAAACCCTACAACAAAAACACGATGTTCGTATCAAACTTGCCTGCGAGTGCAGTGACGACATGTGTGACAGAATTGAAAAGCACTTAGAAAAGTATGATGCTGAAAAGATCAGTCGTCCTAGCAAAACTATTCTACAGCGCCGCCCTTTAGATTTCCCTAACATGGACATGGCAGAAGTTTATATTATTGACTTTACAGCCAACCTGCCAGTTAGCCCAGAAATGCTAAAGCAAGAATTAGTAAAACTTCTAAACATTAGCGAAAGCGAAGTTGTTGTGCGTATGGCCAACGAACCGCGCGAACTAGAAGCAGAGCACGATGAAGAAGGCGAAAAATTCTTAAAAGAACCTAAAGAAGCTAAAGCCTTACTAGGTACAGACTACAGCAAAGAAGAAGCAGCTGAAGAAAAAGCAGATGCACTATTCGGCGACAAGTACAATAGTGCTTTCTTAAAAGAATTGAAAAAACTTAGCGACGACCGCAAGAAGGAAACTAAAGCACCAAAGATTAAGGATCCTGATGTTCCAGCAACTACTCCTGAAATCGGCGATGGCAAAGCAACTAACACTAAGAGCCCAGTGCGAGTTTTCACAGCCCCAAAAGTTAAAGGAAATTAATCATGGATTTAGTAAACCTATTAAGCAAATTGCAAGCTATCAGCGAAGCTGATGATAAGAAAGCCGATAAGGATTATGACGGCGACGGTAAAGTTGAAAGCGGCAAAGATGAATACATGGGTAGCCGTATGAAAGCTGCCAGCAAGTCTAAAGCCAACGAAGATATCGAAAACGTATTGCGTGGCTTACTAGCTATTCAAGAAGGCGAAGGCAAGTGTCCTGAATGTGGCGAAGTTCACGATGGCGAATGCAGTGCTGAAAAAATTGAAGAATGTGGCGACATGGATATGAGCCCATTAACAACAATGGCCAATGCCAACGGAATGCCAGCAGCAGTCATTGATGTGCAACAACCAACATCGCCAGAAGTCGCAGACTATGATGATGCAACTGACTCTTATCCAGGCGAAGAAAACGGTCCTGCTGAACAAGAAGAAGCTGCACCGCGTTACACATTAACTGTTACAAACGGCGACAGCAATCTTAGCATGACAACAGATGTTCCTGACGAAATTATTCACGTTATGAAGTTAGCTGGTGTCGGTGGCAAAACAGAAGTTAAAAAAGCAGAACCCGAACAAGCACAAGAAAAAGAAGTAGAAGAAGCATGGGGCAATACTCCAACAGCTACTAAAGAAAAAGAACCACGTGCTTACGGTGATATTCGTGACTGGGCTCTAAAAGGTACCGGTCAGGGCAAGCCAGGATACGGAGATCGTAAAGCTCCAGGTCAAGGCGATAACCCTATGAACGAAACTATGATGTTTGAAGAATATAAACGATTTAAAGCAGGCAAATGAGCGGCACCCCGGTTTTAATCAAACAGCCATATAAAAAAGAAAACTACACAGACTGGCAGATAGCGGAAATTGTAAAAGCCGCTACTGACCCAGTCTATTTTATTCGCGAGTACATGTGGATTCAGCACCCCACAAAAGGGCGAGTAAAGTTTGAACTATACGATTACCAAGTTGAGCTAGTTAAGTGCTATCACGAAAACCGTTATAGCATCAACATGCTTGGGCGTCAGATGGGCAAGTCAACTTGTGCCGCTGGCTATCTATTATGGTACGCTATGTTTGTACCAGATAGTACTATTCTTATTGCTGCCCACAAGTACACAGGTTCTCAAGAAATTATGCAACGTGTTCGTTTCATGTATGAGAACTTACCAGAGTGGATCAAAGCAGGTGCTACAAGCTATAACAAGGGTAGCATTGACTTTGACAACGGCTCGCGTATCGTAAGTGCTACAACAACAGAAAACACAGGTCGTGGTATGTCTATTACACTAGTATACCTAGACGAGTTTGCATTCGTTCCTCCACGTATTGCCAAAGAGTTCTGGACTGCTCTAAGTCCAACACTTGCAACAGGTGGTAAGTGTATTATTACAAGTACACCCAACCAGGATAATGACCAGTTTGCTCAAATTTGGAATGAAGCTAACAAGAAAGTTGATGCATACGGTAACGAGCAGAAAGTTGGTAAAAACGGATTTGCTAGCATTAAGTACATTTGGAGCGACCATCCTGATCGAGATGCAGAGTGGGGCGAAACAGAAAAGAGTAAGATTGGCGAAGAACGTTTCTTACGTGAGCACGAATGTATATTCATTACCGCTGACGAAACATTGGTCAGCAGCATGATCCTAACAAACTTGCATGGCGGCGAACCTACAAGTAAAATTGGGCAACTACGAATCTATACACCTATTGAAAAAGGATACACTTATGCAATTGCATGGGATCCTAGTTTAGGTACAGGCGGCGACGCTGCCGCTATTGAAGTTTTCAGACTTCCTGATTTAGTACAAGTAGCAGAATGGCAACATAATAAAACTGACGTTCGCGGACAGTTACGCATGCTCGTTAGCATATTAGAACATATCAAAGACGCAGGCGTCGAAAACGATAACTTATATTGGAGTGTGGAAAATAACACCTTAGGTGAAGCTGCACTTGTTGCAATCGTCGAGTATGGGGAAGAACGCATTCCTGGTTATTTCTTAAGTGAGCCTGGCAGCAAGCGCCGCGGCTTTAACACTACTAACAAGAGCAAACTAGCAGCTTGTACAAAGCTCAAATATTATATTGAATCAAACAAAATGCTGCCAAAAAGCCGTAACTTAGTTCAAGAACTAAAGACGTTTGTTGCACACGGCGCTAGTTTTGCGGCCAAAGAGGGCGAAACAGACGACTTGGTCATGGCAACATTGCTAGTTGTACGCTTAGTTGAGCACTTAATGAAGTATGACGAAAAGACGTATGCTCGTTTAGTTGAGCGAGATTCTAATGACTTTGTGTCCCCGATGCCCATAGGCATTTTATAACAAATTGACTAAATACATACATGGCAGTTGATTTTAATACAGTAGCGGATAGAATATTTGACCAGCTTAAAGGTTTTGGTTTTAGTATCAAAATGTTTGAAGGTGGCGGCAAACCGACTCTAAATGCAGAGCAAGCCCGCTTCTTCTATAGCATGGACGAAAAGTTTACAGTTGAAATCAACGAGGACGACAACGTAATCGTTATCAAATACGGCGATAACGTAGATCCTGCTAAAATGGACAAGTTACAAAAAACTATACGCAATGGTATAGCTAAAAAATTTATTATGGGAGTCGACCTGCGACCTTATACTGGCAGGGATATCGAACCAAAGGATGTAGAGAATATGGTAAAAGTTCAAGAAAGTTTAGGCCCAGTTGCTGGCTCTGTAAAAACAAGTTATCAGCAAACAGACGGTGCTAAATTAATTATAAGACACAGTAAGCCAGTGAATGAAGAAGTTCGCGGAAGCAGAAGCAGAAACATTCACGCACTGTTTATTGAAAACGCTCAGGGAGAACGTTTCCGTTATCCTCACATTCACTTGGCAGCAGCAAGAGCAATGACTCAGCACGTTGCTGAAGGTGGCACACCTTACGATGAAGTAGGACAAAAAATTATTAGTTTGAGCGAAGAACGCGGACAACTACTACAAGTTGCTCGTTATATCAAGTCAAACGGTTTACAAGAACAAGCTAACGATGTTCAATTTGCAGTTGGTCAACGTTTGTCAGATATCAAGGGATTGTTAAGCGGTCGCTTTAACTCTGCTCGCGTTATGGAAGACAAACACGAGCTTGATGAAACAAATCTGGAAGCACTACAAGAAAAACTAACTAAAAACGTATTCGATGAATCAATTGGCTCTATGTTACCAAAACTAAATGGCTATGTAAAAGAATATCAGGCAAAAATGGAAGCAGCCCAGGCATTTGAACAGTTAAAACAACAAGTAGAAGAATCGACAACAATACCAGTTAGTGCTATTCCAGATTTAGGTCTTGCTAGTATGGTTGTTTATGAAAGCCCAACAGTAAACACAACTGAACTAATCAATATGGTATTGCCAGTATTGGAAGATGAAACAATGAAACAAACATTGGACAACGTTAGCCAACACGTAGCTGAAGGCCGTTTGGACCCAATGGCAGTTGAAAACTTAACTCGCAGTATTATTGGTAAGTGCAGTCGTCAAGCAACCAACGAAGACAGTCGTTTCGAAGTTGGTGCTATGTTCGAAAGTGCATTACGTAAGTTCAGCGTAGAAGAAATTTTGAAATAACGACTAAATATATTCAAGAGCAATTTAACCAAAAGGAAAAATTGCTCTTGACGTAGCAAGTATTAATTTGCTACAATTCGTTCATGAGACAAGTGTTTCATGATCCAGGCACAAACTAGGTAAAACCCTGGCATTTATTAAGGAAAAAAATTATGGCAACATTAGCAGAAATCCGTGCTCGACTACTTGAGCAAGAAAATCGCAACAGCGGCGCAAAACAAGGCGGCGGTCTAGACAACGCAATCTTTCCGTTCTGGAACATTCCCGAAAACTCAACAGCAGTTCTCCGTTTCCTTCCTGACGGTGATGAAACAAACACTTTCCCATGGCGTGAACGTCAAATGATCAACCTTGAGTTCGCTGGCGTCAAAGGCGGCGACGAAAGCAAGCGTGTAACTGTTAAAGTCCCTTGCATGGAAATGTGGAAAGAAACTTGCCCAATCCACGCAGAGATTCGTCCTTGGTTCAAGGATAAGAGTCTTGAAGACTTGGGTCGCAAGTACTGGAAAAAGAAATCTTACCTCTTCCAAGGCTTTGTTGTTCAAAGCAGCCTTTCTGAAGAAAATGTACCTGAGAATCCAATTCGTCGATTCGTTATTAACACAAGCATCTTTAACATTGTTAAAGGCGCATTGATGGATCCTGATATGGAAAGCCTCTTCACAGACTTTGAAAACGGCACAGACTTCCGTTTGACAAAGACAACCAAAGGTCAATACGCTGACTACTCTACTAGTAGCTTTGCTCGTAAAGAGCGTGGTTTGAATGAAGTCGAACTGCAAGCAATTGCAACACATGGTTTGTACAACCTAAATGACTTCATGCCTAAGAAGCCTACAAAAGAAGAAGTAGACATGATCTATGACATGTTCAAAGCCAGCGTCGATGGCGAGTTGTATGATCCTGCACGTTGGGGTCAACACTTCCGCCCAGGCGGTGTGAACCTTGGCAATCTTGGTGGTGCAAGCAGTGATGATGAAACATCTGCACCTCGCGCAAGTGCTCCGGCTGCAAAGCCAGCAGTAGTTGCAAAGCCAGCAGTAGTTGAAAGCGAAGATGATGATCCTCCATTCGAAACTGACGGTGGTTCTACACCCGAAGCAAAGAAGAATGTTAACGACATTCTTGCGATGATTCGTAACCGTCAACAAAAGTAATGACAAGGGCTTCGGCCCTTGTTTAAGTTATGACACTACCTGACGAACGATATCGTAGTCTTGTGCAGACTAAGAAGTTCCTAATGGAATTATTGAGTCCGCACATGACACCTAGGGTTCCAAAAGACATACGTCGACAAGCAAGTTGGCTCTTGCGTCATTGGCCTGATGATTATCATCTAGAATTAATGACACAACAGATGCCCAATCACTTTGCTAAAGACATGGAACCTGTGACAAGAATGATCTTGAAGTACAAAGAAGAGGAAGAAGAAAATGGCAACAAAGAAATCAGCAGTTAAGAAGATCGGCGATAAGTTGACAAAAGTAAATGAATCATTTACTATCAACATGTACGACAATGGATACATGATTGAAATTGGCGGACGCGATAGCAGTGACGATTGGAAAACTGCTAAAATTATGATAGGCTCAATTGATGAGCTAGTAGAGCTTATCAAAGAAGCTAGCGAGATGGAGAGGGATTAAAATGGTTAAGCCTTTTGACGTAAGTAAATTTAGAAAAGAAATCACTAAGAGCATTGACGGTCTTAGTATTGGTTTCAATGATCCAACAGACTGGATCAGCACAGGTAATTACACACTGAATTATCTAATTAGCGGCGACTTCTTTAAAGGCGTCCCAATGGGCAAGGTTACTGTGTTTGCTGGTGAATCCGGCGCAGGTAAATCTTATATTTGTTCGGGTAACTTAGTCCGCCATGCACAAGAGCAAGGCATTTATGTTGTTCTAATCGACAGCGAAAACGCCCTTGACGAAGCATGGTTGCATGCACTTGGTGTTGACACCGGTGAGGATAAGTTGCTCAAGCTCAATATGGCCATGATTGATGACGTGGCTAAAACAATTACAAAGTTTGTAGCAGACTACAAAGCGACTCCCGAAGAAGAACGTCCTAAGGTCTTGTTCGTTGTTGACTCACTGGGTATGTTGTTAACTCCAACTGACGTTAACCAGTTCGAAGCAGGTGATCTAAAAGGTGACATGGGTCGTAAGCCTAAGGCACTAACAGCACTTGTTCGTAACTGTGTGAACATGTTTGGTAACTTGAACATTGGTCTAGTTGCTACTAACCACACATACGCCAGCCAAGATATGTTTGATCCCGATGACAAAATCTCAGGTGGTCAAGGCTTTATCTATGCAAGTTCTATCGTTGTCGCTATGCGTAAACTGAAACTAAAAGAAGACGAAGACGGCAACAAGGTTAGCGAAGTTAACGGTATCCGTGCCGCTTGTAAGATTATGAAAACTCGTTACGCCAAGCCTTTTGAAAGCGTACAAGTTAAGATTCCTTACAGCACTGGTATGAGTCCTTACAGCGGTCTGTTTGACATGCTGGAAGAAAAAGGTTCTTTGAAGCGTGAAGGTAACAGCTATCTTTATACAACTAAAGACGGTGAGATCCTTAAAGCTATGCGTAAGGGTTGGACTAACGAATTGTTGGACAAAGTAATGGCAGACATCATGCTCAGAGATTTGACTAACGAAGTAAATACAGCAGAAGTTGATAAGGAGGAGTCGGCAGATGCTGCATGATGATGAAGTTAATTTGATTGTTGATGTTTGGACAAGCATTAAGAGTTACATAGATAAAAAGGAGCGATATGACGCAGCCAGCGCATTCCTCCGTAGTTTGGAAAATCACTACGACATGGATAGTGTTAGCGAAGAACTACTAGGTAACGATAATGTACTAGACACTGTAATTGCTGATATCTATGGCACCGCGGATACCGATGAGGACGAGGGCTACGAAGAAGACAATTACGATTCTGACTACGACGACGAATGACTGATTGGTACAGAAAGGTATCGGACGATGTTACTTCATTGCCCGATGCCATTTCATATTATGAATCCGAGTTGCAAGGGGCTAGGTTAGAAACTAGCCTTAAAGGCAACTTGGAGATGAATAGCAGGCTTATGCCTGGTATTGTTGAACACCGATTCAATCAATTACAAGAAGTAGAAGCTATTTTAGAATGGCTTAATATTCAGCTACGAAAAAAGCGCAGCGAAGTGTTTAAAAAGTTTATTGAAAACTACAATAGAGCGTTAAGCAGTCGAGACGCTGAAAAGTACGTAGACGGCGACCCTGAAGTTTATCAATGGCAGCTTCTAATTAATGAATTTGCTATGATCAGGAACAAGTACCTTGGTTTGATGAAAGCAATTGACGCCAAGCAGTTCCAAATTAATAACATCACCAAACTTCGTGTGGCCGGAATGGAAGACACCACTTTGGGCTAATTTGCTGATTTTAAACCCGCTTAGTGCGATATCTGGATAGCAAAATCAGATATTAAGATAAATAATATCATATACCCCTTAAGGAGAAACCATGTATAAGATTATCAAAAAACAAGTCAGACCAAATACATCAGTGCCTTTTTATTCTATCGCCGATGAAGAATTTAAAGCATGGTTAGCAGAAACTTACTTCAAAACAGGTAAAATGTTACCTCCAGAAATTACTGTTTCCGAAGATGGTTTAGAGCTATCCACAACTGTAATTTTTGCGTCTGAAGAAGTTGCACGTGAATGGAAGTATAATCCAGTAGTAGCCGAAAAACTTCACGCTCTACAAGAAGCATATTGCGAAGCAAACGGCATCTTGTTATTGCCAACTATTACTATTGGCGAAATTTAATCTATAGTTGCAATTGAACTAAAAGTTGACTAGTGCAAACTAGTCAACTTTTTTATGGGCTAAATTAAGAGCATTAGATATCTATAGTGCCTTTGTAATCGTCGTATCCAAGTTTTCTAAGATGTTCAACTCTGTACTTTTGATCTAAGACGAACAATCGCGCTAATAGATTATAGGGATTTGCAGGAGGTCTGTTTGCATCAAACAATGGTAGTCCGGACTGTTTCCCTGCAGGAATTATTAACTCATCGTAGCAATTATATCTACTCAATAAGGTGCTGTGTTTGCACATAATTTTATATCGTATGTTATGTGCAGACTCTTTATTTAAAGACCAGAATTTATAGTATCCTT